>ERZ1066130.5-NODE-5-length-158991-cov-15.922057_pt1 | contig 158991 bp, 130 predicted proteins | sample MGYA00382777_ERZ1066130 | MGnify/ENA primary metagenome ERZ1066130 (study PRJEB33369, sample SAMEA5778360) | biofilm metagenome | biome: Industrial cooling water; feature: Water cooling tower basin; material: Biofilm | place: United Arab Emirates | collected...
CCGCGTACCACTCCACCAAGTTCGCTGTCGAGGGGCTCAGCGAGTCCCTCCGCTACGAGCTGGCGCCGCACAACATCCGAGTCAAGGTCGTCGAGCCCGGGGGCATCCGCACCGACTTCATCAAACGCGGCCTGCAATGGGTCGAACACCCGGCCTACGCCCGTACCGCCATACCGATGCAGCGACTTATGCAACAGGTCGACCGCTTCGCCCCCGGACCGGAAGCCGTCGCCAGAATCATCCTCAGGGCCGCCGGCGATCGCTCCGGCAAGCTCCGCTACCCGGCAAAGCCCGGTCCATTTCTCTTTCTCCGGAGCATCCTGCCCGATGCGGCCATCCGCACGATGCTCCACGGCTTTCTGGCGTGGTACGGCCGTCCAGCCGCCGCGCCCGTGGGCACCGTGCCTCCCAACGCTTGAACAGCACGCGTCCGCTATCGCGCAGGCCGGGCCTCGCTCCGAAGCGACGCTCGGGCGCTTTCCGCCGCCGCATCCGCCGCGCGCCTGCGTTCATCGCGAGCCCGGCGGATCGCGTCATCGTCGGTCATCGGCACGCTCGGATCATCGACCCCCAGCAGCCGCGCGAGCATGCTCCGCGTCGCGCTGAACATCTGCGGCGAGATCGACGGTTCCGCCAGCGTCCCCGTGATCCGCGTGCTGACCACCTCATCCCGCAACCCTTCAAGCAGCGCCGAGACCAGCGGCAGCCGCGCCGCCGACTGGCTCGTCAGCCGCAGATCCAGTCCCATCGCCGGCAGGTCCATCGTCCCCGACCCAACGATCGAAATCGAGTCGCTCATCAGCGCCAGTTCGTCGAACGTCACGCGCGAACCCTCGAGATGGCACGCCGCGTGGAAGAAGTCCAGCGGCTCATCGAACGGCAACTGCAGGTTCGTCAGCCTCAGCAGCGGCACCACCAGCGGGATTCGCACAACATCGCCGCCGAAGATCCGCACGCTCCCGCGACCGATCCGCGAGGTCTCCTCGCCCACGAGCCCCGACAGGCTGATCTCCGCGTCGAGCGAGCCGCGCGAGAGATCATCCGGCAGGCCCTGTATGTCCAGCGTCGCGATGTCGATCACCTCGGGCAGTTCGATCGCCCCTTCCATCGACCGCTCGCCCGCGAGGACCTGCCGCAGAAGCGTCGGGTCCAGCCCCTGATTCGGCAGCACGCGCGTGCGGCGCGAAATGTCCTTGAGCAGGTCCGCGAAGCGCACCCCCGCGATTTCAACCTTTGCCGAGTACTGCCTCGTCGCAGCGCCCGCGGCCGCCGCCCCGCCCTGCACATCCTCACTCAGCACCCGCGGCTCGACGATCGCCGACCCGCTCAGCCGGCCACCGGCCGCGCGGCCGGACAGTTCACGCAACTCCAGCACGCCCTCGCGCTCTCCGCCGACCAGCCGCGCCCGCGCATCGCCCAGCGTCACCACCCCCGCGACCAGGCTCGACGCCGACAGATTCAGATCAAACCGCACGTTCTCGCCCGCGTTGCGGAACACGTGCAGATCGAGCGCCCCGCCGACATCACGCAGCGGGATGCCGACATCCGCGCCAAGCTGCCCGAACGTCAGCGTCCCCCTGGCATCGAACGTCGGCGGCTCATCGCCCACCGCGCTGAGCGTCACGCGCGTATCGGTCAGGCTCAGCCCGCGGGAGATCGTCGTGTTCACGCTCCGCAGTCCGGTTCGCACCGCTTCCGGCAGCGACGCCATGATCGTCGCCTCCAGCCGCCCGCCGTCGAGCGTCGGACGAACATCCAGATCCAGCCGCGAAACCCCGTCGACGTTCTTCCTGCTCCACGTACCCGCCAGCGCCGCTTCCCAGTCGTCGTTGCTCAGCGTCAACTGCTCGAACGCCCCCGTCGCGTCGCGAAACCTGACCTGCCCAGACACCACGGGGAACTCGATCGCCGTGCCGTAGCGCTCCAGCGCCAGCCACACCGGCCGCACCGCGCCCGACACGCTCCAGGTCCGCGATGGGTCGTCCACGAGCGATCCGGGCTCGACCGGATCGAGCGACAGTTCCGCATCGATCTCACCCCGAACCTTGTTCTCGTTCAGCGTCGCCAGCACGGCATCGGCGCCGATGAGATCCAGCACCCGCGCCGCGATCCGGCTCTCGGGCCGCACGCCCCGCAGTTCCGCCTTGATCGCGGTCGTCGGCGACAGCCGAACCTCGCGCTTCTCATCGAACTCCAGCCTCGCCGACCCGTGCAGCCTCAGCACCCCCGCCGGGTCATCGTCGTAGGTCGATGCGAGCACCGCGTCGTTGAACGAAAACTCGAATCGCTCATCCGTCGGCACCCGAACGCCCGTCAGCGCCCTGATCGACGCGGTTCCCGAGCGGTGTTCGACCGCCATCGGCCTGTCCAGCAGCCGCAGCCGCACCCCCGTCGCCGCCCGCAGCGTCGCGGACAGTTCCAGATTCTCCGGCGCGGGGAACAGCAGCCCGGCGATCTCCGCATCCGCATCGATGAAGCCGTCCGGGTCGTAGCGGTTGCGTGCATCCTCAACCCGCCGCGCCGCCGTCGGCGACACCGCCGCCAGCACGTCCTCGATCGGCAGGCTCAGCCGCAAGCCGCGAACCTCCACCCGCGCGTTCAAGTCGCCCGCGCGGCTGACGATCGACCCATCGCTCTGCACCAACCGCAGCCGCGGCAGCCGCGACGTGACATCCATCACGAATGCCCCGCCCGGCTCGTGCGTCCCCGCTCCCTCTCCATCGCCATCTCCGTCCGGCACCTCGACCAGCAATCCCGTCAGCGCCGAGATCGCGATCCGATCCTCGCTGACCTCCACCTTCCCGCTCATGTTCGTCATCAGCACACGCGCCGGATGCGTCGCGTCCACGGGCCGCGGCCAACTGGTCAGGTCCTCGAACTCAACCGTCACATCAAACCCGCGCGTCCCGTCCTCGCGGCCACCGATCACCGCCTTGGCGTTCACACGCCCCGACAGCCCCAGCGTCCGCAGCGCACGCCGCACCGACAGCGCACCAAGTTCTCCCGGCGTCGCGCGAAGCACCGACGACATCTCCCCGCGCGCATCCTCCGCGTCCGGAATCGCCGCGATCACCAGTTCATCAATCGGCACGTCCTTGGCATCCACCGTCACGCGGATCGGCGGCTTGGGCTTGGGTGTCTCCCCCGGCTTCGGCGGCGGCGGCACCGGCACCTCCGCCCGAACCTCCACCCGTCCGCGGCCCCCCGCGCCCACGATCTGTTCGCTGGTCAGCGTCGCGACATCCTCATCGATCACCAGCCGGAGCCCGCGCGCCTCCAGCGGCATCGGGAAGTTCTCCGGCACCAGCCCCGCCTTGGACAGCCGCACCTCGATCCTGCTGTCGATCCGCTGCCCCGGCCCGGGCGCACGCTTGAGCGAAATCTCCACCCGATCGATCACCCCGCCGAACGCGAACGCCGGCACGCTCAACTGCTCGCGCAACAGCCGGATCTCATCATCGATCTCAACCCGCGCCATTCCCTCGAACCCGTCCGGCGCGTTCTCCAGCAGCACCGCCCGCGCGCGCCGCTTCTCGAAGTCCTCGGGCGTCTGCACCAGCCCGTCGCGCAGCATGCGCTCCATATCCCGGCGCGAGAACAGGATGTTCGTGAGCCCCTTGCCCGGAGAAGCATCCAGCGCCTCGATCAACTCCTGATCCAGCGGCGCATCGGTGATCGTCAGCCGGATGTCCACCGCCGCATCGTCCGTCGGCGGGCTGATCAGCCCCTCGGCGAACATGCCCGCCCCGGTCAGCCCGCGCCCGCGCACGCTCGTCAGCCGCACTTCGCGCGTGTTGAAGTCGATCTGCCCCGAGAGGTCCCGCAGGCGGTACGGCAACTCGTCGTACGCCGCCTCGCCATTGCGGAACGTCAGCGTCCCCGCAATCTCCGGCGCCGGCGTGATCACCTTCCCCGACGCGTCCGCCGCGCCGGCCTTCCGCTCGATCCGGATCTCCGCGTCCAGCGTCGCCGTCGGACCGCTGAACTTCATCAGCGTCCGCTGCACCACCGGCGGCGCGTACCACAGCAGCCGCGGATCGCGCTCCAGCAGAAAGTCCCGCGCCGTGATCGTGCACGTGTACGGCGCATCGCCACCGAGCCCCGTCGACCGGAAACTCACGCTCGCCGTCAGGTCCTCCAGCGATCCCACCAGGTTCGCCTCCACGCCCCCGGGACCGAAGACGATCCGTCCGCTCACCCCGCGCATCGGCGGCGTCCGGCCGCCCGTCAGTTCCAACTGCCCCGCCGGTACCGGCACGTTCAGCGACACATCACGCAACTCGAGTTCCGTGAACACACCGGCCCCGGGACGCGACCGCAGCCGCGTGCTCGCAAGCTCGCCGCGCAGCCGCATCTGCGACCAGATTTCCCGGAACGCGCTCGGCACCCGATCGATCGGCCACCGCGACAACTCCACGCTCGAGAGCGAAACGCTCGCCTCGCCCGTGTTCAAGTCCACCGTCCCCGAGGCGATCAACTCGTTCGTCGCCCCGCCCGCGAGCCTCGGCCCGCCCACCTGCTTGAACTTCACCTCCGCCGTCCGCCCATCCGCGCCCGGCACAACCCACCCCTGAACATCCAGCGCCACCAGCGTGTCGTACGGCTTGTCACCCTCCCGATCAGGCCCGTGCTCACCAAGCTCCAGCCGCGCACGCACCACATCAATCCGCGGCAGCGCGCCCCCGCCGCCACCCTTGGGCACCACAAGCCCCGCAAGATTCAGGCTCGCATCCCGCCGGCTCTGGCTCACGCGGATCGCCGGATCCTCCACCAGCACCCACGTCGGCCGAACCACCCCCGCCAGCGCCCCGCTCCAGTCCAGATCGATCAGCACATGCCCAACGCTCGCGAACCGCGTCGCGTGCTCATCCACATCCCCCGTGGCCTGCACGCTCATGCGAATGTCCGTCAACTCCAGCCGCCCATCCGGCCGCAGCGACGCCCACCCCACGCTCACCTTCGCCCCCGTCATCCCCGCCAACTGCCCCGCCACAATCCAACTGGCCACCGGGCCCTGCGTCAGCACGATCAGCGCCACCACCGGCACCAGCATCACCAGCATCCCGATCACCACCCGTCGCAGCCGACGCACCGCCCTCGGCGGCCGCGCGGCTTTCCCCGCAGCCGCTCCCGCCTCGCCCACCGGCCGATCTGTCGCCTCCGCTTCCTTCATCGCGTCCTTCGCCCCCCGCCCCCGCCGCCGCCCCCGCCGCCCACACGCTGCGCGCTCCCAAACAGTAAGGATCGTCCAACCCCCGCCCCGACCGGGATTTTGAATCCCGACCATCTCCCTACCGACAATCCAAACTTCGGCTATCCTCGCCTTCGTGGCAAAGACCCGTCAGATTTTCGCCTGTCGTTCCTGCGGCGCCGTTCACACCAAGTGGATGGGCAAGTGCCCCGACTGCAACGCCTGGGACAGCCTCGACCCGCAGACCCTCGAAACCAAAGCCAAGGTCGACCCTCGCGCCAGCGCCATCGCCGCCTGGACCTCCGACGCCGCGATGGATGACCCCGCCGGCGTCGCGACCATGACCCCCGCCGGCCCCGAGCGCAGCGCCCGCGCCATCGACCAGTTCGACCTCTCCGCCCGCGCCCACGCACGCATCACCACCGGCATCGCCGAACTCGACCGCGTTCTCGGCGGCGGCTTTGTCCCCGGCTCGGCCATCCTCCTCGGCGGCGATCCGGGGATCGGAAAGTCCACCCTCCTGCTCCAGGCCGCCGGCGCCCTGGCCGCCCGCGGCACGCGAACCCTCTACGTCTCCAGCGAAGAGTCCGGCGAGCAGGTCGCCATGCGCGCAGCGCGCATCATCAACTCCGCCGCGGCCCCGGCATCGGCCTCCGCCAAGCCCGCGCCGCTCCCGAGCGAACTGTTCATCCTCGCCGAAACCTCGCTCTCGCGCGTACTGGATCAGGCCGCCCGCGTCCTGGCCACCGCCCCCGCCGCGCCGCCGCACGGCCTGGCCGATGCGCAAGCGCCCGACCAGCCGCGCGCGACGGCGCACAGCCCGCCCGTGCTCATCATCGACTCGGTCCAGATGCTCTACAAGGCGGATCTGGATGCCTTCCCGGGATCGCTCACGCAGCTCCGCCGCTGCTGCGCTGAACTGGTGTACTTCGCCAAGGCCTCCGGCGTCACGGTCGTGCTCGTCGGTCACGTCACCAAGGACGGCCAGCTCGCCGGCCCGCGCATGCTCGAGCATCTCGTCGACGCCGTGCTCTACTTCGAGGGCGACCGCTACCACGCCCACCGCCTGGTGCGCGCGATCAAGAACCGCTTCGGCACGACGCTCGAACTCGGCCTCTTTGAAATGACCGGCCAGGGCCTGCGCCAGGCCGAGCCCGGCGCGACCCTTGCCGCGCAGCTCGCCGAGCCGCCCAAGCCCGGCAGCGCGGTCTGCCCGCTCATGACCGGCACGCGCTGCCTCATGGTCGAACTCCAGGCCCTCACCGCCACCGGCTTCCTCGGCGCGGCCAAGCGCAAGTCCTCCGGTCTGGATGCCAACCGCCTGGCCATGCTCATCGCCGTCCTGGAGCAGCACGCCGGCCTGCGCCTTGCCGACCGCGACATCTTCGCCTCCAGCGTCGGCGGCATCCGCGCGATCGAACCCGCCGCCGACCTGGCCCTGCTCCTGGCCATCGCCGGCGCCCACCACCGCCGCGCCGTCCCGCCGATGACCGCCGTCATCGGCGAGGTCGGCCTCAGCGGCGAACTGCGCCACGTCGCCCACCTCCAGGCCCGCCTTCTCGAATCCGCCCGCCTCGGCTACACGCAGGTCATCGTCCCCCAGATTCGCGGCGAGGGCCGCGCCGGCGAATCCCTCGCCTCCCTCGCCCGCTCCGCCAAACTCCAGTGCCTCCCCACGCGCACCATCAACGAAGCCATCGCGCTCCTGCACTGAACACGCCACGCCGATCGCCCCACCGAACTGCTGCCCCGTCGGGGAGTGGCGCAGTGGCACAGTGGCAGAGTGGCGCAGTGGCACAGTAGCGGAGCCAAAGAGCTCCTGCCCCGTTTCCTCAAGATCCTCCCCCGCTCGGCGGGGGAGGTGCCGCGTCTTCGCGGCGGAGGGGGCGTGGGGACGCGTTGGGACCCACAGCAAAACCAATCCTACGAGCAAGAACCCGTCCCCGTGGTGTTCGAGCCGCCAAGCAAGAGTGCACCGGTTCATCGCCGCCGCCCAAGCCCGACGAACCGCTGGCGCACCAAAGAGGGATACCGTTGCCACGCCCCCAGCCCGAGAAAGCAACAGGATCTGAATCTACACTCTTCCCAGTCGAACGTACACTTTATTCGAATCCTCAAGAGACTGTTGTGGCGACGTTCAAGATCCATTACCGAAGCAGGGACGGAACGCTCGGCGAGAGCGTCGTTCAGTCAACGTCATTTCAGGACGCCCTCGTTCGAGCGCGTGCGTTGCTTCCCACGGTTACATTTCTGCACGTTCAGATGATGGATTCTGAGGCCGATGTCTCGCTTCGGTGCCCTGAGTGCGACGGCAAGTTCTCCGGCAGAGTGCGCTGGGGCGGAGGATCAGAGCAGGTCATCAAGTGCGAGCTTTGCGGAACGGCACTTCGCTTGCGGAGAGAGCGGCCAGTAATCTGTCAGCAGGCGACAAGCGCCGGGGCAGCAGCGCGGCGCGTGCTCGGCAGCCCACCCCAGACAACCAGCGAACACGCTCGTCATGCGTCGATGGCTGACAAATTGAAGGCGGCGATCGAGAATCCCGAGTTGGTTAAGTGGAGATGTAGATCGTGTCGCATCGAGCTCGTGTGCGAATGGGGTGAGAGATTGGATGTGCATGACTGCCCGAACTGCGGATGCGGTCAGTACGTCCCGGGCAGCTCTTTCTCTTGGAACTCTCGTGTTTTACGCGAGCGCGAACAGAACAGTCGCGCCGCGGTGCATCTTGAAGAGCAGAGACAGCGGGCTGCGATCGTGGAGAAGGAGCGAGAGGCTAAGCGTCTGAAGGCGCAGCAGGAGGCGGTGCAGCGCGAGGCGGAGCGCCAGTACCTTGCAAGAATGTGCCTGCTTGAGGACATTGCTGTCGGCGCTGGTCTTGTGGAGTCCGCTGACCACTTCCGGAATCTCAGCTCAGAAGCTGTCGATAACATCGCCATAATGTGCGATCTTGCCAGCGAATTGCAGGCCGATCTTCTGGGGGCAATGGATGACAATGCCGCCGCAGCTCGCGCAGTTGCAGAGGGACGGCCGCTGGCCGCCGGGGCGAGCGCAGTTTCCTTTCTGGCCGGTTACAACTGGGTGGGGTTGACTTTCGGAGCGCTCGCTCTGGGTGCACGATGGCTGTCAGACGACTGGAAGCGTGCTAAGGTGTCCGAGTATCAGGCCAAATGGGCGAGACGCTTTGCTCAACTCTCTTCCGCAGATATGGCGGCGCTCACGGCGATCTTCGTGTACAGGTATCCGGCCTTGGCGAATGCAGCGGCCGCAATGCAGGGACGAATTGCGCCATGACGCGCCCAGTTGCATCGAGAGTGTGGCACGGCTCATTTGTCGCTGACACCTAAAGCACCGCCGGGGAAACGGGGTAGGAGGCGCGGCCCCCAATTCCCTCCTCTGGTGTGCCACCGGTTCGTCGCGCTTCGGCGACGGATCGGCACCCGTCAGCGTCCATCCGCATCGCCGCCCTTCACTGCGCCACTCCGCCACTTCTCCCCCCTTCCCCTCTTCTTCGCGTCATCGCGCCTTCGTGCTCATCCCAGCGCCGCCGCGCACCGGTCGCAGAGCAGCGCCCCGCCGTGCTTCTCGCGCGGCTTGACCGTGCCGTCGCGCTTCCAGGATCGCTCGCACCGCGGCTCGGCGCGGAGGTCCTGAACGCCGATCGACGCCGCGGCGCGGTCGACCCGCACGCGGCTGACGCCCAGCAGGTCCGCCAGGTCCGTCGCGTCGAACTTCGACAGCACGCCGTCGCCATCGGGCAGCACCACGCCCATCTCCAGCGGAGAGTCGACGCCCAGCGTTCCCTTGGCTTCCTCCATCGCCCGCAGCGCACGCTCGCGGACCTCCATCGCCGCGGCCCACGCCGCGGCATCGCGCGGGCTGAGCGTCGGGCCGGCGAACGTTTCCGCGTGCACGCACGCGCCCGCGTCCCCCTCGTGCAGAGCGCGGTACGCCTCATCGGCCGTGTGCGGCAGCATCGGCGCCAGCAGGCGGCAGAGCGTCTGGCACAGCGTGAACATCGCCCGCTGCGTGCTTTGCCGCCGCGCAGAGCCCGGCGCATCGCAGTACAGCCTGTCCTTCGTGGCCGCCAGGTACTTGGCGCTGAGCGTGTCGTTGCAGAAGTCGTAGATCGCGATGCTGGCCCCGCGGAAGTCGTACGCCTCGTACGCGGCGCGCACCCGCTCGCTGAGCGCATCGAGCTCGCCCAGCACCCACGCATCCAGCGAGTACGGGCTCAGGGCGCTGGCGCCCAATCCCGTCGCGTCCGCCCCCCCCGTGCCCCCCGCACTTCCCGCCCGCGGCAGGTCGTACAGGTTGCTCAGCAGGAACCGCAGCGTGTTGCGGATCTTGCGGTAGCTCTCGCCCGTGAGCGTGAAGAACTCCAGGTCCGCCTTCACATCGTTCTCGTACGACAGGCTCGCCACCCACCAGCGCATCACATCCGCGCCGTAGTTGGCCAGCAGGCTCTCCACCTCGTACTGCTTCGCATCCGGGCGGCTCTTGCTGAGCTTCTTCCCGTCCTTGTCGTTGATGAACCCGTGCGTCAGCAGCGTGCGATACGGCGGCCTGCCCATGACGCCGAGCGCCGGCAGCATCGACAACTGGAACCACCCGCGGTGCTGGTCCGACCCTTCCAGGTACAGGTCCACCACATCGCGATGATCCGCCCCACCTTGCGTGAACGCAAGCCCGCGCTCCTTCATCACCGCGGCCCAGCTCGAGCCCGACTCGAACCACACATCCAGGATGTCGCTGCCCTTGCGCAGCGACGCAAGGAGCGCAGCGCCACCGGCACCTTTCAACTCCGCCGGCGCATCGGCATCCGCGTTCACGTCGTACCCCGCCAGCAATTCGCTCGGCGAGAGCGTGAACCACGCGTCGCTCCCCTTGGCGCGGACAACCTGCGCCACTGCCCGCACGCTCGCGTGCGTCATGAGCGCGCGCTCCTTGCCATCGCCGCCGGTGTACAGGAACGCGGGGATCGGCAGGCCCCACGCGCGCTGGCGCGAGATGCACCAGTCCGGCCTGCTCTCGAGCATGCCGCGGAGCCGGTTGCGTCCCCATTCGGGCACGAACTTGACGCTGTCCGCGGCCGCCGCATCGGTCCTGGCCTGGGCCAGCGTGCGGAGCGTCCCGCCGTCGCGCCGCGGGCGATCGACACCCACGAACCACTGCTCGGTGGAGCGGAAGATCGTCGGCGTCTTGCTCCGCCAGTCGTGCGGATAGCTGTGCATGAACGTGTGCTCATGGAACAGGTGCCCGCTCTGGCGCAGGCGCTCGGCGACCATCTCGTTGCCCTTCCACACATCCACGCCGCGGAGCCACGCCGGCGCGGTGTCGTCGTACGTGCCGTCGCCGCGGACGGGGCAGTAGATGGGCAGCCCGATGCGCAGGCCGGTCTGGTAGTCCTCGACGCCGTGCCCCGGCGCGGTGTGGACCAGCCCCGTGCCGTCCTCGAGCGTGACGTAGTCCGCGCCGACAACGGTGAACACGGCGGGCGCCGGCGTTCCCGTCACCGCGGCGACGCCCTCGCCGGCCAGCGGGTTGATGAACGGATGGCGGTAGCGCAGGCCGATGAGGTTCTGGCCGCGGGTCACGCCGAGCACGACGACTTCCTCGGCGCGCGACATCTGCATGACCTTCTCGACCAGTTCCTTCGCGACGATCGTCACGTTGCCATCGACCCACACCAGCGCGTACTCGAAGTCCGGATTCACCGCGATCGCCAGGTTGGCCGGCAGCGTCCAGGGGGTGGTGGTCCAGATCATGAAGCTCGGCTTCTGCGCCAGGGCCGTGCCGGCGATGGGCTTGGCCGAGGCGTTCTCGACTTCCTCCTCATCTTCATCGCCGGTCATCTCATCGCCCGCGGGCTTGAGCCCGAAGCGCGCGTAGACCTCATCGCCATCATCGCACTCAAAGTCGACGTACACCGACAGGTCCTGCCGGTCGGCGTACTCGAGCTCCGCCTCGGCCAGCGCGGTCTGATTCGCCACCGACCAGTGCACCGGCTTGAGCGCGCGGAAGACCAGATCCTGCTTGAGCAGATCGGCCAGCACCTCCAGCGTCGCGCCCTCGAAGGCCGGCTTCATCGTCAGGTACGGATCGGCGTAGTCGCCCAGCGTCAGCAGCCGCTGCATCTGCCCGCCCTGGAGTTTCACATACTTTTCCGCGTACGCCTGGCACTCGCGGCGGACGACCATGCGCCGCTGATCCTCGCTCAGCGTCGCGAGCTTTTCCATCTTGCCCTTCTCGACAAACTCCTGCATGACCTTGTGCTCGATCGGCAGGCCGTGACAGTCCCACCCGGGCACGAACGCGCAGTCGAAGCCCGCCATCGTCTTGCTGCGGACGACAAAGTCCTTCAGACACTTGTTCATCAGGTGCCCGAGGTGGATCGATCCGTTGGCGTAAGGCGGGCCATCGTGAAAGACGAACCGCGGCGAGCCGGCTCGCTTCTGGCGCAGCAGCGCGTAGAGCCCCTTGCCATCGGCGAGGCTCGCCCAGCGCTTCTGACTGGCCGGCTCGTTCTGCACGAGGTTGGCCTTCATCGCGAAGGAGGTCTTGGGGAGGTTGAGGGTGTTGCGGAAGGGCGACTTGCCCTGATCGGCTTCGGGATTGGTCTGGCTCATGGGTCGGGGTCCGTTGGCGGGGTGGCTGGGTGTCGGCGTGGAGATGAGTCAGGGAACGAACGAACCGCTCGATGTTCCACGTGGAACATTGATTCGGTCAAGCCCCGTCAGCGGGCATGAGACGGATTGGGGACGTTGGGGTGCGTCCGCCCGGCTCAGCCCACACGGGGCCGGGTAATCGAAGGCGGAATGGCGAACGATCGCACCATGATCGCGGATTATTCACGCGCTGGGGGCCGCGGGCAAGGGAGGCCACCCGGGGAGTTGGATTTGGACAGTTGCGGCGGGAGCGCACGCCGCGGGCGCGGAATTGATCACCGGAACTCGAAAATCGTCTGCGTCCGCAGGACCAATCCGCCCTGAGCAAAGAGGTGGTACGCCTCGGCATGAATCTCGCGGGCCAGGCGGACCAAGTGCAGAACCGAGAGGTTCTTGCCGTTGCCGACGGCCGAGTCGTAGGCGACCTTGAGGCTGTCGGTTTCCTGAGCGAAGGCGAGCATTTCCTGGTAGGTCGCGCGGTAGAGGCTGTCGGAGAGATTCTCGGTTTGCACGGTGGTGATGTAGTTCACACCGTGTTCGCGGAAGGACTGCTCGAAGTCCTTCTCGTTGAGACATTGGAAACTGGCGACCGCGCCGGTCAGCGGGAGCCCGCCGTCGAGATCGGTGACCAGTTCGCTGAGGCAGAGCGCCTTGTGCTGGAAACGCACCATGTGCGAGCCGTTCATGAGCCAGGCTTCGAGCTCGGATGGGCCGTGGACGATGTTCTTGCGGGCCTTCATCTGGAAGAGTTCCGGATGGAGGGGCTTCTTGTAGAGGATGAGGTTGTGAACGGCGGGCGCGGCGGCGGGGGCCTTCTGGCCGAGCGTGGAGATCGTGCGTTTGGAGGCCGACGCGACGGGCTGAAGGAAGGGTGTCGTCTGACGCATGGCGGAGGCTCGGGAGGAATCGGACGCGGAGTGATGCGACGAGGAAGACGGGGTGTCCATGCCTGCGGCTCCGATGGTACTGGCGAACGGTCAATCTTCCAGAATCATTTACGAAGAAGATCTTGGCTCTGTGAAGATCGGTGGATCATACCACCGCCTGAGCAGAAGGGTGGGGGTTCCCACAAGATATTGGGGGCCTGCCCAGAATTCACCCTTGAAGAGGTGGTGTGGAGGGAGTTGAGAAACTGTCGGATGATCGGGTAGGCCGATGGGCTCCGGCTCGGCTTCGGACAAGGGCGAACTCCTCGCAAGGGGTTTTCCAGCCCGGCGGGTCGGTCGGTCGATAGGACAACATGCCGATGGGAGCAGCCGGATGGATTCGGCGGTTGGCGGGCGGGGGTGCGGCCGGGACGGCCAAGGCGCTGGCGGACGCGATCGTGTCCGCGCGCGCGGCGGGGGAAGATGTTGACTCGCTTTCGGCGGATCTGATCGAGTTGATGGCCCGCGGGCGCGAGCGGGGCGGCGTGCTGGCGCGGGTGAGCGGGGGAGGCGGCGGTGATGATCGGGCGGTGGAGCGCGAGGTGCTGCGGGTGTGGCCCGCGCTGACGCGCGATGCGCGGGAGGCCGCGGTCGCGGTTGGTGGCGAGCGGCTGGAGGCCGAACTGCGTGCGCGGCTTGGCGGGGCGACGGTGGCCGAGCGCATCGGGGCGTTGGAGGTGATCGGACAGGCGGGGATGCACGCGCTGGCGGTGGCGGTCGCCTCAAGCCTTGCCGATGGCGATGCGACGGTGGGCGATGCGGCGGAGCGCACGTTGGCGGCGCTGTGCGGTTCGGAGGGTGTGCTGGCGGCGGAGGATGGCCGCGGCGTGCGCGGGGTGATGGCGGGGCTGGATCGCGCGGCGGAGTTGTTCGACCGGCATCGGCGTGCATCGGTGATCGGGCTGTGGATGCGGATGGCGACGACGGTGAGCGACAGCGCGGTGAGCGTGGGCGATCGGCGCAACTGGCTGGATGATGAGCAGCACCCGGCCCAACTTGTGGCGCGCAGCCGTCTGCGGCGTGCGGCGGAGGAAGAGGTCGGTGCGGGGCTGGTCAGCGGCGCGGCGTTCGTGTGGCTCAAGTACCCGGGGCTGGCGTCGGCGGCGCGGGATCGGCTGCTGGGGCCGCGGGGCCGCGGTGTGGACCTGACGTGGGTCCTGGAGCGATCGCACCTGGTGCTCAACCCGCGTCGGCGAGCGGCGCTCAGCGCCGGTGTGGCGGCTGAGGCCGGCGGAGTGGCGGGGCCGGAGTTCTGGGGCGGCGGTGTGGAGCGCGGCGTCGGGGCGGTGCGGTGGGTGTGTGCGCAGGCGATGGGGGCACGCGGACGGGATGCGGCGTTGGCGCCGATGCTGGCCGATGAGCGTGTGGAAGTGCGGCTGGCGCTGGTGCGCGAGGGCGGTCGGCTGGCGCGGCGACCGGCGTGTCTGGTTGATGCATGCTTCGATGCCGACGGGCGTGTGGCGCGATCTGCTGCACTGGAACTGCTGGCGACGAGCCGGCGCGAGGCGTTGCCGGAGGGCGAGCGTCGGCGGTTGATTCGGCTGCTGCGTCGCAGCCCGCACGCGGCGGTGCGGTCGATCGCGGAGCAGGCCTGGCGCGGGCGGGCGAGCGCGGCCGAGCACGGGTCGGGGGCTGGGGCCATCGCGGGTGCGGCGGACGGCGCGGGTGGTGGTGTGGTCGAGGGATTGCTGAGCACCGTGCCGGCGCGGATGATGGAGTTGCGGAGCGTTCAGGGGCGCGAGGCGAACACGGGGCATGATGCGCACGATGCCAGGCGGCTGCTGGAGATTTCATCGCGCGGGCTGGGCGGGCGGTACGCGCGGGCGATCGCGGAGTTTGTGCGGGGTGTGGACGCCGCGGCGTGGCCGATGAGCGCCGCGACAGGGGCATCGGTGCTTGGGGAGAGCGATGAGCCTTCGGTGGTGGCGACGCTGGTGGAGGTGACGCGTGCGACCGGGCCGGGGACGGCGAGGCTGCGGGCCAATGCGATCGATGCGCTCACGCGGCACATTCGGCGGTGTCATGGTGCCTCGGCAGAGGTGCGGGCGGCGCTGCTGGACGCGGCGGGGCGGAGCGGACTTGGCGATGATGGCGGCGACGGTGGGGTTGGCGATCAGGGAGTGTCGGCGGCATCGGGCGGCGAGCATCGCCCGCGCGCTGCGGCGGCGCGGGGGTTGATCATCGCGGGTGATCTGATGGGGGACGCGACGCTGATGCGAGCGGGGACCGCGACGCTGCAGGCGATGCTGCTCGATGATCGGGTGATGCAGCGTGTGGCGGGGGCGTGGTGTGCCGAGCGGGTGGCCTGGCGGCTTGCGGCGCGCGATGGGGCGCACGCGTCGATCGCCGCGACGGTGGGGCGGCTGGCGTCGGATGAGGGGGAGAGCCGGGCGGTGCGAGCGCGTGCGCGGCGGGCGGCGGAGAGGCTGCTGAGCGAAGTGCGCGCGGCGTGGGGAGCGAAGGCGGGGGGCGTGGCCCACTGGCAGAGCGGCAAAGTGGCGCAGTGAGAAGTTGAGGAACTGGCGGATGCTGACGATGCGGTTCTGCCGAGAGCCGCGGGTGGTGGCGCGCGATGGCTGAGCGTGCTGGCCGGAGGAGGGTCGAGTCGCGGGCGCGTCGGAGAGGATGAGGTCGGGCTGCTGAAGAGCAGCGAGCGTTCGCTCCGCCGCGGAGACTTAGTACCTAGGCCTGCACGACGTTGGCCAGGATCGAGCTGCGCCTCGTGCGGTTACTGGCAGCCGAGGAAGAACGCGGCGAAGAAGGCGGAGAAGTCGCCGTTGTCGAGGGTGTTGTCGGGGCCGCCGCCGGTGAGGATGGTTTCGCCATCGGTGTTGGCGATGTCCGCCGCGAGGCGCGTGGGGTCGGACTCTGGCGCGAAGAAGGCGGTGAAGAAGGCGATGAAGTCGCCGTTATCGAGGGCGTTGTCGGAGCCGCCGAGGATGGGGTCGGTCAGGCGTGTTTCGCCGTCGGTGTTGGCGATGTCCGCGGGGGAGCACGCGGCGATGGTCATGGTGAGATTGTCGATGTAGAAGTCGTTGGGGAAGGTGGAGGTGTTGAGATTGCGGACAGCGACGACGGTGGGGCCGGCGGTGAGCGGGGCGGTCCAGAGGGCGGAGTGGGCGATCCAGAGCTGCGTGCCGTTGGGCAGTGTGGTCGGGGTGCCGATGAGACTGCCGTTGAGTTGCCATTGGAGCCTGGCGGGTCCGCCGGCGACGGCGGTGGCGGCGTGCAGAGTGAGTCGGTAGGTGCGGCCCGGCAGGGGGTTGACGGTGGCGAACCAGATGCGCTGGTTGGGAACGGTCGAGCCGTTGATGACCATCATGAGCACGGAGCCGGGGATGGACGGAGGCGGGTTGACGAAGGAGCCGTTGAAGGATGAGCCGTTGGAGCGGACGGTGTACTGGCCTTCGCAGCAGTTGCCGCCGGAGGAGAAGGAGTAATCGGAGGAGAAGCCGGTGTTACCGAGTTCGAAGTTGCCGTTGGGCAGGAGGTTCTGCGCGAGCGCGGCGGGGGTGAGGGGGGTGAGGAGGCAGAGCGATGCCAATGCGGCGGATGCGCGTGTGGTGATGCGGCGCGGTGCGGAGTTGAGCGGCACGTGATGCTCCGGGGGATTGAGTCGCGCGGGATGAGCGCGGCGGGCGGAAGGGCGCGTGGTGCGAGAGGCGGGGAATCCGTCGCGGGCTTCGTTGAGTGTACAAGCAGGCTTCGGGCCGCCGAGGTGAGGGGGAAGTGGCGAGTGGATCGGTGTGAACGGGCCGGAAGCGGGAGCAACCGATATACCCCGTGGGGGTATAATTGTGCATGAGTACACGTGGCAAAAAGCGGGGTGAGAAGGGCGGCAAGTCGCGGAGTGGTGCGGGTGCGGGTGAGGTGCGATCGGTGGGCAGTGACGCCGCGTGCGGGTGTGGCTGTGCGGTGGGCCGAGGGGGAGAGGCTGAAGTTGATCGCGGGAGCGGCCGCGTCGGGCCGGGCGGTGTGGCGCACGGGGTGGATGCGGAGATCAAGCGGCGGAACCTGGCGCAGTTGCGGCGGATCGAGGGGCAGGTTCGGGGGGTGGCGGCGATGGTGGAGGGGGATCGGTACTGCGCGGATGTGATCACGCAGATCGCGGCGGTGCGGGCGTCGTTGCTGGCGGTTGCGGGGAATGTGCTGCGGAATCACCTTGAGCACTGTGCCGCGGCGGCGATGGAGCGGCGCGGGCCGGACCGCGAGGCGATGATCGACGAGGTGCTGGACCTGGTGTCGAAGGTGTCGCGGTGAGGCGGGGCGCGGGTGCGGCGTGATGGCTGTGGCGATCCGGGACTGAACGCGAGTTTTCGTGCAAAGGAGAAGCACATGAAGTTGAATCAACGGCGGATCAGCGTCGCGGTTGTCTGGACGGTGATGCTGGCTGGCGCGGCCGGCTTTGCGGTGTTGGGCGGTTGCGGGGTGGAGCGGCCGCGGGCGGACGCGTCGGTGAACGAGGCGATCTCGGACGATCGGGCGATTGAGGGGCGTGAGGCGGTGCTGACGGTGTTCGGGATGAGTTGTCCGCTGTGCGCGAACAACGTTGACAACACGCTCAAGGAGGTGCCCGGGGTTGAGACTGTTTCGGTGGACATGGGCAGCGGCGAGGTGCGCGTGGGGCTTGACGGGAAGACGCCGGTGACGCGTCGGCAGCTTGCGCGGGCGGTGGATCGGAGCGGGTTCAGCCTGAAGAAGGTGGAGGTGCGGCCGTGAGTCGGGGTGCGTGCGCAATAGCGGTAGCGGTGGCGGCGGTCGCTGGGGCGAGCGTGCCGGTGATGGCCCAGGAGGCAACGAACACCCCCGCGGCGACGCAGCCGGCGGCGGGGCGGCTGTACATGCGGCAGAAGGTTCAGTATGTGTCGTTCGGCGATGATCCCTCGCCGGAGGCGCGTGACATCACCAAGGTGGTGTCGACGACGACGCTGACCTACGGGCTGCGTCGGGACACGTCGCTGAGTCTGGAGGTGCCGATGGCGTACGCCGCGGAGGTGGCGCACGGCCGGCACGCGACGCGGCGGTTCGGGGTCAACGACATTTCGTTGTCGATCAAGCACCGGCCGTGGCAGTTGGACCTGAACCCGGTGGACTCGCTGCGGCTGGCGGTGGTCGGCGGTGTGGAGGTACCGAGCGGGGATGGGGACTTCTCGAGCCACTCGTTCGACCCGTTCGTCGGGGCGGTGTTCACGGCGATTCTCGGGCGGCACGGCGTGAACCAGTCGATCGTGTACAAGTTCAACACCGGCGGCGACGCGTTCAACACGCGGGCGGGCGATGGGCCGGATGATGCGGTTCGGTTCGACACTTCGTACCTGTTTCGGCTTTCGCCGGTGGAGTATTCGGCCGCGTCTGAGGCGGCGACGTATGTCACGCTGGAGGCGAATGGGTTGTACGAGACCAATGGTGATGTGGAGGTGATCGCGGGGCCGGGGATCTTGTACGAGGCCAGGACGTTTGCGCTCGAGGCGACGATCGGGCTGCCGATGGTGCAGGAGGTACGCGAGCGGCCGGAGGTGGATCTGGTCGTGACGCTGGGACTGCGGATTCTGTTCTAGGGGCGTGTGCGAGCGGGAGCGTTGATGATGCGTGCGGGCGGAGCGGACCAGCGCGGGGCAACGGGAGTGGGTGGTGGCGGTGGCGGAGTCGGGCTTGATGCGAGCGCCGGAGGGGCTGGCGGTCGCCGGGTTGAGATGGCGATCGGCGGGATGTCGTGCGCGGCGTGCGCTGCGCATGTGCAGCGCGTGCTGGAAAAGCAGCCCGGGGTGACATCGGCGAGCGTGAACTTCGCGACGCGCATGGCGACGCTCGGAGTCGATGCGCGTTCGGCGGATGTTGCGGAGTTGGTGCGGGCGGTTGATCGCGCGGGGTATTCGGCGGAGGTGGCGGGGGAGAGCGGAGCGAGGCGCGCGGAGGGAGATGGAGGCTCCAAAGCGGCGGCCAGCGATGCGGCCAGCGATGCGGCCAGCGATGCGGGTGGAAATGCGGGTGGCGACGCTGGCGAGGCGGCAGGACAGGCTGATGCGGAGGATGCCGAGGATGCGCTGCTGGCGCGGCTGGCGCAGGACGGCGTGGTTGAGGAACGGGGGCTCCGCCGGCGGGTGCTGATCGGTGCTGTGCTCGGTGCGCCGGTGGTGGTGCTTGCGATGTCACACGGGGTACTGGCGAGTCTTGGAGGAGTCGGGGCGTGGCTGTCGGGGCTTGGCGGGGCGTGGGTGCAGGCGGTGCTGACGTTCGGCGTGCTCGTTTTTGCCGGAGGCTCGATGTTCGCGGGGGCGTGGCGGAGCGTGCTGCGGCGGGTTGCGAACATGGACACGCTGGTGGCGATGGGGACGGGGATCGCGTTCGTGTACTCGCTGGTTCAGGTCATCATCGCATCCGCGGGCGCGGACCGTGGGGCGCACGCGGGGCATGGGCCGACGGTGTACTTCGAGGCGGCGGCGGTGATCGTGGTGCTCGTGCTCGTTGGGCGGCTGCTCGAGCGGCGCGCGACGGCGCGGACATCGTCGGCGATCGGGGGGCTGGTGCGGCTGACGCCGACGGAGGTGATGGTGGAGCGCGGCGGGACGGAGGTGGCCGTGCGGGTGTCGCGCGTGCGAGTTGGAGAGATCGTGGTTGTGCGGCCGGGCGAGCGGGTCGGCGTTGATGGGGTGATCGAGACGGGGCGGTCCGACGTTGATGAGTCCGCGCTCACGGGCGAGGCGGCGCTGGTGGTTCGCGGCGTTGGCGAGCGGGCGTTCGCGGGAACGCTCAACCGCACGGGCGTGCTGCGGGTGCGGGCGTCGGCGGTGGGGGCGGGCACGGCGATGGGGCGGGTGGTCCGGCTTGTGCGAGAGGCTCAGGGGACCGCGGCGCCGATCGCGCGGCTGGTGGATCGGGTCAGCGCGGTGTTCGTGCCGATGGTGATGGGGCTCGCCGCGCTGAGTTTCGCGGCGTGGATGGTGTGGGGGCCGGCGGGGGAGCGGCTCGCGATGGGGGTGCACGCCGCGGTGAGCGTGCTGATCATCGCGTGCCCGTGCGCGCTGGGGCTGGCGACGCCGACGGCGATCATGGTGGGGACGGGGATCGGTGCGCGACGGGGCATGCTTGTGTCCAGCGCGGCGGCTCTTGAGGCGGCGGCGGGGTTGCATGTTGTCGCGTTCGACAAGACCGGGACGCTGACGCGCGGGCGGCCGCGGGTCGAGCGTGTGGCCGCGGCGGAGGGGTGGACACGCTCGGCGGTGCTCGGGCTTGCGGCGGCGGCGGAGCGGGGCAGCGAGCATCCGCTGGCGTGGGCGATCGTGCGGGCGGCGATGGAAGAGCGGGGGACGGCGGCGGGGGCTGAAGGGAGCGAGTTGGCGGTCGTGTCTTCGCGCATCGAGCCGGGTGTTGGGGTGTATGCCGAGGTTGCCGCGGGCGCGACGGCGGACGGAGGTGATGGTCGCGTGCGGCGGGTTGGTGTCGGGCGGCGGGCGGTGGTGGGCGAGGATGCTTCGGGGTCGGCGGTGGCGCTGGAGCGGCAGGTCGAGGCGATGGCCGCGGCGGGGCTGACGATCGCGTGGGTCGCGGTTGATGGGCGTGCCGCGGGGGTGATCGGGCTTGGTGATGAGGTGCGGGCGTCTGCGCACGAGGCGGTGAGCAGGTTGCGCGGGATGGGTGTGCGCGTGATGATGCTCACGGGCGACCATGAGCGAGCCGCGGCGGCGGTGGGGGTATTGACGGGGATCGACGAGATCCGCGCGGGCATGACGCCCCCGGACAAGGCGCGCGTCATCGGTGAGTTGCGCGGGCGGGGGCTGAGGGTCGGGTTCGTCGGCGATGGGATCAACGATGCGCCGGCGCTCGCCGCGGCGGATGTCGGGATCGCGATGAGCAGCGGGACGGACCTGGCGCGGGCGTCGGCGGCGATCACACTGGTGCGGCCCGGGGGCGAGGCGGATCTGCGGGGCGTGGCGGGCGCGATCGAGTTGTCACGCGCGACGCTGCGGGCGATTCGGCAGAACTTGTTCTGGGCATCGTGTTACAACGTTCTGGCGATCCCGGTCGCGGCGGGCGCGCTGTACCCGCTGACGGGATGGATGCTCTCGCCGATGATCGCCAGTGCGGCGATGGCGCTGAGCAGCGTGAGCGTGGTGGCGAACAGCCTGCGGCTTGGGTGGGGACGGGGGCGGAGCGCGGCCGCGGCGTGATGCGGGGAGCCAGTGGCTCGATGTGGGCTGCGGGCGATGGCGAAGCGGGGTACCGCGGAGCCGCATGGCCCGGAGTTCCGGTGCATCGCGATGCGTCCCGGGCGGCGATTGTGCCGCGTGCGATTCAGCGTTCGACCGGACCGACGATCGGCGGAATGGTCACCGGTGATGGGGCCTGACCGAACGGCGGCGCATCGCGGAGGAACGCGCGGCGGATCTTCGGCGGGTTCACTGGCCGGTGTTCGCGGCCCGGCAGCACGGGCGTCGCGGCCAGCCGCGTGAGGGTTTCGGCAGAGCCGACGACCTGGGCGAAGGCGGTGTATTGGCCATCGAGCCGGGCGGTTTCCTCGCGCGAAAGAGCGATGAAGAACTGGGAGCCCGCGGTGTTGGGGTCGCGATCGCGCGCCATGCTCAGCACGCCGAAGTCGTGCGGGAGCGTGCTGGGCTCCAGCGGCAGTTCGTAGCCGGGGCCGCCCTCGCCGGTGGCGGTGGGATCGCCGGCCTGAATGACAAAGCCGCGCTGCGGGTTCGATCGGCCGACGGCGACGACACGGTGGAAAGCGATGTCGGTGTAGAAGCCGCCCTCGACGAGATGGCGGAAGTTCCATGCGGTGTTCGGCGCGGCATCGGGCCGGAGGCGGATCTCGAGCGTGCCCGCATCGGTTTCCATGATGACGTGTCGATCGACATACGTGCGTACGCCGGTGAACGTGCGCTCGCGGGCCTGGCGGCCGGGCGGATACACGGCGACGGGAAGACGCGGGTCGCGTTCATCGAGGACGGCGCGAAGCGGCGTGAGCATGGGCTGAAGCACGACGGGCGGGCCGATGGGTGTGGGCCGAGGTGCCTGGTCGCCCTCGGGGTTGGCCGGCGTGTCGGTGGGCAGGGCCATGAGTTGCGCGAAGAGGACGGGACGGGTGATGAGCGGTGCTGCGGGCGCGGCCGCGGGGTCGGGTGGCGCCTCGGGGGTGGTGGGGGCCGGGCGTTCGATGCCCTTCCAGATCTGCGGCAGCAGCGCGGCGAGGTCCACGCGGCCCGGCAGTGCGGCGGCGCGCGCGATGGGCTCGGCGGTATCGGGCAGGTGGAGCCAGACTTCAAGGCGGGGCGAGCCGCTGGTCTCGGGCGGGAGGGCCACGGTCATCGGGATCGCGCGGTCGACGCCGACGTAGAGACGATCGGGCGTGAGTTGTGCGCGGGCGGTCGTCGGCGACACAAGAAGGAGTGCGCAGGTCAGGATCAGCGGGGCGAGCGCGGGTGCCGCGGCGAGGAGGGGCACCCGCGCGGCCCGGGCGAGGAGATGTCGGATGGACGCCATGACCCTCAGGCTAGCGTCCGTCAGCGGCGAGCGTGCGGCGCGCGATGATCGCCCGTGGGCGCGGGTTCGCGGCCACGGTTGAGCGAGGGACGCGTTACTTGCCGGCGGGGATGACGATCTGGCCCATGGGGGACGGGATGCCCTCTTCCTCGGCGGCGTCGAGCGCATCGCTGAAGTTGTCGAGGGTCTTCCACGCTTCCTGAACGACGGACTTCGCGTCGGCGTCGGTGGGCTTTTCGGGAAGGATCGAGACGAGTGTCTTGTCGGAGTCCTGGAACCAGGCGACGGCCAGATCAGCGCGAAGGAGATTGGCGCCGACGACGTGGTTGAAGTCGATCTGGGTCTGCAGGCCGTCGACCATCAGCGAGAAGCCGCTGCGGAGGGTGTCGAAGCGCACATTCGGATTGGTCGGGCCGCGATACTGGTAGTTCACGGTGATCGAACCGGGCGCGCCAGCCCAGAGGTCGACGGTGGCGGAGAGCGGGTGCGAGCCGCGGTGAGAGGGGCAGTAGAACACGCCAGGGGCGGTGATGTAGTCGTGAACGAAGAGGGTTCCGACGCCGTCCCAAAGGTTGGTGCCGCCAAGACGTGCCTGCATCATCATGTGCGGCGCGCTGGTGGGGTCGGCGATGCCCTTGACGCTGTGGACACTTTGGGGGAGTTGGCCCTTGCGGTCGCCAGAGAACATGGCGAGGCCGAGTCCGACCTGGCGGACGTTGGAGCTGCAGACGACCTGGCGTGTGGTCTCGCGCACTCGCGCCATCGACGGGACGAGGATCGCCATGAGCACGGCGACGACGGCGAGCGAAACGATCACATCGATCAGGGAAAAGGCCCGAGAACGTGAGCAATTGATGCGCGAACCGACGGTCGAGCCAATGCGGAGTTGAGTTTGGTGACCAAGCTGTGGCTTCACAGCAACCTCCACGGGCACCCCTGCCCAGACGCGCACTCGTGTGTGAAGATAACCGATTGTTGACGATTGTGCTAGTCTTCTGTATCGGGATTAGGGCCCCGGAGATCGAGGGAAAACCAGATCATCAGGAATATACCTACAAACGCGATGCGAATATGTGAAGATGGGGAATTGTGGTGGGTGCTGATCGAAGTGCGGTCTGAAAGTGATTGGCGGGGATCCGCGTTGGTCGAGTGGCCGTATGGGCTGGCGTGAGAAGTCCGGAGCCTTCCAGGTCTCTTGACTCGAATGGGGTAAACATGCCGTTGTCTCCAGCAGAGCAGGCCGCGGATCTTGCGTTGATGCGAGGCGTCGCGGCCGGGGAGGCGTCGGCGGTTGGTCGTTTGTATGACCGGTTCGGTGCGCTGGTGTATCGGATGGCGTACCAGGCCCTGCCGTCGCGGAATGATGCGGACGAGGCGGTTCAGGAGGTTTTTGTCCGCCTCTGGCGGACCGCGGGGCGGTATGACCCGTCTCGTGCGGCGCTGGTGACGTGGGTGATGCTGCTGACGAGGCGGTATCTTGTAGATCGTTTGCGGCGGCAGCGGACGGCGCCGAAGTTCGGCGTGATCGATGAGCGGGCGCACGGCGTGGCGGACACGCGGTCGGGACCCGGGATCGGCACCGCCGGGGCAGAGGGCGAAGGTGCTGGTTGGAGCGGATTGGGCGGCGGGGTCGTGGACCCCGAGCGTGCGGAGCGGTTTGCGGCGGTGATGAAAAAGGTGGAAAAACTGCCTGCGCTGCAACGAACGGTGGTGATTCGGGCGTATCTGAATGGTCAGACGCTCAGGCAGATCGGCGAGGAGCTGGACACGCCACTGGGGACCATCAAGTCGGCGCTTTCCAGGGCGCTGGTGCGGCTGCGGGAAAGTGAACTCAGCGAAGGAGTTCCGGGATGAAGGCCATGAACAACGGACATATGCACGGACAGAACGGTGATGAGGGCGAGCCGAGTCTCGCGGAGTTGTTCGACCTTGCGCAGATGGATGCGCTGGGCCTTCTCGACGAGCCGGGGCGGGTGCGCTTCGAGCACGCCTTTGCGCGGTCGCCCGAGGCGATCAAGGCGCAGTTGCGTGCGCAGCAGAACCTGGCGGTGCAGTTGGCCGCGATGACGCCCGATGTCTCTGTGCCGGCGGGGCAGCGCGAGCGGGTGATCGATCGCGTGGCGGCGGAGGCGGCGGGTGATCGGGACATCATCGCGCACCTGGAGCCGGCGGTGTTGCCGGCGCAGGGTGTCAGCCGCGTGTGGCGAGCGGCGTCGATCGCCTGCGCCGCGGCGGCGATCGTGTTCGCGTTCACGACGATCCAGATGCAGGGCCGGTATCGGGAGCTGGACAACGCGTTCCGCACCGGTCAGGTCGCGACGATGTTCATCAAGGAGTTCGGGCCGCGATTTGAGACGGCGCTGGCATCTCCGGCGACGCGGTTCATTCAGTTCCAGGCGGTCGATGGTCAGCGCGGAGCCGCGGTGGTGCTGCACGATTCGGAGACGGGCGAGGCGCAGTTGTTCTGTCACGATCTGCCGGAGAAGGAAGCGCGGTACCAACTTGTGATGATCCTGCCGGGCGAGGAGCGTCGCGTGGTGCTGCCGGTGCGGGCCAGCGGGGCGCGCATCGCGCAGGTGATCGAGCGACTGGACCTGCCGATGGGCGCATCGCTGGCGATCACGCGTGTTGGCGGCGAGGAGCAGCCGCTGCTGACGAGCATCAACTTGTGATGCGGCGAGCCGAACGCCGGGTCGGGTGCGATCCGGCAGGGGCACGCCGATGGCGGGTGCTCGAGCTTGAGCACACCGGGGTGTGAAGGGTGATCGGGGGGGCCGGAGCCCGCGCGGCGCGAGAGCCCGGGTTCAACGAGCGATCTTCTTTCGAGCGATGACGGCTGAACGGGCCGTCGTCGCTCGTTTTTGGACGGCGTGATCGGGTGGGGCGACGCAGGCTTCAGATCGCGGCGGCCATCTGCTGCTCGAACTTGAGCTTGGCGCGGGCCATGAGGCGGTAGAGGATGAAGTAGAGAATGGTGGCCAACGCCAGACCGCCGCCGCCGAAGGTTGCGACGTAGGCGAGGCGTGCGTCGACGAGGGGTTCCTCGCCGGCGCGAGCGGGCTGGGTGATGGTGGTGGCGGCGCCGTCGCCGCGGGCGTCGCGCTGGGCGTTGGCCAGCGCGACCATCGCCAGAGAGAGTGTTTCGAGTTCGCGCTCGGTGCGTTCGCGGCCGACGCCGCGGAGTTCGATGGTCAGCACGCCGGCGCGGTCGGTCATGATGGACATGTCGGCCTTGGTGCGCTTCATGACGGCGGCGGGGGTGGCCAGGTCGGACATGGCGCGCTGCGCGAAGCGTTCACCGGCGAGATTGAAGAACTGGGGATCCTCGGCGAGTTTCTCGTGATTGGCGGTCCACGACAGCAGATCGTCCTGCGCGAGCGTGCCTCCCTTGGCGTCGGCCTCGATGACGGCGCGTGCGGCAAAGACGCTCGGCGCGACCTGTCCGGCGATGGCCCATGCCATGGAGAAGATGACCGCGAGGCTGGCGACGATGCTGAGCACCCAGACCGCCGCGTGCGAGCGGCCGGCCTTGGCCTGATGGGCCTTGCGTTCCTCGGCCAGCGCCGCGGCGGCGGCGGCGATCTTCTGACGCTGCGCGATGACTTCCTCGTACTGCTCGCGGCGCTTGGCGATCGCGGCCTTGGCTCCGGCGAGTTTGCGGGATTGGGCGAGAATCAGGTCGCGCTGGCGACGAAGGCGCGAGCGGCGGAGTTCGACCCATTGCTCATCGTGCGAGCGGGCGTTGTTCGGCGCGGCGTTCTCGGCCGAGTCTGCGCGGGTCTCGGCGTCCGCGGCGCGGGTCTCGGCGGACTTGAGCCGCTGGGCAAGCACGCGGAGCGCCTCATCGCGTGCGGCGAGCGATTGCTGCGAATCCTCGATGCGAGCCTGCAGATCGGCGGTCGCTTGACCCGCGCGGGCGAGCTGGTCGCGAAGGTCGGCGATCGTGCGCTCGTGCTCGCTGCTGCTGACGCTGTCGGTGGACTGCCGCTGGGCGGCGTCGGCGAGGCTGGCTCGGGATGCGGCCAGTTCGGCGCGGAGGGTGTCCAGCTCGGCGCGGGCGGCGTCAAGGTCGGCGCGGGCCGATGCGAGTTCCTCACGGGCCTCTGCCAGTGCGGCCTCGGACTTCGAGAGCGAGGCCTGAAGATCGGCGATGGTTGATCGGGCCAGTTCGGCTTCGGCGGCCAGGGCTTCGGCACGGGCCCGGGTCTGGGCGAGAGCCTCGGCCCCTTCGCGTGCGGCCTGTGAGCTGGCGGTGTCGGCCGCGCTGAGTGTCGCGATGCGGGCGCGGAGCGAGGTCAGTTCGGCGGTCGCGGCGGAGAGTCGCTGTTCGCAGTCGGCCAGGGCCGCACGCGAGCCGTCGGCAACGGTGCGGAGATCGTGAACCTGTTCCTGCTCGCCGGCGAGGGCGGTGGCCAGCTCGTGGGCACGCTGCTGCGCGGACTGTTCGCGGCGGGTTGCCTGCTCGAGATCTTCGCGTGTGCGGGCGAGTTCATCGGCCAGGCGTGCGGCCTCGGCGCTCGCGGCGTCGCTGGTGCTCTGGCTGGCTCGTTCCAGTTCGTTCATTCGCGCCTGCGAGGCGCGGAGTTGCTCGCGGAGCTCATCGCGCAGGCGTTCGGCGTCGGCGTGCGCGGCGCGGGCCTCGCCCGCGGCCTGTTCCAGTTCGCGCGTGTGGGTCAGGGCCTCATCGAGCCGCGTGCGGAGCTGCGCGGCCTCCGCGGCGTGGCCCGCGGTGACGCTGGCGGCTTCTTCGCGTGTGCGATTCAGCGAGGCCTGGAGATTGGCGACCTGCTGTTCGAGTTCGCTCGCCTGTGCCGCGGACTGGGCGTGTGCGCTGGTCAGGTCGCGGACCTGACGGGCCAATTCGGCCAGTTGGGTCTGCGTCTGTTGGCGGGTTTGCTCGAGGCTGTTCTGGAGCGACTGCTCGAGTTCGCGGTGCTGGCTTGTGGCCTGAGCGAGACGGCGCTCGAGGTCCTCGGCGCGCGAGCTGGCCTGCGTCTGCGCGGCCTGCGCCTCGCTGAGGAGTTGCTCCATCGTGGCGCGGTCGCTCTCGAACTGCGCACGCTGCTGGTCCAGCGACTCCTGCTGGGCCTGAAGTTCCGCGGCACGGAGAGCGGTTTCCTCGGCGGACTTCTTGAGTTGTGCCAGTTGGGTTTCGAGCGTGCTGAGGAATCCGAGCGCCTGATCGCCGACGGTGTCGCGCGTGCCGCGGGCGGGGCCGGTGGCCGCGGGGGAGGATCCGCCCGTCGCCGAGGCGGCATCGGCAGGATCGGGATGGAGACGCGTGGTCTTCATGGTGCGAGGCCGGGTCGGCGGAGTGTCTTGTGGATGCCCGAAGAGGCAGGGCGACAAGGACTTGCCGACCGTGATCTATCGGAACTCCGCGGCTGAGGCTGAAGGGACCGGTGCCGCGGATCGCGCTGGTTGGGCAAGAAGGCCTCACAGATGGACCATGGCCGGACGCGGCCAAGGGTTCTCGGGCCGTGGTGTGCCGGTGGCAGGCGACGAACGCGGCGGGGGTGTGGAATCCCCTAAAGTGTGGATGATGATCAACCGAAGGTGAACTTTGTCGTATACTGAACGGGATCCCCTCACGCTTTTACAGGAGAAGGCAATGCGTTCCAATGGCTCCGCTTCGTTGTTGGCACTGGCATCGGTGGTTGGGTTGACGCTGGCCGGAGCCTTGGGCTATGGCCTGTACTCCAAGTTCGGCTGCACGACGTGCGTGAGCGAGGAGCAGGCTGCGGTTCTGGCCGAGCAGCATGAGCACACGGGCGACTGTTGTCCGCTGCACAGCGCGGGCAAGGAAGTCGCCAAGCAGGAGAAGACCGACGGCTGCGCCTCTGCGTGCGAGGGCGAAGCCAAGAGCGGCGGTGCGTGCGAGGCCAAGAGCGCGGGCAAGATGACCGCGTGCGGCGTGATGCTGCCCGAGCTGAACGCGGTCGCCCAGAGTGGCACCAAGGCGCAGGGTTGCGAGGCCTCGTGCGAGAAGTCTTGCGAGAGCAAGGGCGGTGACTGCACCGCGGAGGCTGGCAAGGGGACGTGCTGCGGCACGTGCTCGAAGGCTCAGGCCAACGCCAAGCCCTGATTGGGATGGGTGGACAAGGTGAACATTGAGCCCGCCGGGCGAGCGATCGCCCGGCGGTTGTTTTTGGGCCGCGGCGGGTGCGGGCGTGAAGCCGGGCGGGGCAGTACGCTTGGGCGATGGAACCAATCGTGATCACCGACGAGCGGGAGCGGACGCGCTGCGTGATTGATCAGTCGCGCGGCGCGTCGATCGTGCGATGGGAGACCGCGGCGGGGATGCCGATCGTCTCGCGGAATGTGCCCGGGGAGGACCAGCGCGCCAAGCCCGGCTGCTTCATCATGTCGCCGTGGACCAATCGTGTCGCGCGGGCGCGGATGACCTTTCGCGGACGCGAGCACGCGCTCGACAAGCGCGTGGCGGCCGATGGCACGGCGATGCACGGCGATGTGCGCTCGCACCCGTGGACGATCGTCGATCGCTCGCCCGTGTCGGCCCGGCTGACGTTCGAGTCGCGGAGCGTTGCGGGCGGGGCGAACTTTCCGTGGGCGTTTGCGATGCAGGTGCGGTACGAGTTGCTTCGGAGCGTGCTGCGTATCGACATGACCTTGTGGAACCGCGCGGATGAGCCGATGCCGTGCGGCATGGGCCTGCACCCGTACTTTCCTCGGGCACCCATCGGCGGGGCGGCGCGGCAGCCAAAAGTGATGTTCCCGTGCCGCGGGAGGTATGAATCGAAGGCGATGCTGCCGGTCGCGCCCGCTCGCAGAGATGGGCTGGCGCGGCGGTTCGCCTCGCCGGCGTTCTGGCCCGCGGCGGCGATCGATGAGGTGTTCGATGGGTACCAGGGGCTCGCGCACGTGGACTATGGCACGCACGGCGTGACGATGCGGAGCGACGCATCGCTGTCGCACCTAGTGGCGTTTTCGCCGACGGATGCGAAGGGGAATCTCGAGCCGTTCTTTGCGATCGAGCCGGTGACGATGGCCAACGATGCGTTCAACCTCGCGGCGCGGGGCTGGAGGGACACGGGCGTGCGGACGCTCGATCCCGGGCAGAGCCTGTCGTGCTGGACGACGATCGCGTTGGAAGCGTGATGGCGTGTTGGCATCGCGGCGCGGACGGGTGCGGATGAGTGGGGGGTTGCAGGGAGCGGCGGCATGGCGACGTTTCTGATCAAGGGCGATCCCGAAGACTTCGGCTTTGCGGATCTCGTACGCGAGGGGCGTTCGCGGTGGGACGGGGTTGCCAACCCCACGGCGCTGATCCATTTGCGGACGATCCGCGCGGGCGATGAAGTGCTCGTGTTTCACACCGGCAATGAGCGCGCCGTCGTGGGGCTTGCGCGAGCGGTGAGCGACGCGTACGCCGACCCCAAACGCGGCGAGATGAACGATCGCGGTGAAGCGAAGTTCGCGGTGGTCGATGTTGAGCCGGTGGCACGCGCGAGCACGCCCGTGACGCTTGCGGCGCTTCGTCAGCAGACAGCGATGAAGGACTTCGTGCTGCTCAAGCAGTCGCGATTGAGTGTGATGCCCGTGCCCGCGGCGATCGATCGGGCGATCCGCGCGCAGGCGGGATTTGTGGCTCTCGCCGGGGAAGGCAAGTCGCGTGCGAAGCGGTGATCGCTGGAAGGATCAGTACGCGCGGTCCACGCGTGCGCCGGGATAGAAGCGGGTGAGGATCGTGCGGAAGTCCGCGCCGCGCTCGGCCATTTCCTTGGCGGACCATTGGCACATGCCCACACCGTGCCCGAAGCCGCGCCCGCGGATGGTCGCGACATCGCCGACGAACGTGATGTCCATATCGCCGGAGTTCACGCGATTCTCGCGGGTGACGTTGGCGATGCCGGGGACATCCTGGTTGAGCGCCCGACGGAGCTCCTCGGCGGCGATGGAGAAGTTCTCGCCGGTGGTGGCGGTCAGGAGGTAGCGCGTGGGCCTGCCGGTGTCGTTGGTGGCCGCGACGCGGGCCGAGCGGAGGGACGTGATCGTCTTGACAGCGTGGCCGTTCTGCTGTCCCCAGATGCGCAGCCGCTGCGAGACTTCCTGACGTGTGCGCTGGACGGTCCAGCGGAACCAGGGCGAGGACTGGCCGAGTTCTTCGCGGGAGCTGGCCTGGATGGGACCGGCGAGGTTGTACTCAAAGCCGCGGACGGTGGGCCATGTGTCGCGGGCGCTGGCGGCGCGGCCGCCGGAGGTGCTGTGGTAGTACGAGCGCAGGACCTGGCTCTGCCAGGTGAGGACGACGCCGCGGGTGTCGGCGACGGCGCGAGTGGCGACGGGCCAGTCGTTGGTGCCGTTGTACGCCTGATCGCGCACGCCGCGTTCCACATCGAAGGGCTGGCCGATGGAGCGTGCGCGGTTGATCTCGTGGATGGCGTAGCTGCGTGCGGCGACGGCCTGGGCCTGGAACGCGGCCAGGGGCCAGGTGCGGAACATTTCGGCGGAGACGACGCCGCGGAGGTAGTCCTCGATGCCGACATGCTCGATGACATCGAACGAACCCGCGGGAAGATCGCTGCGGATGGACAGTTCGATGACGCCGGGATAGCGCGTGCCGTTGACGATCACATCGGGAGTCGGGGCGGCGGGCGGTGTGCCCGGGGTTGCGGTGGTGCTGCCGGCCTGTGCGGCGCGGAGCGAGCGTTCATCGGCGGCGATGCGGATCGAGCCGGCGCGTTCGAATCGGCCGACGAGGCCCGAGGCGTCGCGGAGCTCCCAGCCGGCGCTGGTCAGGCGGGCGGTCACGGGCGGCGCCATGCGGGCGGGCGGGCGCGAGGCCGTGGCGGTGGCCATCCGCTGGTTGGATGTGGTCTGCACCCAGAGCACCCCGGTGGCGCCGGCGCTGCTGGCCATGCGGATGTTGGTCTGGCCGGCTTCGATGCGCACGCGGATCTGCGGCTCGCCAGCGATGCCGGGGAGGATGACGCGGCCGATTTCCGTAGTTGTGGGCTTGGCGGGAGAGGTGGGAGACGATGAGGGTGAGGAGGTGGGGGTCGTGCCGCTTCTGGTGCCGGAGACGCCGAGGTCCTGCCCTAGGCCCTGCATGGTGTTGCAGCCGTGGAGGACCAGAGCCAGAGCGCAGAGGACCAAAGCCATCGCCGAAGGGGCGAGCGCGCGGAACGACAGCCCGCGCGGGGGCGTGAGGAAAGAGCCACTGTTCATGTTCTGGAATATCGGACGCACCCCCCCTGCGGACTGGAATGCAAAGTCATGGCGAGGGAGGCGGATTGAGCCAGCGAGGCCCGAAAGACTGAGGCGAAAGACTGAGGTGTTGATCGCGTGGAGCGATTGGGGCCGCGGAGAGACTGATCGTGGGATCTTCCCAACCACACGCCGAACGGATAGGCTGGAGGCATGACGAAGCAGCAAGGCGAAGCCAGCGACGGCGGCGGGGTGGGTGGTCACGCGTCGATGCGTCAGGAGGAGGGGGAGATCCTCCCGTGGCTGACGCTCACGATGATTCCGGGGCTGGGGCCGGTCATTATCGCGCGACTCGTCGCGGCGATGGGCTCGGCGTCGGCGGTGTTCTCCGCGACCGATGAGCGCGTGTTGACGGTCGAGGGGATGGGGCCGACGCGGGCGCGGGCGCTGCGGCAGGAGCGAGCGTCGGCGGAGCGTGCCGCGCGAGATGAGTTCGCGCGGGCGCGGGACCATGGGGTGAAGATCGTGAGCATCGCGTCGCGCGGGTATCCGCCGCTGCTAAGGCAGATCAGCGATGCGCCGCCGGTGCTGTACGTGCGCGGCTTGCTCGATGCGGGGGACGAGTCGCGCAACGGGCCGGATGCGTATCCGGTGGCGATCGTCGGGTCGCGGGCGTGTACCGCGTACGGGATGGAGCAGGCGGAACGCTTCGCGACGCACCTTGCCGGCGCCGGGCTGACGATCGTCTCTGGCGGGGCGCGGGGGATCGACACGGCGGCGCACCGCGCGGCGCTGCGGGCGCGAGGTCGCACGATCGCGGTGCTCGGGTGCGGGCTGGCCAAGAGCTATCCGGAGGAGAATCAGGAGTTGTTCGAGCGGCTCGGAGAGCACGCGGATGATCCATCGCGATCGGCGGGGTGTGTCGTGAGCGAGCTGCCGATGAACACCAACCCGTCGGCGGAGAACTTTCCGGCGCGGAACCGGATCATTTCCGGGCTCTCGCTCGGGGTCATGGTGATCGAGGCGGCGATGCGGAGTGGGGCATTGATCACGGCGCGGATGGCGGCCGAGGAGCACGGGCGTGAAGTCTTCGCGCTGCCGGGGCGTGTGGATTCGCCGGCATCGGAGGGCACGCTCGCGCTCGTGCGTGCGGGCGGGGCGTCGCTGGTGACATCGCCGGCGGACATTCTGCAGGAACTCGAGTCGCCCGCGCGGCATACGCATGGCGGCACGCACGCGGCGCGGTTCGGTGGGTCGACGCTTTTCGACTCTGTCGTGACCGGTGAGGGGGGTGCTGGGAATCGTGCCGCGGGTGCGGAGCGCGCGGACGGCGTGCCTCCCGCGGTCGCGACGTTGTCGCCTTCGCAGCGGGCGCTGCTCGAGGCGCTCGGCGAGCCCAAGACCTTCGATCAACTTTCGGCGGAGCTCGCGCGCGATGCGGGCGGACTTCGGGCTGATGTGACGATGCTGGAACTGCGCCGTCTGGTCAAGCGGCAGGGAGCGGCGCTGGTTCGGGCGACGGTTTGAGTGGCTCGGGGGCCGGTGGCGATGGGGCTCGGTTTGCGCGAGAGGTACCGAGTCGACGCGAGGGCTTGGCCCAGTTTCGCCGATGCGGATGGGGTTGGTCTCGGGCGTGACGCGGACGTGACGCGAGCGGAGTGGGTGCTCGCGGCGATCGACTGCGACGAGGTGGATGGGGCAGCGGGGGACGCGTTGTAAACAAATGCGGCGATGGGTTGTTGATCGCGCAAGGGTCGAGATGTCAGGGGTTTACGAAGCGAGAGTGGCGAGAACCGACCAACACCCGAAAAAATCGACAAAAATGGTTGCCGATTGGACGATGATCGGCTAGTCTTTACCGAACGACCTTGTCGGACAATCTCAGGCTCACAGGCACCGTGCGGTATCGGGTGTTCTTCGAGCGATGGTCGCGGCGGGTCGGAGGAGAGTTGGATGTTCGGCTTGGCGGACGCCGAGACGAGTGTGAGGACGGATCCCATCGGGTGGAACCCATCGGATGCCCAACGCAGCGAGGCTCACCGATGTTTCAGGCACTCAAGGCATGGCGGCATGGTGCGGATCGGCTCCCGAAGTCCGAGCCTTTGCTGAGGCTTGGGCCGGGTGGCGACTTTCAGCGCGATCTGATCGGCGAGGTTGGTGGTGAGATCTGCGACTCGGGCGAGGGGTTGGACATCGAGCAGGATGGTGTTGGCGGTGCGGGGGGTACTTTGGGGCTTCGTTTGGCAGCCGCGGCGGGTGCGGAGGGCGGGTTGTGGGTCGGTGAGTCCGCGGTTGGTTCGGATGGACGGGGCGATGCAGCGCTGAAGCGTGCGGGGTTGGTGCTCGCGGCGGAGGCGGAGTTGAGCGTCCAGCGATCGGTGGTAGCCGGGTGTCTGGAGTCGTGCCGCCGCCTGTTCGGGGAGCTGGGACCGACTCGCCAGGAGCAGGGGGCTTTGCGAGGCGGGCTGGGTGGATTGGTGATGCGGATGGGGGGCCGGGTGGTTGATGTTGGTGGCGGTGAATCGAGAAAGCACGCCGGGGCTTTGCCCGGAACGGCATTGACGGAACCCACTTCGGAGACAACGTATGAATCTGACGCCCAAGCAGTTGCGCATCCTCTCGCTCATCCGCGACTGGCGGATTCGTCACGGCTATTCGCCGACGATGCAGGAACTGGCCGACCAGATCGGCGTGAGCAAGGTCACCGTGTTCGAGCACGTCGAGGCGCTCATCAAGAAGGGCGCGCTCGTTCGGGAGGCGAACAAGGCTCGCTCTTTGTCGATCGCTGACGGGATTTCGGTTCCCGATGAGAGCAGGCCGCTGCGCTTCCCGCTGGTGGGCAAGATCGCGGCGGGGTATCCGATCGAGAAGGTCGCCGACACTGACGAGTTGGATCTGCTCGGCGTGCTCGGCCCGCGTGCCGGCAAGGCCGCGTCGACGTTCGCGCTCAAGGTTGAGGGCGACAGCATGAAGGATGAAGGGATCCTGGACGGCGACTTCGTGCTTATCGAGCGCACGGATGTTGCCGGCAATGGAGACCGAGTTGTGGCGCTGCTGCCGGACGGCCAGACGACCCTGAAGACCTTCTATCGTGAGGCCGACCACGTTCGGCTGCAGCCGGCCAATCCCGCCTTCAGTCCGATCATCGTGCGCGACTGCAAGGTGCAGGGGATCGTGCGTGCAGTGGTTCGGAAGTACAACTGACAACTGACCGCGGGTGTCCGCCGTTGGTTGATGGTCAATGGCGATCGTGCGGTTCTGCCGTGCCACCGTGCCACCGCGCTGCGGCGCCTCGACGCCGCATTGGTGCGATGTGGCGAGTTTGCGCGGCGACCGATAGCGACTTCGCGCCGCGACCGTTGGCGGCGGCCGTTGGTGTCAGCCGTTGGTGGTTGGTTGGCGGCAGTGGTTGGAGCGAGCGATTCGTCCGCCGAGCTCACAAACGGGCTCGACTGATGGCTCATCGCCCGGCTTATCGCCCGCCTTATCGCTTGGCGGGTGCTGCGGTCGGGCGTTCGGCCTGTGTGTTGCCGCGTGTTTTGCCTTTGGTTATGCCGATGGCTGGTCGCCGCGCTCCGGTGACGGAGCCGCGGCCTCGGGGGCAACAGCGACCTGGGCCGGGCGGACGAGGCGATCGCCGAGCATGTAGCCGATGCGAAGCGTCATGACGACCTTGCCCGCGGGGACGTTCTCGGCGGGCATGTGCATGACCGCTTCGTGGCGGGTCGGGTCGAATTCATCGCCCTGCCCGGGGCGAATCGGCTGCACGCCGCTGTTGCCCAGGACGCGGACGAGTTCATCCTTGATCATCGTCACGCCGTCGATGACTTGCTTGGCGCTCGATCGGGAGGCATCCTGAGTCAGGGCCAGATCGAAGTGATCCAGGACGGGGATGATGCTCGTCAGCACGCTGCGGACGCCTTGTTCCCGCGCGGTGTGCTCGTTCTGGATTGCGCGGCGCTGGTAGTTCTGAAAGTCGGCGAGGGTGCGCTTGTGAGCGTCGATCGCCGCGTCGCGTTCGCTGGTCAGCCGGCGGATGGTGTCCTGGAGTTCATCCAGCAGCGATGCCGTGGCATCAGGGTCGGCGTGCGCATCGCCCTGGGAGGCGGCGTTGCTCGACGCGTCGTTCGTGCCTGTGGACTCGCGCGGGGTGTCGCTCGGCGTGTTCGCGGCGTCGTCGCGGTCTTTGGGTGTTCGGCGGAACGGGTTCACTTCTTACCTCCGAAGAACTTCTTCCAGAACCCGGGATTGTCAGCGGGAACGGTTTGACCCTCTACGGCGGCCAGTTCGCGCAGGAGTTTCTCCTGTGCGGCGCTGAGTTTTCTGGGGACAACGATGGAGCACACGGCGACGAGGTCGCCGCGTTTGCGATTGCGCAGATCGGGCAGCCCTTGCTCGATGATTCGGTACTGCTGGCCGTGCTGGGTGCCGCGCTCGATGGCCAGGGTGGTGCGGCCACCGTCGATCGTGGGCAGATCGATCTCGCCGCCGAGCGCGGCCTTGGAGAAGCTGATGGGCACTTCGACGGCGAGGGTGTTGCCTTCGCGATGGAAGACCTCGTGTGGCTTGACGCGGACGACGACGTGCAGGTCGCCGCGAACGCCGGCGCCGGTGGGAGACTCGTCGGCACCGGGGGGCTCGCCCTCACCCTGAACCCGGATGGCCTGGCCATCGGAGATGCCGGGGGGGATTCGGACGGACAGTGAGCGGGCCTTGGGGGTTCGACCCTTGCCGCGGCAGGTGGAGCAGAAGTCCTTGATGACCTGCCCGCGCCCGCCGCAGGCGGGGCAGGCGGTGACCATTCGGAACATACCGCCGAAACCGGCCTGCTGAACCTTGCCGTGACCGTTGCAGGTCTGGCAGGTGACGGGCTTGGAGCCGGGCTTGGCGCCGGAGCCTGCGCAGGGCTCGCAGACATCGAGGCGCTTGAATTCGATATCGCGTGCAACGCCGTGGAAGACGTCCTCGAGGGAGATGACGACCTCGGTCTCCAGATCGAGACCGACGGCGACGCCGCCGGGTCCGCGTCGGCCGCGCCCGCCGCCGCCACCGCCGAAGATGTCGTTGAACATCGAGAAGATGTCCTCGACGTTCATGCGGGTGAAGTCGTGCGTCGCGGGCCCCGCGGCGGACTGCTTGAGCCCCTCGCGGCCGTACTGGTCGTAGATTCGCCGCTTCTGTTCGTCGGAGAGAACCTCGTAGGCCTCGGCGGCCTCCTTGAAGTTCTTCTCCGCCTCGGCGTCGCCGGGGTTGCGATCCGGATGGTACTTCATCGCGGCGCGGCGATACGCGCGCTTGATCTCATCCGCATCGGCGGACTTTTCAATCCCGAGAAGTTCGTAGTAGTCGCGGGGCATGGTCACCACGGAGGGACGGGGACTCGAAGATCATCTGCGGATGCGGTCGTTGGGAACAAAGTCGTGGACGTTCGGACTGAAGCCTGTGCGAGCCCCGGAGAAGTTCATCTGTGCGAGCGGTTGAGCATCATGGATCGGGGCGAGAGACTCGAAGACGGTGAAGCCGACAATTGCTCATGAGATCGGGATCAGGTTCTCTCGGTGCGTCAGCGGAACATCGAGGTCTTTGCCACCACCTTGGAGCTCAGGCTCGGTCGTCCCCTCGGAGTTCACCCGCATCGACCACCGCCTCGAGTCGGTTCACCTTCGCGGACTCGAACCGATCTGATCTTGGGGCTCTTGGAGCATCGATGCCCGCAGAAATGATCTGGGCGGTCAAATCAACTTGACCGCCCAGATTCACGTTCAGTTGGCGGGTCCGCCGAGTGATCCGGCTGGCGCGAGCGTGGTGGGCTTTCCGCCGCGACTCGCCGCCCGACCGGAGCATCCGGTTGCTTTCGCATTAGACGGATGCGCCGATGGCCGGGGTCGCGTCGTCCTTCAGATCGGTGATCATGACGTCGGTCGTCAGCATGAGGCCGGCGACGCTGGCGGCATTGATCAGTGCGGTCTTGGGGACGGTGGCGGCATCGATGATGCCCATCTTGACCAGGTCGCCGTACTCGTGCGTCATGGCGTTGAAGCCGAACGAGCCGGTGCCGTCCTTGACCTTGCTGACGACGATGTCGCCGTCGGTGCCGGCGTTGATGGCGATCTGGCGGGCGCAAGACTCGACCGCGGCGTGGACGATCTCGAAGCCCAGCTTCTCGTCGCCCTTGGCCTTGGCCATGGCCTTCTCGATGGCGTCCTGCGTGCGGAGCAGCGCGACGCCGCCGCCGGGGACGTAGCCGTCCTTGGCCGCGTGACGCGTGCTGTGAAGGGCGTCGTCGACGGCGTCCTTCTTCTCCTTCATCGCGGTTTCGCTGCCAGCGCCGACGTTGATGACGGCAACGCCGCCGGTGAGCTTGGCCAGTCGCTCCTTGAGCTTCTCACGGTCGTAGTCGCTGGTGGACTTGTCGTGCTGGGCCTGGATCTGCGCGGCGCGGGCCTGAATGTCGGCCTTCTTGCCGGCGCCCTCGACGATGATGGTCTCGTCCTTGTTCACGACGATCTTCTTGGCGCGGCCGAGTTCGGAGATCTCGATGCTCTCGAGGCTGCGGCCGAGATCCTCGCTGAAGAACGTGCCGGCGGTGAGCACGGCGATGTCGCCCATGATGGCCTTGCGACGATCGCCGAAGCCCGGGGCCTTGACGGCGCAGATCTTCAGCACGCCGCGGAGACGGTTGACGACCAGCGCGGCCAGCGCCTCGCTCTCGACATCCTCCGCGACCACGAGCAGCGGCTTGCCGCTGGTGGCGATCTTGTTCAGGAACGGGAGGAAGTCGGCCATGTTGGCGATCTTCTTCTCGAAAAGCAGGACGTAAGCGTCCTCGAGCACGCACTCGGCGGTCTTGGGATCGGTCATGAAGTACGGGCTGATGTAGCCCTTATCGAAGGCCATGCCCTCGACGTACTCGAGGCTGGTCTCGGCGGCCTTGCCCTCCTCGACCTCGACGACGCCATCCGGACCGACCTTGGCGATGGCCTCGGCGATGATCGCGGCGATCTGGGCATCGTGCGACGCGGAAACGGTCGCGACCTTCAGGTAGTCGTCCTTGCCCTTGCACTTGACGGCCATCTTGGTGATCGCCTCGCTCGCGGCTTCGGCGGCGGCATTGATGCCACGCTGAAGTGCAACGGGGTTGGCGCCCGCGGCAACGTGGCGGAGCCCCTCAACGAAGATCGCCTCGGCCAGCACAGTGGCGGCGGTGGTGCCGTCGCCGGCCTGATCGTTGGTCTTCTTGGCGACCTCGGTGACCATCTTGGCGCCCATGGACTCGAACGGCTCGGGGAAGGTGACTTCCTTGGAGACCGAAACGCCGTCGTTGGAGATCGTCGGCCCGCCGAAGGACTTCTGGAGGATGACGTGGCGGGCGGTGGGGCCCATCGTGACCTTCACGACGCGGGCCAGGCGCTGAACGCCCTTCTTCATCTCGGCGAGGGCCGAGTCGCTGAACATGATCTGCTTGGTGGCCATGGGTTGATCCTTCAGGGATTCACAAAGGCGGAAAGAGAGTCGACCAGGACGATGGTGAACACGGGACGCGTTGAAGTCGCGGCACCCGGGTGGAACTGGGGTGGGGCCGAGGCGGGGCGTGCCCTTGGGCTCAGCCCTCGATCACGCCGAGCAGCTCGGTTTCCTTGATGATCAGGTGGCTCTCGCCCTTGATCTCGACCTCGGAACCGGCGTACTTGCCGTAGACCACGGTGGAGCCGACCTTGACGCTCATTTGGGCGCGTTGGCCGTTCTCGAGCAGGCGGCCCGGGCCGGCGGCGATGACCTTGCCGCGGATGGGCTTCTCCTTGGCGGACTCGGGAAGGTACAGGCCCGAGGCGGTCTTGCTGTCGGCTTCGATGGGCTTGACGACGACGCGATCTTCGAGGGGCTTGATGTTCATGGGTTGCTCCGAATCGATGATGAACAGGGTTTGTGAGTGATCGGACGATGAGGCCGGGTCCGCACCCGGCCGAGTTGCGGTGTTACTTCGATGAACGCTTGAGTTGGCGGGAGACCAGGCGGGCATCGTCGCTGACGACGATCTCGCCGGAGCCGCTCGGGCCCTTGACGTCGAACTCGTAGGTGGTGCGACCGGAGGAGACCTCACGGTCGATCTCGGTGATCTTCAGATCGCCCGCCTCGCGCTCGGCGACGGCCAGGACTGACGCGGGCACATCGGCCAGCGTGATCGCCGTCTCGATGCTCGCGATGGTGCCGTCGGCGAAGACCTCGACCTCGGTCTCGCGGCCGTTGCGGGTGAACTCTGCGACATAGACGACCTTGCCGTCGTCGACGGTGGTGGTCAGGTCCGTGATGGAAGCGGCGTCGGCCTCGCGCTCGATGGCAGCGCGGGCGGGTGCCGGGAGTTCGGGAAGCGTGATGGCCTGAGCGTCGGACTCCTCGACGGCCTTGCAGCCGCCGGCGACGCCGACCGTGCCGAGCATCGCGATGGCCGTTGCGGGGACGAGCATTCGAGAGGGGAGACGCATAGGGATCCTCGAAGAAGCAGTGTGATGAAGCGACAGAGTCAGCAGCACAGACGTGACAGCGATGTGGGGCAGTGACGTGAGCAACCGTCGGCGGGCGTTGGCACGGAGTGCCGCCCCGCGCGATCAGAAGCCCATGCCGCCCATGCCCGGCATGCCACCCATGCCACCCATTCCGCCCATGCCACCCATACCACCGCCGTGGCCGTGATCGTGGTGGTGGTCGTCCTTGTCCTTGGGGGCGTCGGTGATGACGCAGTCGCTGGTCAGGAGAATGCCGGCGACGCTGGTGGCGTTGATGAGCGCCGAGCGGTCAACCTTGGCGGGCGTGAGGACGCCGGCCTTGAGCAGGTTGACATACTCGCCGGTGAGGGCGTTGTAGCCGAAGGCATCGCCGATCTTGCCGTCACCCTCGGTGACGCGGGCGACGACGACGGTGCCCTTCTCGCCGGCGTTGTCGGCGAGAGTCTGCAGGGGGACCTGAAGCGCCTTGTACACGACGTCCATGCCCGCGGCGACGTCGTAGGCGAACTGGCCCACATCGTCGGACGTGACTTCCTTCTTCTTGCTGTAGACGGCCTTCCACTCGGGCAGCTTCTCGATCGCGGCGCGGGCGCGGATGAAGCTGACGCCGCCGCCGGGAACGACGCCCTCGGCGACCGCGGCGCGGGTGGCGTGCAGCGCGTCCTCGACGCGGGCCTTCTTCTCCTTGAGTTCGGCCTCGCTGGCCGCGCCGACCTTGATCTGTGCGACGCCGCCGGCGAGCTTGGCCAGGCGCTCCTGGAGCTTCTCGCGGTCGTAGTCGCTGGTGGTCAGCTCGATTTCACGCCGGATCTGCTCGACGCGGGCGTTGATCTTCTTGCTCTCGCCGGCGCCTTCGATGATCGTCGTGTTGTCGGCGTCGATCTCGAACTTCTTGGCCATGCCGAGGTGCTTGAGTTCAACCGCGTCGAGCTCGACGCCGGTGTCCTTCATGATCGGCTCGGCGCCGGTCAGGATGGCCAGATCCTCGAGCATGGCCTTGCGGCGGTCGCCGTAGCCCGGGGCCTTGACGGCGCAGACCTGGAGCGTGCCGCGGAGCTTGTTGATCACCAGCGTGGCCAGGGCCTCGCCGGCGATGTCCTCGGCGATGATCAGGAGGGGCTTCTTGGCCTGCATGACCTTTTCCAGAAGCGGGACGAGCTTCTGGATGCTCTCGATCTTGTCCTCGTGGATAAGCACGAGGGCCTTCTCGAGCGTGACGGTCATCTTGTCGGGGTTGGTGACGAAGTTGGGGCTGAGGAAGCCGCGGTCGAACTGCATGCCCTCGACGACGACGACCTCCGTCTCGCGACCCTTGCCCTCTTCGACGGTGATGACGCCGTCCTTGCCGACCTTGGCGAACGCGTCGGCCATGATCTTGCCGATTTCGGCGTCGTTGTTGGCGCTGATGGTGGCGACGTTCTGCACGTCGGCGTTGCCATCGACGGGCTTGGCGATCTTCTTGATGTGATCGGTGGCGGCCTCGCTGGCGCGACGCATGCCGCGGACCAGGGCGTTGGCCTCGACACCGGAGGCGATGTGCTTGAGGCCTTCGCGGAAGAGGGCCTCGGCGAGCACGGTGGCGGTGGTGGTGCCGTCACCGGCGTCGTCGCTGGTCTTGCTGGCGGCCTGCTTGACCAGGCGTGCACCCATGTCCTCGACCTTGTCGGAGAGTTCGATTTCCTCCGCGACGCTCACACCGTCCTTGGTGACGGTCGGGCCGCCCCAGCTCTTGTCCAGCACGGCGTTGCGGCCGCGGGGTCCGAGGGTGGCCTTGACCGCGCGGGCGAGCTTCTCCACGCCGGCGAACAGGGACTGACGAGCATCGAGATCAAAGGTCAGGGTCTTGGCGGCCATTGGCGTCTCCGAGTTTCGAAGTGCGGAACAGGCGAGTGCGAACGTGAGGGCCATCGGCGGCGTTCGCGCGACCGGTGGCAGTGCGGGTCATAGGGCAAGGTCGATGCCAGTCCGGGTGGGGCGGTACCGGGATGCCCGAGACGCGGTTGGCGCGTATTTCGGGCCTGGTTTCGAGGAGATGTTGGATGTGGAAGGGCTGTGTTTGGGGTTTGAATGGAGTCGAGATCACCGCCGCCTGCCACAGGGTTTGCCGCCGAGCAGGTGATGCGCGATGGCTGCTGCCGTTCTGGCAGATGCCGATGGTGATTGACCGGCGAAGCTGCGTGGGTGGTCAGTTCCGGCGGCGGCGGGCCGCAAGCAGGGATGCGAGGGCGAACATCGAGCCGGCCGCGGGTGACGGGACGATCGCGAGGCTGAAGCGATTGCCCGCGGCGATCGCGGCGTAGGTTCCGGCGGGGACCTGCGTCTGCCCGAAGTCATTCAGACCCCACGCGACAACGGTCCCGTTGGCGCGCAGGGCCAGGTTGTGGTAGTGCCCCCCGGCAACGGCGATGAAGTCGTTGCCCGCGGGGACGTTTCCGATTCCGAAGCTCAGGTCACCCCAGACGGCGATGGAGCCATCGGTGCGGATGGCCAGAGAGTGGAATGCGCCCGCGGCGACGGCTCGGAACGTGCCACTGGGCGTGTTCGTGACCTGACCTTGCGCGTTGAAGCCCCATGATGTGAGGGTGCCGTCGGCGCGAAGGGCGACGTTGTGCTCATAGCCCGCGGCGACGCTGACGAAGTTGTTGCCCGATGGGACGGAAGTCTTGCCGAAGATCGGCTCGCCCCAGGCGACGAGATTGCCGAGCGTTGACACGGCCACGCCGTGCAGGCGACCGGCGGAAAGAGAGGTGAATGTGCCCGAGGGAGCGTTGGAGACCACTCCGGAAACGTTGTAGCCCCATGCGCTGAGGGTGCCGTTGGTACGGAGCGCAAGGCTCCAGAAGTAGCCCGCGCCGACAGCGGAGAACGTGCCGGTGGGGACGTTCGAGACCTGTCCGAATGAGTCGTTGCCCCATCCGACGACTTGTCCTGAAGGCGTAAGGGCGACGCCGTGAGCCTCAAGCGCGGCGATGGCGACATAGTTGCCTGACGGAGGAGTCGAGGTACCGAGGTTGAGGGTTCCCCAGTCGACGATGGGGCCGGCCGTGACCGGGCGGGCGGATGCCGCCGCGCTGATCGCGAGGGTCGTCGCGATGGCGATCGTGGCGACGGTCGGGTTGATGTTCATCCGTGCGCGGGCGGGCTTGGCGGCCATGTCTCTCTCCTCTGTTTGATGTGGGCGGGTTGGGGCGCCACACGCCTGTGCGTGGGCCCTGAAGCAGTCTAACACGCGATATCGGACGTGCACGAACCGCGCAAGCGTGTCCGACTTCTGAGTGGTCGCGGGGCGGTATCGCCGAGCGGGGCCGTTGGGAGGTGCCCTTCGCCGCGGCGGGCGACGCGGCATTTCTCGACAAATCGGCGATCGGGATGCAAGATCGGGTGTCGATGGACGCAGACTTTCGGTTACGCACTCGGTTTGGCGTGACGTGAGGCGCGAGGCGCAGGGAGCGATGAATGATGTGGAATCAGCAAGCTTGGCGGGATCGACGGCCGATGAGCGCGATGGCGCTCGGGGTGCTTGCGCTCTGCGGCACGGCCAGTGCCCAGGAGTACAACCGCCAGATCGTGCCGTCGGAGCTGCGCGTTGAGAACGTGGTGTTCGGGAACGGGAGCGTTGGGCCGGCGATCGTCGCGGCGGTGGCGCTGAGCAGTTCGCTCGCGGAGCCCGTTGACCTCTCGACGGTGCTGAGCGTGAGCATCGATGGTGTCGAAGTCCTCGGCCCCGGCGTGCCGGTGGTGCCGGGGTGGCCGAGTCCGACGACGAAGATCATCGTCGGGCCGGGGATTCCTGGTCCGCCCGGAGGGCCGGCGATCTGTGAGCCGTTTTGCATCCAGACCTGCCGCGGCGGGTTGTGTTACGCGCTGAATCCGAGTCACTGCCTGTGCATGACCGAGGACGAGTTCAAGCCGAAGTATGGTCCGGGCTATCGATTGATCCTGCCGCTGACGGTGGTGCCCGCGCCGGGAACGGTAATCACGGCGACGCTTCGGGCGGCCGACCCGACGCCGCCGAGCGGCGGTGAGCCGGGGTCGACCCCCGCGGCGGAGATCAACACGCTCGACGACAGCGCGACATTCATCGTTCCCGCGCCGGCACTTTGCGCGGCGGACATCGCCAACACCGACGGCGAAGCCGGTTCCGATGGTGTGGTCGACAACGGGGACTTCAGCGCGTTCTTCAACGCGTTTTTCCTGGATGCGGGCGACGCGGCGAGGGCGATCGCGGACATCGCCGACACCGACGGAACGCCGGGCGCGGATGGCTCGGTGGATAACGGCGACTTCTCGCTGTTCTTCGCGTCGTTCTTCGGGTGCGGTGCCGCGGCGGAATGAACGGTCGTGGCGCGATCGCAGTGAGTCGCGGCGATCAGCCGCCGAAGGCCTTCTTGTAGTCCTCGACGAACTTCTTCAGGCCGCTGTCGGTCAGCGGGTGGTTCATCATCTGCTTGATGACGCTGAAGGGAACCGTGGCCACGTCGGCACCCGCGAGGGCGCAGTCGGTCATGTGCTTGAGGTGACGCACGCTGGCGGCAAGGAGTTTGGTCTTGTAGCCGTAGTTGTCGTAGATGGTGCGGATCTGCTGGATGAGCACCATGCCGTCCTCGGCGACGTCATCGAGCCGTCCGATGAAGGGGGAGACCAGGTACGCGCCGGCCTTGGCGACCATCATCGCCTGAAGGGGCTGGAAGACGAGGGTGAGATTCGTTCGGACGCCCTCATCGCTGAAGGCCTTGCAGGCCTTGAGGCCGTCGACCGTGCTGGGAAGCTTGACGACGATCTGCGGGGCGATCTTGGCGCGCTCGCGGCCTTCCTTCATCATGCCCGCGTAGTCGGTCGCGATGACCTCAGCGGAAACTGGGCCCTTGACGATGGCGCAGATCTCTTCGAGGCGCTTGGTGTAGTCGTACTTTTCCTTGGCGATCAGCGACGGGTTGGTGGTCACGCCGTCGAGAACGCCAAGGTCAGCGGCCTGCTTGATTTCGTCGAGATTCGCCGTGTCGATGTACAGTTCCATGGGCGGAGTGTAGCCGAGCGACCTGCAGGGGGAGCGTAACGCGGGACGATGTGGAGAGGCCTGACGGGCGTCCTGATGATCTACCATCAGGTGAGGGTCGTGGGGCGGGCGGAATTCATGGAGCCTTGACGTGAACGTGCTGGAGAAGGCTCGATCGGTGCTGACGGATCTTCGGGCGGGCAAGCCGCCGGTGGCGCAGTTCAAGGCCCGCAACGAGCAGGTCGAACTGCTCGGGCGGCTCATCGGGCGCTTCGTCAGCGACGCGGGGAAGATCAGGGCCGCGGTTGAGACGCAGAATCTCGATGCGCTCGAGGCGATGCTCAACGAGGTCGCCGGCAGGCCCGCGGCTCAGCCGGAGGGGCCGGCGGATGCGGTCTCGCCCGCCGAGATGGAGCGCGCGCTTTCGGCGTTCCGCAAGCGGCTGAAACTCATGCGGCTGGCCGACGAGTCCAAACTCGGCGGGCGATACACCTCGGGCGGACGCGCGAGCAAGATCGACGCGATCGAGCCGCCGATCGAGTTCCCGATGAGCGTGTGGAAGGCCCTTGCCCGCGCCGGCAAACTCAAGGACACCGGCGGCGGCTTCTTCGGCGAGGTCTGATGCCGCGTGGGTGCGGCGCAAAGCACAACGCCCCGGCGTGCCGGGGCGTTGAGGTGCGCTCGCTTTGGTTGTGGTCGCTTCCGCGGCTGCGGAGAACGCTGGATGGCGACGGCGCTCAGCTCTGGCCAACGGTGAGTTGGGCGGTGCCGGGCTTGGTGCCGCGCTTCTTCTCGGCGATGGCCTCCCAGCCGGAGCCGAGTTCGCCGATGGGATCCGGCGGGATGATCTCGACCTTCTTCTCGCCCAGTTTGACCTCGCCGGCCTCGACTCGGGCCTGGAACTTCTTGCACTCTTCGAGGAGTTTGGGGAGGATCTGCTCCTCGGGCACGTTGGCGACGCGCTCGCCCTGAACGTAGATGATGCCGCGACGGTCACCGGCGAAGACGGCAACGTCCGCACCCTCGGCCTCGCCCGGGCCGTTGACGATGCAGCCCATGACGGCGACCTTGATGGGCAGGCGGATGTCGGTCGCGAGCATCTTGCGGACATCCTGCACGAGCGAGATGAGGTCGACCTGGATCCGGCCGCAGGTGGGGCAGGCGATGAGTTCGGCGCCCTTGCGCTCGCGCAGGGCGAGCGAATAGAGCATCTCGAGCCCGTCCTCGACTTCGTACACCGCATCGCTGGCATAGGAGATGCGGATGGTGTCGCCGACGCCGTTGGCCAGAAGCGAGCCCAGCGCCACGACGCTGCGGATGCAGCCCGTTTCCTTCGGTCCGGCGTGCGTGACGCCGAGGTGAAGCGGATGGTCGAAGCGCTTGGAGATTTCGCTGTAGGCCTCAAGGACCGTGACGGCGTCCATGCTCTTGGCGCTGATGACGATGTCGTAGAAGTCCTGCTCGTAGAAGATGTCGAGGTATTCCTCGAGTTTGGTGATCATGATCGCCAGCAGGTAGCCGCGGCGGTTGTTGCTGAAGAATTCGCCGAGTTCCTTGAGGCGACGCTGCTTGTCCTTGCGCTCGATGATCGAGCCCTCGTTCACGCCGACGCGGATGGGCAGTTTGCGGGCCTTGCACGCCTGGATGACGTCGATGACCTGCGCGCGATCGTTGATGTTGCCGGGGTTCAGGCGGATCTTGTGCACGCCGGCCTCGACGGCCTCCAGCGCACGCTGGAAGTGGAAGTGAACGTCGGCGACGATCGGCACGCGCACCTGCGGAATGATCTGCTTGAGCGCGTCGGTGTCCTTCTTCTCGGGCACGGCCACGCGGACGACATCGGCGCCCGCGGCGGTCAGCCGATTGATCTCCGCAACACACTTGTCGATGTCGTACGTATAGCCCGTGGTCATGGTCTGCACGGAGACCGGCGCGGGCGTGGTCGGCGTGCCATCGCGGTTTGGCAGGCCGCCGCCGATGCGGACGTAGCCGACGCGATCATCGCCGAGGGTGACTTGCCGAGTGGGACGACGGGGATGGAGGATGGACATCGTGGCCGATGGTAGCGCCCGTGTGCGTGCCCGGTCGATGCGAGGGGGAGGGCCGCTCGCCGAATCAGGGCCGAATTGGGGCCGCGGCGGGGCCGGATTCAGGTCAAGCCGAGAGTAGTGTGAGGGGGCCTCCGTGCGGATCTTCAGCGTCCGGAGTCCGTGCGGTTTCGGATCGCTCAGGCTCCGCGGGAGGTCTGTGTTTCCGCCGGAACCGGATCCTCGCGTGCGATGGCATCGCCGGATCGCTCGGGGGGTGCGGCGCGGTCGGGGCGGTGCTCGCTCGCAAGGATGGCGCGAAAAGGGTTCCGCGTGGGGCGTTGGCCACTCGGCAGCACGCGGGGCATCGAGTCGACCTCGGGCGTGCGGAAGGCGAGCATGATCAGGCCCGCGCAGACCAGCGGCACGCCGAGCATCGCGACGACCAGCCGCGTGCTGATGGCCGCGCCGAGGGACGTGAGTTCCTTGAGGCCTTCGCCGACCTCGCCGGCGATGTACGCGCCGACGGCCGTCGCGCCGAAACTCGCGACGGTCGTGAGGCTCAGCACGCGCCCGCGCATGTCCTCCGGAGCGAGAACCTGCATGGCGGCCCAACTCTGGTTGAACGACCAGATCCAGAAGAAGCCGCAGATGAGCATCGCGACGTAGCCCCACCACAGTCCCGTGGTCAGCGCAAAGAGGCAGATCGACAATCCCAGCGAAAGCACGGCGACGGGGATGAAGTGGTGCTTGGGATACCAGCCGGGGACCAGCCGCAGCGCCAGGCCGCCGAGCACCGCGCCGATGCCCTGAACGCCAAGCAGGAACCCGACGGCGACCTCGGCCTGTTTCTGGCTCAGGGCGTAGACGTCGATGCCGTAGAGCGACAACAGCCGCACGAGCGGCGCGGCCAGCAGCGAGATCGTCACCTGCGCGGCGAAGACCGCACGCGGACCTTTGTTGTCGCGGATGAATGCCGCCGCGTTCGCGATCTGCCGGAGCACCGGCACACCGGCGGGCGCGGGCGGCGGGGCATGGGGTGTTGTGCGGACGACCCACGCGACCAGAAGAAAGCTCACGGCGTTGAAGAAGAACAGCGGTGCCGCGGCGATCGATGCGAGCACGAAGCCGGCCAGCGCCGGACCGACAACGCGTGCGAGGTTGAACTGAATGCCGTTGAGCGCGATGGCGCGGGTGAGTTGTACCCGTGGCACCAAACGCGGCGTGAGGGTCTGCCACGCCGGGAAGTTGAACGCCATGACGCATCCGTTGATTGCGCCCAGGGCAAAGAGCCACCACACGTACGTGCGCGGACTCTCAAAGGTCACGAGGCTGACGACGCCCACGGCGACCGCGACGAGCGCGGCGATGATCTGCGTGATGATCAGCATCGCGCGGCGGTCGAATCGGTCGGCCATCACGCCGCCAAAGACGCCAAGGAAGAAGATCGGCAGGCCCTGACACGCGGCGAGTATTCCCTGGTCGTCGAGCCGCCCGGTGAGATTGGCCACGATCATCTGGAGGGCAAAGGCCTCCATCCAGGTGCCGATGTTGCTGACGAACTGGGCCGCCCACACGTTTCGGAAGTGGCGATTGGCCAGGACCTGCGAGAAAGTGATGCTCGAGTCGGTCGGCGACGAGGTGCCGGGCGATTGAATCGGTGAGCGGTCCGCCGCGGCGGTGGTCGCGTCGGCGGCGGACTGAACATCACGGGTCGGCACTGCGGTCTCCAGCGGGTCAGCGGCGAGTCGGACTCTAGCGCGGATACGGGTGGGCTCGGCCGTCGGCTGGTGAGGAGCGACGCGCAGAAACTGCCGAGCCCGCGCGGATAGGGCACTTGCCTGTCGGCCAAAGTTGCTGGAGTGGTGCGAAGCGGGCCGAAAGCACTGACACGTGCGGGGCTTGGCAGGATGCCCAGGCCCCGGCGAGAGTGAACGGACGGACTCTGGTCGGTGTTTCAGTCAGGAGGTGTGCGATGGCCGAGCAGGATGCGCAGGCCGGCGCGGGGGGCGGGGGCGGAGCAGGTGATGACGCGGCGGCGGCGGCACTTGCGGCTGCCCAGGCGGCGATCGCGGCGGCGAAGGCGATGAACGCGCCGGGTAGCGCGACGGCCACCGCGGCCCCCGCCGCGATAAGCAACGACGACATCGCCGCGGCGATGGCCGAGGGGCAGGCTCAGGCCGCCGCGGCGACGCCGCCCACGGGCGGTATGGCGACGCGGCCGTTCGATGTTCCCAGTTTCGATGCGGGCTCGGGGGCCAAGGCGCCCGAGGGTCTGGACCTGCTGGGCGATGTGAACCTTCACGTCAAGATCGAGCTCGGGCGCACGCGCATGCTGGTCGAAGATGTTCTTCGCCTTGGCGAGGGCAGCGTGATCGAGCTGGACAAACTCGCCGGCGACCCGGTCGATGTGTTCGTGAACGATCGGCCCGTCGCCCGCGGCGAGGTGCTGGTGCTCAACGACAACTTCTGCGTGCGCATCAACGAAATTCTGTCCAATACGTCGGATCACGAGTAAGCCGGGGTTCACTCGGCGGCATCGGCGGAGCCCGATGTCCACGCTTAGCCAGGATGGCGACATGGGCGGCTTGTTGACAATCACGCGTGTGGTGCCGGTGGCGTTGGCGATGCTGTGCGCTTCGGCCGCGATCGCGGAGCCGAGCGCCGCCGAGCCGCAAGCCGGCGGCACCCCCACACCCGCGGCACAGGTCGCGACGGGTGAGGCCGCGGCGCCCGCGGCCGGGGCCGGTGCACCGCGCGGTGATGCGGGCCGGGCGCTTGGGCCTCGAACCCCGACAAGCGCTCCCGGCGCCGGTGCCGCGCCCGCTGAGCCCTCGACGATCATGAGCATGCTCGTGCCGCTCGGCGTCGTGCTCGGCGTGATCATCGCGTGCGCGGCGATTTTCAAGCGGGTGGTGGTCGGGAACGGCTCGATCGCCGCGGCGTTTGGTGCGGGTGGGCGTGCGCCCTCTGGCGTGCTGGAGGTCCTCGGACGGTTCCCGATCGCTCGCGGGCAGACGCTCGTGTTGCTCAAGCTCGATCGGCGTGTGCTGCTGGTGGGGCACTGTGCGCCGACCAGAGGCGGGTCGGGCGGCTTTCAGACGATCTGCGAACTGGCCGATCCGGAGGATGTCGCGTCGATCCTCATGAAGGTCAACGAGGGCTCGGGGGACTCGCTTTCGGCGAAGTTCAACGAACTGCTCAATCAGCAGCAGGACCTCGGGATCGAGGACATGACGCGGCGTTCGCGCGGCGCGAACCTCGACACGGATGACGAGATGAGCGCGACGAGCTTCGACCCTCGCGCCCGCGGCGGCATCGCTGCTCGGGTGGACGTGCTCAAGGCGCACCTCTCGGGCAAGTCCAGGGGGCGAGCATGATGCGCGGGCGAGCGATCGAGATCCTGCGCGGCGCATCGCGAGCGTTCATCGCGATGGTTCTGGTCGCGATGGTGGCGCTCGCGTCCACGGGCGTGGCGCGCGGTCAGGGCCTCGGGCCGATGCTGCCGGACGATGCGCCGGAGGCGGCGACCCCGGTCTCGCCGATCGATGTGCTCACGCCCGGGATGAATCTCAGTGTTCCGCCAAGTGCGGTTCGCGGGCTGACGACATCGACCAATCCGCTGGAGGTTCTCGCGGACGCGGCGAGGCTCATTCCCGGCGCGGGCGGCTCGCCCGCGTCGATGGTGAGCACGCCGGAGGACGGAAACCAGCGGCCCCGAGGGCTGTCCAGTGCGATCAACATCATCCTGCTGCTGACGGTGATCACGCTTGTGCCGTCGGTGCTGCTGATGTGCACGAGTTTTCTGCGGATCGTCATCGTGCTGGCGCTGCTCAAGCAGGCGCTGGGAACGGCTCAGATGCCGCCGAGCCAGACGTTGCTCGGGCTGTCGCTGATCCTGACGCTGCTGGTCATGTCGCCGACGCTCGAGCGGATCAACCGCGAGGCGCTGGTGCCGTATCGCGCGGGCGAGGTGAGCAACTACGACGAACTCTGGGAGCGGGTCCGCCAGCCGATGCGGGACTTCATGTTCGACCAGATCGAGGCGACGGGGAACTGGTCGAGCCTGTACAGCATCATGAACTACCGGGGCATCGACACGAGCGACCCGTCGAAACTCACGCGGGCCGACGCTGACATGATCACGCTGATCCCGGCGTTTGTCTTGAGTGAACTGAAGGTCGCGTTCCTCATGGGCTTCCGGGTGTATCTGCCGTTTCTGGTCATCGATATGGTCATCTCGACGCTGCTGATCAGCATGTCGATGATGATGCTCCCGCCGGTGCTGATCTCGCTGCCGTTCAAGTTGCTGCTGTTCGTGCTGGTCGATGGCTGGCAGTTGGTCTGCGGCTCGCTGCTGCAGAGTTTCGTGGTGCACCCCACCGCCACGGCCTCGTCGGGTGCCGCGGGGGATGCGGCGCAGGCATCGATCATCTTCATGCCCTTGTACGAGGGCGTGCGCCCCGTGCTGACAGCGATCGGTCTTGCGTAAGGAGCCCCACGCATGATGCACGACTTTACCGTGCTGGACATTGTGCGTGACGCACTGCTGATCACGCTGAAGATCTCCATGCCCATCCTCCTGGCCGGCGTGGTGGTGGGGCTTGTGATCTCGATCTTCCAGAGCGTCACCCAGATCCAGGATCAGGCGCTGACCTTTGTTCCCAAAATTGTTGTGATGATCCTCGCGGCCATCGTCCTCATCCCGTGGATCGTCGAGCGTCTGGTCCAGTTCACGCAGGAGATGTTCGTGCTGATGTGAGCGAGGCACGCGCCGCTGGCGGTCGATCATGGAACACCTGCTCCCGCATCTTGCGCCCTTTGCCCTGTGCCTGTTCCGGCTCTCGGGCGTGTTCCTGTTCGCGCCGCTGCTGGCCAGCACCGTGATCCCCGGCAAGGTCCGCATCCTGCTGTGCTTCATGCTCGCGCTGGGCATCTACCCGACGCTGCCCGACGCGTGGCTCCGGCCCGTGCCCGATGATGCGCTCTCGCTGGGCATGCTCGTGCTGTCGGAGGTCGCCGTCGGCTGCGTCATCGGCTTTGTCGCGATGCTGCCGATTGTCTCGGTGCAACTGGCCGGTCTGGTCATGAGCCAGCAGATGGGCATGTCGCTTTCGCCGGTGTTCAACCCCGCGCTGGAGACCGAGAGCGAGCCTTTCGGCGAGTTGCTGCTCTACACGGCGTTGGCGATCTTCCTGTCCATGGGCGGGCTCGAGGCGCTCTTCCTCGCGACCGCCGGGACGTTCTGGCACATACCTCTGGGCGGAATGGGAATCTCGACGATGCCTTCGGATCTGGTCATGGGCACATTCGTCGCCGGCTTCGAGGTGGCCATCCGCGTGACCATGCCGCTCATGGCGCTGCTGCTGATGGAGACCATCGCCTCGGCGTTCCTGATGAAGACCATGCCGCAGTTGAACATCATGAGCATCGGCTTTGCGATCAAGATCATCGTCGGGCTTCTGGCAATGGTCATGGCGCTGGGCGCGGTGCACCTGGCGATCGAGGGACACGTGTCGCAGACCGGGCGCGATCTGCTGGCCTGGGCGATGCAGGACCGCGGCCCGGGCAACACCGAACTCGTTCCAGCCGACGCACGCTGATTCACCGATCCGGAGACGACCGTGGCCGAAGACATGGGCGAAAAGACCGAAGAGCCGACATCGCAGCGCCTGAGCAAGGCGCGGCAGTCCGGCAACATCGCCAAGTCCACGGATCTCTCCGCGGCGGTCGATCTCATCGGTGCCTGCATCCTCGTCTACGTCTTCGGCGGATACCTGGTCTCGGGCATGGCCGACATCATGCGTCGCCTGCTGGGCGACGCTTCGCTCGGGCAGTTCATCGACAAGAATGCCAGCGACTCCGTGCTGGTCTGGGCCTTTACGCGCGGCGCGCTCATGGCCCTGCCCATCATGCTGCTCATGATGGTCGTGGCGTACGCGGCACAGTTCCAGCAGGTCAAGTTCCTGCTCACGACGGAGCCCCTGCAGCCAAAGCTCGACAAGCTCAACCCCGTCACCGGATTCCAGCGGCTCTTCGGCGTGCGAAACGTCGTCAAGACGCTCACCAACTCCGCCAAACTCGTGATCGTCAGCATCATCGCAGTCATGGTTGTCATGACGCATCTGGACGCCATCGCGGGCCTGCCAATGCTGCCGCTGGTCGCGGCCTTCGGCGTGGTCGCGGACATGGTCTTCCACCTCATCGCCTGGATCCTCGCGACGCTGCTGGTTCTGGGCTATGCCGACTACATGTACCAGAAGTTCCAGCACAACCGCGACCTGCGCATGACCAAGCAGGAACTCAAGGACGAGCGGCGAAACGACGATGGTGATCCGGAGATCAAGGCCCGCCGCATGCGCCGCGCTCGCGAGATCGCCATGGCCCGCGCCAAGCAGGCCGTGCCCAAGGCGGACGCGGTCGTGACCAACCCCACGCACTTCGCCGTCGCGCTCAAGTACGACCCCGACACGATGGCCGCGCCGGTGGTCGTTGCCAAGGGCGAGGACTGGATGGCCTTCCGCATCCGCGAGATCGCGGCGATGCACGGCGTGCCGATCATCGAACGCCCGCCGCTGGCCCGCGCCCTCTACGCCAATGTGCCGGTCGGGCGCCCGGTCCGTCCGGAGCTCTTCGAGGCCGTTGCCGAGGTGCTGGCGTACGTCTATCGCCTCAAACAAAAAGCCGCGGCGGGCTGAGCCGCCGAAGTCCGACACTCGCGCGAAGTTCCCGACATCTGCGCACATTCATGACAGTTCCACGACTCCGCTGAGCCCCTATGTCGACACCAACAGATACGAACATGCCGGCGTGGCTGGAGCGGCTGCACAAGTCGCGGGGCATTCTGCTTCCGCTGAGCTTTGTCGCGCTGATGTTCGTGCTTGTGGTCCCGCTGCCACCGATGGTGCTGGACGTCCTCATCGCGCTGAACATCGCCGTCAGCGTCGTGATCCTGATGACGACGATGTACATGAAGGAAGCGCTGGAGTTCAGCGTGTTCCCGTCGCTGCTGCTGGCGACGACGCTGTTCCGCCTGGTGCTGAACATCGCCAGCACGAGGCTCATCCTCACCGCCGATGCGAGCAGCCCCGAGGCGGCGATGACGGCCGCGGGCGGCGTGATCGCGGCCTTCGGCAGCTTCGTGGCGGGCAACTCGATCGTTGTCGGCGTGATCCTGTTCCTGATTCTGGTCATCGTGCAGTTCGTCGTCATCACCAAGGGTGCCACTCGCATCAGCGAGGTCGCCGCGAGGTTCACGCTCGACGCCATGCCCGGCAAGCAGATGGCCATCGATGCGGACCTCAACGCCGGCATCATCGATGAGAAGGAAGCCCGCCGTCGCCGCGAGAAGATCTCCAGCGAAGCGGACTTTTACGGTGCGATGGACGGTGCATCCAAGTTCGTCCGTGGCGATGCCATCGCGGGCATCATCATCACCGTGGTGAACGTCATCGGCGGCATCGCCATCGGAATCCTCATCAAGGGCTGGCCCATCGGCCAGACGATCGAGACCTTCACCAAACTCACCATCGGCGATGGTCTGACCAGCCAGTTGCCCGCGTTCATCATCGCCATCGCCGCGGCCCTCATCGTCACGCGATCCGGCAGCAAGGACGACCTCGGCTCGCAGTTGACGACGCAGGTCGTCAGCCAGCCCAAGGCGCTGAACATCACCGGTGGGTTCCTCGTTCTGCTCTCGTTCACGCCCTTGCCGGCAATTCCGCTGCTGTCGATCGCCGCGGCACTCTTCGGCATGGCGTGGCTCATGACCGGCAAGGACCGCCAGGCCGCCAAGGTCGCTCGGAGCGCCTCCGCCGCGCCGCTGACCAAGGCCGAGCCTCCGAGCCCCGAGAGCCTGCTGAAGCTCGACACGCTCGAACTCGAAGTCGGCTACGGACTGGTGGCGCTTGTCGACGCCAATGCCGGTGGCGACCTGCTCGACCGCATCTCCGCCATCCGCCGCCAACTCGCGGCGGACCTCGGGTTCATCCTCCCGCCTGTGCGGATTCGCGACAACCTGCAGCTCTCGCCGACCGACTACCGCCTGAAGATCAAGGGTGTGCCCGTCGCAAAGGGCCAGGCGATACCCGGCAAACTCATGGCCATCGATTCGGGCGTGACCAGCGGCCCGATCGAGGGCATCCCGGGCAAGGAGCCCGCATTCGGGCTCGATGCATACTGGATCGAGCCGACGCTCAAGACCCGCGCCGAGACCAGCAACTACACGGTCGTCGCGCCGACGCAGGTCGTGGCCACGCACCTGACCGAGGTCGTCAAGACCTTCGCGGCGGACCTACTCACGAGGCAGGAAGTCAACGAACTGCTCGCGCAGCTCAAGGCCCGCGCGCCGAAACTGGTCGAAGAGGTCGTCCCCGCGATGGTCAAGACCGGCGACCTGCACCGGATTCTGCAGAACCTGCTCCGCGAGCGCGTGCCGATCCGCGATCTGGAGACCGTGCTCGAAACGCTCGCCGACTGGAGCGGCAAGACCAAGGACCTCGACGTGCTCACGGAGTACGTCCGCAACGCGCTGCGACGGACGATCAGCCAGCAGTACAGCGTGCCGACCGAGGAAGGCCGGTCGCGCCTCGTCTGCGTCACGCTCGACCCGACGATGGAGGACCTGATCAACGCGTACATCGACCGCTCCGCCGCGGGAACGAGCGTGACGATGCCCGCGCACGTCGCCTCTGCGGTGACGGCCCAGATCGGACGCGGCATCGCCCAATTGACCAATGCGGGCCACCAGCCGGTGGTGCTCGCCTCGCCGCCGGTGCGGGCGATCGTGCGGCAACTCCTCGAGCCGACGCATCCGACGGCGGCGGTCCTGGGGTACAACGAAGTGGCCAGCGGGGTGGAGGTCGAGTCGCTCGCACTCATCACCGCGCCGCCGGTCTCCGGACAGACCGCCGGCCAAGCGTCCGGCCAGCCAGCCGCGGCGTGAGTCGGCCGAAAGAGTCCACAATTCGCGATTGAGGCGTTCGCCTCTTGCCATTGAGCGATGAAAAGGCGACAATCCGGCCGACATACAGAACCTCGGGCATGGATGCCCATCGGTTGTCTCGGCCACGGACGGCACAGATGAGACTCAAGACCTATCGCGCAAGCACAATGGCGGACGCGTTGGCTGCGGTCAAGAAAGACCTCGGGCGCGATGCCGTCATCCTGCACACGCGGATGTACAAAGTGGGGGCGATTTTCGGGCTCTTTGGCAAGCCCATGGTCGAGGTTACCGCCTCTGACACCGTGCGCGTTCCGCCGATCACCGGTAAGCAGCCCCGTCCCGCGTCGCGCCACGCGGCGAGCAACCCCTCAGGCCCGGCCGAGTCGGCAGCCGCCGCGGCTGACGGTGGCGATCGTCACAGAGGCCGTGACGAGAACGGCGTGATTGTCGAACTCAGCGGTGCCGCTCGGGCCAAGACGCCGCGCGAGCAAGCAACACCCCGCCCCGACCCTGCCGCCCCGCAGCGAGCCAATGCGGCCGTCGCCTCGCCCCCGCCCGGCTCGCCCGGCTCGTCCACCCAGCTCCCGCCGCAGGTCCGCCCCGCCCCGGCGTCGCCGGCACGCGAGGTCGCGCGCATGGCGATCCGTCAGGCGACGCGTCCGGTGCCGGCCACGAGCGCCGATCCAGATTCGCACGAGTACGCCCATACCGAGCGGACCGCGACCCCCGCGCCGTCCGATGTGGGAGGCGGTCCCGCGGTCGTTGAGAGCATCGTCGCGGAGGAACTCGCCGCGATCAAGCGCATGGTCGGGCAGGTGCTCCAGAGCAACGCCCGCGATGCGGCCAGCGGCATCGGTCCGATCTCCCCCGGTGTTCGCATGCCCGATGCGCTGCTGCGGCACTATGTCCGATTGATCGAGAATGAGGTCGCACAGGAAGTCGCCGATGATGTCGTCGGCGCTCTCCGCGATGAACTCACGCCCGCGGAACTTGCCGACGACGACATCGTGCGAGCCGGGGTGCTCCGCCGACTGGCCGGGCTGATCCCCGTGGCCGACGAGGCGGCGCTGCCCGCCGCGCCGAGCGATGGTCGGCCGTTGACGATCGCGCTCATCGGTCCGACCGGCGTTGGCAAGACGACGACCATCGCCAAGCTCGCCGCGGCGTATCGGCTTCGCCACGGGCGGCGGGTCGGCCTCATCACCAGCGATACGTACCGCATCGCGGCGGTCGAGCAGCTCCGCACGTACGCGGGCATCATCGGCGTGCCGCTGAGGGTCGTGATGACGCCCGAGGAGATGGCCCAGGCCTGCGAAGCGCTGCGCGACTGTGATGTGGTGCTGATCGATACCGCCGGTCGGAGCCCCGCGGACAGCGCTCGGCTCGAGGAATTGCAGCAGTTCCTTTCCGCCGCGCGTCCGCACCAGACGCACCTTGTGCTCTCGTCGGTGTGCGCCGAGCCGAGCATGGTGCGCACGATCGAGCGTTTCGCCGACTTGCGTCCGAGCAACGTGATCTTCACGAAGATCGATGAGGCCGCGAACCTCGGCGTTCTCGTGAACATCTCCCGCAGAATCAACGGCAGACTTTCGTACGTGACCACGGGCCAGGAAGTTCCCGACGACATCGAGCCCGGGCATCGCGACCGTCTGGCTCGAATGGTGCTCGACGGGCCGTCCCGCCCCAACGCGACCCGCCCGGATCCGAGCGCGTCGGAGCCCGACCCTCGAGCCGTTCCCGCAGTTCCCGCGGTCTGATCCCGCATCGAGCCCCATGTGAGCGTGCCGCTGCTCAACCTGACATCGCCAGCATCGGCCGACCTGAGCGGCGCGGCGATGGCGTCGCCGGTTGCCCGCGGCGTGCGCCCGGATCAGGCCGAGAGACTGCGTTTGCTCTCGCGAGCATTCGACGATGACTCCGCCGCGCCCGTGTCGGGCCCGCTCGCCGGTGGGGGGCAGGCACCACAGGCGATGCCGTTCTGCAACGCGCCGGTGCTGGCGATCGCGTCCGGCAAGGGTGGCGTGGGCAAGTCCAACATCGCGCTGAATCTGGCGATCGCCCTTGCCCGCCGCGGCGTGCGCGTCACGGTGCTCGATGCCGACGTCGGCGTCGCGAACATCGATGTGCTCTGCGGCATCAATCCGGCTCGGCGACTCGACGCCGCATTCTCGCCCGGGGCCACACGCCTGCAGGATCTGACCATCGATGCGCCGGGCGGATTTCGCCTCGTGCCCGGGTCGGCGGGACTCTCGCGACTGGCCGAGCTCACCGGTGACCAGCGACAACAGCTCATCGCGCAGATCTGTGAACTGGGCGACCACGCCGATCTTCTCATCGTCGACACCGGGGCGGGCGTCGGGGCGCTCGTGACGGCCCTCGTCGCCTGGGCGGATATGTCGCTGATCGTCACGACTCCGGAGCCGACGGCCATCGCCGACGCATACGCCCTCATCAAGATCGCGATGGCCCGCGCGCCGCGACCGGCGCTGCGGCCTGATCTTCACATCGTCGTCAACGCGGCGGATTCTGCGAGCGAAGCCGCGAGGGTTCACGCAAGGCTCTCGAGCGTGAGCGAGCGATTCCTAGGCCAGGTGTTGCCCATGGCCGGGGCGATCGCCGCGGATCCGCACGTTGTGCGTGCTGTGCGCACGCGTTGCCCGCTGATGCTGCGCAGCCCGGGTGCTCCCGCGTCGCTCTCGATGATCGCGCTGGCCGATCGTGTGGCCCAATCGCTCGGTCTTTCTCTCGAATCCGGCGGTGGTTTGGCGGTTTCCCGTGGCATTGTGCGGAGGTTCTTGGACCTTTGCAGGGGTACCGTCGGTCCGGATCTTCGAGCATAAAAAAGTTCTTTTGTCGGTCGCGGGCGGATTTCGACGCGGCAACAACTTTGCTCTAGTCAAGAGTGATTCTCGATCGACCGACATTCCTCAAGTCAAGAGGTCAGCGCGTTCCATGCGCTGCGAGAACGAGAACAGGCCGCTCGGCCTGAGGCCTTCGAAGGACTGGGAGCTTCGAGCACGTGACACCCGGAACACCGATGCGAGTCATCGCGGCATGCCTGGCCCTGGCCGGCTTTGTCGTCGCGCTGATCGTTGGGCTCTGGGCCGAGAATCCGCTGGACGTGATCCTCTGGCGCGCGGTGCTCGCGCTGATCGTGATGAACGTGCTCGGCCTGATCATCGGGTACCTCGGTGAGAAGACCGTCACGATGGCGATCGAGGAAAGTCGAACCAAAGCCGAACGCCAGATCGAGTTGATGATGAAGCCATCCGCAGAAGGGCCGGGGAAAACTGGAGGAGAACTCACACCCCAGCAGGTTCTTTAGGGGATGAGTCTTGCGAAGCGGGACCGTGCGTGTTAGGATCGTCTCGTCTCGCGTTGCCCATGGATGGGCTCGCCGAAACAACGAAGACCGGACGAGTCTGCTCCGGGCTTCGCGTGAACGACAGTCGGTGCGCGGCGCGACTCGCGACGCATGCTGAAGAAACTGATTCGTTGAAGTGGTCAAGGAGCCGACCGTGTCCAAACTCAAGAACAGCGTGCCATCATCTCCCGCCGCCGCCAACGGCAAGCGGACTTCGAGCAGGTCCACGGGCCTGCCGAACAAGGGCAGCGTCCCCGCGAACATCACCGCCAAGCTCGACGCGACACCGGTCAACGACCTGTGGCGCGAGTACACGCGTTCCCGTTCGGAGACGATCCGCAATTACTTCTGGGAACGTTACAACCACCTCGTTCGTTTCATCGCCGAGCGCACGTACGCGCGGCTGCCCGATGAGGTCGACATCAACGATCTGGTCAGCGCCGGCCAGTTTGGGCTCATGGACGCGATCAACGCCTTCGACCTGGCGTACAACGTCAAGTTCGAGACCTACTGCGCCAACCGCATCCGCGGCGCGATCCTCGATGAACTCCGCGCGATGGACTGGGTCCCGCGCCTCGTCCGCGTCCGCAGCGCGAAGGTCGCGCAGGCCGTGCAGCGCTTCGAGATGCGCACCGGCCGATCGCCGACCGAGGACGAACTGACGATCGAGCTCGGCGTGGACAACGAGGAGTGGGAGAAGATCCACCGGGATTCCAAGGCCGTTGGCACCACCAGCATCGACCGCAAGCTCTTCCGCAGCGACGGGAACAAGGATGTCACCGAGATCGACATCATCAAGGACGACACGCAGAGCAACCCCGTCATCGAGAGTCAGCGCCGCGACCTGAAGGAACTGCTCACCAAGGGCCTCTCGCGGGCCGAGCGCCTCATCGTCACGCTCTACTACTACGAAGAGCTCACGATGAAGGAGATCGGCATCACACTCGATCTCAGCGAATCGCGTGTCAGCCAGATGCACTCCTCGATCCTCGCCCGCCTCAAGACCCACATGCTCAACCGCCGCCGCGAACTCGAGCCCATGCGGGCCTGAGCATTGCGGCACCGGCCGCACCGGTACTCCAGAAACGCAAGCGGAGCCCCGAGTGTCTCGGGGCTCCGCTTGTTTTTGCTCACCATGATCCGCCTGGACTCGGCTCAGGCCACGCGATCGCGGCCGCACAGAGCCGGAACGCCGCCCGGACGCACCCACACCGCCAGCCGCCCCCGCGGCACGCTCGCCGCGCGGAGGTGCGAGAGATAGCCCGACAGTTCCTGCGCCGTAAAGCGCGACAGGAAGCGGCTATCGACCGTCGGGCTCAGTTCACGGATCTGATCGATCAGGCTCATCCGCACTGGATCGGACTCGAACGCCAGGATCGAGTCACGCGCCTCATCCACAACCTTCGCGCTCAGCAGGCCAAGAAGCATCGTTTGTTCCCCGTTCCATGAGGGTTTCGCTTCCGCGCCGATCCATCGCCGCGGACGATTCCCTTGGCTATCGGCCGTCGCCCGCTGTTTTCATGCCGTGGGTAACCGGTGGACAACCCAGGAGTTTCGCCCCCGCTTTACCCGCCCACGCACGATCCGTCGTGGTGCCTAGGGCCAGACTCCCCAGCCGAAAGTGGTTCGGCGGTCACGACGGCCGCCTCCGCGCCTAATCTCAAAATCTTTAAATGGAGCATAAGTTGCGCTCAATTCTGCTCATCGAGCCCCCGAGTTCCGCCCGCGCGGGCCTCGCTCGTCCGCTCGCGCCCGCCGCGCCCGCCGCAGACGCCGCGATCATCCTCGCCCGCGGCCACGCCCTGGAGCCCGGGTTTCTCGACGATCTTCGCAGCGACGTGGACCGTCTCGCTCGCCAAGCGCGGAGCGTTCACGCGTGCGTCGTGTGGTCCGGCACGCTGGGCAATGAACTCTTCGACGCCGATCCGCGCACATGGGGCCCTCGCGGGCGTGCCGCGTGGGCCGAACGCCTCGCCGAACTGCTCGCCGTTGCGCGCTCGCACAGGCTGCAGCTCTGGATTCGGCCGCACGCGCGTCACGTGGTGAGCGATGCGCCGACGATCGACCGAATGCTCGCCGATCACGCCGGCGACATCGCCCACGAACAGGCTCCGCTCCGCATACTCAGCGACCCGGCATCGATGTTCACGCGCTCGATGCTCGCGTACGCCGAGGATCACCTGGAGCGCGTGCTCTCCGCGACGCGCCGATGGTCCGCACTCGGCGCGTGCGCCGGTATCGTCCTCGCAAACGTCCGCGATCCTTCGGGCGAACCCGCCGTGGAGGCGTCGCCCATCGATGACGGGCCGGCGCTTCAAGCCGCACCGCTCTTTGACGGTCTGATCCCCGCGCCGATCATCCGTTCGCTCACTCCAGCGTTGCTCCCGAGCACCCTTCCAATTCTCCTGCCATTCGCCGGGGATGAGGGCCAAGTCCGCGCGTTTGCGTGATCGGCTCGACCTACGCTTGATCGTTCATGCCTGCCCCCAAAGAACGTACAAGCATCAAGGTTCAGAGCGAGCGTGCGGTCCTCGCCGCGGTGCGACTGCCCACATCGAACTACGACACGCGCGACCCGTTCGCCGAACTGGCCAGCCTCGCCGAGCAGGCCGGCGCGGTTGTCGTCGGCACGCTCGAGCAGCACATGGAGCGACCCGTCGCGGGCACGTACATGGGCTCGGGCAAGGTCAAGGAACTGCGCGAACTCTGCGACCGCCTGAAGGCCACGCTGGTCATCTTCGACCATGACCTCTCCCCGCGACAGCTCTCGAACATCGAGGAGGTCGTTGAGCGCAAGATCGTCGACCGATCCGAACTCATCCTGGACATCTTCGCCAGCAGGGCGACGACCACCGAGGCCCGCCTGCAGGTCGAACTGGCCCAGCTCGAGTACACATACCCGCGGCTCCGCGCGATGTGGGACCACCTGGAGCGAATCGTCGGCGCCGGCGGCATGGCGGGCATCGGCACCCGCGGCCCGGGCGAGCAGCAGCTCGAAATCGACCGGCGATTGGCCCAGAAGAAGCGACTGGCCCTTCGCGACCGCCTCAGCGAGATCGAGGGCCGCAAACGCCGGATGGTCGCCGCGAGAAACGTCGACCACTTCACCGTCGGCATCGTCGGCTACACCAACGCCGGCAAGAGCACCCTGTTCAACACCCTGACCGCCGGCGGCGCATACGCCGACGACCGGCTCTTTGCCACGCTCGTCACGCGCACGCGCGACTGGGATGTCGGCGGCGGTTCGAAGGTGATGCTCAGCGACACCGTCGGCTTTGTTCGCGATCTGCCGCACAACCTCATCGCGAGCTTCAAGGCAACGCTCGAAGAGGCGCTCCACGCCAACGTGCTGCTGATCGTTCTCGACGTCTCCGACCCCGCGGCGGAACTGCAGTACGACACCGTCAACGCGACGCTCGACGAACTCTTCAAGGAGCAGCGAGAGAGCGAGCGACGGGCCGCCCGCGCCGGCGATGAGGCCGCCGCGACATGGCAGGAGCCGCGGCGGGTCCTGCTGTTGAACAAGGTCGACCGCCTCAGCGACAACGCTCCGCTGCTGGTCTGGGAACGCCGCGTGCCCGGTTGCATCCCGATCTCCGCGCGCGATGCGGGCAGCCCCGGGCTCCTTCGCCTTCGCGCGATGATCCATGAACTGGCTCAGGGCGGCGAGCGCACGCTCCGCCTGGTCGTCGGCCTGCGCGACTCCCGCACGATCGACACCCTCGAGAAGCGCGGGCAGGTCCATGATCGCGTCTACAACGACGACAACACCGTCACCATGCACGTGACCATCGGTCAGCGTGTGCTCGACCAGATCGCGTCCCTCGGTGGGCGTTTCCGCGTGCTCGATCGAGACTCTTCGCGAGCAGTCGAGTTCACCACCGGCCCCGCGCCCGCGTGGAAGAAGCCCGCCGCGGACGAGAAGGCTCCCCGCCGCGCGGCAGCATCCACCACCGGCGCATCGCCGCCGGAATCGCGCAAGCGGCGATGAGGCGGATCAAACGCCTCGCGCGGCGACCCCGTCAGCGGGCCAGGCTCCAACTCAGCGCTGGACTTCCGTGAGTTTCAGGACCGGCGCGAACTCCGCAAGAGCGGTGTCGCCGATCGCATAGTGCTTGATGTCGACGTTCATCGACACGCGGAAGATGAGCGTGATCTTCTGGTCCGCGCGGCTCGATGTGACGCTCGGCAGGTCGTTCATCGAGTTGATCGGCCGCCCCGGCGTGAACCGCACGTGCACGATCGAGTTGTCCTTGTAGACGAAGCCGACGCACTGGTAGCGCGCCCCGTTCGCGTCCACCAGGACCGGGGCGCCGGTGGCATCTCGGGCATCGGGGCTGGTCATGTCCAGCACGGTCCGCGGGCTCACGTCGACCTGAATGATGCCAACATCCGTCAGCGACAGGAACGAGTCAACGACCAGCGAACGGTCCGTGCCGCGCTGGAGCATCTGATCGGGCTTGAACTTGGCCTCGCCGTCGCGGATCTTGTTCTTGTCGTCGACCTCGAGACCGCCCAGCGAGCCTGCACGAAGCATCACGGCCATCGGCAGGCGGTTGCTGATCATCACGGTCTCGCTGGTCCCCTCGACGCGGATGCGCTGGGCCTTGCTCGTGTTCAGCGTGCCGCCACCGGTGGCGTTGGCCGCCGCACCGACGCCGCCGACGCTCATGATCGCCGATGAGGCAATCGCGCTGTTGCGATCGGTGACGCTCGCGAAAGCGCGGCCAACCTTCACCGGCTCGCTCGGCGGCTCGGTGGAGTAGTCCAGCAGGTCGAACCGGATCCCGCGCACATACAGCGCTACAGCGCGCCACGCCTGCCCCGCTGCCGTCCGCGGCACAGGGAACTCGAACGCCGCGAGCGGGTCGGCGCTCGCGCCCGGCGAGGCGATGAACACGCCCTTGGAGTCGAACGTCCACCTGCCCATCTGTGACGACTCGCCGTCGGCGTTGCTGATCATCGCGATCGGCATGATCGCGCGCGTCTCCAAGCCGTCGTACGACTCAACAACCAGGGTCGCCGCGCCGTTCCACCAGACCACCTGCCCGAACTTCTCGCGAGAGCCCGCGTTGAACTTCAGGACAAAGCCCTCGAGGTAGAACTGGCCGCCGTTCTGAGACTTCAGCGGCTCGCCGTTGAGATCCAGCACCGGCTTGGCGGTGGTGCCCGCCTGACCCATCAGCGCGTCAAAGCCGATCGCCTCACTTGCTCCAACGGTGTAGCGACCAAGAATCTCGACATCGCCCTTTCGGAGCGTGTGACGGAGCGGCTTTTCCTCGTCGAAGCTCTTGCGAAGAAGCGATCCGGCTTCGGCAAGGTGCGGGTAGTACCGTGCCAGGGGAGTGTCGGTCGAGAGCGTTCCACGGGAAACCAGCGAATAGAACGCGGCGGTCAGATCGTCCGCAGGGAACCACAGGTTGCTGCCGCGGACGATGGAGCCGGCGTTGTCGTAAACGGTGCGTTCATGCCCGAAGAGCGAGCTGGTGCCTCGGATGTTGCCGATGGTCAGCAGCAGCATGCCCGCGACGATCGTGCCCGAACCGGCCCCGGCGACGGCGCCGCCGATGCCGTTGGCGACAACGTTCAACTTCATGTTGGCTCGCAGCGCCACGATCGTCAGCCCCAGCAGCGCCGCCAGCGACACCGCGAAGGTCAGGCCGAGGCTCGCGCCCCAGACCATGTCGTTGATCCACTCGGTCTGCGTCTGCTCCATGATGAGCATGGCCACAGGCTCCCAGAACGCCAGCGCGATCGCCCCCGCGGCGATCGTGCACGCAAGGTGCATCAACGCCGAGAAGAACCCGCTCGCCACGCCCCAGTACGCGACCGCAAGGGCCACGAGAATCACCGCAATGTTCAGGATCATCGATCAATTCTCCGGGTCACTCGTCCGGCCAACCTTCAACGTCAATCACGTTCTCGCCACGCGCTCGCTGCCGATGCGCCCTTGCCGTCGGGTTCGCGACCAATCGCGCCTCAGGCCTTGGCCGGTGCCGCGGCTGCGCCCTGCGCCGCCGGCGCGGGGCCGGTCGTCGCACGCTGAACTTCTTCGACACTCGTGATGCCCATGAGCGCCTTGCGGATCGCGGCCTGGGCGATCGACGGCATGCCGCGCTTGCGGAACGCCGCCTTGAGCCCGGGGAAGTTCCCCGCCGCGATCAGTTCGCGCTCCTCATCTCCGATGGGGAAGACCTCGAAGATGCCTTCCTGACCGAGGTACCCGCCGCCGCCGCAGGTCGGGCAGACCTCGGGCTTGTTCTTGATCAGGACCTGGCCGCCCTTCTTGTACAGGCGCTCGACCTTTGCCTCTCCACCGGTGAGCTTCTTGACCAGTTCGGGCGCCGGGGCGTATTCGACCTTGCAGTTGGGGCACAGCCGACGCAGCAGCCGCCCGGCCACCACACCCCGAAGGCCCTTGGCCGCCAGCGCGTTATCGCCCACCGCCCGGACGTAGCCCTCGACCGCGGCAACCGCGCTATCGCTGCGCACGCAGGCGTAGACCCGCGTCCGATCGTTGTCGCTCTTGGCGATTTCCTTGGCCGTGTTCGCGTCCGGCACTTCCGCGACGGCCAGAACATCCGGGTCGCGACGCAGCATCGACCGCACCATCGTGCCGAAGTCCGCGCCCTCGGCCTGTGCATCGAACGCCTGGTGACGCACACCTTCCAGCTGCAGTTGCGGCTCGAACTCGACGGTCTGCACGCTCTGCGTGTACGCGTCGTGCATCGCCGCGATGGTGTACATGGTGGTCGTCCGCCCGCCATCGGGCAGGCCGGCCAGCACCACCACGCCGCGCTTCTCGTCGGCGACGATCGCCCGCAGCGTTTCGAGCTGGTTGAGCGGCTCCTTCTCGTTGAGCAGGCCGAGGTCCGTCGCGGCACGCTTGACGGCGATATCCGGATCGAACAGCATCGTCAGCCGCATGCCGCCGGTCACACCGATGCTCGTCAGCCGCACCTTGTGCTTGGCCCCGTCCTTCTCAACGACCAGATCGCCGGTGAGCTTGCGTCGCCGGTCGTTCACGTCCAGCTTCGCGCACGACTTCCAGAAGTCCATGATCTTCACGGCCATCGCCGCAGGAATCGCCTCGCCCTGCGACTTGACGCCGTCGACGAGCCAGACGGGCAGATACGTCTGGTCCTTGCCGGGCGTCAGATCCACCTGGCTGGCCCGCGCCAGCATGGCCTTGATGTAGACATCCTCCGCCGCGGCACGCACCTCGTACTCGGGCGTCTCGGCCTGAGGCGGCTGGACGAGCTGCTTGTCCATGCCGCGGATGGCGAGCTTGACGACCGCGAGGGACTTGACGGCCTTCTTGGCCTCGCGCTTCTTCTGCATCTCCGACAGCATCCGCAGGCCGATCTTGAAGTTCTCCGGCACTCGCTCGTCGCGGTTCGCGGCGATCGCGTACGCCGCGAGGCTGCCGATCAGCAGCAGTGTCATCGCGGGCCACGACACGAAGAAAGCCCAAGGTTCCGCGATGGGCAGGCCGAAGCCCACGACCACGGCGACCAGACCGACGCATAGGTGCGCCAGGTTCCAGTTCTCGCGCGGGAGGAAGAATCGCGCCGCGTGCTTGTCGTACACGTTGCTGACGATCCACGCCCATCCGCACAGCGTTGCCAGCAGGACCAGCGGCTTCCAGAAACTCACCAGAATGAGCCCGTCCATCGCCAGCAGGGTCTGGTTGCTCCACATGCCGATCATGCCGACTCCTGCGAAAGAGATCCTGCTGGAGCGTCCGGCTCTGCCGGACGGTCCGGTCCCGCGATCGCCCGGCCCGCCCCGGGCCCATCGCATCGCGGGCTCCAAGCATACCGACCTTGTGCCCCCGACGCGATGCCGGAGCACCCATCATCATTCACATCCGAAAGCCGCCCGCCGCCGCACGGTCGCCCATGGCCCGCTGCCGGCCCATTGGCACGCCGCCCCGGCACAGGGCCGGGGCGAGGCGTGAGAGAGAGCGATCGTCCGTTCCGGAGTTCGTGCCGCGAACCTCAACGGTTCGCGCCGCCGAGCTTCTTCAGCCGCATGCGGAACTCGTCGGTGTTCGGGCTGGCATCCTCGGCCACGCGCAGATGGATGAACTCCTTCTCCACCAGCTCGACCAGCGAGCCGTTGAAGTCGATCATGCCGCTCTGCCGGGCCTCGACACTCTTGAGATACTCGCGAAGCTCGCCCTCGCGAGCCTCGAGGATGAACTTGCGGACCAGCGGGTTGTTGATCAGGATCTCCAGCCCGGGGATGCGCGGAATCTCCGGCTTGAGCGTCGGCAGCAGCTTCTGGTACACGAACGCACGCATCTGGTACGCCAGAATGCGACGCACCTGCTCGACCTCCTCCTGCTCGAACAGGCCGTAGATTCGGCTGAAGGTCTGCGTCGTGCTCGAGGCGTGAATGGTCCCGTACACCAGGTGGCCCGTTTCGGCGGCGTGCAGCGCGGCCTCGAAAGTCTCGTTGTCGCGCATTTCGCCGACCAGCACGATGTCCGGGTTCTCGCGGACCAGCGCTCGAAGCGCGATCTTGAAGTCCAGGCAGTCGATGCCGATCTCACGCTGATTGATCGTGGCCTTCTTGTCCGTGAAGATGTACTCGATCGGGTCCTCGATCGTCACGATGTGCACAGGCTTGCGCTCGTTGACATAGTCGAGCATCGCCGCGATCGTCGTGGACTTACCCGAGCCGGTCACGCCGCTGAGCAGCACGATGCCCTGCGGCTGCATGGCGATCTCGGCCATCGAGTCGGGCAGGTACAGGTCGCTGAACTTCCGGATCTTGCTCGTGATCAGACGGGCGGCCACGCTCAGTTTGCCGCGGGCCTGGAAGAGGTTCACGCGGAAGCGGTTGTGGTCGTCGTAGTCGTAGGCGAAGTCGACCGAGCCGAACTTGCTCAGATCGCTCAACTGCTCTTCATCGAGGATGTGCTTGGCGATGTTCAGGAACTCTTCGGCCGTCACCTGCGCGGTGTCCAGGCTCTTCAGTGCGCCGCGGAGACGCACCACCGGAGCCTTGCCGGACTTGAGCAGAAGGTCGCTGGCCTCGAGCTTGATCGCGGCCTTGAGGAAGTCGCCGAAGCGCGTCGCGTGCGGGTCGTGCTTCTTGTCGGGGTCCAGATGGACATGACCATGTGGCACCTCGTGACGCTTGCTGTGCTTTGACGAATGGTCGATGACGCTGTGCTCGCTCATGCTGCTCTCGACTGTGCAAGGGGTGAAGTGCCCCGGGTTCCGCTGGCTCGCGATAAACCGGCAACAACCGACGGTGCTCGCGTGAGTCCGACTGTAGCCCTCGCGCCCGCGCGGTTGACATTTTGCCGTTTCGCACAATGCACACCATGGTTCCGATGCGCCGACGCAAAAATGAAAAGCGCCCCGGCTCTCGCCGGGGCGCTTGGGGATTCGCAGTGGGGGCTCTTCGAAGCCGTTAACGACGAGATCACGTCTTCGGAGTCAGGGATACCGCCGTCAATCTGGGCGACGGTCCCATCGGTCGTCAGTTCAGCGACATCAACTGCTCGAAGGTGGGCTGAACGCCCTCCTCCTGTGCCCGCTGAGCCTCGGCGGCCTCCTTCAGCGCACGGTTGCCGAGGAAGTTCGCCTCCAGTTCGACGCGGATCTTCTCCATCGCCTTGTTCTGGATCTGGCGCACACGCTCCTTGGTCACGCCGATGATCTGGCCAACCTGCTCCAGCGTCATGGGCTTGTCCAGCTCACCGCTCTCAAGGCCGAAGCGGTGCTCGATCACCGTCCGCTCGACCTCCGTCAGCTCCGCACGATTCTCGAGCACGATCCGCTTGACCTCGTCCGCGGCGTCCTTCTCGAACGTCGCTCGCTTGGTCTCCAGGAAGTTGCTCCGCTCCAGCTTGGGGTCAAAGTCCGTCGGGAACCGCTGGCGATACTTGCTCAGCTTCATCCCCTGGCGGCTGAAGGCCTTGAGGATCGCACGACAGGCGTACGTGCTGAACTTATACCCGCGGCCGGCGTCGAACTTGTCCACCGCACGCAGAAGCGCCATGTTGCCCTCGCTGACCAGGTCAGCAAAGTCAACCTCGCTCATGCGCGTGCGCTTGGCCATCGCCAGCACCAGCGCCAGGTTCGTGTTGGCGATCTGCGTCCGCACCAGGTCCGCCCTGCGATACCAGCGCAGAACATCCTCCGCCTGCTCGCTCGTGGGCTTGCGGCTGGTGGTGCCCCAGACCTCCTGCTGAATCTTCCAGATCCGATACCGCGCGAAGTTGTACTGGTGGAACAGCACCTTCTCCTGCGCACCGGTCAGGATGACCTGCTGGGCGGTCTTAATCGTCCGCGTGCGGCCCGAAAGATCGTCCATCACGGGGTGATACCACGTGGTGTCCGGCTTCGGAATCGCCGGGGCCTCGTCGTAGATCTTCAACTCCGCCGACTCCTCGTAGAACGCCGGAGAGTCGATGAAGTCCTGCTCCTGCTCAAGGATCGCCGCCAGGAGCTTCTCGTCCTCCCGGCTCAGCGTCCGCTTGACCTTGCGCGGCGCATCGGTCTTGCCCATCTTCACGGGCTTGACCTCCGCAAGATCCACGCGATTGCGACGCCGATGCTGCTGCAAAGGCGAAACGCTCGCGGGTGTCGTGGGCATCAGTGGGGTGCTTTCCATGGGCCTCTCGTGATCAGTGTCCTGTCCTGCGTGGTTCACTCTGCTCGTTCGTTCCGCCGCCGCGGCGGCTTGGTTCTTGACTTCTCTCAACGCCGCGGCGGCGTCCGCCGCGTCAACCCGACTCGATCCGGCCTTCGTTCTGGAGTTCTTCGCAGCGATGACTGCGCCTCCATGGCTCTGGGACTGACCGTCGTCGACCACCAACAACACGCCAACGCGCTGCCGTGGCCGCGAACTTCCGACAACCCGCCACTCCGGGGTTCCCCCCGGCGGGAAGACATCAACCGACCACAGCGCCCGGCGGGGCATCATCCCACGCTCGAGCATCCAACTTCAACCTCTCACCGCACTCGTCAACAGGTCGCCCGCATTCTTTCACCATTCGGCCTCTCATCTGCCGTTCACGCTTGCGGCCTCGCCTCCATATACGTCGCCGAGTCGCGATCGTTTCGGTTCTACCCAACGTTTCCTACACTTTTCCTTCACTCTATCTTGACTGAAAGTCCGCTTTTCGCAGGTGCCAAAACTCCAAAACCTCCCCAATTAACCAACTTAGGGGAATCGAAATCACTTTGTGCTGTCTGGCTTTCCAGTCAGCCGCCCGTGCTCCTATCAAAAACCGATCAAGAGTCTGTTTTATTCCGAAGGGCCCTAACCATACCACACACATCTTCTAGAACAAGTGTACGGCAGGCAAACTGCCCTCAGTCCTTTGCAGCGATTCAACCCTTTGCGATTCCGCGCGTTTTCCGGTCTATCCTCGTAAAGCCCAAACCGACCGGCTCGGCTGGTTTGGGAGTGTTTTCGGACCCAAACCCAACTTGGGAGTGATGACTCGTGCCATACACCCTGCCCGCCCTTCCGTATGCCCTCAATGCCCTTGAGCCCCACATCGACGCCAAGACGATGGAGATCCATAGCCAGAAGCACCACGCGGCGTACGTGACCAACGCCAACAAGGCCCTTGAGGGCACGGCGTTCGCCGACATTCCGGCGGAGGTCATGATCACGCGTCTGGCGGAGCTTCCGGAGGACAAGCGGGCGGTGGTCCGCAATAACGCCGGCGGGCACGTGAACCACTCGCACTTCTGGCGCATCCTCGCGCCGGCGGGCAACGGCGGCGGGGGCGCTCCTTCGGGCGACTTGCTCGAGGCGATCAACGCCGCGTTCGGCTCGTTCGACCAGTTCAAGGCTCAGTTCGCGGACGCGGCGACGAAGCGCTTCGGTTCAGGCTGGGCGTGGCTCTGCTGGCACAAGGGCGACAAGAAGCTCAAGGTCTGCTCCACGGCCAATCAGGACAATCCGCTCATGGGTGGCGCCTTGGCGGGGTGCGAGGGAACGCCGATTCTCGGGCTGGATGTGTGGGAGCACGCGTACTACCTCAACTATCAGAATCGCCGCCCGGACTACATCAGCGCGTTCTGGAACGTCGTCAACTGGTCCGAGGTTGCTCGCAACCTGGCCGCCGCGAAGGCCTAAGTTTGGACGTTCGGTTTCGGTGTGTCAGCCCCCCCCTTGTCGGCCGATTGGCTGCCCAAGCCTGAGAGGTATGTGTGATGAGCAAGAACGTCTTTCTGACGCTGTGGCTGCTTACTCCGTTGGCGATTGTCGTGGCACTCGGCTTGGCGGTTGATCGCGAGGCCGCGAAGAAGAGCCGCGAGCGCGTTGCGCAGGCGCGGACGGCCGCGCTGCTCGCGTCGGCCTCGGGTCAGCCCGCCGCGGAGGCAGCAAAGGCGGCCGATGCCGCGCCCGCCGCGAAGATGGTCCGTCCGGAGTCGCTGGAGCAGGGCTTCGTTCTCGTCGTCAAGGACGCGGCGGGTCTGGCCAGCGCCAACAGCCCGATCTATCTCGCGGGCAGCCACAACGGCTGGGACCCGAGCGACAGGACGCAGATTCTCACGCCGCGATCGGACCTTCGCTGGCAGATCGTCGTGCCCAAGCTCAAGAGCGACGCGGGGCTCGCGTTCAAGTTCACGCGCGGCAACTGGGACACGTGCGAGGTGAGCGACACGCTCGCGGACATCGACAACCGCTCGCTGCCGATGGTCGACGCGAGCAAGCTCGCGCCGGGCGAGAAGCCGATCTTCGAGTTTGTCGTGCCCAAGTGGGCCGATCAGCGGCCCAACTCCGCCGCCCGTCCGGATCTTGATCCGTACTACACCATCAGCGCGACGGGCACGGTCCGCCGCGTGCAGGTTGCCGGCGGCGGCGTCCCGGCGCTGCGCGATGTTCTGGTCTGGCTCCCGCCGGGGTATGAGGATGAGGCGAACAAGGACCGCCGCTATCCGGTTCTGTACCTGCAGGACGGGCAGAACATCTTCATGAAGATGCCGACGGCTCCCGGCGAGTGGGGCGCGGATGAGACGGCGACCAAGCTCATCGAGGCGGGCAAGGTTGAGCCCATGATCATCGTCGCGATGCCGAACAGCGGGCGCGGTCGCATGAGCGAGTACTCGCCGTTCCCGATCGTCAACGACGCCGCGCCGCGCGGGCGGGAGTATGTGCAGTGGCTCACCAGCGAGGTCATGCCCCGCATTGATCGCGCCTTCCGCACCAAGACCGGCCCGGCCAACACCGCCATCGGCGGCTCGAGCCTGGGCGCGGTGATCGCGTTGTACGCGGCGCAGAGCCGCCCGGATGTCTTCGGGAGTGTTCTTGCCGAGAGCCTTCCGCTGACCAACGCCGATGGCGCGGTCGCGACGTACTTCAGCAAGCAGAGCGCCTGGCCCTCGCGTCTCTTCCTCGGCGTGGGCGGCAAGGAGTTCGATACGCCCGAGGCCAGCAAGCGTCTGGTCATCGCGACGCAGGCGCTGGAGGCGGCAATCAAGTCCAAGTCGGCATCGACGAAGGTGACGCTGGCCGTCGACCCCGCCGCGGAGCACAATGAGCTGGCTTGGAGCGAGCGTTTCGGGCGTGCACTCGAGTTCCTGTTCGCCAAGCCCTGAGCGAGCGGGTGGCTCGGCTGAGGGTTCGCGGTATTCGCGGACTCTGCGCGCTGGCAGTTTGGGAGGTTTGTGCGGGCTGTGGATCCTCCGGGCTCCTTGTCCCGCCCGAACTTGGTGAGTATCCTCAGAACTGACACTTCCTGTGGGGAGTAGCCTCCCGCTGATGCGGGGCTCGGTTCGTCAATACGGCAGGGTTTTCCTTGCCCGGACCGATGCGGACGCCAACGGCGTCTGGTGCCAGACCACGGATCGACCCCTGGCGATCGGCAATAGCCGACTGCCCCTGGAGCGCTTCCGATGGTCACTGCGCCCCCTTCGCAGACATCAACCACCCGTCCTGCTGCGTCGTCCAACGGCGAGGCTGGCTCATGGCACATGCTCGAAGTCGCCGCGGCGATGTCTCGTGTGGATGTCGGCAGCGCGGGCTTGAGCGATGACGCAGTTGCGCAGCGCCGGGCGAAGTTCGGTCGGAACGAACTGACCGAACGCGGCGGTCGCACGATCGGGCAGATCATCTTCGAGCAGGTTCGGGGTGTGATGATCCTCATGCTCGTTGGTGCCGCGATCCTCGCGCTGGCGCTGGGCAAGGCGGTTGACGGTGTGGCGATTCTCGCGATCGTCGTGCTGTTCGTGGTGCTTGGCGTCGTGCAGGAGTACCGGGCGCAGAAGGCGATCGCGGCGTTGAAGCAGATGTCCTCGCCCACGGTCCGCGTTCGCCGTTCGGGGCAGGTGATCGAACTGCCCGCGGCGGACCTTGTGCCCGGCGACATCGTGCAGATCGAGAACGGCAACGTCGTGCCCGCGGACCTGCGGGTGATCGAGAGCGTGAACCTGCGGATTCAGGAAGCGCCGCTGACCGGCGAGAGCGAGCCGGTAGAGAAGGTCACGCACGCGTTGAGCGATCCGGAGATGCCGCTGGGCGATCGCGTGAACATGGCGTATATGGGCACGTTCTGCTCGTTCGGCCGCGGGGTTGGTGTGGTTGTGCAGACGGGCATGACCACGGAACTGGGCAAGGTCGCGACGATGATCCAGAACGTGGCCCATCAGGCCACGCCGCTGCAGAAGCGGCTGGACAAGCTCGCGAAGATGCTCGCGGTGGTCGCGGTCGTGATCGCGGTGCTGGTGCTCATCAGCGATGTGGTCCGTGGCGTGCCGATCACCGATGGTCTGCTGATCGCGGTTGCTGTCGCGGTGGCGATCGTGCCCGAGGGCCTGCCCGCGGTGCTGACCTTCACGCTGGCGCTGGGTGCGCAGCGGATGCTCAAGCGCAAGGCGCTGATTCGCAAGTTGCCGGCTGTCGAGACGCTCGGCAGCGTGACGGTGATCTGTTCGGACAAGACGGGCACGCTGACGCAGAATCGCATGACGGTCACGTCGCTGGACGTCGCCGGGACCAAGATCGACGTGGCCGAACTCGGTCGCGCATCGGGCAAGACGGCGACGGTGGCGTCGTCGCTGGCGCTGCCGCGATCGTCTCCCGGCGCGACGCTGCTGCTGGCGGCGGGGCAGTTGTGCAACGACGCGACGCTGGAGGTTGCCCAGGGTTCAGGCGAGATGACCAGCGTGGGCGATCCGACGGAGTCGGCTCTGGTCTTTGCCGCGGCGAGGTTCGGGCTGCTCAAGCGCGACCTTGAGCGTGCGCTGCCGCGTGTTGCGGAGTTGCCGTTCGATTCCGATCGCAAGCGGATGACGACGGTGCACCGACTGGGCGAGCCGGTGCGGATCGACGGGCTGACGCTGCCCGCGGAGACCAGCGGCGCGCCGCTGCTGGCGCTGGTCAAGGGCGCGGTCGATGGCCTGATGCCGCTCATCACGAACATTCTCACGCCCGAGGGCGTGCGGCCGATGAACGAGGACTTCCGCCGGCGTGTGATGGCCAGCAACGACGCGATGGGGGCGGGTGGTATGCGCGTGCTCGCGGTGGCGTATCGCACGCTGAGCGTGGCGCCGCGGCCGGGCGAGCAGGATGTCGTCGAGCAGGATCTGACGCTCGTGGGGCTTGTCGGCATGATCGACCCGCCGCGGCCGGAAGTTCGCGACGCGGTGGCGACGTGCAAGCGGGCGGGCATCCGCCCGATCATGATCACCGGCGACCATCCGCTGACCGCCCGCGCGATCGCGGCGGAACTGGGCATCACCACCAACGACGGCCGGGCCGTCACCGGTGTCGAGCTCGAGCGAATGAACAGCGAGCAGTTCCGCGAGGTTGTTCGCACGACCAACGTGTTCGCCCGCGTGAGCCCGGAGCACAAGCTCAAGCTCGTCGAGGCCCTGCAGGCCAACGGGGAGATCGTCGCGATGACCGGCGACGGCGTGAACGATGCGCCGGCGCTGAAGAAGGCCGACATCGGCGTGGCGATGGGCATCACCGGTACCGACGTGGCCAAGGAAGCCGCGGACATGGTGCTGCTGGATGACAACTTCGCGACGATCGTCGCGGCGGTCGAAGAAGGCCGCATCGTTTACGACAACCTCAAGCGCTTCGTGCTGTTCTCGATCGCCGGAAACATCGGCAAGGTGGCGATCGTCGCGTTCCCGCCGTTGATCGGTTTGCCCAAGCTGCTCGTGGCGTTCCAGGTGCTCTTCAGCAATCTGCTGACCGACGGTCTGCTCGGTCTGGGCATGGGCGTTGAGCGGGGCGAGAGCAACGTGATGAAGCGTCCGCCGTATCGCCCCGATGAGAGCATCTTCAGCCGCGGCGGTGGCTGGCACGTCGCATGGCTGGGTTCGCTCATCGCGGTCATCGTCATCGGTATCGCCTGGTGGTACCACAACGAGCTGCTCAAGACCGCGTCCGGAGGCGTGTTCCAGGAGTATGCGCCCGATGCCGAGGGCAAGGCGACGAACATGCCCTCGACGATGTACCTGCAGTTGCTGACCATGGTGTTCATGGTGCTGGCGATCATCCAGATGATGCGCGTGCTGGGCATCCGCAGTTTCGTGGACCCGATCTGGAAGTCGGCCCTGTCGGGCAACCGCACGCTGGTGGCGATGCTGGGCGTGGCGGCGACGCTGCAGGCGCTGGCGGTGTTCTTCCCGCCGACGCAGCAGTACTTCTCGACAACCAGCGAGGGTAACGCGGGCCTGATGGCCGTGGGCCTTGGCCTTGTGTCGGGCGTGATCGTGCTGGTGGCGATGGAGATCGAGAAGATCATCCGCCGCCGCGGCATTCAGGCCTGAGGTCCGGGCGGCAGGTAGCAAGGGATAAACACAAACGCCGAGCGGTGATGAGCCGCTCGGCGTTGTGCTTTGGAGTTGGCCTGGGCGGGCAGGAATCCGCGAGAGTTCCGGGTGGCCTCGTTGCGTCAGCGACCCACGGCGGTATCGTGGTTCACACCTTCGGGTGTTGGCACGGCGACGGGGACGGTGCGGGCGGGCCCTGAGCCGGTCTGCGAGAGCGAGTCAACCGCGATGAAGCTGGTGTATGCGCTGACGAGGTTGTGCTCCAGTGCGACGCGCTTGATCATGCCCGGAAGTTCGCCGAAGACATCAGGCGGTGAGGTGTCGGCCATATCGGCGATGAGGTGCCGCGCCCAGAGCGTGCGCAGTATCGGGCGTGTGGTGCCGCTCAGAGCCCCGAGGCTCGGCGAAACGGGGATGAGCACGCGGCCGCCGGCGCGCATGCCGTGGACCTCGATTGTGCTGGGCGGCTCGCCGGCGTATCGGCCCATGATGACGACGGGGCGGCCGACGAAGACATCTGGCAGGCGCGACGGGAAGATCGCCGAGAGTGTGCCGCTGGTCGACGAGACCGAGAGGTCCGTCATCGCGGGCTGAGCGACGCGATCGAAGAACGCGTCGATGATGGCCTCGGGCTGATCGCCCGAGGCGATGTGCGCGACGGCGCCGCGTCCGGCCTTGGCCATCTGGTCCAGCAGGTAGCGGTTGGTCGCTGAGCCGACGCCGAAGGAGAAGATTCGCGCAGCACCCAGGCGGGCGCGAATGGCCGAGAGAATGTCGGATTCGTTGCCGATGTAGCCGTCGGTGAGGAAAAGCACGGTGCGGAGTCGGCCCGGCTCCTGGGGGAAGTTGAGCGCGGCGTTGATGCCGGTGAGCATTTCGGTCCCGCCCTGAGCGCGGAGGGCCTTGAGGTAGGCGATGCCGCGTTCGATGTTTCGGGGGGTCGCGGCGATCGGCGTCGGGCCGAGGCTGCTGCTGCTGGAGGCGAAGTTGATGATCTGGAACGTGTCGCTGGGCGAGAGCCGGCGCAGCGCGCGGGTGATGGCGGTCGTGGCCTGCTCCAGCGGGCGGCCGTTCATGGAGCCTGAGGTGTCGAGCACGAAGATGAGTTCCTGATCCTGCCGCGGCAGGAAGTTCGTCGACTTCGGGGGCACGACCGTGAGCATGAACGTGCCACCGGGCTGGGTCTTGTCCGTGTCGGGCTGGATGTGCAGCGATGAGCGCATCGTGTCGCCCGCGACGGCGATCCGCAGCACGAAGTCGCGGTTGGGAATCGAGTCCGACGCGGCGAGCGTGACCTCGGCGCGGCCGGGCACGCCGAACACCTTCGTGTTGATCACGTGCGACCGGCTGTCGATCGACTCAACCTGCACGCCCATCTCCAGACGGACGTGGACGCTGATGTCGTGCCCGCTGCGAGCCTCGGGTGGCAGGTAGGTGATCTCGGTCGGCTGGCCGCTGATGCCCTCCTTGCCGAGGGTCGTTGCGCCGATGCCGGTGTATGTCGCATCGGGGTTGTAGCGCGGGCCGACGACCATGGGGAAGACGAACTCGTACGCGTTGTCTACATACGCGAGCGTGTGGAAGTACGTGATGGCGACATCGATCTGGCGGCCAGGCTCGATGTTCGCGACGCGCTGGGTGAAGATGTTCGGACGGTCCTGCTCCAGCAGCGCGGCATGGCGACCCTGGGCCTTGGCGGCTTCGTAGATCTGGCGAGCCTCATCGCGATCGCGGATGATGCCGCGGATCGTGCGGTCGCCGATGGTCATGACAAAGTCGTTGATCGCGGCCGACTCGGGCAGCGGAAAGACGTACACCGCCTCGATCTTCTCGCTGAAGGGGTTGTGGAACTGCTGAAGCACCGTCACGCTCGAGAGCGAGCCGGTGATGTCCGCCGACACGGCGGTGTGCTTGAGCGGAACGGGGATCGTGCGCTGCTCTCCCGCGGCGGGAGTGCCCTGGGTGGGGGGCGCGACGATCATGCACCCGCTGCCGGGAAGGTCGACGCCGGGCTTGGCGCCGGATTGATCGGCGCGGTACCGCTGAATGACCCAGACTTCCTCGTTCAGTGCCGGGCGCTGTCCGGGGACATCCGGCAATCGCAGCGGCATGACGCGTGCGTTGGCGCCGGCTTCGCCAGCGTTCCGTTTCGCCGACGCGTCGGCGCTATCGATCGCGCCGTAGCGAGGCCTTCGACCGAAGTCCTCGGTGCGGCCTCCGATCTCGCGGCTGGTGGCCATGTTGGGCGCGTCCGCGTCCTGAACCGCCGGCGGTCGCGTCGCGGCGGGTGCCGAGCGTGGCGAGGGTGCTCGTGTTGACGCCGGCGCGGATTCGACCTCCTGGCGTGCGGGTCTGCTGGCGATCGAGTGCCGGCTTGCGCCGCCCGGGGAGCCCGGGGCGGCGGACGGATCGGCCATCGGTGCGACGGAGCTGAGTGCCGCAACATCGGTACTGGGTGATGGCGGCGAGGATGGCGCGCCGCTCCACGGTTCCGATGCCCCGCCCTCGGTGCCGACGGGTCCGCCCGCAGTTCCGACGGGTGCGGCGGCGGTGGGAGGGGTGTTGTGTTGTGCGGCACAGCCCTTGAGCACGAGCAGGCTCGCCGCGGAAAGTGCGCCGAGGGCTGCGCACGCGGCCAGCACCATCACCGAGAGGCAACGAGTTCGTGGAACAGCGATTCGCCTGGACGGGCGATCGGGCGAGCGGCTGGTGTGGCGGGTGTTTTCGGGGTTGCTCACTTGGAGTCTCCAATCTCGAGAGAAAGCGTCGCCGGCACCGGGGCCGCCGCGGCGTCAACGCTCGCGACGACGCGCGAGCGGAGTGTGTCAAGACCTTGGGCCTGGCCGGTCCAGGCGACATGCAGCCGCGCGATGCGCTGGCGACCGGTCTGGCCGCGCGGCGCCTCGGGCTCGCGTGCTTGCTGGCCGGGTGCAGCCTCGGCGTCTCGCAAGCCCTGCGCGATGCCCGCGAGGATGATGCGGTTGTTCTTCAGAGCCGCGGGGTCGTAGAACGGTGTCGGCGAGAATGCCGAGCCGGCGGCCCCGCCCTCGACACCGACCAGCGCCATCGCGGGCGGGCCGAGCACCTCGACCTGATACGCCGAGAGCGGGCGATCGCCGGAATCGACGTAGACGTCGATCGCTTGAAATGTCGTGGTTGTCGGCGCGGGCTGCACGGCGCGTGCCGCGGGAGCGACGGGGTGCCCGGGGGCCATGGCGCTCAGCGGCGCGAGCGAGCACGCCAGCGCGAACGAGATGAGCCGCGCGGCGGTGCGGCGCGATGAGCGATGGAGCGGCCGCGTATGGGTGTCGGCGGTATCGGTCGGGGTGGTGTTCATCGCGGTGCTCCGGTCTGGGCGAGGATCATCAAGCGCGGCAGCGACGGGGCTTCGGGCTGCTGCAGCGCGAGCGTGAAGTTCGAGAGACTCACCGCCCGGCGTGCCAGCGCATCGACATCCGCGGACGTGATCACCCCGTCGGCGTCGCTATCCAGCGATGGGTCGAGCCCGGCCGCGTCGAACGTGCGGGTGCCTGCTTGCAGCGCGGCCGAGAGCCGCACGGCGTCGGCGATTGTCGGCGAGGGCGCGGTCCTGGCGCGGGCGAGCATCGGCGTGCTTGCGGCGGTTGTCTGTATCGTCGCCGGGTCTGCACTCGCGGCACCCGCTGCATCGGCGGGGGGGCTGGCGGTGAGGCTCTCGGTCGTCGCGAGTGTGCCGGCGATGGGTGACGTTGGCGTGCGCGTGGGCCAGAGGGTCCAGAGCGCAACGCCGAGCACCAGTGACGCGGCCATCGCCGCACCGGCCGTCGCGAAGTTCCGACGCGATCGCGAGCCGCCGCCGATGCGCCCGATGATCCCGCCGCGTTCGCCGAAGTGCGTGCGGGCGATGACGTCGATGCGGGCGTCCAGGCGTGCGCTTGGCCGACGGCCCGCGCCGTCGATGAGCGTCGCGACATCGCGTCCGAATCGGGGCGAGGGCTCGCCGCCGGGTTCGGGCGTCAGCGGCGTCGGGTTGGTCTGGTCGGGGCCCATGGTCTTCTCCATGTTCATGCTCTTCGCGCAGGCGAAGGTTCACGAATCTCTGAAAGTGCGCTTCGAATTGGTGCGGCGTTCCCGGACGGTCGGTCCATGCCCCGAGCATCGCTGCGACGGGACGGTGGTGGGGGAGCGGGGTGGATCGGTGAGGCTGGGGTGCAGCGATGTTCACCCGCTGTTTGGGCCGGGCCGCGGCTCGGTGATGCCGAAGTACCGGCGGGTGCCGGGGTCGCTTCGCAGCGTCGCCAGCGCGTTGAAGAGCCTGCTCTTGACCGTTCCCAGGGGGATCTCCAGCGCGAGCGAGATCTCCTCGAGGCTCATGCCGTCGACGAAGCGCAGCACGACGACCTCTCGCTGCGTCGCGGGAAGGACCATCAGCACCTTTCGGAGCGCTTCGAGTTGGTCGGCATCGTGTTCGGAGCCGGTGGCGATCGATCCCTCGCCCCGAACGCCGAGGCAGCCCGCGAGCGCCTCATCATCGGTGCTGGCGTGGCGGAGCCGCGAGCGGCGCAGGCGCAGGGCGTGGTGGCGGATGATCGGGAACAGGAATGTTGTCAGGCGCGAGGTGAGCACGAATCCGGGGAACTTCCCGGCGAAGGTCTCGAAGGCCATCGCGACGGCGTCCTCGGCATCGTTCTCATCAAGGCTGTACCGCATGGCCACGCGCATCGCGAAGGTGCGGCAACGGACGTAGACCTCGGCGAAAGCCGTTCGTGCCGAGGCTCCGCCCGCGTTCATGCGCTCGACGAGTGTGAAGTCTTCGTCAAGACCGCTTCGGGAAAGCGAATCATCCGCGGCGAACCACCCGAACTGTGCGAAAAACCAGAACACGCCGGCGCGCCCTCATAAAGTTCCGCCACGAGCGCTGGCAGCGTACACGATCATCGGATCTGGCGCAACGGCCGAGCGCTCGCGGGAGATCCGCATGTCAGTTCGAACCGCCTCGTTCGCCAATCCGTCTGGACTTGCCGCCGCGGCGGTCGCCTTTGTCTCCGTTGCGGCGCTGACGGTTGCCGCTACCGCGCAGCCGATGCCCGTGCCGCCGGTCCCGCCCGCGACGGTGCCCGATGTCGCGGCGGACGTCCCGGCCGTTCCTGCAGCCCCCGCCGCGGATGCGCCGCGTCCGGTGACGCTGAAGGTCGGCGACGCCGCGCCGGAGTTGAAGATCGAGACGTGGATCAAGGGCGAGCCGGTCAAGGCCTTCGAGCCCGGGTCGACGTATGTCGTGCAGTTCTTCGCGACCTGGTGCGGGCCGAGCCGGCAGGCGATTCCGCGGCTGACGCGGTTGTCGCGTCAGTTCCGCGAGAAGGGGCTGGTCGTCGTGGCCATCAGTAGCAGCGATACCCGCGGCGAGCGTGATGTGCGTCCGTTCGTTGAGCGCATGGGCGATCGGATGGATTACCGCGTCGCGGTCGACAACGCCCGCTCGACCGATGCGCTGTGGATGCAGGCGGCGGGAATGCCGGCGATCCCGGTCGCCTTTGTGGTCAACGCCGCGGGCAAGATCGTCTGGATCGGTCATCCGCTGGCCGGGCTTGACGCGGTGGTGGAGCAGGTGGTCGCGGGGGTGTTCGACGCCGACGCCTTCGCCCGGCGCGAGCGCGAACTCGAGGCGATGTACGTGCAGTTCACCGATGCGGTCATGGGCGGCAAGTTCGAGGACGCGCTGAAGGTGCTCGATCGGTGCAAGGCGCTGGCGCCGGGGATGTCGGCGCAGTTCGACTATCAGCGGCTTGGGCTGATGTTCCAGGAGATGGGCGATATCGAGGGCGCGCTGAAGCTCGGCGAGGCGCTGGTCGCCGGCGACTTTCGCGATGATGAGGTGATGCTCGTGCAACTGGCCCAGGCGCTGACGAGCGATCCGCGCAAGGCGCGCGCGGGGGCGGCGCTCGGGCTCAAGGCGGCGGTGCGGGCCGCGGAGCTTTCGCAGGGCAAGGACCCCGGCGTGCTGCTGGTCAAGGCCGAGATGCAGTTCCTCACGCGCGATGTCGATGGCGCGATCGCCACCGCCGAGGGTGTGCTGGCGACGGCGGCCACGCAGCAGGACCGCGAGTTCGTCGACGGCGTGCTGGCGCGCTACCGCACCGCGCGGAGCCTGACGCGGCCCGCTCAGGCGCCGGCTCCGTCGCCGGAGGGGGCGGGCGCGGGCGGGAAGTGAGCGGCCGGGGGCGCACCGCGGGCCGCCACGGGCGTTGGCGTGCGCCCCGAGCGCTACTTCAGGCCGTATTCCTTCAGTTTCCGGTAGAGCGTGCGCTCGCCGATGCCCAGGAGTTTCGCGGCCTGCTCGCGGTTTCCGACCGTCAGGCGGAGCGTCTCGCGGATGGCGCGCTTCTCGAGCTGTTCCAGGGGCGCGCCGGCGAGTGATCCCGGCGCGGCTTCGCCGGACTCGTTGTCCTCCGGCGCATCGCCGGTGCGGATCTCATCGGGGATGTGCCGCAGGTCCAGTTGGATCGGGTCGTTGATGCCGACGACATCCGCCGCGGCCGTGACCACCATGTTCTGCACGACATTGAGCAACTGCCTGACGTTGCCCGGCCAGTCGTAGGCCGTAAGCCGCATCATCGCGGCGTCGGTGATCGAGGGCACGGGCCGTCCCGGCAGGAGCTTTTGCCCGGTTCGGGCCAGCGCGTTCATGACGATGCGCGGGATGTCATCGCGCCGGTCGCGCAGCGGCGGGAGTGTGACCTGAGCGCCCTTGATCCGGAAGTACAGGTCCTCGCGGAACTCGCCGCGGGTGATCATCGCCTGCAGGTCCTTGTTTGTCGCGCTGACCAAACGCACATCGGTCTGCCTCGGCTCGTTGCTGCCGACGCGCACGACCGTGCCGGTCTCGAGCACGCGCAGGAGTTTGGCTTGCATCTTCAGCGGCATGTCGCCGATCTCATCCAGGAACAGCGTGCCGTGGTTGGCGTACTCGAAGACGCCCTCACGGTCCTTCTCCGCGCCGGTGAACGCCCCGCGGACGTGGCCGAAGAGCTGGTCCTCCAGCAGTGTTTCGGTCTCCGCGGCGCAGTTGAGCGCCACGAAGCGGGCCTTGGCCCGGGGCGAGTTCTTGTGCACGGCCTGCGCGATGAGTTCCTTGCCGGTCCCGCTCTGACCGGTGATGAGCACGGGCAGAGTGCTGGCGGCCACGCCCTTGACGGTGCGGAGGATCCGACGCATCGCCTCGGACCCGGCGATGATTCCCTCGAAGCCTTCGTGAGAGACCAGCTCGCCGAGCCCTGCCCCGGCGGCCTCGTGTCGAAGGAGCACCTTCTCGGCCGCGCGGTTGACCAGCGTTCGGAAGACCTCAAGGTCCAAGGGCTTTTCGATGAAGTCGAAGACGCCTTCCTTGAACGCGGCGCGCGCGGTGGGGACATCGCCGTGCGCGGTGACCATGAGCGTCTCAGCGGCGGGCTGGAGCTTGCGGGCAGTGCGGAGCACCACCATCCCCGCGTCGCCGCCGTCGGCCGATACGCCGTGCACGCCGCCGCTTGCCGGCATCCGCAGGTCCGTGACGATGACATCGAACGTGCCGTGGCGGAGCTCGTCCATCGCGCGTTCGACGCCGCCGACGATGGTGCAGACGTGGCCCGGGCGGCGCAGGGCCTCGCTCATGACCTCGGCGTGGTCCGGTTCATCCTCGACGATCAGAACCTGCGCACGGGGCGGGGGATGAAGCGGATCGGCGTGGTGCGTGGTGTCCGGCGTGATGCTCACGCGGGGAGTTTATCCGCGCAGTTTCGCGTTTCCTGCCGGCCGCGGCGGCCGGGCGAGCGTCGCGGTCGCGCGGCGGCGGGCGGCGCAGAGCGCGATGGCCAGTGCATCGGTTGCATCCAGGGGCCTCAGGGGTGATGACAGGCCCAGTTCACGCATCACGCTCCGCTGGACCTGCTGCTTGCTGGCCTGGCCGTTACCGGTGATGGCCTTCTTGACCTCCGCGGGCCGCACCTCGATGACCGGCACGCCCGACTGCGCGCACGCCAGCAGGATTACGCCCCGGGCGTGGCCCATGATGATGACCGAGGCGGGGCGATCGGCGTGGGTGAAGATCGCCTCGACAGCGATCAGCGCGGGGGTGTGCCGCGCGATGAGCGCGGCGACATCGGCGTGCAGCTCGACCAGCCGCGCCGCCAGCGTGGCCGATGCGGGCAGGCGGATGACCCCGGCCTCGATGAGCGAGACGCCGCGCGGGCCGATCCCGCCGCCATGATCGTTCACGCAGCCAAAGCCGGTGATGCGCGAGCCGGGATCGATGCCCAGGATGATCATGCCATCCCGGCCCGTGGGCCATCGGCCCCCGCATCCGCCGGCTCGCCGGCCGCGGGGTTGATCAGCCCCGCGAGCGTCTGTGCCGGGAGCGTGCGCAGCGTCTGCACGATGGCCTTGATGAGCATGTCGCCCTCGATGTTCACCGCGTGACCGGGCTGCAATTCGCGCAGGGTCGTGCGCTCGAGCGTCTGGGGGATCAGCGCGATCGAGAACGTCCTGGCCGCGTGGTTCACTTCGGCGATCGTCAGCGACACACCGTCGACGCACACCGAGCCCTTGGGCGTCAGGTACGGCGCGACGGCCGCGGGAACGCGGATGGCCACGCGCCAATCGGCCTTGGCCTGCACGGCGATGACCTCACCGGTCGCATCGATGTGACCCTGCACGAAGTGTCCGCCCATGAGCGTGGCGGCCGTGACGGCGTGCTCGAGGTTCACGCGCGCCCCGATGGTCAGTCTGCCGAGCGTCGTCCGGCTCAGCGTCTCGGGGATGACATCGAACCCCCAGCACCCCTGCCGCGAGAGATCCGCGACGGTCAGACACACGCCGCTGACGGCGATCGAGTCGCCAAGGGCCGGCGGCGGGAGCGGATGATCCCAGTTTGTCGGCTCGATGACCATCCGCAAGATCCTGGGCTCATCCGGTCGTGTCGGATCGGGCGTGCCCCGTGGACGAACCTCTCTGAGCCTGCCAGTCGCTTGCACAAGTCCGGTGAACATTGCCGCGAGCGTAGGGTGCGGGAGGGGGCGCGGGGGAAAAGGCTCAAAGCAGCAAAGGTTCAAAGCAGCAAATCAGCAAGATCCTGCCCCGATTCCCATCGGGGGAGGTGGCGGGTCTTCGAGCCGGAGGGGGCGGGCGGTGGGAGGCCGGGGGCGGTTCGGAACGCCGCCGCGGGGTGATCGTTCCGGCGGGTGGGGCGGGGGGTGGCCGGCGCGCCGATCGGGGATGGACGCAGCGCGGGATGCATGGGGCGGTTCCCGGCTACGCAGCGGAGCCGCCGCGCTGATGACACGGGCCGCGCGCTCGGCATCGCGGGGCAGCCGTGCGGCCACGTGCGGGGCTCGTTTGGGGAAACGAGGCCCTCGAGATCGCAGATGAGCTCCTCACGTGCGCAGATGGGCTCCTCGTGGTCGCAAACGAGCTCCTCATCTTCGAAGATGAGCTCCTCGTTGTCGAGAACGAGCTTCTCACGTGCGCAGATGAGCTCCTCGTTGTCGAAAACGAGCTCCTCACGTGCGCAGATGAGCTCCTCGTTGTCGAACACGAGCTCCTCACGTGCGCAGATGAGCTCCTCGTTGTCGAACACGAGCTCCTCATCTTCGAAGATGAGCTCCTCGTTGTCGATAATGAGCTCCTCACTTGCGCGCTCGCGGAGCCCATCGGCGGATGTGCCCCCCGCCGCTGCGATCACGACGCCGCTTTTTTCGGACCTCCGCACAGGCCCCGGACAGTTGGGAGGCCGCACCTCTCAAGGTCTACCCCCGGTACCCACCGGGGCGGGTGCCGCATCCTCGCGGCGGAGGGGGTGTGGGGGGAGAATGTTCGCAGTTCAGCGTGCTGACGGGGCGTTTTCCCCCTCCGGCTCGCGGACTCGCCACCTCCCCCGTTCGGAAACGGGTAAGGATCTTTCTGACTTGCTGATTTGACCATTTGCTGCTTTGTGCTTTTGCCCCGCTCCCCCCGCCGGTTCGACCTGTGATGCGACCCCCGATACACTGCCCCCCGCTCTGAACCGAACTTTGACCATCCGATCCACGGTCCCTGCGGCGATGTTGCCCGATGCGGGCCTGCCGACCTCATGAGCCCACCATGAACCTTCTGGACATCCTCAACCCCGCTTGCATCAAGGCTCCGATGGCCGCGACCGACAAACGCGGGGTGATCGAAGAACTCGTCGATGTGCTCGTCGCCGGCGGCAGGATCAGCGACGCCGCGACGCTGAAAGAAGCGGTGTGGAGCCGCGAGCAGACCCGCACAACGGGCATCGGCCACGGGCTGGCGATTCCTCACGGCAAGTGTTCGGGCGTGAGCGACCTGTCGATGGCCATCGGCAAGCCCGCGACGCCGATCGACTTCGCCGCGATCGACCGCAAGCCCGTGCAGTTGGTGATTCTTCTGGCCAGTCCGCCCGATCGTGCCAGCGATCACATCCAGGCCCTCGCGCGCGTGAGCAGGCTCATGACCATGAGCGACTTCCGCGAGCAGATCTACGCCGCCGGTTCGGCCGCGGAGATCTACGAACTGTTCAAGTCCCACGAAACGCCGTGATGATGCCCCGGGGCCGGGGCGTGCCCGGGAACGCGCTTCCGCGGTCGGGCGCCCGGGGTCAGATCAAGGGGTCGCCGGGTGACCATCTTTTCGCCGATTTGCGTCAATCCCGGCTACGCTCTGTCAACTTCCTCCCTCGGGCACGCGGGGCCGGCGACCGCCGGTCGGGCTTGACCGGATCATCAGCGTTCGGATGCACCATGCCGAGCCACCCAGTTTCCTCAACCACGATGAACCAGGCCGAATCGCTCATGGAGCCCAAGCCCTCTGCCCTGCCCCCCGGCGAACTTCCCGCCGCGATCGTCGCGCCGCTGGCCGACATCGACGCGTATCTGGCCGCGTTCTGCGCCACACTGCCCGCGCCGGACACCCTTCGCGATGCGGTGACCTACGCGGCGATGGGCCCGGGCAAGCGTCTGCGCCCGCTGCTGGCGTGGTGGTGCTGCAAGGCCATCTGTGGCGATGGCCGCCCCAGCCTAGTCGCCGGCGCTTCCGTGGAACTGGTCCACGCCTTCTCGCTTGTGCACGATGATCTGCCGGCAATGGACGATGACGACCTGCGTCGCGGCCGCCCGACGCTGCACAAGCACACCAGCGAGGCCATGGCGATCCTCGCGGGCGACGCCATGCTCACGCTCGCCTTCGCGCTCATCGCCGAACGCGCCGGAACGCTCGGCGGCACGGCGCTTGTCTCGAGGCTGGTCGCCGAACTGGCCGCGGGGACCACGGGCATGATCGCGGGGCAGGTCTATGACTCCCTGGGCGGCTTCCCCGGGGGCCTGAGCGATGAAGAACGCCTGCGGCTGGTGCACACAAACAAAACCGGGGCCCTGCTTCGCGCCGCCTGCCGCATGGGTGGCTGGTCGGCGCTGGCGAGTGTCGGCATGCCCGATCTGGCCGGGCGCGAGCCGGCCGCGATGGAGGCCCTGACCAAGTACGCCGACGCCACGGGGCTGATGTTCCAGGTCGTCGACGACATTCTCGATGAGACGCAGTCGACGGCGCACCTCGGCAAGGCCGCGAAGAAGGACGCGGAGGCCGGGAAACTCACCTATCCCCAGGTCCTTGGGCTGGAGGGTTCCCGGGCTGAGGTTCGGCGTCTGGAAGCGGTCGCGCTGGAGGCCCTGCGTCCGCTGGGGTCATCCGCCGAGCCGCTGGCGGTGTTGGCAACATACATGGCGGTTCGGACCCGCTAAACTTCACCCGTCGTTTTCCGGATCACCGGATGAATACCTCAGGACCCGCACCCGTTGTGGGCCCGGGGGCCTTGCTGAACGTTGATCACCCGCACCGGCCCAAGGGTTCGGTGCGACCAAGAAGGCTACAGTCGTTTCAAGATTCTCTGAAAGCTGATCGAGACTCACACAATGACCATCCTCCCCACGCTCAAGTCCCCCGCCGATCTCCGCAAGCTGCCGATCGAACGGCTCCCGGAGGTCGCGACCGAGATCCGGCAGGCGATCGTCGAGCAGGTCTCCAAGTCCGGCGGCCACCTTGCGCCGAATCTGGGCGTTGTTGAGCTGTCGATCGCGCTGCATTATGTCTTCGACTTCGCGTGGGACCGCCTGCTGTTCGATGTGGGCCACCAGTGCTACCCCCACAAGCTCTTGACCGGGCGCTTGTCGGGCTTGCCCGGGCTGCGCACCAGCGCGGGTTTCGCCGGCTTCCCCGAGCCGCGTGAGAGCGCGTACGACCTGTTCAGCGTCGGCCACGCCGGAACGGCGATCTCCACCGCCGTGGGCATGGCCCGCGGCGACACGCTCAATCGCGAGGGCTTCGACCCCGCGACCAAGGCCGACGGCCGGCGCGTGGTGAGCATCATCGGCGATGCGTCGATCGTCAACGGCCTGGCGATGGAGGGCCTCAACGGCGCCGGCACGCTCAAGCGGCAGTTCCTGGTGATCCTCAACGACAACGGCATGTCGATCGCGAAGCCGCAGGGCGCGATCGCCGGGTACTTCGACAAGCTGCGCCTTTCGCAGACCTACGGCGGCTTCAAGCAGGCCGCGAAGGAAGTGCTCAAGACCGTCCCCGGCGGCGCGGCGCTGCGCGAGGCCTATCACAAGATGGGCGAGGGGATGAAGGCCGTGCTCAACGAGGGCGCGTGGACCGAGCACTTCGGGCTGGTGACCGTCGGCCCGGTCGATGGTCACGACCTGCCCTCGCTGATCGCGCACCTGCGTGAGGCGCGGGACTTTGACCGCCCGATGGTGCTGCACGTCAAGACGATCAAGGGCAAGGGCCTGGCGTACGCCGAGAGCGACGCGACGACGTTCCACTCCCCCGCGGCGTTCAACGTCATCAATCCCGATGGCGCGACGCTCGAGCGCGCGGGCCTGGAGAACGAGGGCTGCCGCGTCGAGATCAAGAAGGACGGCCGCTCGTTCACGACGGCCATCGGCGACATCATGGTCGACGCGATGACGCGGGACGCCAAGATCGTCGCCGCCACGGCGGCGATGCCCGATGGCACGGGCGTGAGCAAGCTGCTGCCCCGGTTCCCGGAGCGCACGTTCGACACGGGCATCTGCGAGAGCCACGCGCTGGACATGATGGCCGGTCTGGCCAAGACGGGCTGGAAGCCGTTCTTCGCGGTCTACAGCACGTTCCTGCAGCGCGCGTTCGACCAGTGCTTCCAGGAAGTCTCGCTGCAGGGCCTGGCCGTGCGCCTGCTGCTGGACCGGGCCGGTTTGGTCGGCGGCGACGGCGCGGTGCACCACGGCTTCTGCGATATCGCGATCCTTCGCGTGCTGCCCAAGGCGGCGATCATGGGCGCGATGGATGAGGCGAGCCTGGCCGCGGCGGTCGAGTTCATGCGGAACTACGACGACGGCCTGAGCAGCGTGCGCTACCCGCGCGACAACGTCAGCGCCAAGTTCGCCGAGCAGTCCTGCCCGGCGTTCGAGCTGGGCAAGGCCCGCTGCCTGACGCCGCAGTTGGCCATCGGCGCGCCGGGGAACAACGGCGTGGGCGTGCCGGACGTGGCGGTGCTGGCCTTTGGCACCTGCGCGATCGACGCGATGAGCGCGTGCGAGTCGCTGGCCGCGGCGACCGGCGGCGAGCCGAACGCCGACCTGCGTGTGGCCGTGTACGACGCCCGCTTTGCCAAGCCGGTGGACTCGGCGCTGATCCGCGAGTTGCTGAGCAACAACGTGCCGATCGTCACGGTCGAGGATCACTCGGTCATCGGCGGCTTCGGTGCTGCGGTGCTTGAGGCCGCGGCGGCGATGGGCCTTGATGCGAGCAACGTGCACATCATGGGCCTGCCCGACTCGTGGATCTATCAGGACTCGCGCTCCAAGCAGCTCGCCCAGGCGGGCATCGACGCGGCGGGCATCGCACGGACGATCCGCAAGGTCGTTCAGAGCACCGGCCGCGCCGAGCAGCGCACGGGCAAGGCGGAAGTCCAGATCAAGACGGCCACGCCGGCGCGGAGCAGGTAAGCAGGTGAGCGGGGGGCCATCGGCAGTGGGCCATTGGCCATCGGCGGAGGGGCATCGGTGCGCGGCGGTCTCGCGCGTGACCGCGGGCGCGATGTGGGTTGGGTGGAGCATCGCATGTGATGGGCGAGCACTTCCGTCATGTCGTGCGACTGCTCCGGGACATGCTGCATCGGCAAGAGTGGGCGAGGAAGACCGTCTCGCCTTGGCGAGACGATGTGCTCGGCCTTGTGAGCTTCGACCCAGCCGATGGCTGCTGGAGAGCGCTCATCGAACGGCCGTACGGCAGCGTCTCGATCGAAGTTCACGGCGACGGCCGACAGCACCCGCCGGAGGCCATGCTCATCGCCGCACGGTCGATCGTCGGCACGCTCGGAGAGCTTGAAGCAAGCCTTCAACGCCTGATCGACGCGTATGCCCAGGGTGTTCAGTCTGCGACCGGCTGCCCTGCCGAGGACTCGCGGCTGCTAGAGGTTCGGTCACTGCGGCCTGCGACGATCGTCATCCGCGCGGGCACGGGAGGCGAGGAGGGGATGATCTTTCTTGATGCGGCGATGCCGACCGACCGGGCGTGGCGCTGTGACTTTGCGGGGACTGCGGCGCGGGACCTGAGCTTCGATTCCTGAGGGCGTAGACTGGCGATGCACCGATATCTGCCCGCTCGGTGACGCAACGCCAGCAGATCTGGGGGCGCTCCGGAGCCGCTCGTTCGGCACACGGTGGACTCGCCCGGGGGGAGAAGAACGCACAAAGCCAGCCGAACCGGCTCGATGGGTCTGAGTTGTGGAGGAGACCAGAGTCTGTGCAGTCGTTCGCAAGTTTTCCTTGACGCATGTATCCGATAGACTACACTTGTCCATTCGCGTGAGGATGACGACGGTCTACCGGGACTGGATCGACGGCTTGCGCGACACCGCGGGCCGAGCGAGGATTCTGGTTCGGGTTGATCGGCTCGCTCACGGCCATCCGGGTCAGTATCGCGTGATTCAGGACGGCGTTCTGGAACTGAAGATCGATGTCGGGCCGGGCTACCGGGTGTACTACACGCTGCGAGCGAGTGAGTTGATCATCCTCCTCGCCGGGGGCGACAAATCGTCGCAGCGTCGAGATATCGCGCGGGCGATCGAACTTTCGCGGGGACTTGAGGAGACAGCATGACTCGCCGCACATCAAAGACAGCCGCGGCCACTGCCGGCGCTCGGCGATCGAAGATCGCGCCTGCCGCAAGCGCACCTCGCCGCACGCGGACTGTTGCGTATGATGTGTCCAAGCACCTCCGCACGCCGAAGGAGATGGCCGCCTACTTGGAGGCGTGGCTCGCGGAGGCCCCCGACGATGCGGCGGGGATTGCGCGTGCGCTGGGCGATATCGCCAGAGCGGTTGGCATGAGCAAGGTGGCCAAGCAGGCGGGCCTCAGCCGTGAGAGCCTGTACAAGGCCCTGAGCGAAGGCGGCAACCCGAGCCTGGACACGGTGCTTCGAGTGGCCCGTGCGGTCGGGCTGCGGCTTCACGCATCGGCGGCGTGATGGTCCCGCGCGGGCGGGGGCGCTACGTGGGCGGTGTGAGGCCACGTCGATCCTGACGTGAACCACCTGCTCGCAGGGCCGGTGGGGATTGCTCGAGACCGTGAGAACTCGCTCGGACGATCGATCAACACAGGGATGGATTGATCAGCGCCGGAGTATCCGTGCCGACTCGCTGTCGGAAGACGGCGGGGCGTTGGCATGTGATCGGTGCAACGTTCGGGGCACGAAGTTGCTCGCGAGTTGATCGGTGGAGCGCATCGCGACCGGGTTGGCGCGGTCCTTGGTCGCGGTGGCGCGTCACGCGTCACGCGTCAGGCGTTGCCGGGCTGAACCCTCGTGCCGATGTCCTGCACGCGCGTAATGGCGTTGACCGCGGGGGGGACGACCCAGATGGTCTCGAAGAGGGTCCAGACATAGACAAAGACGGCGTAGATGGCGCCCGGCGTGTGCGTGCCGCCGGCGGTGTAGAGCACGAGCGCTGCTGCGAGAGCGGCGATCATGAACAACTCGACGATGCTGCGGTTGATCGCCTCGGCATCCGAAAGGCCGACCCTGAACGTTCGGAGCATGGAGAAGTGGCGTGAAACGCGCGGCAGCCCGCACGCTTCGATCACGCCGACCTCCCGCTCGAGCCGATTGTTGATGGCGCGATTGAGGCGCCGCGCGCGGCGTGCGAACCACCAGTTGCAGAGAACGGCCGGAACGAGCAGCGCGAGCCCGATGAGGCCAACGGCGGTGCTGTAGAAGAACATCATGACGAGCGAACCGATGCCGGTCAGCGCGGTCTGAAAGAGCATGGGAACATCGCGTTCGACGAAGTCGATGCACTCACGCGAGAGCGATGATCGCGCGGCGATGACGCTGACCGCGTCGCCGGCCGCACGCTGGCGGATGATCGTGCTGGTGGCCAGTTCGCCGTAGATCCGGGTGAACAGGCGGGTGTCGTACATCTGCCTGAAGGTGGCGCTGACAAGGTGCAGAAACCACAGCCCGCACAGGACGGCGACGCCCGACAAGTCGGACCGCACGAGCGAGTCGATCGCGACACCGGTCGCCCAGGGGAAGAGGACCTGCAGCGCTTTCTCGAAGCACGTCAGTGCGTACGTCAGTCCGATCGGGATTCGGTGGCTTCGAAAGATCTGTCTCAGGAGCGTCGCGGCGGCGTCCATGCTTGGCCCCTCGGAGTTTCCGGCTCGAAGTCCAGTCCGCGAAGACGGATGAAGATCGCGGTGGTGTCATCGGCCTGCCAGTCAATTGGTTGACCCGCGCCGAGGCTCGAAAGTGCGGACGCGACCGGGTCGGCCGAGCGTGCGGCGCGGGCGAGCATGGCCGATGCGCTGTCGAAACCGAGCGGCATTCCTCCTGCCGGCCGGGCATCGGCGACACCATCGGTGTAGGCGACCAGCGCGTCGCCGGGGGCGAGTTGGATGGTGATGTCCTCGGCGCCGATCGTCGAGTCAATGCCGATCGGCAGACCGGTGGGCCACGACTCGGTGACGATCGATCCGTGCCGAATCAGAACGGGCGGCGGATGCCCGGCCAGCGCGACGGTGAGCAGCCCGCTGCGGACATCGAGCCGGAAGACCATCGCGGTGATGAACTTGCCGTCGTCCGCCCCGCCCGCCGCGGCGACGCGAGCGCCGAAGACCTCGAGCTGCGCTGCGGGAGATGTCTCCAGCGGTGCCGCCTGGCCGCCCGCATCCGACGCGGTCTGCAGCAGCGCCGCGGCCTTGGCGCCGTGGCCGCAGGCGTCGGCGATCGCTCCGATAATGACGGACGGGGCCGGCCGGTAGAGGCCGATGAAGTCGCCGCAGAATCCGTCCAGGGGCTCGCAGAAGGCATCGGCCCGGAGTGTCGGGGTATCGACCAGCGTGCCGCGGAACCAGCCCGAGAACTCGATCTGTGTGGTTCTGGGCGTCATGGGTGGACCTGTGCCTTTGGTGAGGTCTGCGCGGGCGCGCGGCGTGGAACCTGGTGTGGATGCTTGACAGTCGTACAAGTGTACAGTACATTTGTACGACATTCAAGCGGGAGCGTGAACATGAGCGAGCCGCGGGACTCCAAGGCGACACGACGGGCCATCATCGAAGCCGCAGGTCGCCTCTTCGCCCAGAGGGGCTTCTCGGGCGTGACCGCGCGGCAGGTCGCCTCGGAGGCGGGTGTCGCGTTGAGCGCGATTCCGTACCACTTCGGGAGCATGGACGGGCTCTACCGCGAAGCGCTCGTGATCGCCTGTCAGGTGTCGCCCGAGGCGATCCCCCTCGCGGCAAGGGCGATCGCGGAAGAGCCGGACGTCGGCCTGCGAACGGCGGTCCGATGGGCGATCGTCGATACGAGCGCCGCGGGAACCTCGTGGCCGACCCGCCTGCTGTTTCGCGAGGATCTCGATCCGTCGCCGGTGTTCAAGGAGGTGCTGCGGATCAAGATCGTTCCGGAGTGGAACTGGCTCTGCCGGGTCATCGCGCGGGCATCGGGGCGAGCGCCCGACTCTCCCGAGGTGAAGTTCGGGGTGATCGCGATGTACAACGTCACCGCCGCGCTGCACATCCGCACCGGGATGATCGACCACCTGGCCGCGGATGTCGTGGAGTCCATGGCGCGGGCGCGCGAGGCCTCCATCGAGTGCATTTCGCGGCTGACGCTCGACGCGGTCGCGACATACGCCGCGACGATCGGGGCGGAGAAGAACGCGCGGCGGACTGCGCCGGCTGCCAAGCGATCCGCCGGAGCGAAGCCGACGGCGCGGGGCGGCCGCGCTGGCGCCGCCGCCAAGGGTGGCAAGTCGTGATCCGCATCGCCTTCAAGATCCTGCTCCACGACACGGCCAAGTACCTGGCGCTGGTCATGGGCATCGCGTTCGCCACGCTGCTCATCAGCCAGCAGTCGGCCATCTTTCACTCGGTCATGGAGTCCTCGACGCGCGACATCATCGAGGCGAACGAGGCCGACATCTGGGTGATGAAGCCCAGCGTCGAGACGGTCGATCAGCCCGACCAGATGTCCGAACTCACCGTCAACCGTGTCCGCTCGAGTCCGGGTGTCGAGTGGGCCGTGCCGTACTACCAGGCCGTTGCCCAGCTGCGCACCTCGACCGGCCGCAACAAGTCGGTCACGCTGATCGGCGTGGACGACTCATCGCTGGTCGCGGCGCCGCACACGATCCTCATCGGCTCGCTCGATGATCTCCGCCGGCCCGATGCGGTCATCATCGACGCGGCGGGGTTCGCGACCATCTTTCCGGAACTCCCGCTCCGCACCGGCGACGTCGTCGAGATCGGGCAGCGTCGCGCCGAGATCGTCGCGATCAGCCATACCGGTCCGTCGTGGACCGGGCTGCCGCGGATCCACACGCGCCGCTCGCTCGCGGTCGAATATGCGCGAGAGACCTTGAATCCCGTGACGTACGTGCTGGCGCGGGCCGTCCCCGGCCGCTCGCCGGATGAGGTTGCCCGTGAGATCGCCGGCGCCACCGGCCTGCTGGCCCACTCGCGCGCCGGGTTCAAGGCCAGGTCGCAGGAGTGGGTGCTGAACTACTCGGGTGTCGCCGAGAACTTCGGCATCACGATCCTCATGGGCGTGGTCATCGGAGTCGCGATCGTCGGCCAGACCTTCTACATGTTCAGCGTCGAGAATCTGCGGCAGTTCGCGGCGCTCAAGGCTATCGGCGTGAGCAACTCGCGGATCCTGGGCATGATCTCGACGCAGGCGCTGTTCGTGTCCTGCGTCGGATACTGCCTGGGCATCGGAGCCGCGAGCCTGTTCTTCGCGCTCTTCTCGCCTCAGCTTACCGGTGGCCTCCGGGGCATGTTCATGGACCCGGCGATCTTTATCGGCACGGGGGTGTTCATCGTGCTGGTGACGCTGCTGTCGTGCGTGGTCAGCGTCCGTCGCGTTCTGACGGTCGATCCCGCGGTGGTGTTCAGGAGCTGATGCATGCAGGGCGTCGTGTGCGAACAGGTTGCCATCGAGTTCCCCACCGCCGCCGGTCCGCTGCGCGTGCTCAAGGGTGTTGACTTCCTTGCGCCAGCCGGGCAGCTGACCATGCTCGTCGGCCCGAGCGGCTGCGGGAAGACCACGCTGATCTCGATCATCGCAGGCCTGCTCCGCGGGGCGACCGGATCGGTGAGCGTCTTCGGGAAACAGGTCACATCGCTCTCCGGGGCCGAGCTTGTCCCGTTCCGCCTGGCGAACATCGGCTTTATCTTCCAGCAGTACAACCTTCTCGCCGGGCTGAGCGCCGCGGAGAACGCCGCGGTCCCGCTGGTCGCATCCGGAACTCCGTGGCCCGCCGCCCTGCAGAAGTCGCGTGCGTTGCTGGAGCGGATCGGGCTCGGTGATCACCTCGGCAAGCTGCCGCGACAGCTCTCGGGCGGGCAGCAGCAGCGCGTGGCGATCGCGCGGGCGCTGGTCCATGAGCCGCGGCTGCTGCTTTGCGATGAGCCCACCGCGGCCCTCGACGGCAAGTCCGGCCAGGCCGTCATGGGCCTGCTGCGCGACCTTGCGGTGCATCCGGAGCGAGCCGCGATCGTCGTGACGCACGATCCGCGCGTCTACGCGTACGCGGACCGCGTCGCGTACATGGAGGACGGCCTTCTGCAGAAGGTCGAGGAAGGCAAGGCCGCCACGCTCGCGAACGCACACTGACCGGAATCAGGAGACGCACCATGCTCATCAAGTTCGGCATCCCCATTCTCGCCGCCGCGGCGCTTGGCTTCGGCGCAGCGACCACCATCATCCTCAAGCCCGAGGATCAGCTCACCACGGCCCCGAATCCTCCCGCGACGACGACGCTCGGCGCGGACACGGTCGCGGGCCTCGGCGAGTTCCAGAGCCCGGGCGAGCCGATCGCCATCGGCTCATCGCTCCCCGGCATCGTCAGGAGCGTTCACGTCGTCGCGGGCGATGCGGTCCGTCGCGGCGATGCGCTCTTTGCGATCGATGATCGCGAGCTTCGCGCCGAGCTGGATCTGAAGCGGCAGATGCTCGCCGCGGCCGAGGCCAGGCTCGAGCGGCTCCGGGCCGGCACACGACCGGAGGATCTGCCGCCGGCGCGTGCCCGGGTGGAGGCGGCGCGGGTCGCGGTCGAGCGGACGCAGGACTTTCTCGCTCGCGGCCAGAGCCTCGGCACCCGAGGCGCGATGAGCGATGAGGAGCTCCGCGGCAGGCTCTTTGCTCACAGGCTCGCGCAGGCGGAGCTGCTCGAGGCTCAGGCCACGCTCGCGCGGCTGGAGGCCGGCGCGTGGGCGCCGGACATCCTCGTGGCCGAGCGCGAGCGCGATCAGGCGAGCGCCGATGTGCGGAAAACCGAGACCGAAATCGAGCGCCTCACCGTCCGCGCCCCGGCGGATGCGACCGTGCTCCGGACCGATGTGCGCGAGGGCGAGTTCGTTCCCGCCGGCGAGTCGGCTCGGCCGCCCGTGGTGCTCGCTCGTTCCGGCGGGCTGGAGGTCCGCGTGCAGGTGGATGAGGAGGATGCGAGCCGGGTCGTGCCCGGCGCGCCCGCGGAGGGGTTCGTCCGGGGCCGTGAGCGCACACGGGTCGGGCTGGAGTTCATCCGGGTCGAGCCGCGCGTTGTCCCGAAGACCTCGATCACGGGCTCGACCACCGAGCGCGTGGACACCCGCGTGCTGTTCATCGTCTACCGCGTCATCGGCTCGCCCGAGCGTGTGTACGCCGGCCAGAAGCTGGATGTCTTCATCAGGGCCGGCGCAAAGCAGAGCACCCCGCGCGATGCGCAGGCGGGCCACTGATCGAGGCGAGCACGCCCGCGGCCACCGAGGAAGCCGGCGCCGCCCATCGATCATCGTCGATCCGAGACGCTCGGGACGTGGGGCCGCCCATCAGAAGGCACGCCAGAAGTAGCGAGGTGAATGGAGGATTACGACCGTGGATCCGATTCGCCATCATGCATCTCCAGAAGCGAAGGAGCTTGGGGCCGCAAGTCCGCTCTGGGGGCGTGGCCCGGGTTCCCCTCTTTGGCGTGCTGCCGGTCCGTCGAGCTTAGGGGGTGGCGACGAAGCGGTGCGTTCTGGCCTGGCGGGTTCGATCATCATGGGCTCGATTCCTTGGTCCGTTGTCCGGTGGTACCGGCTCCGTGCCAAAGTCCGTGGAGTCGGTGGCACGGGACCGGTGCCACGCTCCCCGCTCCCGTAAGTCCCCCCCCGCGTGCCCATCGTTCGCAGGAAAACCTAAACGTAACACATGCCTCATTGCCCAGGGACGAAACTGTCTCTCGCCAACCTGCTGGCGGCACCACACTCGGGGCAGCTCTTCAATTCACGCAACTCGTATCCACAACGGTCGCAGCATCCATGTGCCCGCCTCCATATGGCAGAGATTCTCACAGCAATCGCTTGACCGGCGGCAACGAGGCCGGCAAAGAATGCGGCATTTCCAACCAGACCGAGCCAGTCAATCCCGAGCGGAACAAAGCGATCCCCACCAACGGGCACAGACAACATATACACTGCCTGATCCAGACTGCCTGCGCCCTTCTGAACCACAAAGTAGCTTCCGAAAGCGACTCGAAACGGCCATCCGACAGATAGCTCAACACCGTCAATGCTCTTGCCTTGCTGAAGTGCATCTCGAATCGATACGGCGTGCGCTGAGTCGCTCATACCGCCGTCAACAACCAGATTCTTCAGTAGCAGCCAGTTCGGCAGTTCTCGAAACTCCGGTGACTGACGACCAAGCGACATGAGTTTAAGCTCCGATCGCAGCACCTCTGGATTAGGTCTTCGTGCACGCCCGAAGAGCGAATGGGAGGTCGGATCGTTACCGCGCCATTCATAGCGATCAATGCCGACACGCCGTCGAATCGAAACCATCCACGGACTCTGGAATCCCCACCACTGCTGAACGTCAAAACCTGGTCTTGAAAACGGCTGCTGCGACTTATCCGCAAGCACCAAGAGCAAGGTGGCCGAGATGGAGGCGAGAGCGATACCAGCGAGTATGCGGACCGCCCAGCGCTTGATGACTTGTCGATAACCCATAGATGCGAGCCTCTAGTTGTATGTTCTCCGGCTGGGGGCGTGGCACCGGATCTGACCTTGCCCTCGAAGTGTCACCGGTTCCGCGGGCTTGGGGGGCGACGAGCCGGTGCATTCCTGCCTAGGGGTTCGATCAGCATGGGCTCGAGTCCTTGGTCCGTTGTCCGGTGGTACCGGCTCCGTGCCGTCGAGTCGGTGCTGCGAGATCGGAGTCACATCGCCGTTGGTCCTCTAGAAGCCGAACCCACACTCGGGACATCTCGCGGCTGTCGCCCCAGAGGACTCCATAGGTCTTGAGCGAGCCCACCGAGCAATCCGAAGTCCGCATCGCAACACCGGGGAACTCAACAGTGCTCGCATCAGGATCGCCAGCGCGAGCGAAACGGCGATTGATGGAGCCCGGAACACTGGCGCCTCGCGATACTCAGAACTGAACTGTCGGTGCCCAAAGTTGGGTACAAAGGCTTCAATTGCAAAGTAAACACTTCGCTCGCGACACCGGTCCTCACTCCGAACAAGTCGAATCTCGGACTCCGAAATGAGCAACGCCCAAGCGGGCGATGAGCCGGGCTCAGGCGGCGTTTTGAAGCACAGGTCAAGCTGCGCGGACCCAAGTCCGAAGACGCCGACTTCGACAAGAAGCCACACGATCGCGATGACCATCGTGCGAGCAGCCCTCCAGCCCCAGGTGTGGGTCCATCGATTCTTCGCGGCACCTTGATGAAGGTTCGGGCTCGGCGAGCTCACATGTCCTGACGCCGCCTGAATCAGCAGCGGATACCCGCATCGCACGCAGCATCCACGAGAACGATTGCGTCGGTGCGTCCGGAGCAACCACAGCGAGCACACAACAACCCCAAAGGCGAATACCAACAGCCCGATCCCGACCTTTGCACGGACGTCAAGCGGCCCACCCTTGCCATGGTCAAGCCGGTCCAGTTCAACGCTGTACCACTTCCAATCTTCACCTGGTCGGTCTTCAGGTCGAGACGTCGTCACCGATGTATACGCCCAAAGACCTGACGGCTCGCGACCCGTCGCGGCCAAAGGCACAGAGACGATTAGGAGGCCTCGCCCGCCACTAAGAGTCACAGACATGTCGAAGTCACCGACGGCAATGAGCGACTGGAACCAAACCAACCGCGCAATCGCGTGACCGCAAAGACCGAGGACGATGCAGAGAATGAGTGCTCCAAGCACTTTGCTCGGCAATCCCCGCGGACGAACTGGGAGTCGGTTTGTCATGAGCTCCAACGCAGGATGAACTCTTCCGCAACTGGTCCGCTCGATCGTTCTTTGATTCAATAGCGGTGTGGCGCCGGCATCCCCTTTCGGTGGGCTACCGGTCCGTCGAGATTGAGGCGTGGGGACGAACCGGTGCGTTCTTGCTTGGGGGTTCGATCATCATCGGCTCGATTCCTTGGTCCGTTGTCCGGTGATGCCGGCTCCGTGCTAAAGCCCGTAGAGTCGTTGGCACGGGACCGGTGCCACACTGCCTCATGAGCATCGACCAGTCGACTCCCCGCCTCATGCACCTGCAGTGCTCCCACACTCCGGGCACTTGCACCAGCCAGAGCTCAAGGGTCGCAGGCGACCCCACACCAACGTCCGGGGTAGACTCCAAATCCACCGAAGCATGGGATCACTGAGTATTACTCGAGCGAGCGCGGCGACTAAACATGATATGTAAATCGTTGGCATCAGCGGTGGGCCGTACACGTGTGCCCTGGCAATTTGTTCGCGCGTACTGTGCTGCAACAGAGCCCCCACTTGCAGCTGAGCGGAGTGTACAAAGTTATCGTCGGATTTAGAGGGGTAGATACGAGGCGCACGAATATCGCCATCAACAATACGGAGTTCGAATCGTCGGGACTCCCCGGTGGCGTACCCGCGACTCCATGGACCGACGAGGCCCACTTCACCAAACCAGAACACGCCGAGCTCAATGAACAGGAGGAGCGAAACGACGATTGCGACTCGTATTCCCTGCCACCAATGCCGCAAGAATCTTTTACCGCGGCCAAAAAATGTGGTTTGTCGAGGGTGCGCACGCCCTGTCGGCACAACAGGCAATCCTGAGAGCGAATAGCCACAGACTGAACAAGACGCCTGCTTAGGCATGCCCCGGCGCAATACCAGAAACCAACATAGAAACACCGCCGATAGGGTGGCGACGGCAACCAGTGCGCTCTTGGCGTGGCTACTGAACCGATACTCAGTCGGCACATCCTCTTCCCGACGTATCGATGCGCTCCACCAAGAAGACCTGCCCGTACTCTGATGTCCGGGCAACGCAAAGGTGATATAGCCGCTGACCTCGTGCGCAGGAACGTAGTCGGCATGAGGTCGGAGCACGGCGAAAATCTCGAGCTCGCCGCGTGTCGATGTTGCTTTGATCTCGTTGGCACCAACATTTGCGAACACTTCGATGAGCCATGATCCTGAGGCGATGACCAAGCCGATGGCGACAGAAACAGCGAGACATACGCATACAGACGCGTGCAGGGAAGGGGTAGACAGGTTGCGTGTGGATAGAAATAATCTCATGGCTCAAAGATCAGACTCTGACCATTAATCGATGATCGTGTGGGGGCGTGGCACCGGTTCGTCCCCGAAACGTGCCAGCGGTTCGTCGAGCTTTGGCGACGAACCGGTGTATTCTTGCTTGGGGGTTCGATCACCACGACGACGGGTCCTTGTTCGCGGGATTGGGTTCGCCGTGGGGTTCAACGCGTCCCCCCCAAGACACCCCCTCCGCCTCGAAGACTCGCCCCCCCGCACCTCCCCCGCCGAGCGGGGGAGGATCCATAAGAGGCGTCGAGGAGAGTGTACAGGATTCCGGCGGCTTGGCAGCGGTGGGGCGGGCGGATCGACAGAGTTTTTGCGGCGAGCGCTGGCGGGCGGGTGTCGGGTGGTGCCGGGCGTCGTGCGCGGGGGCTTCGCCGATGCGGCCCGGAGGGGTTCCGGGCCGCGAGCGCGGGCGTCCGATGGGCTGCGGAGGTTCTCCGATGCGGCTCGGAAGGGTTCCGAGCAGCGCGCGCGGAGCGGAAACGTGCATCTGCGGCCTTCCGGGCGTCGCGCGCGGAGGAAAAATGATCGTTTTTGGTCTCCAGAGCCTCATCGGAAGGCCTCAGGGCAGCGCGCGCGAAGGAAAAACGATCGCTTTTGGTCTCCAGGACAGCGCGCGCGGAGCAAAGTGGTACGTTTTTACTCTTCAGAGCAGCGCGCGCGGAGCAAAAGCGATCATTTGTGCTCTCCAGAGCAGCGCGCGCGGAGTAAAAACGTGCATTTTTACTCCTCAGGGCAGCGCGCGCGGAGCACATTCGTGCATTTTCAGTCCTCAGGACCGCGCGCGCGAGGCTCAGATGGGTGAATCGGGCTTCGTTTGGGGCTTCGGGACGGCCCGCGCGGGGGCGAAAATGCCGCTGAACTGGCCGCGGATTCGGCGCGGGCGCGGCGGTTGAGGGGAAACGACGAGGAGAACGGCGTGCGGACGTGGGGTGCGGAGGGGGGGACGGGGGTGGGACGGGGGCGGAAGCACCCCCTCCGGCTCGGGGACTCGCCACCTCCCCCGTTGGGAAACGGGGGAGGATCTTGAGGAACGCGGTCGAATCCTTCTGATTTGCTGCTTTGAGCATTTGCTGCTTTGAGCTTTCGCCCGGCCCCGCCCGCCCCCTCCGGCTCGAAGACTCGCCACCTCCCCCGCTGAGCGGGGGAGGAGCTTTCTGGCTCCGGCACTGTGCCACTCATCCCCTGGACCTCTGTGCGGAACCGGGGGCGGATTGGAGCGTTGGCGCGGAGTGGCGACCGAGGCCGCTCGCTCGGGTGTGGCTCGTTGAGGTTGGGCGGGGGGGTCGCTATGGTGGCGGCATGAAGATGCGCGCATGCGGGCGGGTGGTGGTGATGGTGGCCGCGGCGGGGATGGCGCTGTCGGTGCCGACGGGCTGGGCCTGGGCGCAGGCGGCGGCCGAAACGCCGGCCAACGCTCCGGCGAACACGCCCGCGCCCGCATCGGCGCCGGCGCCGGGCTCCGGCGAGAGCGAGGCGGACAAGCGGGCTTCGATGGCGGCGTTGGCCGCGGCGCAGGCGGGGGCGGCCAAGCCCGAGGCGCGCGGGGCCACGCGGCCGCGCTACGCGCTGGACAGCGAGGGGCGATGGGTCCTCGCCGAGGAGCCCGAGCCCGGGAGCGATGGGGCGTTCATCGCCGCGGCGCGACGGGATATCGCCGAAGGGCGGCCCGGCGCGGCCAAGGCGAACCTTGACCGGTGGATCAGCAAAAACGAACGCACCGGCAACCCGCTGCTGCCCGCGGCGTATCTCGCCCGCGGCGATGCGATCACCGCGGCGGGCAACGAGTACAAGGCGCTGTACGACTACGAGGTCATCGGCAAGAGCTTCCCCGGCGCGGAGGAGTACGTCATCGCGGCCGAGCGGCAGTTGGAGATCGCCGTGCGGTACGTCCGCGGGCTCAAGCGCAAGTGGCTCGGGATCCGCTGGTTCGATGCCTCGGATGTCGGCGAGGAACTGCTCATCCGCATTCAGGAGCGGCTGCCCGGCTCCCGGCTGGCCGAGCGGGCGGGCATCGAGCTGGCCAACCACTTCTATCGCGAGCGCGAGCTGTCGCTGGCCAACGACGCGTACGAGGTCTTCCTGCTCAACTACCCGCGGTCGAGCTACCGCATGTCGGCGATGATGCGTCGGATCTACGCGAACATCGGGCGATTCAAGGGGCCGATGTACGACGGCTCGGCGCTGCTGGATGCGGGCGTGCTGATCCGCCGGTTCATGGCCGAGTATCCGCAGCAGGCCCGCGCGACGGGGCTCGATGACTCGCTGCTGACGCGGATCGATGAGAGCGCCGCGGCGTCGATCCTCGAGTCGGCCCGGTGGTACCTGCGGCGCGATGACGCCGTCTCCGCCCGGTCGATGCTGCGGCGGGTCATCCGCCAGCACCCCATCAGCGATGCGGCGCGGCAGGCCCGCGAGATCATGAGCGAGAACGGCTGGACCATGCCCGGCGAAAAGCCCGCGGAGATGATTCCCGATCAGGCGACGCCGGCCAGTGCGCCGGCCGGTGCTGCGGCGGGGACCGACGGTGCGGTGAACGCGCCGCCCGTGCCGCCCAGGCCAGATGGGCCCGCCGTGCCCGCCGGGCCGGGCAATGCGGAGGGGAAGAAGTGATGCACGCACGCACGAAGATCCGAAGCGGCTGGGGATGGCGGGGCCTGGCGGCGGTCATGCTCGCCGCGAGCGCCGCGATGAGCCCCGGCTGCGCCACCAACCCGGGCGACGGGTACTCGTTCTCGAGCACGTTCCCCGCGGATGTGCAGACCATCGCGCTGCCGATGTTCGAGAACCAGACGTTCGTCCAAGGCATCGAAGGCGAGCTGGCCATGGCCATCGCCAGCGAGGTGCGGCGGAGCACGCCGTGGAAGGTTGTCAACTCCGGCTCGGCCGATGCCGAGCTCAAGGGCTCGATCGTCTCGGCGAACATCCAGACCCTCAGCCTCGGGCGCAATACCGGCCTGAGCGAGGATGTCGCGTACATCGTCAGCGTGGACTTCGAACTGCGCGATCGGCGCAGCGGCAAGGTGCTCACGGCGCGGCGGTCGTTCTCGGCCAGCGAGTCGTTCGTACCCGCGCGGGGCGTCGGCGAGCGTCAGGAGGTCGGTCGGAGGGCCGCGGTCGGGAAGCTCGCCCGCGATCTGGTCAACGAACTGCGCTCGGGGTGGTGATTGGGCGGGGGCGAAGGTGGGTTGGGGCGTGCGGAGGTGGGTCTGCGGGGCCGGCTCGGGAGCTCGGGGCGGTAGGGGGAGTGCGTAGTCGCGCGTGATTCAAGGGGCCAAACGTCCCGCCACAAGGGTGGGCCGCGGTCGATTTGCCCAGATTCTCGGAACCGTGCGTGAGATTGCGCATCACAGGAGTATCGGAGCCCTTGCCGATGCGTCAATCGGCGGCAGACTTGGTCCGGGGATTCCCGCTGGACCGTGTGTCAGGGGCGTGCGGCGTCGGCAGACAAGAGGATGCGTCATGAGCAACCAGCGGAAGTGTGGCCAGGGGTCGGGGCGTGCGTCGATGGGGCGGGCGTGGATGGTCGCGGCGTGCGCGGGCGCGCTGGCGTGCGTGGGCGCTCAGGCGCAGCAGCACGCGGAGATCTTCGCCGGGGCGATCGGCGCGCCGGCGGTGGCGGCGCTGGAGCAGGACATCCGCGTCATCGAGCATCCTGAGGGCGGGGCGTTCCAGGCGCGGCGGGTGCTGGTGCGGCTGGATCCGTCGATGAACGAGAGCGATGCCGCGGGGCTTCTGAGCGCGGTGGGCGTGCTCGGGACGCTGGAGACCTACGCGATCGTGCCGGGGCTTCGGCTGGTCGAGGTGCCCGACGGGTTTGAGATCGCGATCGCGGATGTGCTGTCCAAGACGCCGGGCGTGATGTACGCCCACGTGGACAGGATCCTGAGCCTGTACGGATCGACGCAGGTGGTGCCGTACGGCATCAACCTGGTCAATGCGCCGCAGGCGTGGGTCGCGACGCGCGGGGCCGGTGCGCGGGTGGCGGTGCTGGACACGGGCTGGGCGATCGGGCATGAGGATCTGCCCGCGCCGGTGGCCAGCGCTTCGTTCATCTCGGGCCAGACCGTCGCGGACGGCAACCAGCACGGCACGCACGTGTCGGGCACGGTGCTCGGTCGCGACAACAACGTCGGCGTGGTCGGCGTCGCGCCGGAGGCCACGCTGCTGACGGGCAAGGTGTGCAGCAACAGCGGCGGCTGCCCGACGAGCTCATCGATCGGCGGCGTGAACTGGTCGGTGCAGAACAACGCCGACGTGATCAACATGAGCCTTGGCGGAACGGTGTTCGATCAGGCGTTCGCCGATGCGTGTGCCGCGGCGATCGCGGCGGGTGTCACGATCGTGGCCGCGGCGGGAAACAACAACAGTTCGGTCCCGAGCTACCCGGCGTCGTACGAGGGCGTGATCAGCGTCGCGAGCATCGACTCGGCACTCAACAAGTCGTCGTTCTCCAACTTCGGTGCAACCGTGGACGTGACGGCGCCGGGCACGGCGGTGTTCTCGAGCGTGCCGCAGTTGACGATCGCGAACATCTTCACCATCGCCGGGAGCAGCAGAACGGTGAACTCGTTCACGGGGTCCGGCACCGGCGATGTGACATCCACGACGGTGTTCTGCGGCTTCGGCGGGACGGCGGCGGATTTCCCGCCGTCGGTCGCGGGGAAGATCGCGCTGATCCGTCGCGGCGGCACGAACGCCTCGGGCGCCGGGATCACTTTCCAGACCAAGGCCCTCAACGCCGCGGCGGCGGGCGCGGCGGCGGTGCTGATCGCCAACAACACCTCGGGCACGCTGACGGGGCAGCTCAACACGACGGTGAACATTCCGGTGCTGGGTATCTCTCAGGCCGACGGCGACACGCTGCAGGCCAGCCCTTCGACGATCGTCCGTGCGGCGAGGACCGTTTCGGGGCCGCTCTACGCGAACCTCAGCGGCACATCGATGGCCAGCCCCCACGTGGCGGGTGTGGTGGCGCTGATGGTCGCCGCGGTCGGCCCGGATCGGGCCGCCCCGTCGCAGATCGAGCAGGTTCTGATCTCCGCCGTGCAGGACCTGGGCGACCCCGGTCGCGATGACATCTTCGGGCACGGCCTGGTCAAGGCGGACCTTGCGGTGAACGGCCTGCTGGCCCTCGTCGGCCCGCCGCCCGCGGCCTGCTCGCCCGCCGATATCGCCAACACCGACGGCGAAGCCGGGTCTGATCAGGCGGTGGACTCGGGCGACTTTACGGCATTCTTCAGCGCGTTCTTCCTCCCCGAAGGCGCGGCGGGGAAGTTGGTCGCGGACATCGCCGACACCGACGGTGTTGTCGGCCCGGACTCTCTGGTCGACAACGGCGACTTTTCCCTGTTCTTCGAGTCGTTCTTCGCTGGCTGCCCGTGAACACGGGCGGCGATTGCACCGTTCGCAAAACAGAAGAGGGGCCGGCACACCAGTGCCGGCCCCTTTTGCATTCCGTCGCTGTCGATTCACTCACCGCCGACGCCTGAGGTTCAGCGCGACCGTGGACAAGATCGCCGAGGTCAGAAGCCGGTCGAGGCGTACTCGGCCGGAGCCTTGTGGGCGGGGATGCCGTCGCCCGGGAACTGCTTGATGCCGACCTGCGTGGGCTTGCGGCCCTGGCCGCGCTGAGCGGTGGGGGTCTTCTCGGGGATGATGAAGTCGGTGGTCGGCATGGAGGCGTTGTGCTCCATGGCGACGGCGGCGGTCGCGAGCATGGTCTCGTCCGCGTTGGAGTAGCACTCGCGGAAGCGCTGCTCGATCTCGAGTTCGGCAAGGTCGAAGAAGTGGACCGCCGCGGCGCGGTCGCGCTTGAACTCAAGGTCCGTGCCGTTGGCACCGCTGGCGCCGTGAGCGCGGATGTCCGAATCAAGGCGTGCGAGGGTGCAGGCCCAGGCGTGCATGAGGATCGCCGTATCGGCCAGGCGAGCCTGCACAGCCTGACGCTCGAGCATCGCTACGTCGTACTGCTTGCTGAGGACCTTGAACTCGTAGGTCAGGCGCTGGACCTGTCGCGAGAGCCGGTCGGCGTAGGGGCGGAGTTCGGGGAGGATCTTGTTGATCTTCGGCAGCGGGCGGCGGACGCCCATGTAGACCTCCAGCGCCACGGGGATCGCGAGCCGTGCGATACGCGGATTCAGGGCGTTCTTGATGAACTTGCCAAGGAACGCGAAGAGGCCCTCGTCGCTGTCCTTGGTCATGGCCTGCTTGATGCCCAGGAGCTGCTCGGCGAGCTGCTTGCCGCCGTAGCCGAAGATGTAGGACTGCATGACCTCGTTGGCACCTTCGACAATGAGGTTGATGCGGGAATCGCGGAAGATCCGCTCGACCTCGTTCTCCGACATGTAGCTCTCGCCGCCCATGATCTGCAGCGCATCGTTGACGACTCGCCAGCCCATCTCGGAGCAGAAGACCTTGCACATGGCGGTCTCGACCTGAATGTCGTCATCCTTCCGGTCGAGCATGCCCGTGGTCATGTACAGCACGCTGTCCATGGCGTAGGTCAGGGCCGCCATGTGGGCGATGCGCTTGCGGACGAGTTCCTTGTCGTTCAGCGGCTTGGCGAACTGGAAGCGCGTCTGGCTCCAGCGGATGGACTGGTCCATCGCGCGGCGGGCACCGCCGAGCATGCCCGCCGAGAGCGTGCAGCGTCCGTAGTTCAGGCACGAGAGGGCGATCTGCAGCCCGCGGCCTTCCTTGCCGAGCAGGTGGCTCTTGTGGACGCGGACGCCGTGGAAGCGGATGCGGGCCTGCCACGTGCCGCGGATGCCGCACTTGGAGCGGTTCTTCTGGTAGATCTCAACGCCTTCCATCCACGGGTGCATGACCAGCGCGGAGATCTTGCCCGAGCCGTCCGGCTTGGACTCGCGGGCCATGACGGTGAATAGGCCCGAGATCGCGCCGCTGGTTGCCCACTTCTTCTCGCCGGTGACGACGAAGTAGTCGCCGTCCTTGACGAAGGTGGTCTCGGTGCCGCCGGCGTCGCAGCCGACGTTGGGCTCGCTGAGGCAGAAGGCGCTGACCCACTCGCGGGCGAGCTTGGGGAGCCAGCGCTTCTTCTGGTCCTCGTTGCCGAAGAGCATGACGGCCTTGCAGCCGATGGACTGGTGGGCGCTGACGAGCACGGCGGTTGAGCCGCAGTACATCCCGATGCGTTCGAGCACACGGTTATACGAAGTAATGCCCATGCCAAGGCCGCCCATGTCCTTGGGAATGGTCATTCCCAGCACGCCAAGGGCGAAGAGTTTGTCGATGACCCAGCGAGGGATCTCCTGCTCCTGATCGATCTGCACGCTCGGGTGCTCGGTGCGGAGGTACTCATCGAGCCGGGCGAGCAACTGGTCGCACTCGGCCGTCTCGCGGGCGTCGGCCGCGGGATACGGGAAGTAGAACTCTTCCTTGATGTTGCCCCAGAAGAGATTCTTGACCGGGCCCATCTTGCTGGGCTCGGCGCCGAGCCACTCCTCGGCCTGCTCGAGGAGTTTGCGGTCCGCTTCGCTGATGCCCTTGAGTTTCTTGAGGTCGGCCATGGTGAGTGCTCCCAGAGGTCCGGCGCGCATCGAAAACTGGAGGTGGCTCGAAGCGCGGACGGACGATACTGATACCTTCGGCAAGACCGGGGTATCTGCTGAGAAGAGTGTACGCGATGGTGCCCACGCGGCGAGCGTGCACAGGCCCGAGAATCGCTCAATGCCCGCGTGATTTGCGGACCGTTTATGCATAGTTTGCCTATGCCTCAGCGGCCGGTCGGGTTCTCCTTCTTGGCGCTCTTCTCGAAGAACGCTCGGATCGCGGCCTTGCCCGCGGGCTCCGCACGCAAGCGGTTGAGTTCGACACGCTCGACATCCAGAGCCGACGCCCAGGACGCGGCCATTCCGGCTTTGCAGGCGCGGATGCAGGCCTGCGCGGGGTCATTGCCGGTGAACTCCGCCGCGGCCTGATCGATCGCCGCGAGAACCGCCGCGCGGCGCCCGGTCTGGCCTTGAGTATCGCGGCCGATCCAGCGCAGGGGCGCGCCGTCGCGACGGCCCTCGTGGGCACGCGGGTTCGCGGCGATCCACGCGGTGCAGGTCTGCATCAGCGCTTCGGCGGCTGGTGCCAGCGCATCGAGCAGGCCCGCGGCGTGGGCTTCGTCGAGCGACATGGGCTTGCCAACGCACGTGCGGCGGATCGCATCGATCGGGTCCATGCGTGCCGGAAGCAGGTTCGTGCCGCCCCAGCCGGGGCAGATGCTCAGGCCCGCTTCCGGAAGGCCGATGGGGTAGGGCTTGGCGGGCTGGCCGTCGCGCGGTGCCGCGGGTGCGGCGATGAGCGCATCGCAGTGCATGGCCAGTTCGAGACCGCCGCCAAGGGCCGCGCCATTGATCGCGGCGACGGTGGGGCAGTTGAGCTTGGCGATCAGGCCGAAGACGCGCTGGCCCAGCGACAGGTAGCGGTCGAGTTCATCGTGGCCCATCGCCTCGATGGCCTTGAGGTCCGCGCCGGCGATGAACACACGCGATGATCCAGAGGCGAGGATGAACCCCGCGAGGCTCGGCGGCAGGGCCTTCAGAGCGGCTTCGAGGCGGAGAATGAGCGATTCATCGAGCACCGTCATCGGGCCTTGATTCGGGCCGATGGTCATGATGGCGATGCGATCGGGGCCGATGGAGACGGGAAGGGGTTCAGCGATGCTCATGCTCGCAGGATATCGCCGAGCGCGTGAGCGGGTGGGGGGGACGAAACCGCGGCGCTGGCCGCTCCATCATGCGCCGAGTCTGGCCCGGAGCATGGCCTGTGTTGTCGGCGTGTTGAGCACATCGGCGGAGAGTTTGGCGGCGCGGAGCAGCAGATCGCGGTCGAGCGAGCCATCGAGCGTGTTCAGCAGGCCTTTGGTGGCGCGGATGGCGTTGGGCGCCGAAGCGCTCAGGTGTGCGATCATGCGTTCGCTGGCTTCGTGAAGGTCGGCATGGTGTTCGACCAGATAAGAAACGATGCCGATGTCGCGAGCCTGTGTTCCGTCCATGAGGCCGCCGGCGAGCAGGACGCTGCGTGCGCGGCCGGGGCCGATTTTGCGGACCAGCCACGGCGCGACGACGGCGGGGCAGACGCCGAGATCGACCTCGGGGAAGCCCATTTTGTTGTGGGCGAAGGTGATGGCCAGATCGCAGACGGTGACGATGCCGCAGCCGCCGCCGATGGCCGCGCCGTTGACAACGCCGAGGGTGATGCACTCGAGCGTGCGGATCTTGTAGGTGAGTTCTGCAAGCAGGGTGAGCAGTTCGAGCGAGCCGGCGGGGTTGCCAAGCACGGCCTTGAGGTCCATGCCCGCGCAGAACGCTTTGCCCTCGCCGGTGATCACGCAGAGCGAAACGTCGCGCGCTCGGAGTTCATCCACGCGTGCGTGCAGCGCGTTGAGCAGATCGAGCGAGAGCGCGTTTCGCTGCTCCGGGCGGTTGATGGTCAGGCGTGCGACGCGGGCGTCGATGGTGAGTGTGGCCAGGGACATAGGGCTCCGTTGCGTGATCGTGTTTCGTGCGTGTGGAGAGAGGATGTGGATCGTGCTCGAGGAGGACTAGGGCGCGGGCTTGGTCGGCGCTGCGGTGGCCCAAAGAGCCGCGACGCGCTCGCGCTGCTGGTCGGAACCGACCAGCGACATCGATACGGCCAATCCGTGGTCGAAGGTGGCGTCGGCGTCGACATGATCGATCGATGCGAGGAGGGCCTTTGTCGCGGCCAGTGCGTGCGGGGGTTTGGCGGCGAGTTCGGCCGCGATGCGCAGGGCTTCGGCCACAACGTCCGCGGGCGTGGCGACACAGCGGTGGGCCAGGCCAACGCGGAGCGCATCGCGCCCGGTGATCGCGCTGGTATCGAGCATCCGTTCGCGGGCGGCTCCGGCGCCGACATGGGCGATGAGCCCGGCGGCGTTGACCGCGGGGCTGATGCCCAGACGCAGAACTGGATAACCCAGTCTGGCGTGTTCATCCGTGACGACCATGTCTCCGCCGCTGAGCAGGGCGCAGCCGCCGGCGATGGCACCGCCGTGGGCCGCGATGACCACGGGTTGCGGGGCACGACGCATGACGCGCACACAGGCCGAGAGCGAGGCAAGCAAAGCCGGCAACGCCGCGGCGTCATCGTGAACGAGTTTCATGTCAAAGCCCGAGCAGAAGACCTCGCCCTCGCCCAGAAGCAGCACAACGCGTGCGGCCGGGTCGCTCGCGGCGACGCGGAGTTCGTGGAGCAGCGAGTCGAGCATTGCCGGCTGGAGCGCGTTGCGCTTTTCGCCGCGGCAGAGTTTGATGGAGCGGACGTGATCTCGAGTTTCGCTGCGGATCATGCGTGATTCCTCGGCGTGGCGGAGGCGCGGGCCTCACCCACCACGCGCGATGCGAACGCGGCCGCGTCGCGGAGCGCCTCGGCGTTCACGCGTGTGCGAAGGCCGGCTCGCTCGATGACGCTGATCAGAAGCGAGGTGTCGATGTTGCCCGGTGCACGGGATGTGGGCGTGCTGGCGTACGGGCAGCCACCAAGACCCGCGATCGCCGAATCGAACGATCGCACGCCCAGTCGCAGCGCCTCGGCGGCGCACGCCCCGGCCAGCCCCCGCGTGTCGTGCAGGTGCAGTGTGAACGCTTCGGGCGAGAGCGAGACGCGGCCCGCGGCGATCGTGCGACGCAGCAGAACGCCGATGGTCTCCGGCGTGGCCGCGCCGATGGTGTCGCCCAGATCGATCTCATCAACGCCGGCGTCGAGCAGACGATCGACGACGCTCAGCACCGCATCGGGTGCGATGGGGCCTTCGAACGGGCACGCGATGATCGTCGAGACGTACCCGCGAACGCGCAGGCCCTGCTCGTGCGAGCGCCGTATGACCGGGGCAAAGCGCTCGATGGACTCGGCGATGCTGGCATTGGTGTTGCGACGGGCGAAGGTCTCGCTCGCCGCCGTGAACACGCTGACCTTGTCGATCACACGCGGGGATCGTCCGGAGTTCGCGAGCGTGACACCGTCCATGCCCTTCTCGTTGGGAACGAGGGCGGAGAAGGCGATGGCTGATGTGCCCGCGCGGCTACTCGCGGGCTTGAAGGCCGCGGCCCCCGCGATGACGTCCGGTGCGTCGACGAGTTGCGGAACCCACTTGGGGCTCACGAAACTCGTGACTTCGATTTCGTCAACATTCGCGGCGCACAGGAGTTCGATCAGGCGGACCTTGTCGCTGGTGGCGATGACGCCGGGCTCGTTCTGAAGGCCGTCGCGGGGTGAGACATCGGTGATGCGGACCAGGTCGGGCAAGCGTCGGCTCCGGGAGGGATTCTCGCATCGCGGCCGTGGGCGAGTCAGCGGCGGCTCATCAGGACTTTGCCCGCGACGATCGTCGCGACCGCGCGTCCGCGGACCTGCCGCCCGACGAACGGCGAGTTTCTGCTGCTGCCGGCGAAGGTGGCCGCGGAGATGGTCCAGCGCTCGCTGGGATCGATGACGGTGATGTCCGCCGGGCCGGCCAGGGTGATGCTGCCGAGCCCGAGCCGATCGAGCCGGCAGAGGCGAGCGGGCTCGATCGTCATCATGGCGATGAGGCGTGGCCAGTCGATGACGTTTCCGTCGATCAGCGCTTCGGCGTAGAGCGCCAGCGCGGTCTCGAGCCCGACCATGCCGAATGTCGCCTGATCGAATGGCACGTCCTTGGACTCCGGCGTGTGCGGCGCGTGATCTGTTCCGAGAACGGTGCAGATGCCGCGGGCGATGGCGTCCTTGAGCGCGTCGATATCGCTCTGTTCGCGGATCGGTGGGTTGACCTTGAAGCGCGTGTCGTAGCCGGAGGATTCGATCAGGTCGCACGTCAGCAGCAGGTGGTGCGGCGTGGCTTCGCAGGTCACGGGCAGGCCGAGTTTCTGTGCCGCGGCGACGATCTCGACCGATCCGGCACTGCTCATGTGTTGAACGTGGTACGCGCACCCGATGGCGCGGTTGAGGCGGACATCGCGCTCGATGATGAGTTCTTCGGCGACCCGTGGCCAGCCGCCGAGATCCAGACGAGTGCTGACGACGCCGGCGTGCATCGCGGCGTTGCGCGTCATCGTGGGTTCCTGGCAGTGCTGCATGAACGGACGGTCAACGGCTTTGCACGCGCTGAGCACGCGGGCCATGAGCCCGGCACTGGCGATGCAGTCGCCGTCGTCGCTGAAGCCGCACGCTCCGGCGCGGGCCATGAGCGGAATCTCGGCCAGTTCGTGGCCGTGGCGTCCCTTGCTGGCGGCGCAGACCGGGAAGACGCGGCAGACGCCCGTGGCTTCGGTGCGTGCCTGAACAAAGTAGACCATGGAGTCGTTGTCGAGCGCCGGGGTGGTGTTGGGCATGCAGCAGACGCTGGTGAACCCGCCGGCGACCGCCGCGGCCGTCCCGGAGGCGATGGTCTCGGCACGCTCGTTGCCCGGTTCGCGAAGGTGTACGTGCGGATCGATGAGACCCGGCGTGACCAGGCAGCCTCCGGCATCGAGAACCTGCTCCGGCCGCAGCCCCGCGCGCGAGAGACCGGGGGCGATCTCGGCGATCACGCCGTTCTCGATCGCAATGTCCGCCTCGACATCCAGCCCCGAGGAGGGATCCAGCACGCGGCCGCCAACGATGAGCAGTCGTCCCATAGCGCGTGGAGGGTACCCGGCCTGTCGATGCTTCCGCCCCGGCGGCCTGACTCTTCACATCGGTCGTTCGCCGCGTCAATCAGGATTCCGCAGGTGGCCCGTGGCCCGACGCGCGGCTATCCTTGCTCCCTGTCCCGGGCTGTAGCGCAGCTTGGTTAGCGCGTTTGACTGGGGGTCAAAAGGTCGGCGGTTCGAATCCGCCCAGCCCGATTCCGGCAAGGCTCCGAGGTCTCGACCCCGGAGCCTTGTCACTTTTGGGGCGTGACCTTGGCTTCGTATCCACTCCCGGGCTGATCAGTCACGAGCAGCGCCGCATCGCCGGCGTACCCGGGGCCTTGCGGGGGGGCGCGAAGGCGACGAGGTTCTCGGACGGTTCAGGTCCGCGATGGCGTGGCTCGAGCGGTTGTGGAGGGTGAAATTCCCGGAGATTGGCGGTCTACACCTATGGAGGGGTCAACGCGAGGGGCCAAACTGCCGATGAGCAGAGCGGAGGTAACGTCCACATGTCCGCGAATCCCCTGCCGCAGGAGCCGGCTATCGCCGGCGGAGCTCTCACAAGCAGTCTTTCGACCGATCCGGACATGGCGGAGATCGTCGCCGAGTTCGTGATGGAAATGCCGGGGCGGGTCGAACAATTGACCAAGTCGTGGGACCAGCAGCAGTTGGACACCGTCCAGCGGCTTGCGCATCAGCTCAAGGGTGCCGCGGGCGGGTACGGCTTTTCGCAGATCAGCGATGCCGCGGGGAAACTTGAGCATTCGCTCGTGGCCTTGTCGGGCGCAGGGCTGGAGAGCGACATCGCTCGGCTGCGCTCGCAGTTCGGGGAACTCATCGCGTTGTGTCGTCGCGTGAGGGCATGAGCGGCTCGGCGGCGGGTGTGAGCGGAACAGCGTGTTGAGTTGGTGGTGCAGGTCGGTGCGGTGGTGAAGCCGGGAACACTTGTGGTTGACAGTAACTCAAAGCCTGTGGTCCTCCTCATCGACGACTCGGCGGATGTCCACCGCCTTGTGCGGACGAGGCTGCGCTACGAAGCGATCGAACTTGTCACGGCGTTCTCGGGTGTAGAGGGAATCGCGATCGCGCGAGAGAAGCAGCCGTGGACGATCCTGCTCGACCTGGACATGCCGGAGATGGACGGCTTTAGCGTGCTGCGCGAGCTCAAGGCCGCCAGCGACACGACGAGTATCGCCGTCATCGTGCTCTCTGGCATCAGCGAAAGTCAGGACAAGGTCACGGCCTTCGACCTTGGCGCGATCGACTACGTCACCAAGCCGTTCGACTTCGCCGAACTGCGGGCGCGGTTGCGATCGTCGCTGCGGATGCAGAGGCTCATGAAGATGCTCGCCGAACGGGCGGAGGTCGACGGGCTCACGGGCCTGGGCAACAGGCCGCAGTTCGATCGTCGCCTGCGGCAGGAACTCTCGGAAAATGCGCGTTACGGACACCCGCTGTCGCTCGCGCTGATGGACCTGGATCACTTCAAGTCGATCAACGACACCTACGGCCACCCCGCGGGCGACGAGGTGCTTCAGGAGTTCGCCAAGATCGTTCTTGGGAGCATCCGCAGCACCGATATCGCCTGCCGGTACGGTGGAGAAGAGTTCGCGCTGATCATGCCCAATACAGGGCCGGACGATGCGCGTGCCGTCTGCGATCGGATCCGTGCGTCGGTCGCCGCGGTCAAGTGGGCCCGGCACCCCGAGCGGCCGATCACCGTGTCGATGGGCCTGAGCGGTCTGGCCGGACCGGGGCCGGGACTGACGGCCGAAGCGTTCATCGAGGGCAGCGATCGGGCGCTGTACACCGCTAAGCGGTCGGGTCGGAATCAGGTCGTCGTCGGCAACCCGGCAACGCCCGGCGGCAGCACGCCACCGCTGGCCAAGGCGGGCTGAGATACGGCCGGGCTCCGGCCCCGCAACTCCGACGAGTCGTCAATCAAGCGGGAAGACGATTGCGCCGTAGAGCATCGCGGCATCGCGGCCGGGATTGCGGTCGCTGCCGCGGGTATTGGCGTTGGAGATGTGGTGCCACCGCACGCCCATGAGCAGGCGGGCGTCGCTGTCTTCGAAGAGCCGACGCGTGAAGCCGGCGCCGATCCCGGGGAGGAAGTTGAACTCCGTGCCGTTGGACGGAACGTTATCGAATCCTGCGAGGATGCCGATGCGGGCTTCGGCAAAGAGCGTCCAGTCGCGATCATCGGCCTGCAGGAAGTGATAACGGAACACGCCCGAGAGCGAGACGCCGCCGGTGCTGTCGCCGGGCTGGTCGAAGTACCAGCCGCCGAGTTCGAGGCCTGCTTCCAGCCGCGGCGCGACGAAGGTGAACGCCGAGACAGTGACGGGCACATCGATCGCGTCGTCGAAATCGCTCGAGATTCCCGCGCCGACGCTGAGCCACCATCGGCCGGGGTCGCCAAAGCGGAGCGTTGGTGTTGAGAGTTGCGTGTCGGTCGCGGGCGCCGCGTTGCCGCCGGCGAGGGCAGGGGTGCTGGGCTGCTGTGCCGCGGCGCTGGCGACGCCGGCGGACTGGTCGAGACGAAGCTCGGTGCTCGCGCGAGCGGTCGCGGCAATCGTCATCAGAAGACCGACGGATGCAACAACGGGCGGCGTGATCTTGATCATGGGCAAGAGGATAGCGGATTCGCTACAGTCCTGCCGTGAGCAACGAGGACTCATCCACATTCGCGGCGGATTCATCGGGGGAGCACCCGATCCATCGTCGGCTTCAGCGTGTCGAGGAGGGGCTTGGCTTCAGCGAGCACACGATCGAGCAGATGCACACGCTGGTGCTCGATCTGGGTCGCCGCGTAGATGCGCTCACGCGCAGGCTCGCGGCGCTGGAAGCCGCGCAGCGATCGGGGGCCGACGGAAGGACGGATGGCCAGTCCGCCAGCGATGTGTCCGGCGCTCCGCCGCGCAGCAGCGGGGTTGATGACGATGGTCGCGCCGATGGGCCGATGAACGACTGACGCTTCAGCCGACGATCAGGCTGCTCCCTTCCATCTCGGGCGGAACAGGCAGGTTGCCCATGTGCAGCAGGGTCGGCGCGATATCGCCGAGGCGCCCGCGCTGGGCGCGAACCGCCGGAGAGAACCAGCCGGATTCATCCTGATCGCCACGCAGCCGCGCGGTTCGCAGGCGGTCGCTGACGAGAATCATCGGAACGTCGTAGGTCGTGTGCGCCGTGTGCGGAGCGTTAGTTTCCGGGTCGAACATCTGCTCGGCGTTGCCATGATCGGCGGTGACGATGAGTTGCCCGCCCCGTTCGAGCGTTGCCTTGACGACCTCGCCCACGCACGCGTCGACCGCCGCGCAGGCCTTGATCGCGGCTTCGAGCGAGCCCGTGTGCCCCACCATGTCGCCGTTGGCGAAGTTCACGACGATGACATCCTGACAATCCGGCGCGGCGAGCCGAGCGAGCACGGCATCGCGAACCTGGTCGGCGCTCATCTCCGGCTTGAGGTCGTACGTCGCGACCTTCGGGCTCTGCGGGTTCTGCCGCTGCTCGCCGGGGTAAGGCTCTTCGCGATAGTCGTTGAAGAAGAACGTCACGTGCGGGTACTTCTCGGTCTCGGCGCAGCGGAACTGCGTGAGCCCAAGGGCGGAGATGTGCTCGCCGAGGATCTTGCGCATCTTCGGCGGCTTGGGAAAAATCACGCCCGCTACGTGTGGCAGAAGCGCATCCCAGTACTCGGTCATGATGACGTAGTGCAGGTCCAGTTTCCGTCCGCGATCAAAGCCGTGACGCCCCGAGTCCGGGCTGGGCTTGACCTTGGCCCAGAGATCATCGGGGAAGACGAACGCGGCGGAAAGTTCTCGCGGGCGGTCTCCGCGATAGTTCACGAACACCACGCTGTCGCCATCGCGAACGAGCATGGGCTGCCACTGCTCCATGGTGCCGATTCGGCACGGGGTGACGAACTCGTCTCCGGCCATTGTGGGCGCGGGCGGGTTGGCGTACGCATGGCGCATCGCCTCGGCCGCGGTATCGAACTCGGGCGTCGCGTTGCCGCCAACGAGGCACTCATAGGCCAGTTGCACCCGCTCCCACCGGTTGTCGCGATCCATGGCGAAGTAACGGCCCATGACGCTCTGCACGCGCCCGACACCGATGGCGATGAGTTCCCGCTCCACCCGTTCAACGAACCCGCCGCCCGCGCCGTCGGGGCCGCCGCCGGTGTACGGACCGGTGTCCCGTCCGTCGGTGATGAGATGGACCGCGACGTGGGACTGGCCCAGGACCTTGCAGGCACGGACCATCGCAAAGAGGTGCTCGAGTTGCCCGTGCACGCCCGCGTCGGAGCAGATGCAGAGAAGGTGGACGACGCTGGGCGTTCCGTCGGCGCGTGTCCGGCCGATCGTCCGGGTGATCGCCTTGGCCACGACCGCATTCTCGTGCAGGCCGCGAGGAGGGCGGCAGGCCTTGGTGATCGCGACGCTTTCCTGATCGACAACGCGCCCGGCGCCGATGTTCTGGTGCCCGACCTCGCTGTTGCCCATCGTGCCGTCGGGAATGCCGACATCCTCGCCGCTGGTCTTGATGAGGGTCCAGGGGTACTCACGCATCAGGCGATCGGCGACGGGCGTGAGCCCTCGCTGGCTCGCGAGTTTGACCGCGTTGAACGCGTCGTGCTGCGGGTGGGGGTTCATGCCCCAGCCATCTCGGATGACCAGGACGAGCGGGCCGTTGTTCATCATGGCCTGAGGTTAGCGGCAACAGGACGCGTCGGTCCGAGTCGAGCCGCACGAATCGGTCACGAGCCCCGCGATGCGACCACTCCCGGATCGCCGCAACGCGGCGGGCGGCGATCCGGCACGAAGGAGGACACTTGGGCGGTCTTCACATCGGTGTCGCTTGACCGCTACCCTTGCCATCCACAATACTGGTCGCTTACGCCGGGGCGAACCCGCCCCGTCAGGCTTCCCTGTTCCGGAGATCCGCGTGCACACCGCCTTCCCCGCCCCGCGTCTTTCCCGCCAAGTCACCGCTTCGCTGCTGCTGCTTCTGAGCGCGGGGTTGGCCGTGCTTCCCGCGTGCGCCTCGGCGGAACGCGCCGAAGCCGGGGCCGGTGCACCGGCGAAGGACCAGGCCGCCACCACGACGGCCCAGCCCGCGACATCCGCCCAGAAGGCCGAAGTGCAGAAGTCCGGCGATCCGATCGTCGCGATGGGCTATTCGCTGCGATGGATCGGCTTTGCGCCGATCCCCTCCGGCGCCCGGTTGGTGAACCTCGTGAGCGTCGGCAACGACCTGCTTGTCGCCGATGACAACCGCGGCGGACTGGCGCTAATCTCGGCTTCCAGCGGCGAGGTCCGCTGGGCGCGCTCGCTCGCCTCCTCGAGCACGAAGTTCATGAACCACTTCCTGGCCAGCGGCGGGCTGGTCAGCGTTACGGGAAGCTCCGCATCGCTGCTGAACATCGACACCGGCCTGGATGTCTTCGGGCAGACCAAGGGTACGCCCATTCGTCAGCAGATGAACCGTCTGCCCGCGACGCCGCCCTTGCTGCAAGACGGCCGGATCGTCTATGCCACGTTCGACGGTCACATCGTCGGGCAGGCGCTGGGCACGGGTCTGAAGCTCTGGGAAAGCCGCGTCACCGGAGGCATCACGACGCCTCCCATCGCGATGGGACCGAACGTCATCGGTGTGCTCAGCGACTCGGGCAATGTCGCGATCATCGAGACCGCCACCGGCACAAGCCTCCGCACCGCGTCGATCTTCGCGGGCTCTGAGGGACCGATGGCCAGCGCGGGCGACACGCTGTTCATCGCCAGCCGGGACCAGTCCGTGTACGCCATCGGCGTGCGAGACGGGCTGCGTTGGCGGGTTCGCACCGACCGCGAGCTGCGCGACGGGCTGGCCTATCACGATGGTCGGGTGTACGTCTCGGTCCCCGGTGTGGGCCTGGCGGCACTCGATGCCGCAACGGGCAAGCGCATCTGGGCGGCTCAGGGCGTTGACGGCACGGTCATCGGCATTCGCGCCGGGACGCTGATCGTCTGGAACGGCTCGACGATCACCAGCGTTGACGCCGATGGCGCGGTCATCGACCGCCGCGAACTCGGCTCGGCCCTGAAGGTGCGTACCGATTCGTTCGTCGACGGCTCTGTGTACATCAGCGACGACGCCGGACAGATCCGCAAGTACTCGCCGCGGTGATCAGGCGGAACCGCGACGATCGCCGACATTCATCGAGAACACCCCATGCCCGACCTCGTCCGTCCGCGTCGCGCCCTGCTGTCAGTCTCGGATAAGTCCGGCCTCATCGACCTGGCCAGAGAACTTCACCGCCTTGGTGTCGAACTCATCTCCACCGGCGGCACGGCTCGTGCGCTCGCCGATGCAGGCCTGCCGGTCACGCCCGTTGAGCGAGTCACCGGTTTTCCGGAGATGATGGACGGCCGCGTCAAGACCCTTCATCCGCTGATCCACGGCGGGCTTCTGGGCATGCGCGACAATCCCGAGCATGTTCGCGCGATGAATCAGCACGCGATCGCGCCGATCGATCTGCTGTGCGTGAATCTGTACCCGTTCGCCCAGACCATCGCCCGCCCCGGCTGCACCCGACACGATGCGATCGAGAACATCGACATCGGCGGGCCGGCCATGGTGCGATCCGCGGCCAAAAACCATCAGGACGTCGCGGTTCTCACATCGCCCGAGCAGTACGCAGGGATCATCACCGAACTGCGAGCCCGCGACGGCTGCACGAGCCTGGCGACGAGGCAGCGGCTCTGCGCCGAGGCCTTCTCGCACACGGCCAGGTACGACGCGGCGATCAGCGCGTATCTGCTGCGTGAACTCGCCGACACGGCCGCGGCGGGTGGGACGCCGCGCCCCGCCGCTCCTGACGCCGACCCCTTGCCGATGCGATTCGAGGTCGCGATGCCGATCGCGCAGTCCCTTCGCTACGGCGAGAACCCGCACCAGCGTGCCGCGGTCTATGCGCGAGAGGGTTCGTTGACGCCCAGCGTCGTTGGCGCTCGCCAGCTCCACGGCAAAGAGCTCTCGTATAACAACATCGCCGACGCATCCGCGGCGCTCGAGCTGGCCTGGGCCCTGAGCGAGCGCACGAAGTTCGAGCGCCCCGCCGCGGCGGTGATCAAGCACGCCAACCCATGCGGCGCAGCCGTCGCGGGCACGCTCAGCCGAGCGGTCGATCGCGCAATCGCCGGTGATCCGGTGGCGGCCTTTGGCGGAATCATCGCGTGCTCACACGAACTCGACGAAGCCGCCGCGATGCGCCTCGCGGGCAAGGACACTTTTCTCGAGGTCGTCCTCGCGCCGTCCATCACGCCCGAGGCGCTTGAGGTGCTCAAGGCCCGCAGCGCGAATGTCCGGCTGCTGGAGGTCGGACCGCTGCGCGGTCGTGCGCCCGAGCGACTGATGTTCCGCAGCATTCCCGGCGGCGTGCTGGTGCAGGATCGGGACCTGCTCCCGCCAGCGGGCGAGAAGTGGACACACGCCGCGGGCCCGGCGCTCGGCGAGTCACTCGCATCGATCGCCGATCTCGAATTGCTGGAGATCATGGGCCGCGCGGTGGCGAGCAACGCCGTTGTGCTCGGGGCTCGAGATGAGGACAGCTTCCGCCTGATCGGTGTGGGCGTGGGGCAGGTCGACCGTGTGACCAGTTGCCGGCTATGCGTGGAGAAGGCCCGACAGTTCTCGCGCGGATTGCTCGATGCGGGTGCCGCGGTGGCCTTTAGCGACGCATTTTTCCCATTCGACGACGGCCCGAAGGTGCTCGTCGACGCGGGTGTGCGCGTGATCGTTCACCCCGGCGGCAGCAAGCGCGACGCCGACACCTTCGCGCTCTGCAACGAGCGCGGCGTGACATGCCTGATCACCGGCACGCGCCGGTTCAGGCACTAAGCACGCGTGGGCGATTCCGCTGACTCGAGTATTGCGATCACCAGGCCCGCTGGGGTAGGTCCTTGCCCTCGGCGGCGCCGGCATAGTCCTTGAAGCGTTGCTGCAGGCGGAAAAAGTCCTGCTCGCCTTCCTGCCCGTAGTCGCGCAGAGTCTTGAGTTGCTCGTGCGCGAGGTGCAGGTACGCCTCGCCGAGGTACTCGCGAGCCTCGGGGAACTTGTCGCGGAGCTTCAAGGCCTTGGCGTACACGTCGAGACTCTCGCGGACTTTGCCGGTCTTGCGCATCGTGAAGGCTCGCATGTTCGTGATGTCCGCATCATCGGGCTGGACCTTGTCCGCTTCCTCGAAAACGCTCAATGCGTCGGCGAACTTGCCGGCTTTGGCCAGCGCTACACCACGCTCGTACAGGTCCGCCGCCTTGCCACCGAGGCGGGGCTTGGCGGGTGCGTCGGCCGGTGTTGCGGGCTTGGCCGGGGGCTTTTCGCGCGACGGGGCGGCGTGAAGGCCGACGGCGAACGCTCCGACGATCGCCATGCTCATCAGTCCTGTCCGAACGAGTGTGCGCGACTTCATTCTGCGTCTCCTGTTGAGTCGGCGGCGTGTGCCGCGGGATGAACGGTCTACCGCGATGGGCACGCTCGGTGGCGGACGCGTGCGAGCAAAGGCGAGCAAAGGCGAGCGAAGTCGATGCCCGGCCCGGCCGCGTCACTTGGTGCCGTACGCCACAAGTCCTACGCCGAGCGCGACGAGCACGACGCCGAGGATGCGCGGTGCCGAGATTTCCTTGACGTTCAGCCCGACCCAGCCCCAGTGATCCGCCGCCATCGAGACGATCAACTGCCCCAGCACGATCGAGGCGAACAGCAGGGTCACGCCCATCTTGGGCGCGAGGATCGCCGCCGTCGCGACCATCCACGCCCCGAGCAGGCCCCCGAGCCACGCCCACCACGGCATGCCGCGGGCTTTCTCCGCCGTCGGCATCGCGGCCTGTCCGGCGCTGATGAGCACCGCGGTCAGCGCCAGGAGGGCCAGAAGCCCGACGATGAAGTTCACCACCGTTGCCAGCACGCCGTGGCCCAGACCCTCGCGCACTTTGGCGTTCATCCCGGCTTGGAGCGGCAGACATGCACCGGAGAGCATCGCAAAGAACAGGTACACCGGGTTCATGAGCAGTTCTCCGGGAGCCGCGAGGGGAGCGGGCGACAGGGAAGGGTTCGGGCTCCACGCGTCATTGGAAGGCCGTGAACGAAGGGTAGTGGGGGGCCGCCCCTGGGTTTCGACGTGCATCTTGTGCACGCAGTTTGGCGAAAACACCGTGCCCACGGGCCGGACGTACCCTTGGGCAGTTCGTGGTCCCGTCCGAGTATCCAAACCCAGGAGCCAGAGCATGACGAAGAAGACAGCCCGTACGACCGTCGCCACCTCCGCCATGATCGCGCTGTTCGGCGTGATGAGTGTCAGCGGCCTCGCGTTCGCCCAGGCCGACAAGCCCGCGGTCGCCCCCGCCGCAACGCCCGCCGCAACACCCGCCGCCACCCCCGCCGCTGCACCGAACACCCCGGCCGAGGCCCCCAAGGCCCCGGCGACCGACAAGATGATCTACGCGACCATGTCCACGAGCATGGGCGACATCGTGCTGGAACTCAACCGCGAGAAGGCTCCGCTCAGCGTCGACAACTTCGTCGAGTACGCCAAGAGCGGGCACTACGACGGCACGGTCTTCCACCGCGTGATCCCGGGCTTCATGATTCAGGGCGGCGGCTTTAGCAGCGACATGACGCAGAAGCCCACCCGTGCGCCGATCAAGAACGAGTGGCGCAACGGCCTGAAGAACAGCCGCGGCACGATCGCCATGGCCCGCACCGCGGTCGCCGACAGCGCCACCAGCCAGTTCTTCATCAACGTCGTCGATAACGCCGGTCTGGACATGCCCCGCGATGGCGCGGCCTATGCGGTCTTCGGCAAGGTCGTCAGCGGGATGGACATCGCCGACAAGATCGTCGCGGTGCCCACCACTCGTAGCGGCCCGCACGCGAATGTCCCCGCAACGCCGATCACCATCAACAGCGTGAAGATCCTCACGCCGGAGGAGGCCGCGAAGTTCGCGACCCCCGCCGCCCCCGCCGCCCCCGCCGCCCCCGCCGCCCCGGCGACGCCCGCCGCTCCGACCGCTCCCGCCGCTCCGGGCAAGCCCGCCGGTCACTGATGCCGGTCCATCAGCGGCCACACCACAAATCCTGAACACGTTCGCGGGCGGCCCGACTCGGGCCGCCCGATTTTCATTTCTGCTCACGCGGCGACCCATCTATCATCCGGCCCGAATCACCGCCGAGCGTTCAGTCGGCATCCGTCACCAACGAAGGAACCCGCATCATGCACGTGCTCATGCAGACGACCAAGGGCGACATCGTCCTCGCGCTGGATCAGGACAAGGCCCCGATTTCCGTCGCGAACTTTCTGCAGTACGTCGACGATGGCCACTACGACGGCACGATCTTCCACCGCGTCATCGCCCACTTCATGATCCAGGGCGGCGGCTTCACCGCCGACATGCGCCAGAAGTCCACTCGCGCGCCGATCAAGAACGAGTGGAAGAACGGCCTGAAGAACACCCGCGGCACCGTCAGCATGGCCCGAACCCGCATCGCTGACAGCGCCACCTGCCAGTTCTTCATCAACGTCGTCGACAACGGCTTCCTCGATCAGCCCAACGACGGCGCGGCGTACGCGGTCTTCGGCAAGGTCGTCGCAGGGATGGACGTTGTCGATGCCATCCGCTCCGTCCGTACCGGTGCTCAGGATGTTCCGACTGAGACCATCACCATCACCAAGGCCCGCCGCCTTTCCGCCGACGAAGCCGCCAAGTTCTCGGCGTAAGGCCCGGCACGCCCAGGTTGCCCAGATTCTCGCGAAATCGCACGGTTTCTTGCCTTACGCGAAGAGCGTGGTAGACTTCTCCGCCTTTCCGCCTCGAAATCCACGGGAAGAAGGAGATCCCCATGCTCATGGTTCGTTCGTGCGTTCCGGTCCTCGCGATCGGTGTGCTTTGTGCGTCCGCCGGTGCCGCGATTGTTCCGAGCGTTGAGACGTTTGCGACCGGTCCCGCCAACTGGCGTCGTGCCGATGGCTTGCTGTCGCCGAACTGGCAGGCCAACGCCGGCCCGGAGAACGCGCCGTTCATAGGCACGTCGATGAACTTCGTGGACAACCCCGCGGGTTCTCAGATCACGCTGCTGCGTGCCGAGGACTCCTTCTCCGGTGGGCCGTCGAGCAACGGGCAGTTCTTCGGCAACTGGATCTCCGGCGGCGCGACGGCCGTGTCGTTCAGCGTGTTCCAGAACACGGGCGTGGACCTGCCGATCTTCCTGCGAATCGCCCGCTCGCTGACAAATCCCGGCGGCACGACCGGCACGATCGCGTCGCCACTGCCCGCCGTGCCGTCGGGCGTCTGGACGACGATCACGATTCCGCTGGTGTACAGCCCCGCGAACTGGGTCAACGAGGGAGCGCCGACACCCGCGTTCTTCAATACGGTCCTGTCGAACGTTGGCCGGCTCCAGTTCGGCATTCTGCCCTTGCCCGCCTCGCTGGCCAACACGAACGTGACGTATCAGTTCAACATCGCCCAGGTCCGTCTGATCCCCACGCCCGCCGCCGCGACGTTGCTGGGCCTTGCGGGAGTCGTTGCGACTCGACGCCGACGCTGAACGCAACGAACCGTGAAGTCTCAGATCATCGTTGCGTAATCGCGCGGGCCGCGGTACGCTTTCGCCCATGAATCAGCCGGGGGCGAAAATCTGCATCCGCTGCGGCGAAGACTGCTCCGATCGCCCGCGCCTCAAGGACGCGAGCGGGCGGTACATGTGCAAGGCCTGCGCCGCACGCGAGGCCCGGGCGCCCGCCGCGCCGATCGATCCCTCGGACCTCGGCCCGATCACGCTTGATGACGCCGGCGCGATTCCGCTCGCGGGAGATGCACCGTCGGAATGCCCGAAGTGCAAGGCGAAGATGTCCGAAGGGGCGGTGCTGTGCGTCGCCTGCGGCCACGGCGCGGAGCGGTTCATCCCCGCCACGCCGGCGGAGCCCGAGCGATTGTCGCGTCCGTCGCGAATGCGGTTCGCCGTCCCCGCCAAGTGCCCGCGATGCTCGTACGACCTCAAGGGTGTCAAGTCCGAACGCTGCCCTGAGTGCGGCGAACTCATCACCCCCGCCGCGATGCGCCGGTTGTACAGCGAGCGGGCGCGCCGGGAGGTGTACGTCAAGAGCTACGTGATTCCGGCCGCGTTGCTGTTCGTTGGGCTTGCGGTGTGGGTGCCGGTGTACGTGATGCAGTTCGGGGTAGAGGTCCTTCCGTTCATGATTGGTATTCGAGTGGCGGGGCTCATTCTTGGTCTGGCCGCGTACTTCTTTGCGTGTTTGATCTGGATGGGCTTCGACGCCCCGTGGCACCTGACGACACTGCGTTTGCTGGGGATTCAGAATTTCGCGATGGCAGTGAACACCGTGTTGATGTCGATGGGTCTCGGGCTCGTCGTGGGGTGGGCGGCTTGGGTGGTTGTGACGTATGGATTGCTGATCTCGCTCATGGACATGGACGCTTCAGACGCGGCGATCTACACGGCGATGGTGATCGTCATCAACGTCATCATTTTCGGGGTTCTCGCGATGCTCGCCTGGAATCAGCTCTGAAGCGAAGTTATCGTCGCCAAGGGTCTTCGCACGCGGTCTAAACTGCCTTATGCCCAGCTCCGCCGCCCCCGCCGCCCCCGGCGTCGCGAACGCCGCCCAGGTTCACCGCTTCGAGGTCACGCCCGCACCGGGCCAGCGAGACCCCATCGGCCAGAGTGTCGCTCGCGATGCCGCGGCCATCGGGCTCGCCCCCGCCAGCGTCCGCGCCACGCACGTGTACCTCGTCTCCGCGCCGCTCTCGGCGACCCAGTTGGACACCATCGCGCGCGAACTGCTCGCCGACCCCATCACCGAGCGTGCGAGCGTCGGGTCGCAGCCGACCCAGCCCGGCGAGCGGGTCGTTGAGGTTCATCCGCTTCCCGGCGTGATGGACCCCGTCGCGCAGTCCGTCGCCCTGGCCATCCGCGAACTGACCGGGGTCGATGCCGAGGTTGCCAGCGGCTGGCGCTACGACATCGCCGGGCTCGACGCCCATCAGGCCCGCAGGCTGGCCCAGTCCCTGCTGGCCAACCCGGTGATCCATCGCGTCACCGACACGCCCTACACACCCGCGAGTTTCCCCCGCGGCACATCGCACGAGCATGAAGTCCGCTCGATCCCGATCATCGCTCTGAGCGACGATCAGCTCGTGCGTCTCTCGCGCGAGGCGCACCTGTTCCTCTCCCTCGATGAGATGCGATCGGTGCAGGCCCACTACCGCTCGATCGGCCGCGAGCCGCGGGACATCGAACTGGAAACGCTCGCGCAGACCTGGAGCGAGCACTGCGTTCACAAGACGCTCAAAAGCACCGTCACCTACCGCGACACGCTCCTGCCCGCCAGCGGCTCATCGCGCCGCCAGATCGACTGGTCGCGTCGTCCCGGCACGACTGTGCACGCCGACGGCTCGATCACCATCGCCAACATGCTCAAGAGCACCGTCGCCGCGGCGACGTTCGAACTCATCGCCGATGGTGTCGACTGGACCCTGAGCGTCTTCAAGGACAACTCCGGCGTCATCGCGTTCGACGAGAACGTCGGCGTTTGCGTGAAGGTCGAGACGCACAACCACCCCTCCGCCATCGAGCCCTACGGCGGTGCCGCAACCGGCGCGGGCGGCTGCATCCGCGACGTCATCGGCACCGGCCTTGGTGCCAAGCCGATCGCCAACACGGATATCTTCTGCGTCGCGTTCCCCGATCACTTCCGCAGCGATGCCGACGCGAACGCGACCGGGGCGGATGACTCCAGGCAGCCTCTGCCCCCGGGCACGCTCCACCCCCGCCGCGTGCTGACGCAGGTCGTCGCGGGCGTGCGCGATTACGGCAATCGGATGGGCATCCCGACGGTCAACGGCGCGGTCGCGTTCGACGACCGCTACGTCGGCAACCCGCTGGTCTTCTGCGGCTGCATCGGCGTGATTCCGCGCGACAAGGTCAAGGGTGCGGCACGCCCGGGCGACCGCATCATCGCCGTCGGCGGCCGCACCGGTCGAGACGGCATCCACGGCGCGACCTTTTCGAGCGCCGAGCTCGAGCAGACCGCCAGCGACGAGTTCGCGCACGCCGTGCAGATCGGCAACGCCATCACGGAGAAGCAGGTTCTCGACGCCATCCTCCGCGCCCGCGATCACGCCGACGGCTGCCTCTACACCGCCATGACCGACTGCGGTGCCGGCGGCTTCTCATCGGCTGTCGGCGAGATGGGCTCCAAACTCGGGGCCGAGGTCCATCTTGAGCGTGCGCCGCTGAAGTACCCCGGGCTCTCGTACACCGAGATCTGGATCAGCGAGGCGCAGGAGCGAATGGTCCTGGCTGTTCCGCCGGAGAATGTCGCCAAGTTGCGCGCGATCTGCCAGCAGGAGGGTGTGGAGATCGCCGACCTGGGCCACTTCGGCACTCCAGAAGCGGATCTGATCCTGAACTTCCACGGTCGCGAGGTCGGACGGCTGAGCATGGCTCTGCTGCACGACGGCATCCCGATGCCCACGCGTGAGGCCACGTGGACACAGCAGGTTCCGCGCGCTTTCACCAACGCGGCCCAGCCGCACATCAAGGATGCGTTGCGCTCGCTGCTCTCGCACCCGGACATCGCCAGCAAGCAGTTCATCATCCGTCAGTACGACCACGAAGTGCAGGGCGCGACAATCGTCAAGCCCCTTGTCGGCCCGCGCTCGCGCGGCCCTGCCGATGCGAGTGTGATCGAGCCCGTCCCCGGCTCCGGCCGCGGCCTGGCCATCGCCAATGGCCTGCAAACGCCCGTCGGCGACCCGCAACTCGGCGGCGATCCGTACCTCATGGCGCTGGCCGCGGTCGATGAGTGCGTGCGGAACCTCGTGTGCGTCGGTGCCGATCCTTCGCGTATCGCGATCCTCGACAACTTCTGCTGGCCCAGTTGCGCCAAGGGCGAGAACCTCGGCTCGCTCCTTCGCGCGTGCATCGGCTGCTACGACGCCGCAAAGGCCTATCGCACACCGTTCGTCAGCGGCAAGGACTCGCTCAACAACCAACTCAAGTTCACCGATCCCGCCACCGGCCTCGAGCGCGTCATCGAGATCCCGCCCACGCTGCTCATCTCGGGCATCGCCATCGTCCCGGACATCGCCCGCTGCGTCACCAGCGACGCCAAGTCACCGGGCAACGCCCTGCTGCTCGTCGGCCACATTCAGAGCACCATGGGCGGCTCGCGCTACCAGCAACTCTTCGGCCTGCCATCGCCCGCGTTCCCGTACAGCGCCTCGAACCTCGTCCCGGGCACGAATCTGCACGCCGGGCCCGCCGCGGCTCGCTTTGTCGCGTCGCTCATCGCCGAGGGCCACGCTCGCAGCGCACACGATGTGTCCGATGGCGGGCTGCTCTGCGCCGTCAGCGAGATGCTCATCGGCGCGTTCGCGCACGCGGGCCTGGGCCTGAACACGCCCCCGGCGGGGCCCATCGGCGCGGACCTGCGACTGTCGATGGTCCACGCCGATCCCATCGTCGCGGCCTTCAGCGAGTCGCCGTCGTGCTACGTGCTGGAGGTCGAGGCCGATCGTGTGCCGCGTGTGCTGGCGATGGGTGCTCAGGCCGGCGTGCCGGTCACACCGATCGGCAGCCTGAACGACTCGGGCGTGCTCACCGACCCGGCGCTCCGCCTCAGCGCGGTCGTGGGCGATCTTGTGCACGCATTCACGCACCCGCTTGCCTGGTGATACGTCTCTGTCCTCAAACACCCGGAGCTCCACGAATGAACCTGAGCATTCTGCTTGTCGGCGTCGGCATCGCCGTCACTTCATTGGCCCTCGGCTGCGCGGCGAGCGGCGATGGTTCGCAGCGATCGACACGCACCACGACCCCCGCCGGCCTCATCAGCCGCAGCGTGCTCTTCGGCAACCCCGATCACGCTTCGCCGCGCGTGAGCCCGGACGGCACGCAGATCGCCTTCCTCGCTCCGCTCGATGGCGTGATGAACATCTTCGTCGCGCCCGTCAGCCGCCCCGATCAGGCCCGCCCGCTCACGCGAGAGCCCGTCCGCGGCCTGCGCTCCTTCCAGTGGGCCTTCACCAGCAAGCACATCCTCTACCCGCAGGACGACGCCGGAGATGAGAACTTCCGCATCTTCGCCGTCGATCTTGCGACCGGCACCTCCCGCAACCTCACGCCTATCGACTCCATCGCAGGCCCAGATGGCAAGCCGATCATGCTGCCCAGCGGCAAGGCCCTGCGCCCGACCGCCCGCATTCAGCACCTGAGCCCGAAGTTCCCGACGCAGGCGCTCATCGCGCTCAACAGCCGCGACCCGCGCTTTCACGACATCTTCCGTATCGACCTCCTGAGCGCCGAGCGCACGCTCGTGCAGCAGAACCCGAACTTCAGCGACTTTGTCACCGATGACGACTTCAACATCCGCCTGGCCGGCAGGCCCCGCGACGACGCCGGCCGCACGATCCTCCGCCCGCAGGGCGACCGAGGCCCGCAGGGTTATTCGGACTGGAAGCCATGGATCGATGTCTCGCTCAACGACGCTTCGACCACGGCCGCGGTCGCGTTCGACCGGTCCGGCCAGCGCTTGTACATGACCGACAGCCGCGACCGCGACACATCGAGCATGGTCGAGGTGAGCCTCGACACGGGCTTCTCGCGTGTGCTGGCGCAGAACCCCAAGGCCGATGCGGGCGCATCGCTCTTCGACCCAGCGACGGGCAGACTGCAGGCCGTTGCGTTCAATCATCTCCGCACACAGTGGCAGGTTCTCGACCCCGCGATCCAGCCCGCTCTCGATGCCCTGCGTGCCGTCAGCGATGGCGACATCTCGATCACGTCCCGCAGCCTCGATGACAAAGTCTGGACCGTCGCCTTCCTCATCGATGATGGACCAACGCGGTTCTTTCTGTTCGATCGTGCCGCGGGCCGGGCCACGTTCCTGTTCAACGCCAACCGCGTTCTGGCCAACTCGCCGCTGCAGCGGATGCACCCGCTGATCATCAAGTCGCGCGACGGGCTGGAAATGACGGCGTATCTCACGCTCCCGCCAGGGTCGGATCCCGATGGCGATGCCCGACCCGCCGCACCGGTCCCCATGGTTCTGAATGTTCACGGCGGGCCGTGGGCTCGCGACGCGTGGGGCTTTAATAGCGAGCATCAGTGGCTCGCAAACCGCGGATACGCGGTCCTCAGCGTGAACTTCCGCGGCTCGACGGGCTTTGGCAAGGCTTTCCTCAACGCCGGCAATCGCGAGTGGGCCGCCAAGATGCACGACGATCTGCTCGACGCCGTCAAGTGGGCCGTGGACAACAACATCGCCGTCAAGGACAAGGTGGCGATCTACGGCGGTTCGTACGGCGGCTACGCAGCCCTGGTTGGTGCGACGTTCACGCCGGAGGTCTTCGCGGCCCATGTCGCGGTCGTTGGCCCGTCGAACCTCGTCACGCTCCTGAACACCATTCCGCCGTATTGGGCCAGCGCGCTCAACACCCTCCGCGCGCGAGTGGGGGACAACAGCACCCCGGAGGGCCGGGCGTTCCTCGAGTCCCGCAGCCCGCTCTTCAAGGTCGATCAGATCCAGCGGCCGCTGCTCGTGGCCCAGGGCGCGAACGACCCGCGTGTCAAGCAGAGCGAGAGCGACCAGATCATCGACGCGATGCAGCGCAAGAACATCCCGGTGACGTACGCGCTCTTCCCTGATGAGGGCCACGGCTTCGTCCGCCCGGAAAACCGGCTGGCCTTCTATGCCCTGGCGGAGGCGTTCCTCGCACAGCACCTCGGCGGCAAAGCGGAGCCTGTCGGGGACGACTTCGCGGCTTCCAGTATGCAGCTGCCGACAGGGGCAGATGCCATTCCCGGCCTGCCGGCGGTGGCAGTCCCAACAGGTTCAAAGTGATGCCTCCACGGGTGGTTTTGCCCGTCGATTGTTCCACAATGGCACACATGTTCGAGTGGTGCCGAGAACCTCGAGGCATCGACGGACGATGCCTTGACCCAGCAAATTGCTCATGTCCTGTCGACAGGTGTTGACGAGGCGGAATGTGGTGGTATGTTGAAGTCAGAGACAGGGTCGCTTCGCTAACGCGTTTCGTCCCTGCCTGTACGCCCATGGCTCGAGCCCCGACGCATCGTCGCGTCGGGACGGAGCCGGCAAGTTGTTCCGTGAGGAGAGAGAGATGAAGAAGATTCTGTCTGTTTTGGCTGTCGCTGGTCTGGCCAGCAGCGCTCTGGCTGCCCCCGCTCTGACGCTCACCGACGGCGCTGCCCCTTCCGTGTTCGCCAACGGCGCCGGTTCCGGCTTCGGCGGCACCCTCGGTAGCGGCAGCATCTCCATGGATGTCGTCGGCAGCAATCTGGTCATCTCCTTCGCCGCTGGCGGGCAGTTGAACGACCTCGTCGCGATCTTCCTCGACACGCGTTCCGGCGGCTTCACGGACGCCGACATGAACGACAACGCCGACGGTGGTCGCCGCGCCATCTCCAACCTGACCCGCGACATCAATGACAACGGCCCCGCGGGCATGGGCGCGGCCGACTTCGGTCTGGTCATCGCCGGCTTCGGCTCGGTTCTGTTCCAGCTCAACGCTGGCAGCACCGACGGTCACCTCCAGTTCGAGATCTTCAACGGCGCGCAGAACATCTCGATCCCGCTCGCCCTCCTCGGCAACCCGAGCCAGGTTGACTTCTACGCCGCCTATGTCTCCGACAGCGGCTACAGCTCCAACGAGTCGCTGCCCGCCAGCCCCGGTCTGCAGGCCAACGGCAACCCCGGCTTCGGCAACGGCGAGTTCGGCGGCGTGACGCCCCCCTCGGGCGAGGTCGACTACACCGCCTTCAACCGCTTCGTGATCCCCACCCCGGGCGCCGCCGCCCTGGTCGGCCTCGGCGCTCTGGTCGCCGGCCGTCGTCGTCGCGCCTGATCGCGATCGGCTCACGACATGACCTCATCCGTCTGCGGATGAGCGAAAAGTGCCTTTTCCCCGCCGCGGATGCCCAGTGCATCCGCGGCGGCTTTTTTGGTTTGCCCCGGGTTATCGCGACCAAGCACGCGATCAGGAGCGACCTTCGCCAGCGTGCTCGTCTTGCACGCGGCCCTCGGCGACCGGACTGACCCGCCCAGCCGCTACAACCCGCACGACATGCGGCATCCGCTCACATTCCGCGAAACGTCTCGACAAGACTCCGCGCTCAGCCGCCGATGTACCTCCGGACAGCACTGGAGCAATCGGCCATGGGGACTTCACAGCGTACATTCGAGCAGGTCAAGTCAATCCTGGGCAAGCTTGACCAGAGGATCGATAACCTGCGCCAGCGACGGGCCGAGCCCGCCATGGTGCCGGCGGGTCCGATGATCGGTGCCGCGGCCATGCCCGCGACAACCAGCTACTTTGCTCCGATAACCAGCGCGTTCACCGCGGCGACGCTTCCCCCCTCGGCCCCCGCAGTCCAGCCCGCCGCGCCCGTGCCCGCACAGACCCCGACGCAAAGCCCCGCGCAGACGCCATCGACCCCGAGCACGCCCGCGCCATCACGCTCGCCCTACGGCAAGGCCACGCCCATTCGTCGCCCGTGATGTCCGCCGCGGCCTCCGTCAGCGCTGGCTGATCCACCGATCGATTCTGCGCTCCAGCACGTCCATCGGCAGAGATCCGCCGCTGAGCACAACATCGTGAAACGCTCGCAGGTCGAAGCGCTCTCCGAGCTTCTCCTCCGCCCGCGTTCGCAGTTCCCGAATCTTCAGCTCGCCGACCTTGTACGCGCAGGCCTGCCCCGGCCAGGCGATGTAGCGGTCAACCTCACGCTCCACGTTCAACTTCGACAGCGCCGTGTTCGCGAGCATGTACTCGATCGCGCGTTCGCGGCTCCAGCCCAGCGCATGAATGCCGGTGTCCACGACCAGCCGCGTGGCGCGCCACATTTCGTACGTGAGCCGTCCGAAGTCGTCGTACGGATCGATGTACATGCCCGTGCCGCCGGTCAGCTCCGCCGAGCGACGGATCGGCGCTTCCATCTCCAGCCCGAGCCGCTCGGCGTACAGAGCCCAACCCTCGATGAATGCCGTGAAGCCGACCAGTTGCCGGTAGGGATGCTGGCCCTCGAGTTCATCCGCCAGAGCCAACTGCAGATGGTGCCCGGGCATCGCCTCGTGCAGTGTCAGCGCGACCATTTCGTAGTTCGGCCGCTGATCGAGCGCGAAGGTGTTGGCCATGAAGTACCCGGGAACTCCGGCCTTGAGCGAGCCGCGGTAGTAGTACGCGGTCGGTGATGACTCGCTGGCGAACCGCGGGATCGCGCGGATGCCGTACGGGTTCCGAGGAAGGGTGCCAAAGAGCTTGGACAGTTCCGGGTCCGCGCGCTTGGCGATGACGCGATACGCATCGAGCAGTTCACGCTCGCTGGTAAAGTAGAACCGCGGGTCGCTCCGCAGGTGAGCGATGAACGCCGCGAACAACTCGTCGCCCGCGAGGGTGTCGCGCTGCGCAAAGTCCGTTCGTGCGATCACACTCAGCATCTCCGCCCGGATCCTCGCGACCTCGCTCAGGCCGAGGTCGTGCACCTGCTGCGCCGTCATGGTCGTGGTGGTGTGCTCGCGGAGCATGTGGTCGTAGAGCGCCGGCCCATCGACCGACGCCCCGGCCGCGATCGTCGCGCGAGCCGCCGGCACGTACGACTTCTCGAGGAAGTCCGCCAGTTCCGCGAACGCCGGGACGATCCCGCCGGTGATGGCCTTCTTCGCACGCTCGCGCAGCGGATCCGTCGCTTCCAGAGCCGCCAGAGGCATGAAGAACGCCGAAACCGTCGGATCCGCGGCAATCTCCGCACGGGATTGCGCCCGCGCCTGCTGGGCGATCCGCGTCACCGTCACTCGCGGCGGCACACGCCCCGCCTCAAGCCCTGCGCGCATCTGCTGCATCTGCTGGCCGAGTAGAGTCGGGATCGCCTCCAGCCGCGCGACATAATCCTCCCGGTGCTTTCGCGTGCTCATCGGCACGCGCTCGCCCAACTGCGGCAGCCACACCGCGGGGCCGCTGCGGTCGTCCATCGGCACTTGCTCCTGAAAAAACCGCGCCGCGGCGATGTTGTCGCGCAGCTCCAGAATCAGAATCTCCGCCGACACCAGTTCATCCTCGCTCCACGACTTGGCCGCGTCGCCGGTACTCAGGGCCTCCAGCCGAGCCAGCCTGTCGGCCCATATTGCCCGGCGTGCGATGTACGCCGCGGGGCTCTCGTCGCGAAGCTGATCGTTGAATCGCAGATCGCCACGCGTGCTGGCGGTCGTCGGCTGGTCGAGCATGAGAAAGTCGACGTGCTCATCGAGAAGTGCACGCAGTCGCGGCTCGCCGCCGGCGGTCGCCATCGCCGAGACTCCGAGCACCGCCGCGCAAAAACCGGCGATGCCGATCATTCGTGATCGAGACAAAGGCTCGTGTGACGATCCCGCTGAACGTGGTTCCTGGTTCATCCCAGCAGCGTACCGCCGACGACTCGGGCGTGTACCCTCGATCATGGACCTCCACGACCAACGACCCTCCAGCCGCGTGCCGACCTCGCGGCGGGACCGACGGATTACGGCGCACGCGGGCCTCGCCGCCCTGATCTGTGCGCTGTTCGCGATTCCGGCTTGCGAGCGATCGGCCACAAAGCCCAGCGCTTCCGCGGACATGGAAAAGCGAAAGAAGTCGCTCGTCGAATCTATGGACAAGTACGCCGAGCCCGAGCCGCCGCCCGCCCCGCAGTCGGACCAAAAGCCCGAACCCAGCCCCGCGCCCTCGCCCGATTCCGCCCCAACGCCGACGCCCAGCCCGTGATCGGGACCAAAAAGTCACCCCCCGCCTCGGAGTGGACTCGACGCGGGAAGCCGATACAGTTCCGGTGCCTTGGGGATTGGTGTAACGGTAGCACGACTGACTCTGACTCAGTTAGTCTAGGTTCAAATCCTAGATCCCCAGTTTTCTCCGACGCCCCGCACCCGCGGCGTTCGCCCCCAAAAAAGCCCAGCACTTGAGCCTCGCGGCGGCTTCTTCCGCCGCGTCTGTGGCTGTGGTCCTTCGGTCCGCCACGCGTCCGTCCGAGAATCGTCTCCGGCCCAACAGCTCTGCGGCCTGGCGGCGGTTCGAACAGGTTCGCCGGCGGTGCAACCGCTGTCGCGACCACGGAGGTGCGTTGGTACCGGCTCTGATTGACGATACACTGTGAGTGCCTCGCGGCGGCAACGACGCGGGTGATCAAGCCGCAGAGTACCTCTTCTGAACGCACCATGGTTCTTCGCGTGCTCATGTCGCTGCTCATGATCGTCCAGCCGCTGGCGGCTGGCGAGTGGTGCAGCTGCATGGCCCGTGTTTCGTCCGCGATGGTGGCCGCGGGACCGTGCGTGTCCGAGGCCGAAGGCCGGAACTGTGGCAACGCCGACGACTGCTGCCCGATCGAGTCGAGCGTCGTCGCGGACCCATGCTGTTCGGCACTCGCGGACACCGGGCCAGCCCACGATCAGATCGATCAAGGTTGCTGCTCTCCATGGGACGACTGTTCGTCCTGCGAGACCTGCGGCCTGCTGCCCGTTGATGAGTCGAAGATACCGGCCTTGCCGGTGCACACGCCTTCGATGGCGGATCTCGTGCCGAACCTCTCGGACCTGCCGACGGGTGTGGTGATGGAGGTCGCGCCGCCGACGGTCCCGAACTTGCCAAACTTGGCGCGGGCGTTGCCCCCGCCTGCTCCTCCCGATCGGGCGGCGCTTTCTGTTTGGGTGATCTGATTCGAAAGTGCGTTCTGCCGTCGCTGGCGCGTTCATCATGCGCCGCGCGTGGCTGCTGCTCGCGTTGATCGTGCCGCGTGTTCTCGGCACTTTCGGCGTGCAAGTCCATCAAGCGTGTTTTTCGATTGACAATCATCCAAACCCTCCCGGGCGGATCGCTTGGCGATACACCCCGGGCCAGATCTCAAGGATCCATCACATGTTGACCATGAAGCTCATCGCCCTCATGTCCGCCGCCATGCTCTCGTTCTCCGGCGTCGGCTCTTCCACGACCGCCGCGGCGGCCAATGGCTGCTGCGCCGGTTGCTCGTGCTCCTGTTCGTGCGCCTGCTGCGCCTCGTCGTGCTGCTGCGGCGGTGGATGCTGCGGCTGCTGCTCGGGCTCGAGCTGCTGCTGTGGCGACTCCTCCGGCTGTGGCGCTGGTTGCGGCTGCTGCGCCAAGTAATCGCGACACCTCCGGGCATTGAGCCCGGAAATGACCGACGGGCGGCGCACCAAGGTGCGCCGCCCGTCTTCGATTTTGCCTCAGATCAACATCTGCCTTGCACCGGCCCCGATTATGGCTCGGTCGGCGTCGGCACCGGCGTAACGGGCGAACCTTCAAGCGTCCCCGGGTTCACCGGCCCGCTCGGAGTCGAACTCCGCACGGGCTGAAGGTTCACGACATCCACCCGCGTCGGCACGACGATCATCGCGTTCATGGAGTCCTCGAATCGGCTCTCGCCCTGAATGCCGACGATCGCGCCGAGCTTCGACTGCAGGTCCAGCTTCGGATCCGGCACCAGATAGCCAATCGTGCGGCCCGTGCCGGGCTCCGGGCTCTGGATGCGATACATCAGCGGCAGGCGCTGGCCGTCGTACACAACCGACGGAATCAGCCGCCCGATGTACGCGTACACGCGCGAGTTGCTCAGTTCCATGAGCTGCTGGCCGATGCGCTGCTGCTGGGTGTCAAGCGTACGGCTGGTTTCCTGACGGCTGCGCATCGCTTCGCGCACCTGCACGCGAAGCTCCATCGCCTCAACGAACTTACCCAGCCGACGGCGAAGGTTCTCATCACCCGGATTGCCGCCGAGCGTGCCGATGTAGTTCCGGAACTCCGTGATGGCCGAGTCCAACTCGGCTTCCATCAGCGGCTGCTGACGCACACGCTCGTACTGCTGGACGAGAACATCCACCGGGTTGGGCTTGGGCGGTGCCGGCGGCGCGGGCGGTGTGGGCGGTGTCGTGGCCACAGGGGCAGCGGGCGCTTCGCCCGCCGCGCCGGGTGTTGCGGGGACGAACGCCGGTGCCGAAGGTGCGGCGGTGCCGGTGCCGGTTCGATCGCCCGTCGGGGGCACAACGATCTCGACCGGTGCCGAGCCCGCGGGTGCCGCCGGCGACGGCGTGGTCGGCGTGCTCGCGGGTTCTGCCGGAGGCGTTGTGGCCGCGGGAGCAGTGGGGGCCGTTGTGGCCGCGGGGGCCGCGGTGGGGGCCGAAGGAGTTGCGGCGGGGGTCGCGTTCGCGCCCGATGCCGTGCTGGCTGTCCCGAGGAACTGGGCCGACTCCTCCGGCGAGGCTCGACGGGTGTTCCCCGCGGCGATAAAGCCCCGGGCCTCGCTCGGCACCGCGACGATGTACGCCGAAATACGGCCCCCATCATCCTTGAGGGTGTCGAGCACCTTGAACTCCGTACCGGAGGCCAGCGGTGCCTGCAACAACGGGAAGAAACTGCCACGCTCACCGATCTCAACGTTCAGCGCTCGCAGCGTGCTGGGCTTGGTCAGTCGCACGGTCGTGTTGTCCGCGCTCGGGCTGCACTCATCGGGACGGACCAGCGCCCGGCCTCCCGCCGGGTAACTGACACGCAGCCAGTTGCCGCTCTCGCCGTCGACACGCAGCATCGTGTTCACCGGCACGTTGGCAACGGGGTAGTACAGCGTCGCATCGCCCGCGCGCAGCGTCGTCGCCGTCGTAACGACCGCGACATACGGATCGACGGGGCGTGCCTGCGCCAGCGCGCTGCGGCTGAAGACCGTCGCCGCCAGCGTCGCGCCGACGATCACCGTCGGCATCGACCAGCACGCCGCGGCACACATGCTCGCCAGCGCCAACACGCGGGCCGAGCCCGCCACGCCGCGGCGGGCCGGCCGACCGTGCTTGGCGTTGCTGCTCGCGCTCGTGACGCCGTTCGAGAAGTTCGTGGTGGACTTTGATTCGCTGACCGTGCTCTGCGTGCGCATCGCGTTCTCCAAGATTTCGTGCGTCGTCCCGGTGTGCCCGGGTGCGGGCGGTGCTGCGGGCTTCCCCGTCGCCCCGGACCCGGTCGCGGCGTTCCGTGCCGTTATGGCCATGGTAGGAGTGTCGGCCCGACACGCCCGCCCGGTCGAGCATTTACCCACTTCGCCCGGCGATTCCGCCCGGATTCACCGCCCGGCCTCTCGGCAGCCCGGCAACAATGTCGCGTGAACGCCGACGACCAGTCCGATCCCGAACATCGTCCGGGCCGCTCGCCGCAGGCTGGCGGAGGCCAGGACCGCGGCGACATCGCCGCACTTCATGCCGCGGCCCGACGCCTGCGCGAGGGCGGAATCGTCGCGTTTCCGACCGAGACGGTTTACGGCCTCGGTGCCGATGCGCTCAGCGCCGATGCCGTGCGCCGGGTCTTCGCCCTCAAGGGCCGGCCGAGCAACAACCCGTTGATCGTGCACGTCAGCGGGCCCGACATGGCCCAGCGCGTCGTCAGCCGTTGGACACCCAAGGCCGACGCCCTTGCCCGCGCGTTCTGGCCCGGGCCGCTGACGATGGTTCTGCCCAAGGATCCTGCGGTGCCGGATGAAGTCACCGGCGGTCCGGGCAGCAAGACCGTCGCCGTTCGCGCGCCGAACCACCCGATCGCCACCGCGCTTCTCATGCTCTTCGGCGGGCCGCTGGTCGGGCCGAGCGCCAACCGCTCCGGTCACGTCTCGCCCACCAGCGTCGACCACGTCCGCGAGACGTTCAGCCCGCGCGATGTGCTGGCCATCGACGGCGGCGAATGCGGCGTCGGCATCGAGAGCACCGTGCTGCTCGTCCCCGTGATTCCCGGCATGCGGGCCCGCATTCTCCGACCGGGCATTATCGGCGCCGATGAGATCGCCCGCGTCCTCGGCGAGCCCGTCGACGACGTCGCGCCCGCACAGCCGCCCATCGGCGGCGATCCGCGGCACGCCGAACCGACGAGGCCGGGCACCGCCGCGATCGCGCAGGGCGCTGCGGAAGAAGCCAACGAGGCCGCCCCGAGCGACCGACCGATGCTCAGCCCGGGCACGATGGCCAGCCACTACGCGCCGCGAACGCGGACGGTGATGGTCGACGAGGTCGAAGGATGCGACGCGCTGGAGGATCTGATCGACGCCGGCACCGGCAGGGCGGTGATCCTCACCCATCGCATCGTCACGCACGTGCCCCCGCCGCATGAACTGGTTCGGCTCCCGGCAAGGGCGATGGAGTACGCGCAGGCGATCTACTCCGCGATGCGCCAGGCCGACCGGGCCAGTGCCGATGTGATCATCATCGAGCGTCCGCCGACGCAGAGCGAGATGCCGGGCGAAACCGCCGTGTGGCGTGCGATCGCCGACCGCCTTGCGCGGGCGACCGCGCCGCGTTGAAGCGGGTCGGGCGGCTTCGGACGGCCGCGTCAGGAACCCGGTAGTCTGCGCAGATCCGCGAGCCTCAAGACGCGAATGCCGACGCCAGGCCGAGGCCGCGACGCGTCGTCGAAAGCTGTCCGGTGTGCCAGCCGATGTGCCACGCGGTGCGATGCGCCGCGTCCAGCCGCGTCTTGGCCATTCCGTGCGATTCGCCCATCACCGGCTGGTGAAGCTGCTCGTCGGTCAGATGGGCCAGCGCCTCGTTCATGCGCGTGATGCTGGCCTGATAAGCCCGCATCACATCCTCAAACTTCGGGTACATCTTCGGGTCGTGGGCCGGCTTGCTGCCCATCCCGAAGAGCGCTTCCCAATCCTTCGGGCACACGCCCGGCTCGCCGGTCATGAGCCAGTGGAACCAGTCCGCGCTGGTGGCCAGGTGGCCGAGCGTCCACATCAGGCTCTGATCATGCGGAAACGGGATCGCGCACTGCTTATCCGCGGGCCAATTCTTCATCATCGCGTGCACCATTCCGTCGGCGAACTTCAGCAGTTCGATCGCGTGATGGGCATCGCCGAAGGTGTGAGGGTGCTTCTTGTCGTGGCCGCCCGCGTGTGCGGCGTGTGCGGCATGGTCGTTCGGAGTGTGGGTGTGGCTCATGACAGGAGGGTACCGCCGCGGTTTCACTGCGTGACGTCCGAATCACCAATCCGGTGCACCCTGATCAAAATCCCCGTTCTCTAGGGAGATCGCGTGCGGCCGTGCGTCGTGGCATTCCGCTTCGATATCCGCGATACTGCTGAGCGAACCAACCCGGCTCATCCACGCCGCGCGTCACTCGCGCCTCAACGCCCGTCACCCCATGACCAACCCACCACCCAGCCCCGCCGTCCCCCGCCTGCTCGCGCTCGATGCTCTTCGCGGCGGCACCATGCTCGCAATGGTCCTGGTCAACACCCCGGGCACCTGGTCGCACGTCTACCCCCCGCTCCGCCACGCCGACTGGCACGGCTGCACGCCCACGGACCTGATCTTCCCGTTCTTCCTCTTCGCCGTCGGCGCGGCGATGGCCTTTTCCCTCGCCCGCGCGATCACGCCAAAATCCCCCGCCGACCGACACGGCCTCTGGCCTCGGATCTTCCGCCGCGCCGGAATGCTCATCGCCCTCGGCCTTCTGCTCGCGGTCGCCACGCCGGTCTTCAGCACCCTGCTCCGCGGCGACACCTCGGGCTTTTCCACCATCCGCCTCCCCGGAGTGCTCCAACGCATCGCCCTCTGCTACGTGCTCGCGTGCGCGGCGGTCCTCTTCTTGCGCGTGCGCGGGCAGGTGATCATCTCGGCCCTCGTGCTTATCGCCCATTGGGCGCTGCTCGTGCTCGTGCCGGTACCCGTTGTCCCGCCAACCCCCGCCGGGGCCGTCGTCGTGGCCGATGCTCTGCGCCCCGGTCTTGGCAACGCCGACAACTGGCAACGCTTCATCGATCTGCTGGTCTTCGGCCAGCGGCACCTCTACTCCGGCAACCCGACCGATCCCGAGGGCCTGCTCTCGACCCTTCCCGCCGTCGTGACGGTTCTGACCGGGTACTGGACCGGCATGTTCATCCGCACCCAGCGCCCGCTTAGCGGCGAGTCGGCGATGGTCCTGGCTCTCGTCGGCGTGCTGGCGATGCTCTGCGGTCTGGTCCTGCACGCGTTCATCCCCATGAACAAGCCGCTTTGGACGCCCAGCTACGTCGTCTTCACCGCCGGGTGCGCCATCGTCGCGCTGGCCCTCTGCCTGCTGGTGTGCGACCTTCGCCGGGTGTGGCCGATCGCTCGCCCGCTGGAGATCTGCGGCCTCAACGCGATCCTGCTCTTTGTCGGCTCGGGGCTGGTCGCTCGTATCCTCGGTGCGATCCGCTTTGAGCAGCCGACCGACAGCGCTCCCAATCGCGTCGCCTCGCTTCAGGTCTGGCTCTTCGAGAACCTCGCGATGCCGCTTTCCGGCGGCGTTCCGATCAACGCGTCGCTGATCTATGCGCTGGCCAATTGCGTGATCTGGCTCCTGGTGCTCTGGTTGCTGGCCCGCAAGGGCTGGTATTGGAAGGTCTGACCCGCCGCGTTCTGAGGGGCCGATGTTGGCCCGGGGGTGGATAACCGCCGCCTGTCGGCGAACGCTTGGCCCATGAGCAGACGCCGTAGCGAAATCGCCTCCACCGCCGCCGAGCGCCTTTCCAGCATGTCCGCGGCCGGACGACTCACAACGATCAACGCGCTGGTCGGGTTCGACGGCTTCATCGACGCGATCATCCGTGTGGTCGATGCCCGCGCGAGCATGGCCCCGAGCGACTTTGTGCCGATCCCCACCATCGACGCGCTGGCGCGACGCGTCGCCGCCGCGGCGGGCCTGAGCGCGAACATGGAACTTGTCGTTCACGAAGAGCGATTCGGCGGCAACGGCCCGCTCATGGCCGGAGCCCTCGGCAGCCTCAGCCTCCCGGTCACATACATCGGCGGTGTCGGTCGGCCGGGCGATGAACGCACGCTCCACCCGATCTACGAGCCCTTCGCACGCCGCTGCGCGAAGGTGTACCCCGTCAGCGCGCCCGCCTTCACCGATGCGCTGGAGTTCGACGACGGCAAACTCATGCTCGGCAAGCCCGGCAACCTTCAGGGCATCACATGGGCCTCGCTCAAGACGATCTTCGGCCTGCCCGCGCTCATCGATCTCTTCGCCAGCCAGAGGCTCATCGGCATCGTCAACTGGACCATGATGGGCGGTGTTCAGGGCATCTGGCAGGGCCTCTGCGATGAGGTGCTCCCGAAACTCCCGGTGCTGCACATCCCCGGTCACATGCCGATCGTCCGCCGACGTATCTTCATCGACCTCGCCGACCCCGCAAAGCGCACCGATCCGGACATCCGCAGCGCGATGGCGACCCTCAGAAATCTCGAGGCGCACGCCGACGTCACGCTCGGCCTGAACCTCGCCGAAGCCGTGCGCGTCGACCGCGCCCTCAACAGTGGCGCGTTCGCGTCGTGCAGGCATCCGTCGAGCCCGACCGGTCCGGAGGTCGCCAGCGCGGCGGAAGTCCTGCGCAACGCCACCGGCCTGAGCTGCGTGGTCATTCATCCGCGCAGCGGCGCCGGCGCAAGCGACAGCATGACCGCCGCGGCGTGGTTCGACGGCCCGATGGTCGCCAAGCCCCGCCTGAGCACCGGCGCGGGAGACCACTTCAACGCCGGATTCGCGCTGGCGCAGGCCGCGGGTCTGCCGCTGGAAGAGTGCCTCGCCGCGGGCACCGCCACCAGCGGCGCATACGTTCGCGACGCCGAGAGCCCCACGCTGGCGCGTCTGTGCGAGATGCTCGCGGCACTCCCTGAGCCGCAGGCGTGAGCGTTCGCATCGATCACGGTGACTGGCTCGACCTCGCCCCGTCGCTCGATCACGCGAGCATCGACTTTCTCTACGCCGACCCGCCCTTTAACACCGGCAAGACCAGACGCACCCCGCCGAACGCCGCTCGCGCCGGGCGGGACGCCGATACGCATTACGCCGACCGCTTCGAGTCTTCCGAGGACTACATCCGCTTCTTGCGCGAGCGTCTGGCTTCGACGCTCCCGGCGCTCCGCCCGACGGCGAACATCGCGATCCACGTGGACTGGCGCACCAGCCACCATGTCCGCCTGCTTCTTGATGACCTGCTCGGCCCCGATTGCTTTGTCAACCACCTGATCTGGACCTACGGCCTCGGCGGCTCCTCGCCCCGCTGCTTCGCCCGCAAGCACGACGACATCATCGTCTACTGCCTCGATCCCCGCCGCGCGTACTTCCTCGCGCCCAGAGTTCCCGCGACCAGCCGCCGCCTCGCCGGCACGACCAAGAAGGCAACCGATGTGCTGGACATCCCGGCGCTGAACAACATGGCCCGCGAGCGCACCGGATACCCGACCCAGAAGCCCCTGGCGCTGCTCGAACTGCTCATCGACGCCTTCTGTCCGCCCGGGGGCGCCGTTTTCGACCCTGTCATGGGCAGCGGTACCACGCTCGTCGCCGCGCAGAGGCTTGGGCGTCACGCCGTCGGCTTCGACATCAACGCGCGTGCGATCACGATCGCCCGGGGGCGACTGTTCCCCGTGGCCGCGGCCACCCCTCGCCGCCAACGCCCCGAATCGGCGGGTGATTGACCGACTTCTCGCCCTCGTGCCCGGCTAGCATCGGAACCCGCGTGGAACCACCCATGATCCGTTGGCTCGCCAACCAGTATGCCAGACGGATCGTTAACATCAACGTCAACATCTGCGTCGCCAGCCTCGCGGCCATCACGCTCACGGCGATTCCGCTCTATCTCTCTCGCTACTTCGGCGTGACGCACGAGCACAAGATCACCATTCTCATCATCACGCTCGTCAGCGACTGGATCATCGACCTTGTCATCGCCGTCGGGCTTCACTGGCTGGCCAATCACTGGCCGCAGCGATGGAAACGCACCCGCACCCTCGTGGACAAGGCCGACCGCGTGATCGACGCCGCGCCGCCGCCGATCTCGTTCGTCAAGGATGCGACGATCATCCAGTTGCAGCGTCTGTGCCTCAGTCCGCTCTTCTACATCATCGCGCTGTACACGCAGTGGCTGCTGATGCACGAGGGGCTCGGGCGGGAGATCTCGGCGTTCCTGGGCTTCCTCCTTGCCGTCATCGTCACGCGAATCCTGCACACGATCTGGCTCTTGCGTTCAGAGCGCAGGGCGTTTGAGCAGTGGGAGGCCATGCAGGCGGCTCGCGGGCAGAACAACCTGCCCCGCTCCAAGCCCGCTTCGGCCGATGCGCCGCCAACGCGCAGCGCCGCGACCACCAATGCCTCGCGGAACTGAATCACCATGTGCGGCATCGCGGGCATCTATCGCGTTTCCGCCACGCCCATCGCATCCCGCGATGCGATGAGCGATCACGCCGCGGGTTTCTGGTCCATTCCCGATTCCTGGCTCGACACGCTCGATCGCGCGATCGTCCATCGCGGCCCCGACGGCCAGGGCCGATTCCGCGCACGCTCCATCGCGCCCAGCGGTCATCTCGTCGAGGTCGCGTTTGTTCATCGCCGGCTCAGCGTGATCGATCCGCAGGGTGGGGCGCAGCCCATGCTCGCGCCGAGCGCCGATGCCGACTCGCCCGCATCGCCGGCCCTCGCCCGCGCCGCCGTCGCGCACGCCCGCCCCGCGGATCACCTTTCCGCCGGCGCTCTGGCCAACATCCCGCCCGGCAACGCCGCGTTTACCATCGTCTTCAACGGCTGCATCTACAACCACCGCTCGCTCCGTGCCGCCCTTCCGGCTCATCGCTTTCGCACTGACCACAGCGATACCGAGACACTGCTGCACGTGCTCGCCGGCGACACGAGCGCACTTCCGAAGCTCGACGGCATGTTCGCGCTGGCACTCTGGAACGCGAGCGATGCATCGCTGACACTCGCCCGCGATCGAGCGGGCGAGAAGCCGCTGCATGTTCTTGAGGTCACAACCGCGACCGAGCGCATTGTCGCGTTCTGCTCATCGGCCGCCGGCCTTGTCCCTTTGCGTAGGCTCATTCAGCCGCAGGCCAGCCTCCGAATCAACACCGGCGCGCTCGCGTCTTTCTTTGCCATGGGCTTCGGGCCCGCGTTCCCGGCCGACGGTTTCTCGAGCGTTCCGCCCGCTTCGCGGCTGACCATCGCCCCCGGAACACGCACCCTCGCGACATTCGCAGATGCTCCGCCCTCGGCCGCGCTCGATCCCGCGGAGCGAACGAACCGCCCGGACGCGGCCACGATCGACGCGCTTGTCCGCCAGAGCGTGCGCGAGCGGATGGAGAGCGACATTCCGCTGGGCTGCTTTCTTTCTGGCGGGATCGACTCATCGCTCGTCGCCGCACACGCCGCGAAGTTCGCCCCGGGGCTTCGCACCTTCACCGTCCGCATGCCCGTTTCGGCGTACGACGAATCCGGCGTCGCCGGTGCCGTCGCCCAAGCACTGGGCACCAATCACACCACCGTCGAAGCCGGCCCCGCGCCCGGCCAGTCCCTCGCCGATGATCTGGCCGGGCTCATCGCAACCCTCGGCACCCCGCTGGCCGATTCGTCCCTGCTTCCCTCCACGTGGCTGGCCCGCGCAGTCCGCCAGCACGTCGGCGTCGCACTCAGCGGCGACGGCGGCGATGATCTCTTCGGTGGCTACCAGCGTCAGGCCGCGGCGGACTTGCTCGCGGGCAACGCGGGCGATCTCCTCCGCGCGCTCCCATCGTCGCTCTGCGCACTGGCGTGCACGGTCCTGTCCCAAGGCGCATCGCCAAAGTCCGCGCGAGCCAAGCTCTCGCGCCTCATCGACGCGGCCCGAGGCGGCCAGACGCTCGACCTGCTCGCGATCTTTCCCCGCTCAATGCTGCCCCCTGGGTTCCAATCGCAGGTCGATCCGCTCGCCGATGCATGGAGCACACGCGGCACCGCCGGCGCTCTGGCGATCGATCGCTACCGCTACCTGCCGCAGGACCTACTGACCAAGGTCGATACCGCATCCATGTCCTGCGCGTTGGAGGTCCGCGCACCCCTGCTCTCGGCCGCGCTGCTCGACGTTTCGCGATCCGCGCACCTGGATGCGCTCATGCCCTCCGCGTTTCCAATGCGCAGGCTCAAGGTCCTTCTCCGCGCCGCCGCGGCACGCCACGTGCCGGCCAACCTCCTCGATCGCCCCAAGATGGGCTTCGCCCTGCCTCTTGGCCACTTCTTTCGCGAAGATGCCATGGGAATCCGCCGATCGCTGCTTGCGTCGACGCTCGACGCCAGCCGCGAGGCCTGCCCAATTCCGGGGCTGAGCATCCACCGAACATTTATCGAGCGACTGGTGCGGGAGCATCAATCCGGTGCCGCGGATCACGCCCAACGCCTGTACGCTCTGCTCGTGGCCGCGATTTGGACCCGCTGGGTGGCATCCGCGGACGCGGGTTGAACGGACCCAGGGGCAGGATTCTGGCGGCGACCAAGCGGAATCGGCCGCCGGCGGGGCCGAGAACAAACACCCGCGCCGTCGTTCACGCTCCGTGCGAAGGATTGCCGATGACCAAGCTTGTGAGCGAGAACAACTTCAGCAGCGTTTCCCGACGCCACGTGCTGGTCGTCGGTGGTCTGGGCGCCGTCAGCCTTGTGCTGGCAGGCTGTGCCTCGCCCGGTGGTGCCGACCGCACCGGCGGCGATGAGGACCCGATCCCCGGGCCGTGGGGTGCGCGTGCGGACAGGAACGCCCGCCCCGCGCCCACACCGCCGCCGACTCGCGCCGAGACGCCGCAGCCGCTTCCTCGCGCCGGCGGTCCGATCATCGTTCTTCCCCGCACGCGCTGGACCCGCGCCGGTGTCGCTCGCCCGAGCGAGATCAACCCCATGCGCGGCGTGCGTCGGATCACGATCCATCATGACGGCATGGACTCGTTCACCACCACGGACGAGTCCGCCTCGCGCCGCCGCCTCGAGCAGATTCGCCGCTCGCACGTCGAGGGTCGCAAGTGGGCCGACATCGGCTACCACTACATCATCGACCCCGCAGGACGAATCTGGGAGGGTCGCGGCGTTCAGTTCCAGGGTGCGCACGTCAAGGACAACAACGAGAACAACCTCGGCATCATGTGCATGGGCAACTACGACAATCAGTCGCCCACGAACGCCATGCGATCGGCCCTTGACCGGTTCGTCGCGTCTCAGATGCGTCAGTACCGCGTGCCGATGAACGAGGTTCGTACGCATCAGGAACGCATGGCCACGGCCTGCCCGGGGCGGAACCTGCAGGCGTACATCCGCGCATCGCGATCCTCCGGCGGCGGGATGACCCTCGCGCTGAACGATGAAGCGTTGAGCGTGCAGTTCGTCTGACCGCCGCAGCCACGACACGCCGGTACCCGTTTCGGGACTTGTTGCCCAGCGTCCGCTGAGTGTTCGCCAGCGCTCGCCGAAGGTCCGTTCAGCGCCGACGCCGAGCGGCGATCACGCCGCCGAGCACCAGCAGCGCCGTCGACCCGGGGGTGGGAATGAGCGGGGCGTAGTTGCGTCCGCTGCCGCTGGTGATGGCAAACTCGGGCCACGGGATGATCTGCTGATCCGGGCCGCGAACCTCAATCGCCCGCAGCCGAAGCCCGCCGAGCGAGCCCTGCGACTCGCCCCGCGGCGTCATCTGCAGGTCATCGGCAAAGTTGCTGCTCGCAGAGCCCGAACTGCCCAGCACACCCGCGGTGTTGAACGACGCGGTGCTGACCAGCGACATCGCCACCTGGGTGCCCGGTCCGTTGACCGCGATCGTGGTCGTGTACGGAATCTCAAGGGCCACGTACGTCCGGGCGAGTTCATCGCCCGTGAGCGATGTGCTGAGCAGTGTCGTCGGTGTTCCGCTGAACGCGCCGCCTGTGACCAGCACCCTGGACTGCGCCCGGCCGCTCGCGTCCGATCGCGTCATTTCGCCCGTGAGTTCGAAGCGGAACGTGACCGACACCGTCGAGACCGAGAGCCCCGAAATGCTGATCACATCCGCCCAGATCGACGTCGATGTGGCCGTGAACGACGCCGCCTGCACGTTCGCGTTCGTCAGCGACAACGCCGAGCGCGACCGCATGGTCGCGAGCCCCTCATCGCCCGTCCCCGGTCCCTGATACGGCTGGCTCCGCGACAGCACGTCGCTCATGAACGACATCTGATTCGACACCGCGCCGGTCACAAACGAATGCTGCGGCGACGGAAGCGCCTGCGCCACGCCCGTTGCGCTGAACGAACTGGTCACCCGCGGCGAGCCGGTCGGCGGCGTGCCTTGCCACTGCACCTGGGTGCGGGCGGTCTGTCCTTGATTGATCTGCGCACTGGCCACGCTTGCGGGAAGACCCGCGGCTGCAGCCGTCGCGCACAACGCCCATCGCATGTGAACTCCTTCTACCTCGCTTGCTGACGTGTACCAAAATAGCACCAACTCGGCCTGAGCCAAGCAAATGCCTGCAGAAACAACCCGTTTCTGTCAAAATACGGACACTTTTGGGACGCTCGAGCAGCCCCAGCGACGAGAACTAAGTGATTTACCTCGGCTCCGCGTTCACCTTTGCGGGTGGTGCGGTGGCCTGGGACGCATCGCCCTGAAGCACCGAGGCTGGGATCGCGAATGCCCAGAAGTGGGTGTCCTGGTCCTTCCGGAAGTCGTTATCGCTGACGATGTACAAGACAACGCTCCCGTTCGGCAGGGTCGGACCGAAACACAGGGCCTCGATCTTCTCGGGGAACTCCGCCGAGCGCAGGCCAAAGGCCGGGTCGAGCATGTCCAGAATCAGTGTCTTCTTCGCCGGCACAACGCCCGCGGGGAGGGTGTCGGCGGGAAGGCTGGGGAGGTTCGACACATCGGTGGCGTCGGTAAAGTCGGCGTGGTAGATCCGCTTGGCCTTCGACTTCGCGCCGTCCTTGCCGTCGCGTTCGATCACCAGGAACGTTGTCGCGCTGATCGCGAGGATCTCGTTGGTGCCCAGGGATGCATCGCTGAGCGGATACACGAGCTGGCGCGAGGTGCCGGAAGCCAGATCGATCTGGAGCACTCGGCAATTGAGCCCCTTGCGTCCGCCATCCTGAATGAGCGGTGACTGGAGCAGCGCGGTGAGTGTCGAGCCATCGGGAGAGATGGCCAGCCCCTCAAAACCACGATTGGCGACGCGGCCGGCCGCGTTGGCGGTGATCTCCGCTTCGGCATCCGCACTCGGCTTGGCGATCGCGAAGATCGGCGGGACCGCAATCGAACGGATCGCGACGCCATCTCGCGTGAATTCCGTGATCGTCGGGCCGTACTCATCGCTGACAAACACCGACTCACCCGTCTTGCTTACCCGAATGCCTTCCGGGTCCAGCCGGAGCGGTGAAGTGCCATCATCGATCGCGCGGGACAGGCCAACAAACCGGCGCGCAGTCTGGTTTTGCAGCAGCACGGTGCGGCCGATGGAGACCGTCAGGTCGTAGGGCCGAGTGCTCGGGTCCTTCTTGGGTGTCAGGGTCAGGTCGAGTTCCTGCCATCGGCAGTCAAAGTCCACCGCGCCATCCTGCGGCCCGCGATCGGGCAGGGCGATGAAGCGATTACCGACGCCCGTGTACGCCAGACCCGAGCCAAAGCCTCCGAGTCGCGCGCGGGGTTGGCCGTCGCTCATGGTGCCCGTGAGCCCGGAGTTGTCGTTCGTCGCTGCGGGAATCACGGCGTGCGCGAGCAGCCGCACGCGATCGTCAGCAGGAGTCTTCTCCGGCGTTGCACGCTCGGCCGGCGCGGGCTGCGTGAGCAGGCTCACGGTGAGCATGGGGATCAGGGCGTTCGTGAACATGGAATCTGCTCCGAGGTCAACGCGTGCGGATGAATCGCGACGAAGATCGTTCGCCGAGCGGCACGTGAAGAAATGGCAAGCGTGTGAAGATTGGGTTCAGGCTTCGGTCCGGCTGCCCGGGGCATCGGGGAGCACCAGCGCTCGCGGCCGGACAACAACCGGAGCCAGTTCCGGCAGATCCTTGCTGCCGCGAACGCCCGCGGCCTCGAACTGGCGGAGCGTGGGCTCAAGGCGCGACTCGTACGACGAGCAGAACTCGTTGTACTTCTTCACGGCCGATTCCAGTGCGTCGCCGAGTTTCGAGACGTGCTCGAAGGCCACGCGGGCGCGCTCGTGGAGCGTGCGCCCGAGTTCCAGCAGCGCGTCGGCCTCCTGCGCCAGTCGCTGCTCGCGGAAACCCACCGCGACGGCGCGCAGCATCGCGATCAGCGAGGCCGGGCTGGCCAGCAGCACGTTCTGTGCCGCGGCGGACTCGAGCAGGTCCGGGCGACGCGAGAGCGCGGCATCGAGGAACTGATCACCTGGCAGGAACATGACGACAAAGTCGGGCGAGCCCTTGTACTGCTGGTAGTAGTCCTTCCGCGCGAGTTTGCTCGCCTGCTCGACGATGCCATCGGCGTATCGGCGCAAGTGCGTTTCGACGTCCTGAGGGGAGGTGGCCTCCATCGCGTCGAGATAGGGCTTGAGGTTGGCCTTCGCGTCGATGACCAGTTCGCGCCCGTTCGGGAGCTGAACGATCATGTCCGGTCGCAGGGCCTGGCCGGAATCGTTGATGGTCTGGTCCTGCTCCTTGAAGTCGCAGTACGGGCGCATGCCCGCGAGCTCGGCGACGCGCTTGAGTTGAACCTCGCCGTAGCGGCCCCGGATCTGCGGCTCGCGGAGCGAGCGCACCAGGCGTGCCGTTTCCTGTCGGAGCGCGGCGCCCTCGGTCTGCATGGCCCGGACCTGCTCGCTGAGCGTCGCGTAACTTCCGGTGCGAGCCTGCTCCATGGCCGCGAGTTTCTCATCGGTCTTGCGGAGTGTCTCGGCGATGGGCGCGATGAGCTTGTCGACGGCTTCGCGGCGGCGCTCGATGTCGGTCGCGGCCTCGGCCCGGTCGGCGGCCAGACGCTGACGCGAGAGTTCGAGCAGTTGCTGCTGGCTCCGCTCGAGGGCCGCGCCGGCGAGTTGGCCGAAGGACTTCTCCATCATCTGCGAGAACTCGGCCAGTTTGCTCTCGACGTTCTTCTGGGCCTGCTGGACGCTGGCCAGTTGGGCCTGATGGAGCGCGGCCTTGCTGGCCAGTTCCTGGGCGTGGATCGCGTCGCGCGAGGCGAGGGACTCGCGCAGGCGTTGCTCCGCCGCGGCGCTGTCGGCGCGACGCTGCTCGTCGAGCGCGGCGAGGCGTTCGTTCAGCCGCGCGGCCTCGGCGTTGGCCTGGGCGATTCGGTCCCCGGCCAGCGCGGCCTGGGCTCTGAGGGCATCGCGCTCGGCCCTGAAGTCCGCCGCGGCCCGTTCGGCTTCCTCGGCTCGCTGGGTCATGCCCGCGAGCAGTGCGGCGCTCTGGGACGATCGCCGGACAAGGACGAACGCCAGAGTCGCCAGGGCGGCGGAGAGGAGCGAGAGAACGATGACCGCAATTTCCATGGGAGCATGCTAACCGGGGCATGGCCGCGACCCGGCCGCCGGACGGGCTCAGACTGACAGCATGGTGTCAGTGGTGTGGCCGATGGGTGGGGTTGATCGCCGCGGCGGCGTCTGCCAAATCGACACCCGTTGACGACGGGCTGGCCGCGGGCGACGTCCGATGGCGGGCAAAAACCCGAACATTCATAAAACAAACTGGCGGTCTGTTTCTCGTTTTTGCGGTTCCACCGGGCAGTTCGGGGCCTTTCGCGGGGGAGATGGCACGGCGGGCGCGCCGCGTGGCTGGTACTGAGATTGCCCATGGCCTTGGAGATGCGTCGGTCCCGATTCCAATTTGGGCAGGTACTCCCGTGGCTGAGCCGCGGGGCTGCGCGGGGCCACCATGCCGAGGTTTTTGACGATGGTGCTCGCGGCGGAGGCGGGGCGGTGGGGGATTCGGCGACCGGGGGCGGCGCGGGTGCCCCGGGGAACAGGTTGCGGCTGCTGTTGTCGACCGGTGGCTGGTCGCCGACGCCGTGGGCCGATGGGTTGCCGATGCTCCTCGAGCCGATGGGCGTTAGCAGCGTACGGGTGAGCAGTGCACGACAGGCCGAGCGGGTGATCCGGCGCGAGCCGGTGCATATCGCGGTTGTGGACCTGACGATTCCTCTGGACGAGAGCGACGGCGAGTCGAGCCTTGAGGATGGCGGAACGCGGATACTGGAGTTGCTGTCGCGGTTGGATCAGCCGCCGCCGACGGTGGTGATCAAGCCCGTGCGGTCGCATCGGGATGATCACCGGAATCTGCACGCGGCGCTGCGGTGCGGAGCGTTTGCGGTGGTGGATCGGGCGTCGGCGGATCTTGAGTTGATGCTCGGCGTGATGCAGCGGTGTCTGGCCCGTTTCTACGCGGGTCGCTGGCCGGGCGGGAGCGGGCTTGGGGGTGGTTTGGGTGGAGGCGGAACGATGTACGTGTGAGCGGTGGGGGGGAACAAACGTGGCCCGGTCGGGTCGGTGGGCCGATTCGGCCGGGCGATTGAAGGATGCGGACGAGCGGGAGGCCGATGACGGCCGACCGAGCAGTTTCGAGAACAGTTCACTTTCGAGAATTGGAGAAGCACGATGGCCAAGACTGCAGAAGCGAGCAACGGGACCAAGGCTGGCAAGACCGCGAACGTGGGCTTCCGCCCGCTGGGCGACAAGGTGCTGGTGCGTCGTGACAAGGCGGGCGACCGGACCGAGAGCGGTCTGTATCTGCCCGAGAAGGCCAAGGAGACGCCGCGGATCGGGACGATCGTCGCCGCGGGCACGGGCCGCACGAATCACAAGACCGGCGACCTGATCCCGCTGAGCATCAGCAAGGGCGACCGCGTGCTCTTCAGCAGCTACTCGGGGACCGAGGTGAAGATCGATGGCGAGGAGTACCTGGTGATGACCGAGAGCGAGATTCTCGCGGTGATCGAGGACTGAGTCGATCTCGGCGATGAATGCCGAGTCTGGATTCGAGCGGGCGGGCGGGACGTGTGAAGATCAAGTCGGTTGAATCGATACCCTGAAAGGAAGCAAGACATGGCTGCGAAGCAGATTGCGTTTGATTCTGACGCTCGTGAGCGGATTCTGCGTGGTGTTCAGAAGCTGGCCCGCGCGGTGAAGGTGACCCTCGGCCCGTCCGGGCGCGTGGTGGTCCTTCAGAAGTCCTTCGGCGCGCCGACGGTGACCAAGGACGGCGTGACGGTCGCGAAGGAAATCGAGGTTGATGACGCGTTCGAGAACATGGGCGCGCAACTGGTCAAGGAAGTCGCCAGCAAGACCAGCAAGGACGCCGGCGACGGCACGACGACGGCGACGATCTACGCCGAGGCGCTGTTCCAGGAGGGCCTGAAGAACATCACCAGCGGCGCGAACCCGAACGAGATCAAGCGCGGCATCGACGCGGCGGTCTCGGTGCTGACCGACGAGCTCAAGAAGATGAGCAAGAAGGTCGAGAGCAGCAAGGAGATCGCGCAGGTCGGCACCTGCAGCGCCAATCAGGATGAGCAGATCGGCAAGATCATCGCCGAGGCGATGGACAAGGTCGGCAAGGACGGCGTGATCACGGTCGAGGAGGGCAAGAGCCTGGAGACCGAGGTCGAGCTGCTCGAGGGCATGCAGTTCGACAAGGGCTTCCTCTCGCCGCACTTTGTGACCAGCCCGGCGACGATGGAGTGCGTGCTGGAGAAGCCGTACATCCTGATCCACGAGAAGAAGATCTCCAGCGCCAAGGACATGCTGGGCATTCTGGGCAAGATCGCCGAGCAGGGCGCGAGCCTGCTGATCATCGCCGAGGACATCGAGGGCGAGGCCCTCGCGACGCTGGTGGTCAACAAGCTGCGTGGCGTGCTGAAGGTCTGCGCGGTCAAGGCGCCGGGCTTCGGCGACCGCCGCAAGGAGATGCTGGGCGACATCGCCACGCTCACCGGCGGCAAGGCCATTATGGAGGAACTGGGCATCGAGCTTGAGAAGATCGAACTCAGCGACCTCGGCCGCGCCGCGAAGGTCACCGTCGACAAGGACAACACGACGATCGTCGAGGGCGGCGGCAAGCCGAGCGACATCAAGGGCCGCATCGAGCAGATCCGTCATCAGATCGCGATCACGACCAGCGACTACGACCGCGAGAAGCTCGAGGAGCGTCTGGCGAAGCTGGCCGGCGGCGTTGCGCAGATCAACGTCGGCGCGGCGACCGAGGTCGAGATGAAGGAGAAGAAGGACCGCGTCGACGACGCGCTGCACGCCTGCCGCGCGGCGGTCGAAGAGGGCATCCTCCCCGGTGGCGGCGTGGCGATGCTCAAGGCCCGCAAGGCCCTGGAGAAGGCCCGCAAGAGCGCCAGCGGCGACGAGCGCATCGGCATGGACATCGTCTACCGCGCCGTGGCGGCTCCGATCAAGCAGATCGCGGCCAACTGCGGGCTGGACGGATCGATCGTGGCCAACAAGGTCGAGGAGTCGAGCGACGTGGCGTTCGGCTACAACGCCCTGACGCACGAGTACGGCGACCTGATGAAGATGGGCGTGATCGTGCCGACGAAGGTCGAGCGCGTGGCGCTGCAGAACGCGGCGAGCATCGCCGGGCTGCTGCTGACGACCGACGCCGCGGTCGTGGAGATCAAGGACAAGAAGGCCAAGGTCCCCGCCGGCGGCGGCGAGGACATGGACTATTGATCCGCGACGCGGATTGATGGTTCAAGGCTCGATGTAGAGTGATACAAGGCCCGCGGATTCGTCCGCGGGCCTTGTTCATTTGGCCGGCCGCGGCCTAACGCCGGCGGATGGACTTGAACACCGAGATGGTGATGGACATCAGCAGCACGCCCGCGGCGACCAGCCCGACGCGCTGCCAGAACCACACGCTGGTCAGGCCCGGACCGAGCAGGGCGTAAACCGCCGCGACAACGCACAGGAGCACAATGACGAACAGTCCGCTCAGCGTGCCGATGATCAGGCCCGAAAGCAGACGCGTGCCGAGAGATGCGGTGGTGGTTGGTGGCATGGGAGAATCCGGGAGTGAGCAGGGTGCTCGTCGATTACGGATGCGCGTGCAGGGGCGTTCCGTCGTGGCGTGGGCGCGGGGCTTGCTCAGAACGCTCGCGTGACCACCGCGTCGGCCATGAGTTCCATCATGCGCCGGGCGGGGCTCGGCGGGCACTGCCCGAGGGCTTCGCGGGCTTCACGCACGAGTGTTTCGGCGACTGTGCGGGCGTGGGCGATCGAGCGGGTTGATTCCAGCGCGCGACGCAGGGCCTCGGCGGTGTCGCTGGCGCGGTCGGCGGCGTCCTCCAGCAGCAGCAGCGTGCGGCCGCGCTGCACGGCGTCGGCGGTGGTCAGGTGGTGGATCATGGGCAGCGTGAGCTTGCCCTTCTCCAGATCCTTGAGCAGGCTCTTGCCCACGATGCGCTGATCGCCGGTCAGGTCGAGCAGGTCGTCCTGAATCTGGAACGCGACGCCGAGGCGGAGGCCGAAGCGCTCCAGCGCGGCGACGAGGTTGGCGGGGGCGCCGGCGTGCTTGGCCCCGAGCCTGCACGCTGCGGCGATGAGACTGGCGGTCTTGCGCTCGACGATGCCGAAGTACGTGGCCTCATCGAGAGACAGGTCGTGGCGGTGGGCGTTCTGGAGCAGCTCGCCGGCGCAGAGCGTCATACCGACGCTGGCGATGGACTGGCTGGTGTCCTTGTCGCCCAGGCTCGAGCAGAGGTGGAACGCGGCGGAGAAGAGATAGTCGCCGAGAATGACCGCGGCCTCGTTGCCGTGCAGCGCGTTGATCGTGCCCTGGCCGCGCCGGGTGTCGGCGGTGTCGAGCACGTCATCGTGAACGAGCGTGGCCAGGTGCACCATCTCGCAGACGGTCGCGACGACGAGGATGGGATCGGGCGTGGGCGTGTGCGGATCGGTCGCGGCGGAGGCGTGCGGCTGCGCGGCCTGGCCCGCGGCCAGAGCGCTAAGGATCGTCAGCGCCGGGCGGATCATCTTGCCGTGGTAGCGGGCGACGTGGCGGCAGAGGCTTTGGACCGCGGGCAGGTCGCTGCGGAGCGCATCGGCGACGCGGCGCTCGACCAGCGAGAGCGAACCGGCCAGATGGTCCTGCAGCGGCGACAGATCCGCCGGGATGTCGAGCATCGAGGGCATTGTCGAGGATAGACGCGGCGGGACGGTGGGGAGGCAACGGGTCATCTGTGCAGGCCGTCGAGCGGTCGAGTCGGGGCGGCGGCGGCGCGTGGGCGTTGGCGCGGCGGAGTGTGTGTGCTTCGAGAAACTCGCCCGGCCGCCGCCCGAGCGTTCTCCGGCGTCCCTCCGTCCCACCGTGCCCCGCGTTCGATCGTTCCGGTCAGTCGCCCTCGGCCTGCTTGAACTCCTCGAACGCGCCGCGCTTGTCCTCCTCGGCGACGTACGCGCGGAACTCGGTCATCTTGTAGCTGATGAAGCAGAAGACATGGTGCAGCGTGAGGTACTCGATGTCGGTCGCGTCCTTGGGGACGTCTTTGCGGAGGCGGTCGAGTTCGGCGAGAAGTGCTTCGGCTTTCATGGTCGGCGACTCCAGAAAAAGTGCGCGGTCGGATGCTCAACGTTCAGCGATCACCCCTGATGGCCCCGGCCCCTGACGGACCCGGCCCGGCCCCGGCCCGGTCACGGCCCCCGTCCCGTGCTGCCGCCGCGATTCCACAGCGCGGCGAGCGCAAAGCCCGCCGTCAGGGCCAGCACGATGCAGTTGCCCAGTTGCACATCGAACTGCAGACTGGCCCACAGCCCGACCAGCAGCCCGGCGACGCCCGCAGCGCAGGCCAGCACCAGCACGCGGCCCATTCGAGAGGACAGCCGCAGCGCGATGGCCCCGGGCAGGACCAGCAGGGCCGTGGCGGGCACGACGCCGGCCAGGCGCATGGACGTGACGACGGCGACGGCCAGCAGCACCATCAGCGTTGCCCGCATCAGCCGCGTGCGCACGCCGAAGGCTTCGGCGGAGGTCTCATCGAACGACCAGAACAGCAGCGGTCTCCGCAGCAGCCAGAGCGTCAGGGCCACGCCGATGGCCACGCCCCAGGCCACGGCGGCGTCGGTCCACGATGCGCCGGAGATCGAGCCAAAGAGGATGCTCTCCCACGTGCGTGAGCTCGTCGGCAGGCCGCGGGCGGCGGCGGCCTGTCGTGCGACCTCGACCAGCACGCCGCCGAGGGCCATGCTCGCGACCAGGAACAGGCCGATGCCGGTGTCGATGTGCGTGGCCTTGCGGTCGGAGACCGAGGCCATGAGAACGGCCGCGGCGATGCAGAACAGCAGCACGATGACGAACTCGATCCACGCCGCGCCGCTCCCGTCGGCCGCGAGCAGATCGCCCAGTCCCCAGACCTGCGCCAGCACGGCCAAGACCGCGGCGACACCGACGCCGCCGAAGGCCGAGTGGCTGATGCCCTGCCCGACGAAGGCCAGGCGCTTGAGCACGACCAGCACGCTCAGCACCGCGCAGAGCAGCACGAGCGCCAGGCCGATGACCGCCGGACGCCAGACCAGCGACACGGCCAGATCGGGATCGTTGAGATACTCCAGAATGATCACGGGCGCGGGCCTCCGGATCGGCCGTCGTGCGCGTGCGTGTGCTCGGCGGGGCAGGGTTGGCCCGGCCCGTGCGCGTGGATGTGCATCCCCGACAGCGCCGTGCCGCCGAGTCCCGCGACATCGTGGCTGAACAGTTCGGCCAGCACCTGCGGCGTGAGCCCGGCGGGCGAATCGTGAAAGTGCAGCCTGCGCGACAGGCACGCCACGCGGTCGCTGCCCGCGGCGATGGCCCGCAGATCGTGCGAGACGATGAGGATCGTGATGCGCCGCTCGCGGTGGATCTTCGCCAGCAGTTCGGCGAACTGCGCCTGGCCCAGGGCGTCGATGCCGACCATCGGCTCATCGAGCACCAGCACGCGCGGTTCGGCGGCCAGGGCGCGAGCGATCATCGCGCGCTGGGTCTGCCCGCCGCTGAGCGAGCCGATGGGCCGGTCGGCGAACGGCGCTGCGCCGCAGAGTTCCATCGCCGTCTCGACCGCGCGGCGATGGGCGGGGGCGATGGGCCGCCACGCGGGCGTGCGCCAGGCCGCGCCGAGGGTGACGACCTGCCGGACCGAGAGGGGGAAGCCCATCTCGGCCTCGACCTTCTGGGGCACGTACCCGATAAGCCCGCGCCGCCGCGCGGCGGCGGGGTCGAGGCCCATGATGCGAACGGTCCCGGAGGTGGGCGTGAGCAGCCCCAGGGCCAGCCGCAGGAGCGTGGACTTGCCGCCGCCGTTGGGCCCGAGGATGCCCAGCCGCTCGCCGGCGCGGACGCTGATCGAGACATCCTGCACCGCCGGCCCAGCCCCCGCCCCCCCCGCGCCTGCCCCCCCTGCGCCCGCCCCCCCCCGCGCCCGCGTCTGGGCGTTGTCCGTCGCCCCCCGGA
>ERZ1066130.6-NODE-6-length-158548-cov-16.102364_pt1 | contig 158548 bp, 138 predicted proteins | sample MGYA00382777_ERZ1066130 | MGnify/ENA primary metagenome ERZ1066130 (study PRJEB33369, sample SAMEA5778360) | biofilm metagenome | biome: Industrial cooling water; feature: Water cooling tower basin; material: Biofilm | place: United Arab Emirates | collected...
GGGTCACACCTCTGGGTCACAGCGTGGCGCAGACGTGGGAGGCCCTCATCGCCGGGCGTAGCGGCGTGGGAAAGATCACCCGCTTCGATGCCGCGACGTTCAAGACCAACTTCGCCGCGGAGGTCAAAGGGTTCACCCTCGCCGACCACGTCCCGGAGGCCATCGCCCGCGAGCACCACAGCGCCGGGCTCAACGCGCAGTTCGCTCTGGCCGCGGCCAAGCAGGCTCTGGAACAGGCGGGGATCGATGTGCAGGCGGTGAACGCGTCCGCAGCCGCGACAAAGGGCGGCGGCCGCCCGTCGATCAACCCTCGGCGCTTCGGGCTCTATCTTGGCAGCGGTGAAGGCTCGCTCGACTTCCCGAACTACGCCCACAGCCACATCGCCGGGTGGGATGAGGCCGCCCGGAAGGTCGATGGCAAGAAGTGGGCCGCGGCCGCGATGGCGACGATGAGCCCCATCCGCGAGATCGAGCAGGAAGCCAACATGACCCTCAGCCATGTCGCGTGGGCCTTCGGCTGCCGCGGCCCGGCGAGCAACTGCCTGACCGCCTGCGCCGCGAGCATCCAGGCCATCGGCGAGGCCTACGAGTTGCTGCGTCGCGGCGATGCCGATGTGATGCTCGCCGGCGGGGCGCACACGATGGTTCACCCCCTGGGCGTGACGGGGTTCATCAGGCTGACGGCCCTCAGCGCCCGGAGCGATGACTTTGCCAGCGTGCCGCGTCCGTTCGACGCCACGCGGGACGGGTTCGTCATGGGGGAAGGGGCCGGCATCATCGTGATGGAGACCCTCGAGCACGCGCTGGGCCGCGGTGTGCGCCCGGAGAACATCCTCGCCGAAGTCCGGGGCTACGGCAGCAGTGCCGACGCGTTCAGAATCACGGACATGCACCCGCAGGGAGAAGGCCCGGCCGCGGCCATGCGCTCGGCGCTGGCCCAGGCCGGGATCGATCCGCGCTCTGTTGGTCCGGACGGTCGGCCCGGCGTTCAGTGGATCAGCGCCCACGGAACCGGGACCAAGGAGAACGACAAGATCGAGACCGCCGCGATCAAGTCGGTCTTCGGTGAACTGGCCCCGAAGATCCCGATCTCCTCGATCAAGAGCATGCTCGGTCACCTGATCGCCGCCGCCGGGGTCAGCAACGTCATCGCGAGCATGATGAGCATCAGGACCGGGCTCGTGCCGCCCACCATCAACCTGCGCACGCCCGATGCCGGTCTGGACCTTGACTATGTCCCCAACGTGGTGCGCGATGCCCGGGCGACGGGGGGCATCGACGCCTGCCTGTGCAACGCCTACGGCTTCGGCGGTCAGAATGACTGCGTGGTGATCGGCAGGTTCGTGCCATGAGCGCGGGCCGGGAGCCGGTCAAAGCCCACGGCGGCGGGCACACATCCGCGCCGATCATCGGCATCGACCTCGGAACAACCTTCAGCGTCGTCGCGATCGCCGGCTGGCCGCACCCGAGCGACCCCGCACGCGTGCTCAGCGGGGCCGATGGGCGGGAACTCATCCCCAGCGTCGTGCGACTCAGCGCCGCCGATGCCTCGGCCCCGGTCGTCGTCGGCGCGGAGGCCAAAGCCGCCGCCGCGGAGCACGTCGGAACGACCATTTCCAGCGCCAAACGCCTCATGGGCCGCTCGTTGGCGGAGGTTCTCTCTGCCGAAGGGATCGGGACCGCGGCGGAGGGCGGCGGGGGCGCGACAAAGGGGCTTGAGAACGCGACAGGCCGCGTTGATGCGGCGATGATGGGCGTCGATGCGGCGACGGCGGCCATCGGCGTGCGTCCCGTCGCCGGTGAGCGCGGCGATGCGCGGCTGCGCATCACGGAAGATCGCGCCGGCGTGCGCACGCACCGCGATGTCTCGCCGCAGGAGGTCGCCGCCCACATCCTGATGCACCTCCGCCGCACCGCCGAGGCCGCGCTGGGCGTGCCGGTGCACAAGGCCGTGATCACGGTGCCCGCGTACTTCGATGATGCGCAGCGTCAGGCCACGCGCGAGGCCGGTCGGCTCGCCGGGCTCGATGTTGTGCGCCTCGTGGCCGAGCCCACCGCCGCGGCACTTGCGTACGGCTTGGGCCTGATGCCCGGCGACGCCGATCGCGTCATCGCGGTCTACGACCTGGGCGGCGGTACCTTCGATGTGTCGATCCTCCGCATCACGCCCGCGGCGGTTGATGAAGGGACAAACAGCGCCGTCTCGACCTTCGCGGTGCTGGCCACTTCGGGAGACACGCATCTGGGAGGGGACGACTTCGATGCCCTTCTGGCCACGCGGCTCGGCCACGCGGCGCACCGCGCCGGCGGCCCGCCGATCGCCGCCCAGAGCCCGTCGATGCGACGCCGCCTGCTGGCCGAGGCCGAGCGCCTCAAGATCGCGCTGAGCGACGAGCAGACGGCCACGGCCCGGATCGTGCTGGACGACGGCGCGGTCGTGACCGAGACCATCGGCCGCGCGGAACTGGAGACGCTCATCCGTCCGCTGGTGGAGCGCACGCTGCAATCGTGCGCCAGGGCGATGCGAGATGCATCGCGCGACATGGGCGAGGGCGAACTGTCCGCGGTGGTGATGGTCGGCGGGAGCACGCGCGTGCCGCTGGTGCGGAAGATGGTCGCCGACTTCTTCTCGCTCACGCCGTACACCGCGCTGGACCCCGATCGCGTCGTGGCGATGGGCGCCGCGGTTCAGGCGAGCGTGCTCTCCGGGGCCAGACGCAGCGCTCTGCTCTTGGATGTGATCCCTCTGAGCCTGGGCGTGGAGACCCAGGGCGGCGGATTCGCCAAGCTCATCACGCGGAACGCACGCGTGCCGGCGCGCGCGGCGGAGATGTTCAGCACGAGCGTCGACGGGCAGACGTCGATCCGCCTGCACGTTCTCCAGGGCGAGAGAGAGATGGCGGCCGACTGCCGCAGCCTCGCGACGATGAACATCCGCGTCCCGCCGATGCCCGCCGGCGTGCCGCAACTCCGCGTGCAGTTCGATGTAGACGCCAGCGGGATTCTCAACATCAGCGCCGTCGAGCAGCGGAGCGGCGCCCGGGCGGCGCTGCAGGTGCTCCCGAACCAGGGCCTCAGCGCCGAGGAGGTCCGGCGCATCGAGCGCGAGAGTTTCGCCAACGCCAAGGAGGACTTCCGTCGGCACCGCATCGCGGACCTCCTGGTCAACGCGAGGCTGGACCTGCACTGGATCGAGAAGCCCTACGCCGCCCACGCCTCGACGCTCACCGCCGAGCAGCGCGCGCGGCTCGACGCGGCGATGGCGGCCGTGCGCGGGTTCATCCAGGCGGCCAACGCCGATCACGCGGCCGTCGATGCCGATGCGTTCAACGGCGCCAAGGCGGAACTGGACCGCGCCAGCGTTCCGCTGCACGAAGCGGCGATCAGCGCGAGCCTCCGCGGCATGCAGAGCGGGGCCCAAGCCCCGCCGCGGGGCTGATCCGCGGCGAAGGTGTCAGCCGTTGCTGGCGTGATCCCATCCGAGCCCCGTCGCGTCGATCGTGTCGCCGCCGGGCGTGAGGATCACGCAGCCCTGACCCGCGCAGACGCGGCCGATGCGCGTCAGCGGAACGGGCGCATCGCCGCCGAGAGCGATCGAATCGGGCAGGTCGGCCCCCGGGTGCACGGTCACGAGCAGTTCGTAGTCCTCACCATCGCCCGCCGCAGCGATGGGGCTGTGTGAAGGGTCGCGCAGCGGAAAGCGTGCCGCGTCGAGCTCGATGCGAACGCCGCTGGCGCGGGCCACGCGCCCGGCGTCGCGGCCGAGACCATCGGACAGATCGATCATCGCCCCGAGCGCATCGCCCAGGCGATCCGCGAGCCACCCCGCCTGCGCGATGCGCGGCTCAAAGCGCAGGTGATGACCGCCGGAGAACGATGCGCCGACGCTCCCGGTGATGTACACGTCGTCGCCGATGCGGGCGGCGCTGCGAAGAACGGGGCCCCGGGTCGGATGGGTCTGGCCGGCGACGGTCACGGTGAGCACGGTCGGCCCCGGCGCACCGCCGACACGCGGCATGAGCGCGATGTCGCCCCCGACCAGCGGGCAGCCCCAGTGTCGGGCCCAGTGGCTCATGCGTTCGAAGAGCTCATCGGCTTGCTGCTGCGTCATGTCGTCGGACAGCGCGCCGGTGGCCAGCGCCCACGTCGGCGTGCCGGCCATCGCGGCGATGTCCGACACGCTGCGCGCCACGGCCTTGCGGGCGATCAGGTCGATGTCGGTGCCCGGCTCGTAGTGGCGGCCTTCGACAAGGTGGTCAACGGTGATCAGCATCGAGCCGCTGCTGCCGCGGAGCACGGCGCAGTCATCGCCGGGGCCGACGATGACCGGGCCGTGCCCGTGAAGGTCGGCGCTGCGGCTTGCGATATGCTCCAGCAGTCGGGACTCGTTCATCGCTCGCCTTGCGGGTTCGTGGATCGGGCACCGGCACCATCGCGGCGCGGATGAGTTGCCCGGCACACATGCCGAGCGTCCGCCCCTGAGCGTATTGCGAGGTTCACGTGGCGTACGAACTGGAAGTGCAGGGCGTGTTTTCCGCGGCTCATGCGATCGTCATCGCCGGGCAGCGCGAGACGCTGCACGGACACGATTGGCACGTGACGGTGACCATCGCGGGAGATCGTCTGGATGGGGACGGCCTGTTGGTGGACTTTCACGCGGTGAAGAAGGATTTGGATGAGGTGATTGCCGGATGGCACAACCGGAACCTGAATGAGACCACGCCGTTTGACAGGGTAAACCCTACAGCCGAGAACGTGGCGGGATTTCTTTTGCAAGAGTTATCGAGACGTGTCCGAAGTCGGTTCCCGGAACATCCGAAGAAGGGAACGCGGCGTATGAGTACGTCCCGATCTTCGCGTGCGCCGGTGCGTGTGGCGAAAGTTCGGGTGACCGAGGCGGTCGGTTGCGCGGCGGTCGCGATCGCGGATGAGACGTGATCGGGGCATGGCGCGACGAGATTCGGGCCGGCATAGAACAGGAAGTCGAAGGATTCACGTGAGTTACGCGGAAGATCTGTTGGAAGCACGACGAGCCACCCAGAGTGTGATGCGAGGCGAGCAGGGCGCAACGACCCGCGGCGTGCAGGGCGTTCCTACGCCGCCGCCGGAGCCGTCGCAGGCGCAGTCATCGATCGAGGCGCTCACGCAACTCGTGCTTCGACCGGATGTTTCCGACGCGGCGCAGACCTTCAATCGCGATCTGTCATGGCTGGAGTTCAACGCGCGCGTGCTGCGGCAGGCGTTCGATGAGCGGCTGCCTCTGCTTGAGCGCGTGCGGTTTCTGGCGATTTTCACGAGCAATCTCGACGAGTTCGTGATGAAGCGCGTCGGGTTCCTTCAGCGCTGCATCGAGGAGGGTCGCAACCCCGACGGGCCGGAGGCGCCGTCGCCGATGCAGATGCTCGAGACGGTTCGGCGGAGCTTCGAGCACCTGGAGGAGCAGCAGGCGGCGGTGTGGGACCGGTCGATCCGCCCGGCGCTCAAGTCCGCTGGGATCGAGTGTCTGCACTGGGATGAGCTCACGCCCCGAGAGCGCGAGTTGCTCCGCGAGCACTATCGCACGAGCGTGCTGCCCGTGCTGACGCCGCTCGCGGTGGACCCGGGGCACCGGTTCCCGTTCATCTCGAACCTGTCGAACAACCTCGGCGTGCTGATGAGCGAGCCGGGAGAGGCCGAGCCGCTGTTTGCGCGGGTGAAGGTTCCCGCGGGGCAGGGCCTGCCGCACTGGGTGCGTGTGCCGAGCGAGGGTGGGGCGGTCTCCGGGAAGAAGGACGCGGGGATTGGGCGGTTCATCGCGCTGCACGAGTTGATCACGCACAATCTGGATGATCTGTTCCCCGGGATGAAGATTCTGGAGGTCATGCCGTTCCGGGTGACACGCGCGGCCGACGGCGACTCGCCCAGCGACAGTCTCGAGGAAGAGGACGCGGACAATCTGCTGGAGTTCGTCGAGGCGCAGCTCAAGCGTCGGCGATTCGCGAAGGTTGTGCGGCTGGAGGTGCCGCGGGCGGCGAGCACGAAGCTGGTGCGCAGCGTGGTGGAGATGTTCAAGATCCGCGCGGAGGATGTGGACTGGAGCCAGGGGTTGCTGGACTTCCGCTCGCTGTTCGAGATCGCGGACCTGCCCCGCCCCGACCTTCGCCAGACGCCGTGGGCACCGGTGGTGCCCGCTCGTTTGCGCGAGGCGACGAGCGTGTTCAGCGCGATCCGGCGTGGCGATCTGCTGGTGCACCATCCGTACGAGAGTTTCAAGGACTCGGCGGAGCGGTTCATCGCCGAGGCCGCGGCGGACCCGGCGGTGCTGGCGATCAAGCAGACGATTTACCGCACCAGCCGCGACTCGCCGTTCGTTCAGCATCTCATCCGCGCGGCCGAGAGCGGCAAGCAGGTCGCGTGCCTGGTGGAGGTTCGCGCACGGTTCGACGAAGGGCGCAACGTGCGTCTGGCCCGCGCGCTCGAGAAGGCCGGCGTTCACGTTGCCTACGGCGTGATCGGGTACAAGACGCACTGCAAGGCCTCGCTGGTCGTTCGTCGCGAGGAGGGGCAGTTGCGGTGCTACGCGCACCTTGGCACGGGCAACTACAACCCGTCGACCGCGATGCTGTACACGGACCTGGGCCTGTTCACGTGCGACCCGGACCTCACGCGCGACGTGGTGGACCTGTTCAACCTGCTGACCGGGCGCAGCGGCAAGCACACGTACCGCAGGCTGCTGGTGGCGCCGCGGAGCATGAAGAAGGGCTTTCTGGAGCGGATCGCCCGCGAGGCGGACATCGCCCGGGCCTTCGCCGCGGGGACCAGCCCGGTGAACGGGCGGATCGTCGCGAAGATGAACGCGCTGGAGGATCCTGACATCACGCGTGCGCTGTACGAGGCCAGCCGCGCGGGCGCGAGCATCGACCTGTTCATCCGCGGCTTCTGCTGCCTGCGTCCGGGCGTGCCCGGGCTGAGTCAGAACATCCGCGTGACGAGCGTCGTCGGGCGATTCCTTGAGCACGCGCGCGTGTTCCACTTCGGTGCCGGTCAGGCCGATCCGCTCGACGGCGAGTGGTTCATCGGCAGCGCCGACTGGATGTACCGGAACCTGGAGCAGCGCGTTGAGGCGGTGTGCCCCGTGAGCGACCGTGCCGCGAGGCTGAAGCTCCAGCACATGATCGACGTGATGAGCACCGATGCGCGGTGCGCGTGGTCGCTCCGGAGCGACGGTCGCTACGTCCTGCGATCTCCCGGTCCGGACGCGATGCCGGGTTCGGCGGAGGATGTGGGCACGTTCGAGGCGCTGATGCGCGACGCGAGTTCCGGGGCCTGAAGGCCGTTTCCCGCGAGCCGGCGCGGCGGCTTTGCGCAATCATGACGCCACCTTCACGCGATGCAAATAGGTTTTGCGGGCGATGTTGCATTTACTCCTGCCGCCATGTACGGATGAGAGCCGCGCGCTCGGAGAGCGCCGCGTCCGTCGGGCGAACATCAGGAGATCGACGATGCGTTCCGCCCTTGCCCGAGTGTGCCCTGCGCTGCTGGTGGCCCTTGCCGCCGTCGCGATGCCGGTGTCCGTTGTCAATGCGAGCGTCGGGGCCTTCCGCGTGCTGCCGTACCAGATGAGCCCGACGACCCAGGGCATGACCATCAACTGGTTCACGATCGACGCCACGCCCGGCACGATCTCGATCTCCGGACCCGGGCTGAGCCAGCCGCTCGTGGTGAACTCCACGCCCGCGCTGACGCCGGTGCTGGACTATCAGATCCCCGCGGAGCTCAACGCGGCCGGCGCGTTCCCGTTCTCGACGACGGCGATTTTCGAGGCTCCGGGTGTGCCGGCGCGCAACTACAAGCATCAGGCCGTGCTGACGGGCCTGCAGCCCGACACGCTGTACACGTACGTTGTGACGCAGGGTGCCTCGACGTACACCAACACCTTGCGCACCGCCCCGCTGCCAACGAGCGCGCGTGCGCTGCGGTTTGCGGTGCTCAGCGACAGCGAGACGCTGGTGTCCGGGCGGACGCGGTTCCGCGAGTGGGCCCGCACCACGCCGCAGGCGCCGGGCAGCACCGGCCGCCCGGCGGGGACCGGTCGCGGCCGGGATGCGTATCTGGTCACCGAGACGCTCGGCTACCAGGACAACATCCGTCAGATCGAGCTGCGAAACCCGGACATGATCATCATGCCGGGCGATCTGATCGAGGGCACGGGCAACGAGCAGCAGCGCCGCTGGGACGAGTTCTGGCGGCACAACGCCGGGCAGTATGACGACCTGCTCTCGGCCCGCCCGCTGGTGGCGGCGATCGGGAACAACTGCATCTTCAACGGCATCGGCGCGGGCGAGCCGGGCAGCGGCGGACCGCTGACCAACCAGTTGATCAGTTACGCGCGTCAGCAGTGGTCGGCGTACTTCGACTGGCCGAGCAACGGCTCGCCGGCGTTCGAAGACCTGTACCACCGGACGGACTACGGCCGCGTGACGATCATCACGCTCTGCTCGGTCAAGGCGACCGAGGAGGCCAACAGCCGCGTCGCGCCGCCGACGGGGCAATTCGTGAACGTGAACTTCCCCGCCAATCGCGACACGAACCGCGCGTGGTTCAGCACGCCGTACGCCCCGGGCGACATCCCGGACTTCAACGTCGGCACGACGCAGTGGGATTGGGCGGTGCAGCAGCTCGCCGCGGCCCGCGCGGCGGGGCAGATCATCTTCGTGCAGTGGCATCACACGCCGTTCAGCCGGGGCGTGCACGGCACGAGCGTCACGAGCAACCAGTCGGGCGAGGCGATGCGCATCTACGCGCCGCTGATGGAGCAGTACCGCGTCGCGGCGGTCTTCTGCGGTCACAGCGAGGTCGCCGAGATGAGCTACTTCGACACCGACGGTGACGGGCGCGGCGTCCACCTGTGGGATGTCGGCGCCGCCGGCGACGGCCTCCGCGGCGTGGAGGACGCGCCGGGCCTGACCGCCGCGGCGATCACCAACTGGCGGAACAACCCGCTCAACCCGCTGGGCCAGAGCTTCCGCGTCAACCCGTTCCACCGCTGGTCGGCCGATCAGTCTGAGCCGGAACTCTGGAGCGGCACGCGGCTGATCCGCGGCGGCAAGCACTACGGGTTCCTCGAGGTCAACCTCCGCACGCTGAGCAACGGCAGGAGCCTGCTCCAGTTCCAGAACTACCACAACTTCCCGCTCAATGCCGGCGATGCCGACTTCACAGTGACCGGCTTTGAGCTCCGCCCCTACAACAACCGCGTCACGCTCATCGGCTCGGCCGATGATCTGCGGCCGGTCTGCAACCCCGCCGACATCGCCAACACCGACGCGGTCGCCGGGCCCGATGGTGCCATCGACAACGGCGACTTCACGCTGTTCTTCCAGAGTTTCTTCGGTGATCCGACCGCGTCGGACGCGCTGGCGGCGGACATCGCAACGACCGACGGGACCACGTTCCACCCCAGCGAGGACATCGCGGGCGCGGGCGGGCCGGACGGTGCGATCGATGGCGGCGACTTCAACGCCTTTGCTCGATGGTTCTTCGAGCGGGCGTGCGACTGACACACCGCACGCGCCGAGGTGTCCGAGAACCCACTCCCGGCGCGTACCACACGCAGGCCCCGTGACCAATGGTCGCGGGGCCTGTTCATTTCCGGCGGGCGATCACGCCGCGGGGTGATCCGGGCCGATACCGTCCGGTAGTCGCGGCGTGTGATCGGCGAGGTTCGCCGGTGCGCATCGCGGCGTGGGCCATGCGGAGCACGACGTGCGAGCCATTCGAGCGACCGACAACGGGCTGATCCTTGACACCGCCGCGGGCGCGCCGACGCTGAGCCCGGGCGAGGGGTTGGTCCGGCCGATACTCGTGGGCGTGTCGCGAGCGGATATCGACATCGCCAAGGGGCGGTCGGGCTTTCGCGGGATCATCGGCCATGAGTTCGTCGGCGTGCTCGAGGAACTTCTTCCGGCGCCGGACGCCGCGCCCGCCGCGGTCGAGCGTGCGAGCAAGCTCCGCGGCAAGCGTGTCGTCGGGTCGATGACCATCGCCTGCGGCAAGTGCGACATGTGCAAGGCCGGGTTGCCGACGCACTGCCGACAGCGCGCGATGATGGGGATCATGGGACGCGACGGGTGCTTCGCGGAGCGATTCGCGATCCCGCTGAGCAACCTGCACGCGGTGCCCGATGCGATCCCCGATGAGCAGGCGGTCTTCGCCGAGCCGCTGGCCGCGGCGGCCCACGCGCGGAGCATGTTCCGCGTCGAGGGCAAGCCGTTCATCACGGTGCTGGGCGATGGGCGGATGGGCTTGCTGACGGTGCAGGTCATGGCCAGGCTCAACGCGAGCGTGCGGCTGCTCGGTCGGCACCCGGAGAAGTTCGGCCTGTGCGAGCGGTGGAGCATCAAGCACCGCCACATCGATGAAGTGGGGCGTCGACAGGATCAGGATGTGGTTGTCGACTGCACCGGCACGCCCGAGGGGCTCGAGCTGGCGATGGCGCTGGTCCGGCCGCGCGGCAAGATCATCCTGCGCACTTCGTCGATGGCGCCCGGGGTCGGCGGCCCTGCGCTCGCGACGCCCTGGAGCCGCGCCGTGGATCTCTCGCCGATCGTGCACAACGAGGTGGACCTCATCGGAGCGCACGCGGGTTCGATCGCCGAAGCGCTGACGATCCTGACGCGAAAGGACGTGCTGGTCGAGCCGCTGATCACGCGCAAGGTTCGGCTGGAGAGCGCGATCGAAGCGATCACGATGCCCGGCGCGATCAAGACCCTGATCGCGATGTGAGCGAGGCTTCGCCGTATCGGCGGAACTCACCGCCGCGTCGCGACATCCCAGCCCTTGATGCCGTCGCGCGTGGCCCAGAAGTAGGCCAGCCCGCCGGTGGTCCAGTCAAAGCCCTGGCGCGGGCCGTACTCGAGGTAGCCGTTCATTTCGGCGATGCTCGGGCTCCACGTTCCGCTCGGCGCGGGGATGAGGCCCTGTCGGCTCTCGGACCAGATGTCGCTGGTGACCATTTCGCTCGCCGAGCCGTCGACGAAGGACGCGCGGGCGCGGGCGCTGCCCTCGAACCACATGGGCTTGCGCGGCTGGAGGTAGTCGCGCGACTCAAAGAGCAGGACCTTGCGCGAGGGATGCTGCACCTCGTTGCCGCGGTTGCGGCGGATGTAGTAGTCGTTCGCGGCGCTGGCGTCGGGTCGATTCAGGCCGGCGAAGCGGGCGGAGTTCTGCCAGAAGGTCGGCGAGTACCAGTAACTGCTGGGGAAGATCCACTCAAGGTTGTTCTGCGCGGGGCGATTGAAGACAAACCACTGGGCCAGCGCCGAGTCGCCCGGTGCGATGATGATCTGCTGGCGCGACGTCATGGGCTCGGAGCCGTAAAGCGTGTGCGCGAGCCAGTGATAGCCATAGGCCTCGGTCCCCGCGTTGGAGTAGGGCGGGCCGTAAGCCCAGCCGAGATTGCAGAGCCGGCTCTGGACCCAGACCCAGTGCGTGCTGGTCGTGGGGCATGGACGCGTCTTGTCGAACGGGTTGACGAAGACGTCCTTGTTCTCGTTCATGTACGTCGAGATGATGATCGTCTGCTGCCGCAGGTTCGATAGCGAAACGGCGGCCTGACCCGCGCGGCGAGCCGCGGCGAGCCCGGGAAGCAGGATCGCCACCAGCAGCGCCACCACCGCGACGACCACGAGCAGTTCAACGAGTGTGAAGCCGCAAAGACGTCGGGGCCTGCGAGCGGACGTGCGAGCGGGTCGGTGCGAGCGAGGAATCATGAGCCCTCCGATGTTGGGCCGTTGCGAGCGGCCGTGCGGGGCGGGTCAGTTCGCGGGAATGGTCGTGGGCAGTTTGAGGAACTCCATCGTCATGGAGTACTCCGCGTTGCTGAAACTCGCGGGCGATGAGCCGGGGATCACCTTGATGTACTTGGCGTGCCCATCCATGAACCCCATGACGGACGTGTTCACATCGCCGAAACCGTTGCGGAACTGAAACCCCGGGCTGTTGGTGTTGGCGATGACGTCGGCGTACTGGTCGTAGACCCAGACCATCTTCGACGGCTGGAAGGCATCGGCCAGCGCCATGCGCAGGGCGCCGTAGTTGAAGGACTGGTAGAAGCCCATCGAAGTCTGCCCACCCGGCCAGGCGTTGTAGATCTGCGTGAACCACTTGCTCTGATACTGGTAGCTGGTGCCGACGTCGTTGTAGCCGGTGATGGTGCGGTTGGGCTGGGGGTTGGAGGGGTTCCAGGTGCGCTGGAACGTGCCGTTGTCCGATGGGTCGCGCATCATTTCCATCTGCTGACGGCCGCGCGTGGTGGTGATGGGCGTGGGCCGCGGCGGGGCGACGATGTCCTCCGCGACCAGGTACGGGTTCATGACGCGGTCGGCCATGGGCACATCGAAGGACTGGCCCGCCCAGTAGACGTCGTTGTCCTTGCCGGCGAAGTTCCAGGAGCAGAACCCGCGGAGACCGATCGTGGGGCTGGTGCGTGATGCCGGGGCGGTGCGTCGCCCGTCGAACCACATGGTCAGCGGCATGAATCCCTTGTGATCGTGGCGATAGGTCTGCGAAGCGGTGTTGAGCTGCCGCACGTTCGAGAGCGACAGCGAGACCCGGGCCGCCGACCGCGCGCGGGTCAGCGCCGGCAGCAGAATCGCGACCAGAAGGGCGATGATCGCGATCACGACAAGCAGTTCGATCAGCGTAAACGCGCGACGCATAGTGACGCTCCGATTCTGCCCCACGCAGAAACGCCGCCCTCACGAAAAACGCGAACACCACGCCCGCCCGCAGAACGCACGTCCTGCCGCGGAAGATCCGCCGAACGCACCGGCGGGCAGCGTGCCGGCCATCGTTCATGCGGAGCCAACCATGCGAATCCGCCAGCCACCATCGGCGAGCGGATCGACCGGCGATGCCGGCCTGATGTTCCACACACAGATTTTCCGAACACCTTCAAGGTCCGAGTTGACGCTGCTCGGACCTTGACCTTGATGACAGCGGACGAGTGCCCACTCATCGGCAGTATGCCACGAGGGCAGGGGTTTGTCCAGCCCATCTGCCGTTACGGGCGAAAGTGGGGAACTGAGCCCGTGAATTTGGGCACCCCCCCGGAGGTTGCGCCGCGTGGGCGGGATGCGTTCGGGCTGACGCGGGCGGGCGTGCGGTCTACACTCTCCGTCCTTCACCAAAACGCGCGATGCCGGGCCACGGCATTGGGCGGGATTGGCCGATGCAGTACCTTCCGGAGAGGTGTCCGAGAGGCTGAAGGAACGCGACTGGAAATCGCGTAAACGGGTAACCGTTTCGGGAGTTCGAATCTCCCCCTCTCCGCTTACCAGACGGGAGGCCCGAGCCCGGGCCTCCCGTTGTCGTTTTTGCATGTTGTGTCGGTGCATCGGGCCCTGTCGACCGCCGGCCGCGCGATCGCACGCTCGGCGACGATGCCGGACGACGGATTGACCGGTGCGTTGTGCGACGAATCACCGACCCGCGACGGCAGGGCGCTGTTCCCACGCGAGCATGCCGCCGGCCATGTTGACCACATCAAAGCCGCTCGCCGCCAGAAGCGAGCATGCGCGGGCCGAGCGTGCGCCGCTGCGGCAGTGCACCAGCACCGTTCGATCGCGCGGCACTTCATTCATGCGTCCGAGCAGTCGCGTGTGCGAAACGTTCAGCGAGCCATCGATGTGTCGCTCCGCGTGCTCGCTGGCCCGGCGGACATCGAGCACCGAGACCGTGCCGCGGGCGATCAGGTCGCGAGCGCCGTCGATATCGACCTCGCGGATCCGCATCGCGGCCGACGGACGCGAGCAAAGCGTGTCGACCTCGCCGGGATCGGTCCACCCGCCGAAGATGTCCAGTCCCACGCGGATGAGGTCCCGGACCGCCTCCTCGACGCGGCCCTGATCGACGATGAGCCACAGCGTGCGGCCCTCCGGCACAAGGGAGCCCGCGTCGGTGTTGAACGACGAATTGAGCGGGATGTGCAGGGAGCCGGGGATGTGGCCGTCGCGGAACTTCGCCCACGGGCGTGTATCGATAATGGTGTGCTGCCGCGGATCGAGCGAGGCCAGATGAGCAGCCGCGACACGGTCGGGCGAGGGCACGCCGCCCAGAACACGCGGACCGACCTTGTTGACGCGCTTCATGTTGGCGAAGTACATGGGCGGCTCGGGCTGGCCATGGAGGATGGAGCGGACGAACTCATCCTCGCTCTGCGCCGCGCGAATCGCGGGGTTGAACATCTTCTCGTACCCGACCGTCGTCGAGGGGACCGCGCCGAGGGCCTTTCCGCAGGCGCTCCCCGCGCCGTGCGCCGGCCAGACCTGCAGATAGTCCGGCCAGGTCATGAACTCGCGCACGGATCGGTAGAGCGCGTGCGCCGAATCGTCGGCCTTGCCGACGATGCCCGCGGCACGTTCGAGCAGGTCCGGCCGGCCGACATCGCCAACAAACACGAAGTCGCCGGTGGCCACGCCGATGGGACGATCCGCCCCCCCGCCTCGATCGGTGATCATGAAGCAGATGTGCTCGGGCGTATGGCCGGGCGTGTGAACCGCTCGGAACTCGATGTTGCCGATCATGAACGTGTCGCCATGACGGAGCAGCCGATGGCGGTACGCGCCGCCGCCAACTTTGCGGTCGAGCCACTGGTACTTCCAGTCGGCGTCGCCCTCGTCGGAGACATAGACCATCGCGCCGCGCTCGGCCAGTTCGCGCGAGCCGGACACGAAGTCGGCGTGGATGTGCGTCTCGGCCGTCGCGACGATCCGCAGCCCGTTGGCCGCGGCCAGCTGCTCGTAGCGGTCAACATCGCGCTGCGGATCGATGATGATCGCCTCACCCGTTCGCTGGCAGCCGATCAGGTACGCCGCCTCCGCCAGATGCTCGTCGTAGACCATTCGCATGAACATGCGGAACCTCCGAGGCGCGCCCGGTCGGACCGGAACGCTCGCCGAGCACTTGGAGGCAATCTCCAGGCGACGGGTTCCAAAAGGACGCCGCGGCTGGCCGGAGCACACTTCGCGGGCTCGGGTCACCCGCGGGCGCAAGAAAAAACCCAGCGTCCAGCACAATGCCGGACACCGGGTCTCGTGGGGGTACCTGGCCGGCTTTCGCCGGCGTGAATCCGAGTCGAGCCGCAGGTGGGACTCGCTTCGGCGTGTGTGCCCGTCGATACGAGTGCATGCCGCGAGCGGTTCCGCAGGTTCGTTGAAAATGTCAGAATCTCGCGCCGCGGCGGACTGTGTTGCATGAGCCCGCGTGCCGCCGTGTCCACGCCGCGTGCAGCGGTGGATCCGTCGGCACGAACCGGGGGAGACCCTGAGAAATCCGCCCGAATCAGCGGGGGTTCTGGTTCAGGCGCTCCATGGCCTTCTGCAAATCCGACCAGACCTTTTTGCGATTCTCGGGCGTGTACGAGCGGAGCAGAAACGCGGGGTGGTACGTCGGCATGACGGCGATGGTCACAGCGCGCGCCGGGTCCGGGTGCGACCAGGAGCGCCACGTGCCGCGCATCGAGGTCATGGACTCATCCGTGCACAGAATCAGTCGCGAAGCGGGCAGACCCAGCGTAACGATCACCTGCGGGTTGATCGCGGCGATCTGATCGAACAGGTACGGGGCGCACGCCGCGGCTTCTTCCTTGGTCGGGGTCGCGTTGTTGGGCGGTCGCGTCTTGAGGACGTTGGCGATGTACACGTCCTCCCGGCGCAAGCCCATCGCGATGATCATCTTGTCGAGCAACTGCCCGGCCCGGCCAACAAACGGCCGCCCCGTGCGGTCCTCATCAGCGCCGGGCGCCTCGCCGACGAACATCAGCCGCGCGATCGGATCGCCCTCGCCGAAGACGATGTTCGTGAACGACGTGACGAACGCCTTGTGCGGCGCATCGCGCTCGTAGCGCTCCCGGATGGCCATGAGTTCCCGGTGCGCCTTGGCGCGGCGGGGGTCGCTCAGGTCGTACGTCGGCACCTCGCCCACCTGGATCTCCATCGTGCCCTGCCCGTCCTCGCTCTCGCGCTCGTCGGCGTGTTCATCCCGATCAGGCGCCGGTTCCGACGCGACGGGGCTGGCTTGGATCGGCGGCTCGGGCCGTGCCATAAACGCGGGCACGTAGTCCACGCCCATGAGAACGCTCATCCGCATGTTCTGCCGGATGATCTTGATCTGTTCAGGGCTGAACGGGTTCTGCGACACGCGACGCTCCGGAGCCTGGGCCGTCGATGTTCCGACGGCGTTCGGCGGAGTCTATTCGCGTGCGATCCCCGGGGGAGCGTCGAGGGACGGGCTCAGGGCTTGGGCGTCGGCGCGGCGGCCTTGGTCGCATCGGCCGGTGCCTCGCTCGCGGGCGTCTCGATGATCGGCGGAGCCTCGACGGGCATGCCCTCGCCCGAACGCGGACCAGCGGCCGTCGGCTTGTCCAGTGTCGCCTGCGGGCCGAAGCGCGACTGCACGATCGGCATCAGGAACGCACCGCCAAAGAGCCCGATCACCAGCCCCAGCACCAGCCCGGGCGCGAACACCCGAAGGAATAGGCTCGGGCCGCCGGCTTCGCCGGTCTGGTTGGTCGCGGGTTCGGTGGTCTGGGTCATCGTCTCGGTCATGGCGTGCTCCTACCGGCGGACATCTTTCAATGACTCTATCGGACCCGAACGACGCAGGCTCAACATCGAATTCCCGAACGCTGCGCTAAGAATGCAAAGACCATCCCGTGATTCGGGCCTGCCGGGCGGATTGCTGCGACCGGGCCTCAGCGGCCCCGGCGCATCCGGTGGACCCAGCGTCCGTACCCAAGCGCAGCGGCGAACGCCTCGCGACGTGTCGGCGGGCGGCCCTTGCCAAAGGCCGTGTGCGTGCGCCAGGTCCAGTATGCCCCGCTGAGCCGCCCGCGCGAGATGATCGCCAGACGTGCGAGTTGCCAAATGCCGCCGAGCGTGTCCAGCGCGTGGCGGATCACGAGTGCTGCCCCGCGCTGTTGTGGGTCTGGCGGTAGAAGGCGACGGTCTCGGCGATGGCCTCGTTCATCGTGCCCAGCGGCGTGTAGTCGAGCAGCGCGCGGGCCATGGCGATGTTGGCCAGCGAGTGCCGCACATCGCCCGCGCGGGCGTCGCGGAAGGTCGGCTGGATCGACGGGGCGCCCGAAGCCAGCGCGATCATCTGTGCCAGTTCGAGGATCGTCGTGCGCTCGCCGCGGGCGATGTTGATCGCCTGCCCGCACAGTTCGCGCGTCGTGGCACCGGCGAGCAGACACGCGGCGACGGCGCTGGCCACAGGCGTGAAGTCACGGGACTGCTGACCATCACCGAAAATCACCGGCGACTGACCGCGGAGCAGCGACGCCGCGAAGGCGGGCACGACCGCGGCGTACGCCGAATCGGCGCTCTGTCGCGGGCCAAAGACGTTGAAGAACCGCAGGCTCGCGCCCTGCATCCCGTAGCACAGGCACCACGACCGCACCGCCGCCTCGCCGGCGAGTTTGCTCGCGGCATATGGCGACATCGGCGCCGGGAGTTGCGTCTCGCTCCGCGGCGTGACGATGCCCGCGCCGGATGTGTCTCCCGCGGACGGTGCGCCCGGCGTGTCGCCGTAGACCGATGACGAACTGGCGCTGACGATCCGCCGCACGCCGGCGCGCCGCGCGGCCTCGAGTACGCGCACGGTGCCCATCGCGTTGACGGCCATGCTTCGCTGCGGCTCGGCGATCGATCGCGGAACGGAGCCGACCGCGGCGAGATGGATCACCAGGTCGCAGCCCCGCATGGTCTCGTCGAGCGCCCGCTCGTCGAGGATCGAACCGTGGATGAAGCGCAGGCGCGACGGGTCCAGTTCGATCATCTCGCCGAGGTGATCGAGCGTGGAGTTGGACAGGTCGTCGATGACGCTGACCATCGAGCCCAGTCCGCAGAGCGCATCGATCACGTGGCCGCCGATGAAGCCCGCGCCGCCGGTCACGCAGACCTTGCGGGCGTCGTACGGTCCTTTGAGGCGTGCAACAAGATCGACGGGCAGTTTCATCAGCCCAGAGCCTACCTCAAAAGCGTGCCCGCGTCACGGGCCGCGGCCGAAGGTCAGGGAAGAACGGTCGGGGCGAAGAAGAACGCGAAGAATGACGTGAAGTCGCCGTTGTCGACCACACCATCGGGGCCGCCGCCCGATCCCCCGCCGGGCCACATGGGCGAGAGCAGGCCGTCGGTGTTGGCGATATCGGCCCGGAGCTGGGTGGGCGAGGCCTCCGGGGCGAAGAACGCATCGAAGAATACCGTGAAGTCGCCGTTGTCCAGTGCGCCGTCGCTGATCGGCTCGCCATCGGTGTTGCCGATGTCCGCGGGCGAGACCTTCGGCGGGGTCAGGGGCGTGATGTAGCGGAAGTTGCCGCTGGCCAGCACGCTGGTCTGCTGGTTCGTCGTGTCGCGCAGCCGCACCGCCGTCGCATCCGTGTAGATGTAGTTGCCGTTCTCAAGGTCCACCGCGGCACGCGGGCCGGTGCCCAGGAAGATGCGCGTCAGCGGCTCGCCCGCCGGACCAAACTCGTACAGGCCCGACGCGGCGACCGAAAAATCGGCGATCCAGAGGTTCCCGTTGTTCCGCTTGCTCATCATCTGCGGCAGGCTCATCGCCGGCGCCGTCGATTCCGCAAACACGCCGATCCGCGTCCCGTCTGGCGCGTACTCCGTCGCGACATCCGTCGTGCTGTTGGTGATCAGCACGCGGCCGTTGTAGATGAAGATCGCCCACGGGTTGCCATCGGCGGGGAACGAGCCCAACGTCGCGCCGGTGAAGGGATCCAGCCGGTAGATCGTGTTGGCCGTGGCCGTGGGGTCGGTGCCCCCGGTCGCGGCCTCGGCGTTGCACAGCCACACCTCACCGTTGACAATGCCCAGCCCGCGCACGTTGTTGAATCGCCCGGTGGCCAGACCGGTCGCCGGATCGGTGCCGAGCTGGTCGATGATCACCCCGTCGCGCGTCAGCCGCGTGACGTTGTCGGCGACCTGATCGGGGATCCACAACTGGTTGCCGACGGGCAGGACCTGCATCGGGCTGGCCACACCGGGGATCAGCGTTTGAAGATTCAGGAACGGGTCCTGCAGCACGTTGCCGTTGACCGGGCTGACGGTGATGACGCGGCGCGCGCCGGTGGAGAAAGAAACGATCATCAGCGGATCCTCGGCGTGCGCCGCGCCGACGAGCGCGAACGACGAGCCAACAACCGCGATCAGGGCCGAGAGGGTGGACGCGCGCTTCATCGAGAGAACTCCGTCGCCCAGACCTGTGTCTTGGCGGATAAACGTCATTCGGACCGGTGCCGACGGGCGAGCCCGAAGGAGGAACCTTGGGCCACGAGCGCCGAGTTTCATAATCTACGCGTCTGGAGGCGATCGGCCTCACAAACCGTCAGTGGATTGGGATTATACTTATGCTCCAGGCCGCGCGGCGATGTTCTGCGTGGTCTTTGTTTGGGTTTATCGTGCGAAGCGGCCCTGCCCATGGTTTGCGACCCATGCCTCCCTCCGACTCCATCGAACCCAACCCGCTGCTGATTCCCGAGACCGTGGCCACGCGGCGGTGGGTGGCTTTGGCCATGGCGGTGTTCGCGCCGGTGATCCTGGGCATCGGCTGGGCGCTGCCGGTGTACGCCGTGCCGATGCTCGCGCCGAGTTCGGCGCGGGGCATCGGCGAGGGTGTGCGGCAGATGGGCCTGATCCTGCTGCTGATGTCGGTCGTTTCGATCTTCAGCACGCGGGCATCGGTGCTGGAGAAACTGCGTGAGGGCCGGTCCGTGCTGGCCTCTTCGTGGCTGGTGCGTGTGCCGGTCCTGCTGGCGATGGGGCTGGCGGTGTGGGTGCTGTACATCGTGCTGGTGCGCGGTCTTTCGCCCATGAGTTTCGCCGCGTGGCGGCTGGTGCCGACGATGCTGCTGGGCGCGCTCGGGGTTGGGCTTGTCGCGGCGGCGCAGTTCCGCCGCGTGGGCGATGAGCGGTACTGCCCGCGCTGCGGGTACCGCTTCGGCTACGCGACCGAGCAGGAAGGGCCGGAACTCTGCTCCGAGTGCGGCCAACGCTGGAAGGGCCTGCTCATCCGCGGGCGGCGCGTGGGCATGACCAGGACCGGCGCGTTCGCCGCGGCGGTGGTGTGCTTCGTGCTGGCGTTCTTCTCGGTGCTCTTTTCCGGGTCGATGATCCGTTCGGCGATCACCCCTTCGATCGCGGCGCGGCTGGTGATGAACGAGCCGCTCGAGAGCTCCTTCTGGTTCGATGCCAAGGACCTTCTCACGGACCCCGCGGTCGTCCAGCGCGTGCTGGAGCGCCTTCTGGCCGAGCGCGAGCGCACCGGCGAGTGGGGCACCGCGCGTCACTTTGTCTCCGATGTGCTGCGCGTGCCCGAGCGGCTGCCGCCGGAGGTGCTCCGGCGGATTGTCCGCACCGATGAGCGCGGTCTGGAGCTGTCGATCAGCGCGATCGCCCCGCCGCCGAACGCCGCGGCGCTGCTGATGCTCAGCCAGGACCACCGCGGGGTGGCGCTGCTGTGGTACCGGTCGTATCTGGTCGATGCCTTCCGCGTTGATGATGGCCCGTGGCAGCCGCTGGTGCCGCCGCTGGAGGGTCGCAGCGCGACCTTCCGCGTAGGCGGGACCGGCGGGCTGGATATCACGATCCCCGGGACGCCCGGCTCGCTGTCGGGCAGGCGGGTGTCGATCCGCGCGACGCTCTCGGCGGACTTTCTCAAGGATGATCCGCAGGGCCCGGCCGTGCTCGAGTTCGGCGTACGCGTGCCGTAGCGGCCGCACAAGGCCGTGCCGCCGCGCGGGAGAGGACCGATGATGCTCATCTCCACACCAGCAACACCCGTCGAGGTTCGACCGAAGCCGCACCTGCTTCCGGCGGCCCTGCCGCGGTGGCGTGCGATCGGCGCCGGGCTTGTTGCGCTCGGCGCGGCGTCGCTCATCGTCGGTCACACGCTCTCGATCAACTCCATGCTGCCGACGCTGCTGGCGATCAATCTTCCGCACTTCGGCGGCATGGCGCTGGCGGCGGGCGTGGTGATCCTGCTCTTTGCCCGGCGCGATCTGCAGCGGCTCGTGCGTCAGGGGCGGACCGATCCGGCGGATCCGCCGCGCAGTTTCGGCGGAGACTTCGCCCGCGCCATGGCGGCGATTCTCGGCACGTTCATGCTTGTGTATCTGGGGTGGGAGCTTGCGGTGTTCGTGCGCGTGCCTTCGCTGTTCATGGGGGCGGCGTGGCTCCTCGTCGGCGCGGCGCTCGCATCGGGCTTGGCGCACGTGTTTGCCACGATGATCCGCCAGAAGGGCCCGGCGCGATTCTGCTGCGGCTGCGGCTATCGCTTCGGCTACGCGAGCGAGGACCAGGCCCCGCCGTGCTGCACCGAGTGCGGCCGGCCGTGGCGCGGGCTGCTCTGGCACGAGCGCGGGCCGATCAGGTTGCCCGGCGTGCTTGTCTCGGTCGCTCTTTCCCTGCTGTCGCTGTCGCTCCTGGGCTGGCACGAGCCCCTTGTGCGCGCGGCGCTCGCACCGGCGCACCGGCTGCTGCTGGCGGTCGAGCCGCCGACGAGCCCGTTCTGGCTGCGGGCCCATGAGGAGCCCACCTCCCCCGCGCTGGCGGAGCGCACAACGCGGCGGCTCATCGAACGCTGGCGTGCGACGGGGCGATGGGGCGATGCGGCGGTCTGGCTGGATGAATCATCGCGGCGGGGTTTGCTCTCGCGAGAACTGCTGATCGATCTGGCCGAGGTCCAGGTCCGATCGCTGCGCCGCCGGGTGCCGGATGGCCCGCCCATCGCCGCACCGTCTCAGATCATCGGGCTTTCGATGCCCGGCGAGTCGCTGCTGGTCGCCGGCGGGCCGTTGCCCGTGATCACGGCGTTCGCCGCGGCCGAAGGCCCGTTCGTGCCGTTGGAACGGGCGCGAGAGTTGGATCTGTCCTTTGCCGCCACGCTGATGGGTCTGTCCGGACATCTGTCGCTCGTGCTCCCTTCATCGCCGCCGATCGGCGATGGGGCGCTCCGCGTGCGCATCGAGCTGCGAGATTCGATCGACAGCGCGGCCGTGCGGACGATCGATCTGACGCTGCCGCCGCCGTGAGGCGCGTGCCCGTCCCCCCGCTCACTACCCCCGTCCCCCCGCTCCCCGCCCTCGTCCCCCCGCCCCCCGTCGCGGAGCGCACCCGCGCTCACGCCCTGCCCGGGGTCTGCGGCGGGAGCAGGTCGCCGATCAGCGCTGAGAGGTCCGCGCGGCCTTGTCTGGCGATCCACCGATCCAGCCCGCGCGCGATCGTGATCGGGCTTCGCGGATCGACGAACAGCCCGGTGCCGACACCGACCGCCGATGCACCGGCGAGGATGTACGCCGCGGCGTCTTCCCATTGCAGCACACCGCCGGTTGCCAGAATGGGGATGGGGCGCACTTCCGAGAGCCTGCGGCGCGTTTCGTAGACGTGTTTGAGCATCACCGGGTGCAGCGCAGGGCCGGACATGCCGCCGGTGGTGTTGGCGATGCGCGGCCGGCGCTGCTCGACATCGATCGACATCGCCGGGATCGTGTTGCCAAGGTTCAGGACATCGGCCCCGGCGTACGCGGCGGCAAGGGCGACCCCCGGCAGGTCCGGTGTCATCGGCCCGAGCTTGACGATGAGCCGCGCGGTGCGGACCACGGGGCGCACGGCCTCGAGCAGCTCGCGGATGAGCCCGGCCGAGTGGCCGAACTCCACACCCGAGCGGACATTCGGGCACGAGACGTTCAGCTCGATGAGCGGGAAGCACCCGCCGTGCGAGGCCGAGTAGGCGTCGATGTTCGCCGCGACCTTGACGTACTCATCGACGCTGAACCCGGCGACACTGGCGATGACTTTGCAGGGCAGCGCGTCGATGCCGCGGCGTCCGGCGGCGTTCGGGCAGGCATGCTCGAGGAAGGCATCGAGACCCGGGTTGGCCAGGCCGATGGCGTTGATCATCCCGGCCGCGCCGGGGAGGTCGAGGATCCGCCACCAGTCGTTGCCCTCGCGGGGCTCGAGGGTGATGGACTTGGTGGTGATCGCCCCGATCATCGACAAGTCCAGCACATCGGCCATTTCATCGATCACGCCGGCGGTCCCGGCCGCGAGCACGATGGGGCTCCTCAGCTCGACCCCTCCCAGACTCGTCCGCACACGCTCGCTCAGGCTCATGGCGGAGCGTACGAGGCGAAAGGGCCGAACGGGCGCGTGATCATGGGGCCGCGCGCGCCGGATGGGGGGAGCCCGGGGCTGGGCGTGGGGAGTGGGGGTGGCCGGGGGAGGAGTGGGGGTGGCCGGGAGAGATGATGGTGGGCGGAACATGGCTCGGGCGGGCGCATCGGCAGAAAGTGCGCGATCGGGGATCGATCGCGGGCAGCGGGATGTCTCACGCGCGGCCCGCGCGAGCGATCGGGAGGAGCTGGCGAGCGAACGGAAGGAGCTCACGATCGATCGGAAGGAGCTCATGTTCGATCGGAAGCAGCTCAAGATCGAACGAGAGGAGCTCAAGATCGATCGGAAGGAGCTCACTTTCGATCGGAAGGAGCTCACGATCGATCTTCAGGAGCTCGCGTGCGCGCCCGAGCCCCGCGCGCTCGTGCGCCGATGCTGCGCGCCACTGCGCCGATCATCGGCGCAGTGGCGCGCACGGCCCGGACACGTGACGCACCGCCCCGCGCACCCGCGCCCGAACCCCGCGCGCGACCGAAGGCCGCCCCCGAGGGCTCAGGCCCCGGCCAACATCGCACAAAAACCCGCTTCGTGGGCCAAGAACGAACCCTCGTCCCCGGTCCCCAGCCCCGCCCGGCCCCGGCACCCACGGCCCTCCCCACCCGCCGGCCGCGAGCCACCTCGCGGCGGCGGCAAGCCCCCACGCCGCGGGGAAACCCTCGGCCTTCCTCCGCCCCCGCTCCACCCCGCCCTCCCGATCACCACTCCCCCAACCCCCATCTGTCTCTTTCCTCTCTCACACCTTCCTCGCCCCTCCCTCCCCTCTTCTTCGCGCCTTGCCGTCTTCGTGCAACCCCCGCCCATGCCCGGCCATCGCCGCCGCGTGCGGCCTCGGCCCCGTGGTTGTTCCGGTGTTCCGGGGTGGGCATAATCAACCCTTATGTCGCGATGCCGGGTGGACACATCGATCGAGCGGGTGGTGGTCGGCGGGTTCGAGTTTCCGCTGGGGGCGTACCCGATCGAGCCGATCGAGCCGTCGGAGGGGTACACGACGCACTTTGAGTCGGCCGATGGGGGCGAAGATGATGCGGTCCTGGGCGATGGCTGGGAGGAGTGGCCCGATCGCTACGTCTGGGATGTCGTGATCCGGGCGGGCAGGGTCGAAGCCTTCTGGCGCTCGCTGGCGGCGCACCTGCCTGGGCGGTTCTTTCCGATCCTCGATGTGCTCGGGAACGATGCGTACAGGGAAAACGACCCGTACGTGGCCGATGAACTGGTCAGCCTCGAGCGGTTCATGGAGGGCCTGCGGCGGTTCAAGTCGTTCCTGTTCGAGGATGGCCTGGTCGGCTTCGGGGCCATGAGCGATGAGCCGTTCTTCTACATCTTTGTGGATGAACACAAGGTCGTGACCATCCGGGCCGAGGCGAGCCTGAAGGAAAAGGTCGAGGCGGTGCTCGAGGCCTTCGACCTGCGGCCGGTGGAGAAACTCGCAAGCGTCGACAGCGTGATGCACGAGCATCGCAGCGTGCTCGATGCGCCCGAAGATCGCCCCGACCTGCTGACACCCGATGAGGTCATCGAGGAACTTCGCGACCTCTGGACGCTGACGCTGAATGTCGATGATGAAGCCAACAACGACGAGAACGGTTCGCCGCTGGGCATCACGCCATTTCGCTGCCTGGTCAGGCTGCTTGGGCCGGCGGCGGATGTGAAGTACATCGATGTGTTCCTGACCGCGGACTGCCTGCGGACAGCCTGGACCCTGGCGATGGACGCCGCGGAGGACCTCTACCAGCGCGAGTCGGAGAAGGCCGCGCGGGCGGCGGGCAAGCCCCGCGGCGGGGAAGACCCGAAGACTCGCCCCGGCCAGACGGGCGGACGGGTCGGCGGGCGGCTCGGCCGCGCGGGGCTCGGGGACGACCCGGCGGATTCCCCCGATGAGCCGATCGATATCGATGTGATCCACGCCGACCGCGTGACGCGTGAGGACTTCGCCGGGATGGTGCCCGATGGCCGGGGGAAGAACCTTCCGATGGATTCCAGCCGCGTCATCGCGACGCAGTGGCTGGAGTAGCCCCGGCTCTGCGCCCGGGTGCCGCGTCGGCGCGGAACCGGGCCGGGGCGGGTGTCGGTTGGGGCACATCGTGGACAAAAAGAAAAGTGCTGACGCGGCGGTTTGCGTTTGCTCACCGAGGGCCGTACGCTAGAGACCCCTGTCCGGGCAGGATCCACTCGGGGATCCGTCCGGCCGTACGCGGAGAAACTTCATGGCGTCGATCGAGCGGTCTTCACGCGTCTCATTCCTCGGTGTGTTCGGCCTGCTGCTTGCCAGCGGATCCATCACCGCGTCGGCCCTTGCCCAGCAGGCGGGGACAACCGCGCCGGTGCTGCCCAAGGCCGGCGAAACGTCGGCTGCGCAGGCTCAGGGCGAGTTCGTCCGTCAGGCCGAGGCGCTGGCCCGGCAGGACAAGCTCGTCGCGGCCCGCGCGCTGCTGACCCGCGGCATGCTCAGCGGCCGCACCGCGTCGCTGAACGCCGCCGACCGAACCCGCGCCGCGGATCTGCTGGACTCCGTCGAGCGTCGGATGCGTCAGCTCGATGATGTCGAAGTCAGCCTGCAGCGCGCCGAACTGGGCGTGAGCGAGGGCGATCTGTTCAACGCCGAGCGGCTTGCCAAGGCCGTGCAGACCCTCGACGGCGTGAGCTTCACCGCTCGCACGCGGGCCGAGGCCGTGATGAGCCAGGTTCGCGAGCAGCGCTCGGCGATCGAGCCGCAGCGCGATGCGATCGTCGCCTCGGTGTCCGAGCACTTCGCCGCGGGCCGTTACGCCCAGAGCAAGGCCGCGATCGAGGCGATCCAGCGTTCGGGCCTGAGCCTGAGCGAGGAGCAGGCGAGCCTGGTGCATGAGCACCGGATCAAGATCGTTGATCTCGAGAGCGCGCAGGGTCGGATTCTGGACACCAGCGCGGTGAACCTGAGCATGATGCAGCCCGGCACGGTCCGTGCGGGTGATGAGCCGGTCGTGATGGCCGTGGCCGTCGCCGCCGAGCCGACGGCGCAGGAGCCCGCGGCACCCGCGGCCGAGCCCGCCGCTCCCGCGGCACCCGAGGCCGGTGCGGCCGCTGCCGCCGCCCCCGCCGCGGCGGATGATGTGATCACGCAGGCTCTCCGGGCCGAGACGCAGCGGCTCATGGCCGAGGGCGATCAGGCCTTCACCGATGGTCGCATCGCCGAGGCCGCGCGTCGCTACGAGGTGGCCCTTGCGACGGGCCGCTCGGTGCTGTCGGCCGAGGAAATCGCCCGTGCCGAGGCCCGTCTGGGCGACACCCGCGCCCGCATGGGCGGCGCCGGCGACATCGGCGAGCGAGCGATCGAGAGCCAGCGGCTGATCCGCGAGAAGACCACGGCCGAGTTCGAGAACGAGCTCAGCCAGGCCCGCAAGGAACTCGATGCGGGCAACCCCGCCGAGGCCCGCAATCTCGCGGCCCGCGCCCGCGCGACGGTGAACAACGCCCGCGCTTCGTTCTCTCAGGCGGAGCTGGACGCGTTCATCACGCGTGTCGATGAGATGAACTCGCAGATCGGTGCCCGCGAGCAGACGATGAGCACCGAGGCCGCCCGCAAGCGTGCGATGGAGCTGGACAAGAGCGCCGCCGAGCGCCAGGCCGCGATGCGCAGCGAGCGCGAGGCCCGCAAGCGCGAGCTGATCATCTCCATCCGCAACAAGCAGTTGGAGCACCGTTACGACGAGGCGCTGCAGGATGTCGAGCAGATCCTGTTCATGGATCCGAACGACCCGGCCGGCCGCCTGCTGAAGGATGCGATCACCGAGACGAAGATGTACCGCAAGTACGACCAGGCGGTGCGTGCGCGTCGCCAGGGGATCCAGAACACGCTGGTGGACAACTTCGAGGCGACGATCCCGCCCAAGCGCATGATGAACTTCCCGGCCAACTGGGAGCAGAAGACGCAGGACCGCCTCGGTCTGGCCATGGGCGGCGAGAGCGCCGAGAACCGCCGCACGATCGCGATGCTGGAGAACAAGCGTCTGCCCGGCACGTTCCAGGGCAACAGCTTCGCACAGGTTGTCGACTACCTCCGCGAGACCGCCGGCGCCGACGTGATGGTGGACTGGGAGTCGCTGCGTCAGATCGGCATCGAGCCGACGAGCAAGGTGAACCTCGCCCTGAGCGAGCAGCCCGCCCGTGTCGTGCTCGAGCGCGTGCTGGCGAGCGTGACCCGCGACCCCTCGGCCCGCCCGGACTACACGATCAACGACGGCATCGTGCAGGTTGCCAGCGCCGAGACCATCCGTCGTCACACGACCACGCTGGTCTACAACATCACGGACCTGCTCCAGGCCGTGCCGGACTTCGGCGATGTTCCGACGATGGACCTGGACAAGGTCTTGGCACGCACCTCGGCCCGCAGCGCTGCTCTGGCGCCGCTGGATGAGGAGCGTCGCGTGCGCCCCGAACTGGCCCGCCAGCGCGATCGCGAGCAGCGCGTCAACAAGATCGTCCAGTTGATGCAGGACACGATCTCGCCCGACTCCTGGCGTGACAACGGCGGCGACGTCGGCTCCATCCAGGAGCACAACGGCTCGCTGATCATCACCACGACCCCGCGCAACCACCAGCAGATCTCCGGTCTGCTCGGCAAGCTGCGCGAGGTCCGCTCGCTGCAGATCAATGTCGAGAGCCGGTTCCTGACCGTCGCTCAGGACTTCTTCGAGCAGATCGGCTTCCGGTTCAACGTCACGCTCAACGCCGGCAGCAATCAGGTCACTGCCGCTCAGGCTCTCGACCCGACCATCCGCCCCAGCGACCTTGTTGACCTGAGCTCATCGACCAACAACATCCGCCGCGTGCTTGATTCGAGCCTGTATGCCCCGGGTGGGTCCGTGACGCCCGTGCTCATTCCGCCGGGTGCCGCGGACCGCGCCCTGCAGCAGACGGTTCGTCCTAACGAGTGGAGCCCCATCGGCGTTGGCCAGGGCAGTCTTGGCCTTGCCCAGAGCCTCTTCCCCAGCGACGGCTTCGCCGGCGGCATCCTCGGTGGTGCGCCCGCCCTGGGTGTTGCGGGTCAGTTCCTCGACGATGTTCAGGTGGACTTCCTCGTTCGAGCCACGCAGGCCGACCGGCGCACCAGCACGCTCAACGCCCCGCGCGTGACTATTACCAACGGGCAGATCTCCAACCTCTATGTCGTGACGCAGCGGGCCCTGGTTACCGATCTGCAGCCGGTCGTCGGCGATGGTGCCGTCGGCTTCGATCCCGATGTGACGGCCGTGCCGTTCGGTGTGGTCATGCTTGTCGAGGCCGTGGTCTCGGCCGACCGCCGCTTTGTGACGATGAACATCGACACGTCGATCAACACGCTCGACAACGTCGCCAACATCAACGTCAACGCCATCTCGGGTGGTGCGCTCATCCCGTCGGGTTCGACCGGTCAGTTCATCCAGTTGCCCACCACCACCACCACCCGCGTTCAGACCACCGTCACCGTTCCCGATGAGGGCACGGTCCTGCTGGGCGGCCAGCGTCTGGTCACCGAGCGTGAGGTCGAGGTCGGCGTCCCGCTGCTGTCGAAGCTGCCGATCATCAACCGCTTCTTCACCAACCGCATCGAGAGCAAGGAAGAGTCGACCCTGCTCATCCTCGTCAAGCCCACCGTCATCATCCAGAGCGAGGAAGAGGACAAGGCCTTCCCGGGCCTGCTGAATCAGCTCCGCTCGGGCCTCTGATCCGTTTTCCGGCCATTCGAACCATGCCCTCCAGCGGCCCGCGGGTTTCCCCGCGGGCCGCTTTCATTTCGGGCTCCGTCCTGCTGCCGGCGACTCGCACCCCATTTCGCAAAAAGTGACCGTTTCGGGGCCTCGGCCTCGGCCGCGGCGGCAGCGGGATTTCCGAGGAGTATCGGCCGAGAGGGCTGCCGCCGGGGGTGTGGACTAGTGGGCTGTTTCTCCGGGGCCTGCGGATCGGCTACAGTGAACGCGTTGTCAAACCCTGTCCCGGCCACCCGCCGGTGTGGTGTGTCCGCAGGCCTGGAGATCAGGCCGCGGCGGCCCGTACCGCCGGGAGGAATCATCGGAGTTGTCGTCCATGCCTGCCAGCGAGTCGCGTCTGAAGGTCAAGCGTGAGGCCAGCATCATCGAAGTCGGCTTCCGTGACCGGAACATCCTCGACGAGGCGAACATCCAGCAGATCGGCGAGGAGATCAAGGCCCTTCTGGCGGCCGAGGCTCAGCCCAAGCTGCTGATCAACTTCGCCGATGTCGACCACCTCTCCAGCGCCGCGCTGGGGCAGCTGATCACGATCAACAACCAGATCCGGGCACTCAAGGGCCAGCTCCGCCTGAGCAACATCGACCCCCAGATCTTCCAGGTCTTTGTCATCACCAAGCTCAACAAGCTCTTCGAGATCCACGACTCGGCCGAGAAGGCCCGGGCGAGTTTCCGATAACGCACGCGCGGCCCGGCGTGATTGCGGGCATCCGGCAGGCGGACGGCTCAAGCGTGGCCCGCGTTGAGCCGATCCGCACTCAGGCAGCGTTGATCGTCCGCCCCCTGACCCACGGAAACTTCGAGCCAGCAGAATGACCGACCGCGGCGAACTCCACCCCGCAAACACCCGCGCAGACATCGAGGCCTGCGAGCACCGGGTGCTCGGGGCGCTCGAGCGAGCGGGGTACTCCGAAGCCGCGCGGTTCGCCGTGCGTCTGTCATTGGAGGAGGCGCTGGTCAACGCGTTCATGCACGGCCACCGCGGGCTGCCGCCGAGCACGCCCGTGCACGTTCAGTACACCATCACGCCCGAGGCCGTGCGGATCAGCATCACCGATCAGGGCCCCGGCTTTGATCCCGGCCGCGTCCCCGACCCGACCAGCGACGAGAATCTGGAACTGCCGAGCGGCCGCGGGCTGATGCTCATGCGGGCGTACATGACCAGCGTTCACCACGAGGACCACGGTCGCACGCTCGTGATGACCTATGACCGCGGGCACGCCGAACGGGCCCAGGCGGAAGCGTCGTGACCGCGCAGGGCCGCCGCCTGCTCTATATCGCGCCCGCGTTTCTCTCCTATCGCCTGCACAAGGTCGTTCGCGGCGTGCAGGTCTTTGACATGCTCTTCATCCGCGACCTGCTGGCGATGGGCATCGATATCACCCTGCCGGCGGAGATCTCCTGGAGGCCTCAACTCCGCCAGCGGCTGACGCTCCCCGACGGACGCCGCCCGCGGTTCCGCTGGACTCCGCCGCTGATCAAGCCGCAGTGGAACGGCATGTTCGCGAACCTGCTGGTTCACGGTCGCTTCGACACGGTGTACCTCGGCAACTGCGTCCGCGGCGCCGTGCCCATGGTTGACATGCTCCGCACGCGCAGGATGGTCGGTCGGCTGGTGATTCAGGCCAACCGAGTGCCCAGACCGCCGGTCGAGCGGGCGCTGCGCCGCTGGACCGACGCCCGCATCGTCGCGGTGAGCGAACTGGTCAAGAGCGGCTTCTCTCCCGATCTGCGTCAACGCGTGGAGGTCAAGTACGGGCTGGTCGATGCGCAGGACTATTCCCCGCGTGCCGACGGGCCGGTGCCGACGGGCCAACCGCTGACACACTTCTTTCTGCTGGGCAAACTCGACACCCCGGTCAAGGATGCCCCCGCCGCGATCCGCGCCTTTGCCGCCCTGCCAGAGCCAATCCGCGCGCGCTGCCGGCTGCACCTGGTCGGCTACCCCGACCCGCGTGATGCGGGCGAGTTGCCGCCGGGCGCGATCGCGTACACGTGGATGGACAGCGCCGACATCGCCGCGTTTGTCCGCACGATGGATGTGCTGCTGGTCACGAGCACAACCGAGACCTTCGGCCAGTCGGCCGTGCAGGCGATGCTTTCGGGCCTGCCGACGATCGCGAGCGACCTGCCGACGATGCGCGAGAAACTCGACCCGCCCGAGGGTGTCGCGGCAGGCGATGCGGAGTCGCGGCGCGCCGGGCTGATCTACCGCACGCACGATGAACTCGTCGCGCACATGGCAGCCCTGGCGACCGACCCGGCACGACGCGCGGCCATGGGCCGCGTGGCCCGTGCGCGGGCGCTGGAGCGGTACGTCTGGGATTCCGCGGGCTTTGCGCGCGAGTACTTCGGCGTGGGCTGAGGCCGCAACGAGCCGAGCGATCGTGCCGCGTGCTCACGGCAGGAAGCGGTACTCGTCGGTCTCCAGCACAACACCGGCGGGCACGGTCACGAGTTTGACCGAGTAGTCGGCCATGAGCAGATTCGCCTGAGCGGGCCCGCTGTCGCGGTCGGCGCTGTACCAGCGTGTGCCCCGGTCGATCCCTTCGCCGAAGTTGTAGATGGGCCAGGAACCCATGAGGAAGGTCTTGTGCGGCTGGGTGATGAACGGGAGCCGGCCCCCGCCGGGCGGGATCAGCGTCGCTTGCGTGGTGCTGGCGACGGTCTTGTCATTGAGCGTGTAACTGGACCCGAAGATGCGGTACAGACTGTCGGTCGTCTGCCACGGCGGCGGCAGGCCCGTGTCACGCGTGCCGCGGTCCGCCGGGGAGCGGAACACCGGCAGTTCGATGTCCGGATCGTCGGTCGTGAGCAGATCCGGGTAGAGGTACGGGTTCAGCGGCTTGCTCGCCGGGTGGATCGTGTCCAGTGCCAGAAACGGCGTCGCCCCGCGTCGGCCGCCGTGGACCAGCGCCGAGATGACCTCCGGCCCGCCCGGAAGCGGGAACGGCGCGGTGCGCTGCGGCAGGGCGCTGAAGTCGATGATGTACTGGCTGAGTCCCACGCCGATCTGGCGGAGGTTGCTCGCACAGACGGTCTGGCGGGCCGAGCGCCGTGCCGCGGCCAGGGCGGGAAGCAGAATGCCGACCAGCAGCGCGATGATCGCGATGACGACCAGCAGTTCGATGAGCGTAAAGGCCCGGATTGTGCGATGCTCGGATGACATGCTCGCGATCAAGGTAACCCGCGGTGCAAGGTCGGCAACGTGCGGTGCCGCAGTTTTACCCAGTTCGGAAGCGGAGAGCCATCGGAGATTCGTCGACGTGATGACGCATCACGACCTCTGAACCGATCTGAACGGAGCGTTCGGTGGTGGTCAGGGGTGCCACCGATTTCGGCTGGCCCGAAAACGACGCCGCCCGACTCCAACGGAGCCGGGCGGAGTGCGAGTGCCCAGGAGAGGATTTGAACCTCCAAGCCCTTGCGGGCGCTACCACCTCAAGGTAGTGCGTCTGCCAATTTCGCCACCTGGGCCAGATTGTCGGGCCGGGGGGATGACCCCTCGGCGTGGATGGAGAGGTTAGCCGCCTTCAGGCCGAAGGTCGAGTGCCCATCAGGATGCCACCGGGTTGGGACCGCCAGCCGGGGGGCCGGGGATCGGCAGGAGATCCGCTTGTGTCAGCACCGGGGGGAGCGCATCCAGGGCCACGGCGTTCGACACGTCAAACGGGGCGATCCGCGTGCGGCGGAGGGCCAGCAGGCTGCCGCCCGTGCCCAGGGCCACGCCAAGATCGCGCGCCAGCGAGCGGATGTAGACGCCCTTGCCGCTGTCGATGCGGAGCACCAGCCGCGGCCAGCAGTACTCGATGATCTCGATCGCGTCGATGCGGACCGGGCGGGCGGGGAGCACGGGAAGGGCCGCGTGCTCCGGCGGGGTGTTGCCCGATTCGTCCGCGGCACGGGCGGCATCGCGCGCCAGGTCGTAGGCCCGTTGGCCCTGAACCTTGATCGCGCTGTACGCGGGCGGCCGCTGCATGATCGTGCCGATGAACGCGGGCAGGGCCGCGCTGATGCGCTCGGTCGTCGGCGGGTTGCTCACGGCGATCTCCTGCCGCGGCCCCTCGGCGTCGTCGGTGGTTGTGAACGCGGAGAGATCAACATCGGCGATGTACGTCTTGCTCCCGAGCATCAACGCGTCGCAGAGCCGTGTGGCCTTGCCGACGAGCACCACCAGCAGGCCGGTGGCCAGCGGGTCGAGCGTCCCCGCGTGCCCGACCTTGACGCGTTTGGGCGCACCGCCCAGCACGAGCCGACGCCGCACCCATCGGCAGACATCCATCGACGTGCGCCCCAGCGGCTTGTCGATGAGCATCAGCCCCGATGGCGAGACCGGCGTCTGCGCCGCGGATGATCCGTGCGAAACGCTCATCGCGGGGTCTCCGTCGGCGTGCTCGCGGGCGACGGCCCGAGGCTCTCGCGTACGAAGACCGCGAGGCGATCCTCCGGTGCGTTCCTGCCCGGCGGCATCAGCACATCGCGCTCGGCACGATACCCCAGCAGCGCATAGGCCTCGGCCTGCGCCCGGCGGGCGACGACGAAGCGCGGGAGATGCTCCCGCGTGTACTCGAGCGTGCCCCCGCCGGAGCGCACGACGCGGCCGCGGGTCTGGAACACCATGCTGTCCTCCGCGTGCTCGCTGGCGAGGCTGTCCTTCGGCGTCCACCCCGCGGCACGCAGTTCGATCGCGATCGACGAGGACAGCGCCCCGGGCACGATCGACGGCGCGATCCACTGGAGCGTCGGCGCGAGGACGAGCACCGCGACGATGAGCCCCGCCGCGTGAGCCTGAACATACAGCCGGGCGCGCAGGAACTGGAGCGACAGCGCCAGGCCCGCCAGCGCAACGCACGCGCAGAGGATGATCATCGCGGACACGCCGGTGGTGGCCATGGTCATCGTCGGGGCGAAGAACAGCAGCGCGAGCGCACCGGCGATGAGCCCGGCCGCCGGGAGCCCCGCCGTCAGCAGCCAGATCCACGCCCCCGCATCGGCCGCGCGCCGGCCCTGTGCCGCGAAGACCATCCGCGCCGCCAGAAGGGCCGCCGCGGGATACAGCGGCAGTGTGTAGTGCGGCAGTTTGGCCATCGATGCCTCGAAGACGATCCATGCGGGGATCAGCCACGCGAGCAGGAACACCTCCGGCCCGCGGGCAGCGCGGCGAGAGCGGATGTTCGCGATCAGCCGTGCGGCGATCCCCGCGGGTGCATCGGCGCGAAGCGTGGAGACCGTGGCGGGCCAGCCGCGGGCCAAGCCGCGAGCGACCCCCGCCAGCGCGAGCATCACCCCGGGCCAGAAGAGCGCGACGCTCAGGACAAGGTGCGTGCCCGGCGGGGCGAAGTGCCCCTCGGTGCTGCCGCGAATCCCGCGGCCGAAGGACTCGCGCCAGGCCTCGCCCAGATACCACGCCAGCCCGAACTCGCGGTGAATCACCAGCAACCACGGCAACACAACGGCACCGAGAATGAGCACCCCCAAGACAGGACGCAACGCCACCACCCAGCGCACACGCCGATGGGCCACGCACAACGCGGCAATGGCCAGAACCGCGACCATCGGCGCGATCGGACCCTTGGCCAGCACACTCAGGCCCAGGGCCACCCAGAACGCCGCGGGCCAGATCCAGCGTTCGCCGGCGGTTGCGGGGCGCGATGTGCGCGTCGCACCGGCGTAGACCCGCCAAAGAGCGCCCATGGTGGCGATCGTCGTCAGCAGCAGCAGTTGATCCGAGCGTGCCTGATGGGCATCCCATACGACCATCGGCGCGACGCACAGAAACGCCGCGGCGAGCACCGCCGCACGCGCGTCGAACATGCGTCGACCGATCGTCCACGTCAGCAGAACGCTCAGGCTCGCCGCGACCACCGAGGGCACGCGGTACATCCACATGGCGTCGCGGCTGGCATCGCCCCCGGTGAGCACGTACGCGCTGGCCGCCTGCAGCCAGTACGTCAGCGGCGGCTTGTTGAGCCGGGGTGTGCTCGCGTACATCGGGATCGCCAGCCCACCGGCGTGCAGCCCCGTGGGCCTGCCGGGCAATCCCGGGTCGCCCGCCTCGCGTCGCAGGTCGCGCTCATCCGGCGGCAGCGTGACCGACTCGAGCATCTGGCGTGACGCTTGAGCAAAGCGGCACTCATCCCGATCCACCGGCGGCACCGACCACAGCCCGGGCAGATACACTGCGACGCAAAGCAGGACCAGCGTCGCCGCCGCCTTCCACGACGACGCCCACGCGAGCCACCGGCCGCCCGTTGCGGATGCGGAGGTGCCCGGCGACAACGCGTCGGGGTGCTGCTCGGGGATCTTGTCGGTGGGGGGCGTCACGAGCGGGAACTCTACCACGACACAGTCACCGACCATGCCGACGCAACCGATTGGCCCCGCAGGGAGGTCTTGGCTGTCGGCCAATCTCTGGTGGCTCTCGCTGGCGGTCGGGTTTGTGCTGGTGCTGCTGCTGAACAGGTACGACGCCGGCGTCGCGCAGGCGATTTCCGCCGATCGCCTGCCGGGCGATGTTCGCCGCGAACTGCACGCGTGGCAGCAATATGGCCAGGGCACCGCGACGGTGATGCTCTGCCTGGTCGTCTGGCTCATGGACCCGCGGAACCGCCCGCGCTTGTTCGACTACGGCCTGTGCATCATCATCACCGGCGCGGCCGTATCGCTGCTCAAGGGCCTCATCGGCCGGCCCCGTCCGAAGTACAACGACCCCGAAACGTTCCTCGGCCCGCTGGGCATGTACCCGGTCACGCCCGACGGACGGACCGAGCCGTTCCTCGCGCACGCGTGGGACATCACCAAGCCCATCAGTTCCGACCTCTGGTCGATGCCCTCCAGCCACACGGCCTTTGCCGTGCTCATGAGCGTGTTCATCGTCTGGCTCTATCCCCGTCTGGCGATCCCCGCGGTGTTTCTCGCGGCGGCGGTCGCCTTTGCCCGTATGCTCTTTGACGCACACTGGATGACCGACGTGATCGCCGGTGCCGCGATTGCGATCAGCGTCGGCTCTCTGGTCATGGGCGGGCGGTGGATCTCCCGCCGGCTCGAATCGCGGTACTCAGCGGGGGCCTCTCGTGCTGGCTGATCATGTTGCACTTCTCGACACATTGCTGAGCCGCGCGGCGCACGCCGTCGGGCTCGACCGTGCGGCGGAGCTTTCGCGCACGCTCGCGGACCTATGCGCACGGGCGGGCGATGCGCCCTCAAGCCCTGATCGCGACCGCGCGTGCGAAGTGGTCGCCGGCCTGGGCAGCGAGGATCTCGGCGCGGTGCTGCGATTCATCGCCACGCGGTTCCATCTGCTCAATCAGGCCGAGCAGGTGAACATCATTTCCGTCAATCGCCAGCGCATCGCCCAGGCCACGCCGGACCAGCCGCGACCCGAATCGCTCGATGAGGCGATGCTCCGTCTGCGGAGCCGCGGCCTTGACGCCGCGGGCGTGTCGAGACTGCTCTCGGCGCTGGACGTGCAGCCCACGCTCACCGCGCACCCGACCGAGGCCAAGCGCCGCAGCGTGCTGGACAACCTCATCCGCATCGCCCACGCGCTGCCCGCGAGCACGCCGGGCGCCACCAGCGCCGGCTGGCAGGGCGCGGGCGAGTCGGCGCAGGCCGAACTGATGCTCGAAGGGCTCGTCGAGTTGCTCCTGGCCACCGACGATGTGCGTCCGCGACGGCTGGAGGTCATCGACGAGGTCCGCAACGGGCTGTTCTTCCTGCGCGGGTCGATCTGGGCCGTGGTCCCGCGGCTCGTGCGCGAACTGGCCCGCGCCTCGCGGCAGGCCTTCGGCGATGATTCGCCCAACGCACAGAGCCTTCCCGCCATCATCCGCTACCGCACATGGATCGGCGGCGATCGCGACGGAAACCCGCGCGTCACGCACGAGGTCACGCGGCAGACCCTCGCCCTGCTCCGCTCGGCCGCCACCGATCTGTGGGACCGCGAACTGGCCGAGGTTCAGCAGGAACTCACGCTCAGCACGCGGCGCGTGAGCATTCCCGAGTGGTTCGTCCGGAGCGTTCGCCAGAGCGACGCGCAGAGCACGGGGCACGACCCGGCGTGGCTGGAGCAGCGGCAGCACGAGCCCGTGCGCGTGCGCCTGGCCCAGATGCGCCACCGCGTCCGCACCGATACGACCTACAGCGGTTCGGCGCTGCTGGCCGACCTGCGCGACATCCACCGCGCCGTGACGGAGGCCGGCCTGATCCGCGCCGCCGACGGCCGGCTGGCCGACGCGATCATCCGCGCGCGCGTCTTCGGGCTCCATCTTGCGACGCTGGACATCCGTCAGCACAGCCGCGTGCACGAGTCCGCCGTCGCGGAACTCCTCCGCATCGCCGGCGTCTGCGAGGACTACTCGGCCCTGAGCGAGTCGGCGCGCGTGGAGATTCTGCGCAGCGAACTGGCCCAGCCGCGGCCGCTCCGTCCGGTCGATGCGCCGCTCTCGCCCGACACGGCCGAACTGCTCTCGACCCTGCGCGTCGTTCGCGAGGCGATCACGCAGGACCGCCGACGCGTGCGTTCGTACGTCATCAGCATGACCCACGGCATCAGCGACATGCTCGAGGTGCTGCTGCTGATGAAGGAGTCGGGCCTCTCGCGCGTCGAGCGTTTCGCCGGCGCCCCGCCGCGGATCGTCAGTGCGCTGCACATCGTGCCGCTGCTGGAAACGATCGAAGATCTCGCCCGCGGCCCCTCGCTGCTGGGAGAGTTGCTCGATGAGCCGCTGTACCGCTCGCACGTGCAGGGCCTCATCGGCGCGAGCATCGCGGGCATGCCCGAGGACCCGTCGCGCCCAACGCAACCGGTGCAGGAGGTCATGCTCGGCTACAGCGATTCGAACAAGGATGGCGGCTTCCTCATGGCCAACCTCTCGCTGGAGCGAGCCCAGCGCGACATCGCCCACGCCGTCACCAGCAGGGGCATCGCGCTGCGGTTCTTCCACGGTCGCGGCGGCACCATCGGTCGCGGCGGCGGACGCGCGGGGCGGGCCATCCTCGCCACCCCCGGACCGGCACGAACGGGGCGCATCCGCTTCACCGAGCAGGGCGAGGTGATCAGTTTTCGCTATGCGCTGCCCGCGATCGCCGAGCGGCATCTTGAGCAGATCCTTCACGCGTCGCTGCTGGCTTCGGCCGATCATCGGCCAGCCACGACGCCCGACGCCGCGGACAAGCGTCCGCATCACGATCTGCTCACACGCATCGCGCGGGCATCCATGCAGCGATATCGCGAACTGATCGATGATCCGGAGTTCTGGCCGTGGTTCGTCGGCAGCAGCCCGATCAGCGTCATCGCCGGCCTGCCCATCGCCAGCAGGCCCATGATGCGTGCCGTGGGTTCGGGCACCGGCGTGCAGACGACCTTCGACCAGTTGCGCGCGATTCCGTGGGTCTTCTCGTGGGTGCAGATGCGCTGTCTCGCGCCGGGCTGGTTCGGGCTCGGCAGCGCGTTCACCAGCGCCAGCGACGCGGAACTGAATGCCCTGGCCCAGGACTACCCAAAGAGCCCGTGGCTGAGCACCGTCATCGACAACGCGGCACAGGAACTGCTGCGCTCGCGCCCGCCCATCGCGAGCCTGTACACCCGCCGAGCGGACATGCCCGGAAATTCGCGCATCGAATCGCTGCTGGCAACCGAGCACGCAAACGCGCTGCGATTTGTCCTGCGCGTCAGCGGCCGGCAGTCGCTGGGGCAGGACACGGCCGTCATCACGCAGCGCATCCGCGAGCGCAACCCGTGGACCGATGTGCTGAACATCATTCAGGTCGAACTGCTCGACCGCCGGCGCAAGGCCGGCGAGGGCGACCGTGCAACGCTCGACCCGCTGCTGCAGCAGAGCGTCAGCGCCATCGCCGCGGCGATGCAGAGCACGGGATGATCAGGGTGCATGAGCACCCGGTGCCGACCTGCTTATTGTCCTCGTTACTGCGTTTCCCAAGCCCCGCCACCGTGGCCGCCCATCGGCATGTAGTTCGGCGACTCTTTGGTGATGCGGATGTCGTGCGGGTGGTTCTCGACGACCGTCGCGCCGCTGACCTTGCAGAAGCGTGCCTCGGTGCGGAGTTCCTCGATCGTCCTGCACCCGAGATAGCCCATGCTCGCCCGGACACCGCCGACCATCTGGTACACAAACTCCGCGAGCGTTCCTCGATAGGCGACCAGGCCCTCGACGCCCTCGGGGACGAACTTCTGCTTCTGCTTGTCGCTGATCGCGCCGCTGTCGGTGTTCTTGCCGCCGGCCGCGCCCGCGTGCTGCTGGTAGCGGTCGCTGCTGCCAGCGTTCATGGCGCCTTCGCTGCCCATGCCGCGGTAGCTCTTGTAGCGTCGGCCCTGTCGGATGACCATTTCGCCGGGGCTCTCATCCAGACCCGCGAACATCGATCCCATCATCACCGCGTGCGCGCCAGCGCCGAGCGCCTTGGCGATGTCGCCGCTCTGGCGGACGCCGCCGTCGGCGATCACCTTCACATCCGTGCCCGCCACGCCCTCGACCGCCGCGAGGATCGCCGACAACTGCGGCATGCCCACGCCCGTGACCACGCGGGTCGTGCAGATCGATCCCGGACCGATTCCGACCTTCACCGCGTCCGCCCCCGCGTCGACCAGCGCCCGCGCCGCATCGGCGGTCGCGATGTTCCCCGCGATCACGTCAACCTTGAAGCGGCTCTTGAGCGTCCGCACCGTCCGCAGCACGTTCTCGCTGTGCCCGTGCGATGTGTCCACCGCGATGACATCCGCCCCCGCGGCCAGCACGGCCTCGGCGCGCTCGTACTGATCCACGCCCACCGCCGCGCCGCAACGCAGCCGCCCGTGATCGTCCAGCAGCGCCCGCGGATACTCGCTGAGGCGGTCGATGTCCTTGATCGTCACCAGGCCGCAGAGATTGAACTGGCCATCGACGAGGATGAGTTTCTCGACCTTGTTGCGGTTGAGGATGATCTGCGCCTGATCCAGCGTCGTGTCCGGCGCGGCGGTGATCAGATCGCCCGCGGTCATCACCTCGCGCACGAGCGTCGCCTCGTTCTCGACGAACTTCAGATCGCGTCGAGTCAGAATGCCCAGCACCTTGCCGCGGGGCCGCCCGCCCTCGGTGATGGGGAAGCCCGAAACGCTCAGGCGGCTCATGAGTTGGCGGGCCTTGCCGACGGTGTCATCGGGCGAGAGCGTCTGCGGATCGCGGATCACGCCGTTGGCGGAGCGCTTGACCTTGCTCACCTCGCGGGCCTGCACGTCGATGGGCAGGTTCCGGTGGATGATCCCGATGCCGCCCTCCTGCGCCAGCGCGATGGCCAGAGCGTGCTCGGTGACGGTGTCCATCGGCGCCGAGATCAGCGGGATCTTCAGCCGGATCGAGCGCGTCAGCGACGACGATGTGTCGGCCTCGGCGGGTACGACATTCGAATACCGCGGGATCAGCAGCACATCATCAAAGGTGATGCCCTCGCTGATGATCTTCGCCGGCCGCGGCGCGGCGGGGCTTTCGGAGGTTGTCGAGGATCGCACCGGCCCGGATCGCGTCGAGGTGGCTTCCATTGCTCATCGTTCACGGCCGGTACCGCAGCGTCAAGCCCCGAGCGGGTTCAAGTTCCATGATCGCCCTGCCGAGTCCGCCTCCGCGCGGCCGATCGCCCCGGCCCCGTCCGCCGGTCACGCCGCCCCGTTACCATCGTGCATGTCCTCTAAGAAGCCCGCCGCCGTTTCTCACGCGCACGCCGCCCACGCCGGTCCGGTGCCCGATGCGGCGCTCGGCCACGACCTGCCCGCGTTCGTCATCCAGACCTCCGGCCAGCCCGCCGACCTGACGCGGCTGGAGCGGGCCGAATGGCTGCTAACCAACGCCATCGGCGGCTTTGCGATGGGCACCGCGCTCTCCGCGCCGTCGCGCCGGTATCACGGCCTGCTCATCTCCTCGCAGCGGCCTCCCGTCCGCAGGCTTATGGCCCTGAACGCCGTGAGCATCACGCTCGTTCTCCGTCCCGGCACGGGCGACGAGACCGTCTTCGACCTGTCAACCTTCCGCTTCCGCCCGGGCGAGTATCACCCGCAGGGCTTCACCCACCTGCGCAAGTTCGAGAAGTCCGGCGGCGTCTCCTGGACCTGGCAGTGCGGCAGCGTGGAACTGACAAAGACCCTCGCCCTCGCCCACGAGCGCAACAGCGCGGGCGTGTCGTTCTCAATCCGCACCACCGATAATTCGGTCGTCGCCGCGCGTCTGGTGCTCCGCCCGCTCGTGTCGCTGCGCGACTTCCACGCGTTGAACCTCCGCGACACGCGCCGCGACTGGTTCCGCACCGATCTTCGGGCCGAGAGACTGCAGTGCGCGGTGCAGAGCCCGATGGGTGAACTGTTCCTCTCGCTGGATGCCCCCGGCCTCAAGGCGGGCATCAGGCACGAGGAGCATTGGTGGTACAACTTTCAACTCGAGCGCGAACGCGAGCGGGGGTACGACTTCCTCGAGGACCTCTTCCACCCCGCGACGTTCGAGGTTGCCGTCGATGCCTCATCGCACGCGAGCGTCGTGACCCTCAGCGCTAGTTGTGATGTGCCCAGCGTTGTGGATGTGCCCGCCGCGCTGGCGGAGAAATCGCGGCGGCTGGCGAAGCTCGCCTCTGCGACGCTCGCCCCGCTGAACGCGCCCGCGGTCGCCGCGACGATGGATGCGCCGACGCGCCGTGGTTTGACCGCGCTGGCCATCGCGACGGACGACTTCATCGTCCGCCGCGCTCCGCCGCCGGCGCCGGGCACGAGCGTGATGGAGCGATGGAACGGCTCTCTCGAAGGCGGCGGCGTGTCGATCCTCGCCGGCTTCCCGTGGTTCGCCGATTGGGGCCGCGACGCGATGATCGCCCTGCCGGGGCTGCTGCTGGCATCGCGCCGGTTCGAGGAGGCGGAAAAGGTCCTGCGCACCTTCGCCGCCGCGCGCAGCCCGCGTGGCAAAGGCACGGGCGGGCTCATTCCCAACCTGTTCGATGACTACACCGGCGAGGCCCACTACAACACCGTCGACGCCTCGCTGTGGTTTGTCCAGGCCTCGTGCGCGTTCCTGCGCATGGCCAGCCCCGGTGCCGCGGCACGGCGCGAACTGCTCGATGCCTGCCTGGACATCATCGGCGCGTACCGCGAGGGCACCGACTTCGGCATCGCCATGGACCCCGCCGACGGGCTCATCATCGCCGGCAACCACACGACGCAGCTGACCTGGATGGACGCCGCCCGCGACGGCGTGGTCTTCACGCCGCGGTTCGGAAAGCCCGTCGAGGTCAACGCGCTCTGGCACAACGCACTTGCGAGCGTCGCGCTGGCCATCCGCCCGGAACTCGACGGCCTGGCCGACGAGTTCGACACGCTGCGTCTCCGCGTGGCCGACAGTTTCACCCGCGCGTTCTGGAACCCCGCCCGCGGCTGCCTGTTCGACTGCCTCGTCCCCGATCACGAACAGGCCCACCTGCGCCCGGCGCACTGGACGCCCTCCCCGGAGGTCCGCCCGAACCAGCTCTTTTCCGTCAGTCTCGAGCACTCGCCGCTCTCGACCGCGCAGAAGCGGAGCATCCTCAAGCTCGTCCAGGATGAACTGCTCACGCCGCTGGGCCTGCGCACGCTCGAGCGCGCCGACGGCCGATACCGCGGCCGCTTCCGCGGCCGCATGTTCGACCGCGATGCCGCTTACCACAACGGCACCGCGTGGCCCTGGCTTCTCGGCCCCTTCGCCGAGGGCCTGCTCCGAGCCGGTGAGTTCTCCGAAAGCGCCCGCGCCCAGGCCCGCGCCGCACTCGCCCCGGCCCTGTCCAGACTCGACAAGGACTGCCTGGGCACCCTCGCCGAAGTCTTCGATGGCGACGACACGACCGCCGAGCCTCAGGAGCCCGGCGGCTGCCCGGCTCAGGCCTGGAGCGTCGCGGAGGTGCTGCGGGTGTCGCTGCTTGCCTGGGGCGCGAAGTAGGCGGTGCTTTGATTGACGATCGGAGAGGCCGCATGAGGCAAGTCGTGGTCGACTGGAATGTGAACGACACCCCGGATGACATCCGGCGATTCTCGGCGGCCCTCGGAGATATCTACGCGTCGGAACCGCCCATGGCATGGCGACTGGACCTCGCCGCGTGCAGATACATCGGACCTGATGCGTCGGCGATGATCTACGCGCTCTGGATTCGAGACCGTCAGCGAGGTCTGCGTTGCGAGGTGATTTTGCCGGTTGGACCAGAACCCCTGCGGGCGTTCTGCGAGTTCGTCGGTCTAAAGCACTATCTGCACAGGGGCCCGCGACCGGATCCGGATCACCCCAGGTGCGAGACAGTCCCGCTCAGCAACTTTTATCAGTCGCCCTACATCGTCTCTGGTCCGGTCGTGCGACTGGTCGAGCGTCATCTTCCCATGACAGGTGAGTTCCAGGACTATCTCCAGACCTGCATCACTGAAGTCGTGCAGAACATCATCGATCACGCCGAGTCGCCGGTCGGGGGCGTGCTCGCCGCACGCTTCATCAGCTCGCGGGGCGAGGTCCGAGTTGCGGTTGTAGATCACGGTCTTGGCATCCCGAAGCGCACACGGCTGGCGCTCGGACTCGGGGGATCGGACCGGGACATTTTGCAGAGCGTGATGCAGGGTGGAATGAGCTCGAGGTCGCAAGCCCATAACCAAGGGCTCGGGCTCAAGAACTTGGTGGACATCGTGCAGAACCATCAAGGATCACTTCTTATGTTGTCGGGCGATGCGGTGGCCTCATCGTCCGAAGGCCGGGAAATCCGATACTTCGAAGCAGAACGCCGGTTTCCCGGAACCGTCGTATGCTTTTCGCTCAAGACCGAGCCCCATGAATGAGCACACGCCACAACCCGCTCCGCCCGTTCTAGAGGTCGCGAAGATCATCGGAAAGACGGGTCCCGAGGTCAGCGCAGCGCTCGCTGTTGCCGCAAGTGCCGCGCGGGTGTTGTCCAGTTCGTCGGCGGTTCGGCTGTCGTTTCATGGAGTTCGTGGCGCATCTTCGAGTTTCTTCAACGCGCTGTTGTTGGAGTTGCACCGCTTGGGAGGTGCTGACGCGATCCCGGATCGGCTGATGATGGACTTCGACTCGGGGGCCCAGAAGTTTGTCTACGACCGGTCGCTGAACGCCTATCTCAAGAGCCACCAGCCGCCTCGTGCCGCGAGCTGAGCCTTCGGCATGCAAAACTGGCCCAATCGTGGTGGGTGTGCGCTCGATTCTGCCTCGGGCCTCCCCTGAATCCGACCCCCATGACCGGGCTCTGGCCCGGGCCACGCCCCGGCCCTCTGCGTAAACTTGATCGTGGGTCGTGCGGGGCAAGTCCCCGCTCCGGCCCGCCGCGTTCCGGTTCCGCCGCACATCAACGAGAGGATCACCATGACCGCCCTCGCCTCCGCTCCCGCGAAACTCAACGGCCAGCTCATCGACGTCCGCTCAGCCCTCGGCGCGCAGGCCGATGCGCTGCTCGGCTACAGCACGCCCAAGATCGCCAAGGACAGGATCCACGCCCCGGGTCCGGACTTCATCGACCGCGTCTTCTCGCAGACCGATCGCAACGTCCCGACCCTTCGGAACTTCCAGACCATCCTCAACACCGGTCGCCTGGCCGGCACGGGCTACGTCAGCATCCTGCCCGTTGACCAGGGCATCGAGCACTCCGCCGGCGCATCCTTCGCGCCGAACCCCGCGTACTTCGACCCGGAGAACATCGTCAAGCTCGCCATCGACGGCGGCTGCAACGCCGTCGCCAGCACGCTCGGCGTGCTCGCCGCCGTCAGCCGCAAGTACGCCCACAAGATCCCGTTCCTGGTCAAGTTCAACCACAACGAGATGCTGACGTACCCCAACGTCTTCAAGCAGTCGTACTTCGGCTCCATCAAGCAGTGCTACGAGATGGGCGCTCTGGCCGTCGGCGCGACGATCTACTTCGGCAACGATTCCAGCCGCGACGAGATCGCGTACGTCAGCGACATGTTCGAAGAGGCGCACGCTTACGGCATGGTCACCGTGCTCTGGTGCTACACCCGCAACAACGCCTTCAAGGTCAAGGGCGCAGACGGCAAGAGCACCGACTACCACGCCTCAGCCGACCTGACCGGTCAGGCCAACCACATGGGCGCGACGATCAAGGCCGACATCATCAAGCAGAAGCTCCCGACCAACAACGGCGGATACGCCGCGCTGAACACCGGCGCCTCGGCCTACGGCAAGTGGGACAAGCGCGTGTACACCGATCTGGCGGGCTCCGATGAGGCCGGCCACGGCGGGCACCCGATCGACCTTTGCCGGTACCAGATCGTCAACAACTACATGGGCCGCGTCCCGCTGATCAACTCCGGCGGCGAGAGCAAGGGTGCGGGCGACCTGGCCGAGGCCGTCGCCACCGCCGTCATCAACAAGCGCGCGGGCGGCATGGGCCTGATCTCCGGCCGCAAGGCGTTCCAGAAGCCCATCGGCGAGGGCGTGAAGCTCCTCCATGCCGTGCAGGATGTGTACCTCGATAAGTCCGTCACGATCGCCTGATCGCGACGAACAACCGCCCGATCATCGTCAAGCCCCGCGTGCCCCTCGGCACGCGGGGTTTTTGCTTGCGCCTCTCGATGCCCCGACGCCTCACGCCTCGATGCCGTCTTCTACATCGGCTGCCCCGTTCGCAGCGCAAAGACCATCTGCCAGATCCGGTCCGCTTCGCCACGCTCGATCAACTGCACGGGCGTTGATCCCTCGAACGCGTCGCTCGGCGTGATCATCCAGTCCCGCAGCGCTCCCGGGGCCATGAGTTCGCGCAGCGCCGCGACGAGCCGCTCGAGTTCCTTGAGCCGACGCAGCATGTCCGGTCGAAGAGCACTCGAAGACGACTCGGTGTTGCTCAGCGTCCGGAGTGACACGCCCAGGAGGCGCGCAAACGTGACCTGCGTCATCCCGAGCGCCTTGCGCGTCGCGATGCCGGAAGCTGACGACTTACTCGCCGAGGGCTTCACCGCGGGCCGGCGGGTCCGGACGCGCCGGGCCGGTGCTGAACGAGAGCGGGTGGAGGCGGATGGCATGGCGAGCTCCTTACTCAAAGATCGTCCATCATACGCAGAAAAACAAGCAAGTGTTCACGCAAATATGCGTGTCACGGTGCGTCCGGCACGGCGGCGGACTCCCCCTCGCCCAAACGCGTCACGAACACAACCACGTTCGTCCCGCTGCGGTCGGCGGCCGAGGGCACACGCAGGCCCGAGAAACCGACGGCCGCCGAAAGCCGACCGATTGCCTGCGTCAGAGCCTCCGCGTGCTCACGGTTCGCGTGCTCCCATTCCTCATTCCGCAGATCCTCAAGACTCACCCCGAGAGCATCGCAGACGTCGCGATCCCGCAGATCGAGCACCCGCCGCAGCCTCAATCGCACGCCACGAAGCACAAGGTGCAGTGCGTCGGGCAGCTTGACTCCGTGGCGACGATACTGCGCCAAGGCCTCGCGAACGGCTCCTTCGGGACTCCACGCCGCGTGGAGGACCGCGAGCGTTCCCGGCGCGATCCAGCGTGAGCCATGCACCCGCGACCCCGCGCCGCTGAGGAGGTCTTCGAGCGAGGCGTACGCCGGCTTGACGGCCCGGAACACCACGCCGTCGATCTCAACCCACCGGCGATCCTTGTAGAGATTCACCAGCGCGGCACGCAAAGCCCCCGCCCGCTCGTGTTCCCGTATGCCCTTGGCAAGTCGCAGCGTCATCACGCACCCACGAGCATGGTCCTTCCCCGATGAACTCGATGCCCCGATGCCTCAGGCCTCGATGCCGTCTTCGCAATCAAAAACCCGAACGACGGCCGACGAACGACGTCCGATGGCCGCCCCGCTCACTGAATAAACCGCATCCGCCCAAAGTCCGGCACACTCACCGGGTTCCCGCCCGTGAAGCTCGGGAAGTACACGAAGAACGCTCGTCCCAGCATCAGATCCCGCGGCACCACGCCCCGGTGCTCGCTCATGCCGCGATCGTTCATCAGTGCGTTGACCCACGGATCGGGCGCGGGCCACAGCCGTCCGTCTTGGCTCTGCGGGCTGTTGTCGCCCAGCGTGAAGAACTGATCCTCCCCAAGCACGATTGGCGCATCGGGGTGCGTCGCGAACGCCGGGCCCGCGGCGACAATGCCCGTGCTCGACCGCGCCTCGAACCTCGCCGGTTGATAGTGCAGATCGCGGTCGAGTGTCAGGTGCGATAGCCGCGCGGGTGCCGAACTGATCCATTCGATCGTCGCCGGCGTGTACAGCCCCTCGAACGCGAGCGGGTTGTCGTTCGAGCTGCTCGCCTCGCTCAGAATCGCCGACAGCTCGCGTCCGGTCGCGAACCGGATCCGCTCCATCGGCGACCACTCATACGCCCCGCGCGCCACGATCCGCGAGTCCACGCGGACCTCGAGCTGCTGGTCAACGTGCCAGACCTCCAGCGAGAACGTGCCGCTCGCCGGCAGCCGCACGGACTCGCTGGCGATGTCCTTCCATGGCGCATCGTTGCCCGGCGTGACCGGACGCATCCGCAGCCGCGCCTCCGGCCCGCTCGCCCCGCCGACGATCTCGCCGACGAACTCGTGCTGACGCGCGACCAGCCTGGCCCCGACGCTCTGGCCCGCCTTGATCGTCCCATCGCGGAGCGTCACGCCCGCGCCGATGCGCACATCGCTCACGGGGAACAGCCGCGTCCGCAGCACGCCGTTGTCGTTGTACGGGTAAAAGTCCGACACCGCCCGCGGCACATTGCCCAGCATCGGGGGCGAGAGCCAGAGCGCCGCGTTGTTCCACGCGATCACGCCCGTCCGCCCGGCCTCGGTGTTCACGTCGTACGCGCCGCCGCCCGCCGCGGCGGCACCCGTCACACGCGTCACACCGGGTCCCGCGATCATCGGCGGCACGAACGGGCTGCCGCCAACCCCCGCCGCGCTGCCCGATTCGGCCGGCTCCATCGATGAGTCGTACACGCGCTGCCAGATCGTGTTCTGCACGCGATCGGGCTTGCGGGCGATGGTCCACCCCGGCGCGTCCCACGCCGCGGGCGAGCCGTCGGCGTTGGCCGGGCGGACGAACACATCGCCATCGACCAGCGCGATCTGCTCGCCGGGAAGCCCGACCAGCCGCTTGATGAAGTTCTGCGAAGGATTGCTCGGGAACTTGAACACCACCACATCGAAACGGCTCGGCTCCTCGAGCAAGTACAGGTACTTGAGCACAAGAATCCGGTCGCCCGCGCGCGACGGAACATCCGCACGCGAGAACGCCTCGCCCGTGATCGGATCACGGACGGAGATCGGCGGACGCCCCAGCGCCCGGTTGCCCTGCAGCGGCTCGGCGAACTGCCGCGACTCGTCGGTGTAGTACGCCGGCACCACGGGCCAGTCGTTGCCCGTGCGCGCGTTGGTGAATCGCATGTGCGCACCGAGCAGCGTCGGGGCCATCGAGCCGGTCGGGATGATGAACGCCTCGCACACGAACGAGCGTGCCGTGAACGCGAAGATGAACGCGATGATCAGCGACACGACCGTGTCCTTGACCGATTCCTTCGTGGTGTGCGCTGTCGCCTGCGTGCTCATGTCGGTGCTCGATCAGTCAGAGGTTCATCGCCATCACTTGCGCGTTGCGGGAGTGCTCCGCCCGTTCGCCAGGCCGCGGCGGGAGAAAGTGGGGGGCCGGTCGCCGGTCATCCATCGCCGCCCCGCTTACGCGGGGCCGGGCTTGCCATCGGGCTCGCCGCCAGTTTGCGGCCCGTTCTGCGGCCCGTTCTGTGGGCCGCTCGGGGGGCCATTCTGTGGGCCATTCTGTGGGCCACGCGGTCCACCGGGTCCGCCCGGGCCGCCTTGAGGCCCGCCACCGTTCGGTGGTCCACCGCGTCGGCCATCTCGCCGCGGCTCGGGCCGGCCGTCATTGCGAGGTCCGCCGCGACGATCATCTCGCTCGCCACGCCCAGGCCCGCCGCGCCCGCCATCACGACCCCCGGGCCGCGGCCCGCCGCCCTGACCCGCACCGGGTCCGCCACGGGGTCCGCCACCGGGTCCGCCAGTCGGCCCGCCGCCGGGCCCACCACCCGGCCCGCTTCCCCCGGGCCCGCCGCCGCGGAACTTGCTCGGCGGCACGAGCCGATCCGCACGAGCCTTGTCGCGCTGGTTCTGATCCATGACCCCACCCTGCCTCGGCGCAGCCGGCCCGCCGCCGCCTCCACCTCCACCACCGCCTCCACCACCCGAGCCTGGCGCATCGTCGTCCTCATCACCGCCGCCCGCCGCGTTCTTGCGTCCCGCGTTCTCCACCGGTGAGAGCGACTCGACGGGGTACGCCGCGTCTTCGTTGGTGCGGTCCAGCCGAACGAGCACGAGTTGCGTGAGGATCTGCGAGTCGATCACGATGCCCGGGCCGTCGGGCGTCATCACGACCGACTTCTTCCGGGGCAGGTTCGCACGCAACTGGTCGTACGTGCTCTCCTCATATCGCAGGCAGCACATCAGCCTGCCGCAGCGACCGGAGATCTTCAGCGGGTCGAGCGTGGCCTTCTGGATCTTGGCCTGCTTCATGCTCACGGGCTTAAGCACCTTGAGGAACTGTCGGCAGCAGCAGTGCTGGCCGCAGCGCTCGTAGTCGGCGTTGAGCCGGGCCTCATCGCGAGCGCCGACCTGCCGCATGTCGATGCGGGTCTTGTAGATGCTCGCCAGTTCCATCACGGCGGGACGGAAGTCCACGCGCTGGTGATCATCATCGGGCGTGACGAACGAGAACGTCAGCCGCTCGCCGCCGAGGATCGGCTCGGCGTCGATGACCTTCATTTTGTGATCAAGCCCGACGTGCCCAACCACCTCGCGCGCCCTTCGGATCAGGTCCGGCTTCTGCGCCTCGATGGCCGCCTGGCGGTTCAGGTCCTCCACCGTCGCCACGCGCAGCACGCGGCCGTCGGTGTGGAACGGATAATCGCGACCGCCCGAGTTGTCGATGTACTCGAGCATCTGCTTGCGTGTCACCGCGTGCCCGCACCCGGCGTTGGGGCAGGTGCTCGTGAGCATCTCGGCCAGTTCCGTCCCGCGATGCGTGCGGCAGACCAGTTTCGACCCGCACCCGGGCTTGGCGTCGCCGTCGTACGGAAACTCGCCGATCATCCGCATCGCCCCGAAGCGGACCACGATGCTCGTCGGCGGCTTGAGCGCCTCGTACGCCGCCTTATCCGCCGCAAGGTCCGCCTCGAACTGTGGCAATGGGTAGATGGGCATAGTCGTTCCGAATCACTTCCGCGCCTTCGCCCGGGCCATCACGGCCGGGGCGAGCCGCTCCGCCTTGCCGCGGCGAACAACGCCGGCAGCCTCTCGATCGCCTTGAACTCCAGCACGCGCTGGTTCGCCACGCCGAAGAACAGCAGCGACTCGGTCCGCTCATCGAGCACCACGAGCATGTCGTCGCCGTTGCCGCGGTCCAGCGTCAGCATCGCCGCGTCGCCGCGAGCCACGGCCTCGTCGGCCATCGCGCGGTTCCCCGCCCCGCTGGCCAGCACATAGCCCAGCAGCGCGCTCAGCGCCATCGCGCTGAGCACCAGCCCGCGCGTGCCCATCGCCAGCCGACGCTCGCCCGTGCTCTCCCCGCCCGACGCGGCGATCTTCTCGTTGCTGTTCATCAGCGTGTCCTCCCGCCCGCGGTCGAGCGTGCATCGTCCGCAAGATTCCGGTACGCGAACACGTCGTATCGCTGCTGCGACTGGTTGTACTTCAGCCCGATGAGTTCCTGATTCACACGGTCGAGAACGTACAAATAGTTCGACGACGCCGCCTGCGCACGCCCCGACAGCATCAGATACTCACCCCGCGGCCTGGTCTGCGGCACGGGCGGCCCCGCAGGCTGCGCCAGCGCCACACCCTCCAGCCCCGGCAGCCCCGGCAACCCCGACAGATCCATCGCCCCCGTCAGTGCCCCCGCCCCCCCCGCACCGCCCGCACCGCCCGCCGCGTCGTGCCCGACGCCCATCCCGCGGCCCACCGCGAACGACACCGCCAGAAGCAGCGCCACATTCACACCCACGAGCACCTGATTGACCCGCCGACGCGTCGTCCCATTCATCGTGCGCTCCGTCTTCCCCCCCGGTCGGCCCCACGCGATGCCCTTCATAAGCAGTGCCCGGCTTAGGCCCACGCCGACCCGCGTCGGCACGGACACCGACCACGTCATCAATCCTGGTGCGAGCGCTTGGTCGGCAGGAAGTTCGCCGCCACCACCAGCGCCGCCAGCCCGACCATGCCGACCGTCACCAGAATGCTCACCCCGCCCGAGGCCGTGTTCGGGTTGATCGTCGGCGGCTTGATCGCTTCCTTCTTGGCCTTGTCCGTCGGGGCCTGGAACTGCGCGCTGGACACGCTCACCCCGCCGGCCAGCACCGACGCGATCGCCATCATCACCAGCATCGTCCCGTGCCGCGACCGTCCCTTGATCTGCTTGCTCATGCGTCTTCTCCGGGTGAATCGACTTCGAACCTTCGTGAATGCTACGTCGCCGACAACGCCTCTGCGGCGGGAATCGTCCCCATGAACCGATCCGTCAGCGGGTGGCTCAATCGCTCAAAATCCCGCCGGGCCAGATCCACCGTCTTCCAGGCCGCGCTCCGCTGACGCATCGCCGCCACATACTCCTCCAGCAGAATCGCCCGGATCGCGTACCACCGCCCCTGATATTCCACCACCTCCTGAAACAGCCCGTCCGGCGGCTGCTCATCGCACCAGTACACAAACACAAACGCCGAGCGGAACCCTGTTCCGAACAACTGCGACCACACCCGCAGACTCCGGCAGTCATCCTCCGTCACCCAGCACTCCAGCCGAGCGCTCCCACCCCGCGGCCCCCCGGACACCAACTGCCGACCTGCAACCTTCCGCCCCTTGACATCCACCAGCAGGTTCACACGCTCGGAATACAGCACGAAATCAAAGCTCTTCAGTGCGAGACCGCCGCCGATTCCGCCCCGCTGGCCGCCATCGGCACCACCGGCTCCTCCCCCCGCGCCGTCCGCCCGAGCCAAAAAAGCCGCGCTCAACCCCCCGCTCTCCGGCAGCAGCGCCTTGCGGGCATCATCCACGCTCACATACGGAATCCGCCGATTCCGCAGCGACTGCTCGAACGCGCGCTCATAGTGGAGCCGATCGATGATCACGGCGTCGAGTGTAACCGATCCGCCCCTCGGCACACGGGCCCCGTTCGGGTCCGCCATCGTGAGCATTGGGCCATCCCAACGGACGATCCCACGCACTGGGGACAAGAATGTGCGGCCAGCCGCCCGATCTGGCCGTAAACTACCTCAGACCCTTTCTGTGACGACCGAGGTACCCACCCATGCACCAATCTCTGGCCAAGCGACACCTCCGCAACGCTCGGCTGATGGCCGCGGGTCTGCTGGGCCTGGGCGGCCTGTTCCTCATCCTCCCTACGGGCCTTGGCGGCTCCGCCGCGCCCGACGCGGCACCCTCACCAGCAGGCGGCTCGCCTTCCGGCACGACCACCCGCCCCGCCCCCGCCCCCGCCCCCTCGACCATCGCCGGGGCCGACCCGTCGGACCTCGCCGGCCTGCTGAACACCCTGGCCGCGCCCGTTCCCAAGCCCGCGCCCGTGACGGTCGCCCCGACCGAAACCACGCCCGATGTCTCGCCGACCCCCGTCGTCGCGGCCGTTCGCTTTGCCGGATCGATCCTCGGCCCGTCGTATCGCCGCGCGATCCTGGTCATCAACGAGCAGCAGCGCATGGTCGCCGAGGGCGACGCGGTTGAAAACGAAACCGTCGACGCCATCCACGCCGACCGCGTCGTGCTCCGCAACGCCGACGGCGAGCGTCGCGAGGTCGGTTTGGCCGAGGTCACCGGCGCAACCGCGTCGGCGTATCTGGCCAAGCCCGCCACCGCCAGCATGCCCGCGGCCGCCGCACCGGTCTTCAACAACCCCAATCCCAACCCCTACGGCGCCACGGCGTTCGCGACTCCCGCCGCGCGTACTAGCAGCCTGCGCGCCTCGGAGGTCCGCAAGGCCGCCGCCGAGCGAGGCGTCGATCCCAGCCAGATCATCCGCGAACGCATGGGCGTCGCCGCGCCGGGCAGGATGCTCACCCCCTCCGGCCGCGAGGTCCCCTCCAACCTCCATCACATCGTCAACGACGTCAAGCAACTCGAAGCGCTCCAGCAGTCGAACCCCAAGCTCTACTCGGCCATCCGCAACAACGACCCCGACATCCAGTCTTTCATCAAGATGCGGTCCGAAGAGGAGCGTCAGACCATCCCGACGATTTCTGATCTTCCCGAGAGCGAGAACGAGGGCGGCAAGTGAGCCACGCTGTCGTGTATCTCCACCGCGCCGCGCGCGGTGCGGCCATCACCGGCGTCACCTTCATCACCGCACGCGGGCGCGCCACATGGTCCGCCCCTCAGGGCACCGCCGCCGCGACTCCGGCACGCTCCATCGAAACCGCCGCTTCCTGGACCATCGACCAACTCACCCAGACCGCCGGCGACCCCGAACTGACCCTGTGCCTTGACCTCGACGGCGCACGCTGCTCGTGGATCTCCGCGCCCAGCACCGACGAGCACATCGTCCTGACCCACCTCCGCAACGCCCGCGCCGGTCAGGCCGACGGCGATGAGACCCAGCACCACGATCGCGCCTCCTGGCTCGGCACCATGGAGCCCGGAGAGGACGCCAGCGCCCAGCCGCTCGCCCCGCAGGTCGCCAAACCCCCTCGCCAGGGCCGCTTCATCCGCTCGCGCACTGCAAGCCCCGCCACTGCCGCCCCCGCCGACTCTCCCGAACGCGCACGCATCGCCCTGGCCGCGATCCCCGATCTGGCCGCGCGACTCTTCGTCGACCAACTCGACGCCCGCGGCATCACCCCCCGCGAAGTCCTCAGCCTCTGGCACGCCATGCCCCTGGCCTGGTCCGCCGATGTCGAAACCTCCGACCGCCGTTCCTCCGCCTCCTCCGCCATCGTGCAGGCCCCGGTCCACTGTCAGGCCACCGTCCTCGTCGACCCCGCCACCCGCAGGCTCATCTGGTCCTGGTCCCGCGGCAACCTCATCATCGCCACCGGCACGATGCTCCTCCGCGTCGCGAACGACCCCGCGGAAGCCGCGCAGGCCGTCCCCGCCGCCGCGCCGATCCCCGCCGGCGCCGATGCACGCCCGCCCGGCCTGCTCCCCGCACGCGACTTTTCGGACGTCGGCGACCTGCCACGCACGGACGACACCGCCGCCCGCCCCGCGGGGCCGATCACGCTCGAAGTTGCCCGGCCGGATCTCGGCCGGCTGGTCAACGAGTGGCTGGCGTGGTCCGCCCAGCTCGGCATCTCGCCGACGCGCATCATCGTCTCCGCGCCGAGCCTCATGGCCCTGAATCTCGGCGACTTTGATGCCCTGGGCGGCAGCACCCGACTGGCCGGCGCGATCGATCAGGCCTGGGGCGGTGCTTCGGGCGCGGGCCTGTGCAACGCGCTGGGCGTTGATGAAGACGACCCCGTCGCCGCCACGCTCCGCCGCGCGGTGCAGACCCTCAACGACACGCTCCCCTCCGGCCCCGCCGCGGCAAAGCGGCTGGAGCGCGGCCTCATCGTCGCCGACCCGCGCGCGTCGATGCTCGACCTGGCGCGCCGACCCGGACGAACATCGCGATCGGTGTATCAGTGGTGGGCCATCTCGCTCGTCGCCGCGAGTCTGTGCCTGGCCGCCATCGGCTGGTGGCTCTTCCGGGCCGCCGACGACGCGGCGGCGCAGGGCCTCCGCTCCGCCGATGACCGCAAGGAAATCCTCGCCGGCCTCGCCCCGATCGTCCGCGTCCCAGAGAACGAGCCCGATCCCCGCGGCTTCCTCGACCGCTGGCTCGTCGCCAAGCGCAAGGACCGCGAACTGCTCGTCGCCCAGCCGCCGATCCTCGAAGAGTTCGTCCGCGTCATGCGCACGCTCCAGCAGGTCACCGCCGACGGCGGCATCGCCGAACTGCGCACGCTCCAACTCGCCTCCTCCGGCCTGGCCAACACCATCACCCTGGCCGTGTCCGATGCCGACCTCGGCCCGCGATTCGAGCAGGCCATCAACCGCGCCCCGGCCCGAAACTGGCGCGTCACATGGACCGGCGCCACAGCGAACATCCCGCCGGGCACCCCGCCGCCAAACGCCGCCGCAGATCCCGACTACAAGCCCCGCAACCTCACCCGCGGCTACCGCCTCTCCGGCTCATGGACCCGCGTCACCGATGCGCCCGCACCTGCTCCCGCCGCGGCAGCCAAGAAGCCAGAAACCAAGCCAGACGCCAAGCCAGACACCAAGCCAGACGCGAACCCCGACGCCAAGGCCGACAGCAAGACCGAATCACCGCCCGAGGCCGGCAAGACGCCGGAAAAGTCCGAAACTCCTGCAGAAACCAAGCCCGAGCCGAAGCCCGAGCCCAAGCCCGAGAGCAGGCCCGGAACACCCGCAGAAGTCACCCCCTCCGCACCCGCCACGGCCCCCGCGCCATCGCCCGCACCGTCCGCACCGCCCGCCCCATGAACGCTCAACGCATCACCCTGACCGATGAGGACCGCCTCGAGCTCCTGGGGCAGGCCACATCGACCGCCCGCCGCAACCGCCCCATGGGCGCGGTCTTTTTCGGCGTCGTGCTGCTCGGCGTCGCCCTGATCTTCGTCTTCATCGGCATGGCGCGGCTGGCCTCGGCCCGTTCCGCCGCCGCCGAGCAGGCCCGCCGCACCGCCGAGATCCGCTTCCTGGCCGGCGACGTTCAGGCGATCAACAACCAACTTCAGGGCACCGAGGGCCGCTTCGACGCGGACCCGCAGGCCGTCAGCAAGCTCGAAACCGCCGCCCGCGAGGTCGGCATGAGCGAACTGCGCGTCAGCGATGCCATCGTCACCGGCTCGCAGAACCCCGTCGGCTTCACACGCCGAAAGTACACCGTCACCCTCACCAACCAGCCCGCCGAGGGCATCCTCAGCTGGCTCGGCCGCGCCCCGACCGAGGTCCGCGGCCTCGAACTCTCCCAGTTCCGGGTCGCCCCCGGCGTCGGCACGCCCGACGGCAAGCCCTCTTGGTCGGGCACCGTCGAGTTCCTCCGCTGGGAACGCACGGGCCGCTGACGACTACTTCCGATACCCCAAGCCCCATCGTCCATCCATCAGACCCGCCCGGCCTCCGGCTCACCATGACCCTCGAATCCCACCATCCCCGCAGGAGCACCCGCGTGTCGACGCGATTCCCCGTCCGTCCTTCCCGCCGACGTTTTCCCGCAGGCCTGTCCTTCGTGATGATCGCGCTCTTCGCGGTCGGATCGCTCACGGGCGTCGGCTGCACGAACACGCCCCGTCCCGAGAACCCCGTCGCCCCCGGCGATGACGCCGCCGCCCGCCTCCGCAGGGCTCAGGATCTCTCCATCCGCGCTCAGGACGCCGAACGCGCCAAGCGACCCGATGAGGCCATCGCCCTCTACCGGCAGGCCATCGCCGAGGCCCCGAACTTCGCCGCGGCGTGGAACAACCTCGGCGTGCTCCTGATGCGGCAGAGCCAGAACATGGAGGCCGCCAACGCCTTCCGCCAGGCCGCCGACCTGGACATCCGCGACCCGCGTCCGCTGGCCAACCTCGCCGCGCTCTGGGAACAGCAACGCTACTTCGACGACGCCGCGGTCTTCTACGACCAGGCACTCGCCCGCGACCCCAACTACCTCCCCGCTCTTCGCAACAGCATCCGAGTCGACGACCAGCGCGACATCAGGACCGAGAAGCAGCGCGACCGTATCCGCGCGGCACTCCAGCTCGAGACCGACCCCATCTGGCGCGAATACCTCCAACGCCAGAAGCAGGTCGTCGACGGTCGCCTCAAGGAGAGCGCATCTTCCCTTGGCCGGCCGTAATTCGAGTGTACACTCCCACTGGATTTGTGGTGTCCCGGCCGATTCGGTTGGCGCGATTGTCGTCATCCACCCGGCCTTGTTTGGTAGGTGTTCGCACTTTGCCCGATTATGCGCCTGTATACCGGCAAATGGCAACGCGGCCCGTCGTTGGGCGAATGATGTTCGGTCCGATGTGTTGAAGGTCCTGTCAATCCGCGCGGGAAGTCATCCCAGCGTGAAAGCGTGTGAGGACTCGGAGTAAACCATGAAGATTCGTTCGTCGCAGCGCCTTGTCTCCCCAAGCCTCATCGCCGGCTTCGCCGGTCTGGCCCTTTCGTCCGCCGCGACGATGGCTCAGGACTCGGTCTCATCCGCCGCTGGCCTTCCGGGCGACGCACTCAACGCGTACACCGTCGGCGTGAATTCGAATCAGATTGCCAACTTCGTCGTCGACATGACGACGATCACCACCAGTTGGGGCAACCGCTACTACATCGCCCCGACGGTCAAGAGCAGCGCTGGTACCAGCGTCTCGCCCTCGCCCGTGTACTTCAACCACCTCATCGGCGCTCAGGCCGTCAGCAACCGTTTCACGCCGGTTGGCCCGCTGGCCCGCACTTCCTACCGCGTCTGGAACGCGCCGCTCCAGGGTGTCAACCCGCTCCGCAACAACCTCGCCTCCACGCCCACAATCAACACCTCCTCCGTGCAGGCGCAGAACTTCGCCCTCGGCTTCATGGAGTTCGCCGGCGGCCCCAACACCGTCTTCGGCGACTCCGATGATGAGAACAACATCATCGGTGCCCTCATCGGCTTTGACCCGCGGCGTCAGAACCGCCTGTACGTTTCCCGCATCAACGCCGCCACCAACAAGGGTTCCGCCGCCGCCGGCCTGACCAGCAACGCCTCCTTCGGCCTGGGCGGTATCGACGACAACGGCACCATCGTCTTCTACGCCGACGGCTTCGCCATGAACGGGCCCGACGTTCTGAGCACCCGCAACTGGTACCGCGTGAACATCGCCGCCCGCTCCGCGTCGCTCGTTCCCCAGATCCGCGCGAGCCTGGGCCTCGGCGACGCGGCCGCCACCGTCCGCCTGCTCAACCTCGTCGAGAACGTCACCACCCCGACCCTGATCCCCGCCAGCGTCGCCGGGCGAACCGTCGCCGTCGGCCTGGACTTCCTCAACAACCTCCGCTTCGAGCAGACCGCCGGCTCGGCCGCCACCACCACGCAGGCCTATCTCCCCGCGGGCGCCGCCGCTCGCGGACCGATGGGCATCACCACCGGCACCTTCGCTCAACTCAGCAACGGCACCAATGACGCCGCGATCGGCAGCGCCCTCAGCCGCGGCGCCAGCGCCACCAAGACCCGCGGCCTGTCGTTCTGGGGTCTGAACACCGACGGCAGCGTTGACAGCCAGATCCGCCTCGAACTGCCCACCGCCAACGCCGACCTCTTCGACCGCGCCGACAACTTCAACCCCGGCAACACCTTCGGCTCACTCGGCAATCACGAGTTCATGAACTACCAGAGCCAGGTCTGCTTCCGCGGCGGCAACGGGCCCGTCGCCACGACCGTTCTGCCCTCCGGCGACCTCCTCGCCGCAGCGGGCGTCGCCGCCACCGGCGGCGCGGCCAGCGTCCCGCAGTCGATGGACAACTACATCGCCGTCGCCCGCGTCCCCGCCGCCGGCGGCCCCGCCGTCTGGACCGTCGCCGCCCACTCCGGCTCGGCCACCGGCGCCAACAGCAAACTGATCCTCGGCTCGCTCGACGGCCAGGGCACGCCCGACCCCAACAACCCCATCGGTCGCATCGCCCGCTACAGCGAGGTCTTCCCCTCGGCCACCAACGGCCCGTCCATCTCCGCCCCGGCCATGGACCGCATGGGCAATCTCTACTTCATGGCCACCATCCAGCTCTTCGCCGAGCCGCAGAACATCAACACCGTCGGCCTCATCCGCGCCAACTACGACGCCGCGACCGACGCGTACCAGCTCGAACTGCTCGTGAAGCTCAACGACGTCCTCCCTGGCCTGAACAGCACCCGCAACTACCAGATCCAGTTCTTCGGCCCCGCCGACGCCGACAGCGTCGACTCCGGCGCCACCTGGTCCGGCAACATCGTCCAGGACTTCAACGCCCGCCAGTCCGCCCCTCCCGCGGCCTACGGCACGCCCATCAGCCTCGGCGCCCTGGCCTTCCGCGCCAAGATCGTTTACGACTACGACCAGAACTCCACGTTCGTCGACCCGACCTTCAACGGCGGCGTCGGCGCTGACCAGGCCTACAACGTCGTCTTCGTCGTCCTCCCCGCCTTCAAGCCCGCCGACGTTGCCAACACCGACGGCGACCCCAGCCCCGACGGCTTCGTCGACAACGGCGACTTCACCGCCTTCTTCAACGCCTTCTTCCTCGACTCGTCCGACCCGAACCGCCTCATCGCCGATGTCGCCAACACCGACGCCGAGCCCGGCCCGGACGGCACCGTCGATAACGGCGACTTCACCGCGTTCTTCGCTTCGTTCTTCGGCGGCTAAGGCCCCCGACACGCACCGACAACACCCGCCGACCCCGTCCTCGCGACGGGGTCGGTTTCATTTGGGCGCACACCGCGGCCCCGGAGCCGCTTCACGCCGGCGACCGCGCACTTCGCGAACACTCCGTCGACCGCCCCGCACCAGCAGAAATGAAAAAGGCCCGCCGCAAGTTACCTCACGGCAGGCCCCTTCTTTACCGCTTCGCCCGAGCCTTACGCGCCCATTCACGCGCACCGCCCGAGCGATTGTCGCTCGCACACGCACCGCGCCGGAAAGTCTGAGCACCGCCACACCACCGTCCGCCCAGCCGCCGAACAACCGACCCTCACCGGCCACGATGCACGCTCGATCGCTCGAACATACCCATCGCGCACTCGCGAGAACGGCCGACTTCGCCTGACGGGGGTGCTCCTTCTTCCCGACTTTGTACCGGGCAAGAACGCCCGGCGACGTACGCTCCCGCAGGGGAGCGTCGTTGCGCGAAAAGATACCGCGCGATACGCCGCTGTCGAGTGTCCAACCCACTTTTTGTGCCATTTTGTGACACAATCTTGACGTTCGGGGCCCCCTCGCGTCACACTCATCGCTTCCCCCGGCCCCGTGCACCAACCCATCTTGACCACCCGCCCCAGCTTCACGATGGCGACCGCGGCGAAGCCCCCTCAAACTCCACCCTCCTCGCAACAACGTCTGCCCCAGTGGTTTCCCTCAAGCGACGGATCATCGTCCGGATCGCCACCGGGCTCTGGTCGCACCCGAGCCACCGCCGCCCAAGCCGGTGGGCCGCGGCGAGGCTCGTCCCCGACCCGGCGAAGAAGTCCGCGACCAAGTCGCCCGGCGCGCTGGCCCACGACACGATCCGCTCCAGCAGCCCCTCGGGCTTCTGCGTGGGATACCCGATATCCAGTTCAGCCCGCGAGCAGTGCCGCAGGGGCCGGACCTGCGCATCGGTCCAGATCGTGTCCATCGGCATCGGCTTGCACCACGCCCCCTGCTCGTTCTGGACCAGGTAGTACTTGATCGTCACCTTACCGCTGGCCGATCGCAGCACCCGCCCCTCGCTCTCCAGCCGGGCGATCGATTCATCCGTGTAGTCGCCGCGCGGCGCCGTGGTGAAGAACGCCTTGGCCCGCTCATCCCACCTCGCACCCCGCGGCCGGCCCGATCGCGTCAGAGCCACCGGCTCGATCCGCATCGGCACCCGTCCCCGAAACTTCGTCCCCGGCCTGCGCGAGTACACCAGAATCGTGTCGCTCGTCCGGCCCAGTTGCAGCCCTGCCGCCTGCGCTCCCAGATTCGGCGCCCGCCTCCACGCGATCGCGTTCCGAAAACACGCCAGCCCGAAAACCTCATCCAGCACCACCCGCAGCCACGAATCCGCCCGCCAATCGCAGTGCACAAACAGCACGCCATCATCGCTGAGCACATCGCGGATCAGCGACAGCCGCAGATACATGCACGAGAGATACGCCCCGGGCGAGCCCCACCGATCGCTGTACGCATGCTCGATCTTCCGCCCCGTGCCGACCTGCACCACGCTGTGATCCGACTGCATGGCATACGGCGGATCGATTACCACCAGCGGCACCCCCGCCGCGGCACCCGCACTGTCCGCACTGTCCGCACGGTCCGCCCCCCCCGCACCCCGCTCCCCACGCAGCCGAGCCGAGCGCATGGCCAGCAGCAACGCCAGGTTGTCCCCGTGCGCCAGCACGCCACCACCGAACCAATCAACCGCCTCCGCCCGCACCAGCCCCGCCCCGCCGTCGGCACGGGCGCAGATCATGTCCAGCCATCGCACGGTGCTGTTTTTGCCGGGCCAAGCGAGCATCACCTCGGGGATGGTCGCCGCGGCCTGATCCACCATGCCGAACGCGGTGCCAGAACCACCAGAGCCACCTGCGTGTACGGATCTTCGGCGAGCCACGCCGAGATTCTAGATCCCAAGCCCTCGCTCCGAATCGCTTGCGCAAGCATCCGGTCATGCAAACAGAACGGACACTCGCGAGTGTCAGGTAACTTCGCCAGAACCCGTACATGCCACGTCGAACCCGGCACCCGGCGCGTCCGAGGAGGAACCGAAGCTCACACACTCGCCCAGATCCAGCGGTTCACTCTCGATCATCGTCTCGACTTGGATGGTCCTCATCCGTGGCCCGCGGCGGCAGGTACAGCACGGGCACGATGTTGAACAGCACCTCATGAACGACACAGAGGACAAACAGGACACCAAGCACGCTCACGATTGCCCACCCATTGGGCGGAGACAGAAGAAGCGCAGTCACCGCCCCCGCCGCGACCAAAGCGTGGAACCAGGGAACGGCCTCGTCGAAGGTCAACAGATCAAACGACCAAGACTTGTTGACCGGTCGAACCCAAATCTTCGCCAAAAGGCTCGCAGTGTTGAGCACGACCAAACATGCTGCCGCTGCAAAAGCGATACCTGAAGCGCCACTGTGAAACGGGCCGACTCCGTTCGCACAGAGAACGAAAATGCCCCCCCAGCCGGCTGAACTGAGGGCGAAGGTCGCTTTCACGTGCAGCCGCCCCGACGTACTCAAGCGGTCGGGATCGCCCCGAATCGCCGCGCGGTAGACAAAGTACAGGCTCGCCAAGCAAGCCGCGGAAACTGCGAGAACTTGGAGCAGCACCCACATCGTCTATCCTCCGCTCAGGCAGACTACCGCACGCCGGGAGGGAGCCAACGTAGTCTCCAACGTTCCCGCACCCCACCGGGTTCATCAATTGCCGTCCTTGCCCCTTGCGAAACTCCCAAGACCGGATACGCTCATCGCATCTCCACCCGCGCCAGCCCCCTCTCGGCGTACAGGAGGCGTCCGATGCCAGACCCCGATCCCAAGCCCGCTCCCGAGCCGTCCACCGTTGCCGTTGCGCCGGCGGAGCCCGCCCCCGCGCCGGCTACGAATCGTCCCGTCCGCGTTGAGCCAAAGCCCCGCGGCCCGGTCGATCATCTCCCGCCGTTCAAGGTTCTGCTCCACAACGACGACCAGAACGAGATCACCTTCGTCGTTCAGGCGCTGGTCTCCCTGGCCGGCCTGCGCATCGAGCGCGCCGTGGAGGTCACGCTCGAGGCGCACGAAACCGGCGTCGCGCTCGTGCTGACCACGCACCGCGAACTGGCCGAACTGCACGCCGAGCGCCTGCTCAGCAAAGGCCTGACCGCGACGATCGAGCCGGCCTGAGCCCGCGGCCACCTCGGCCCCCTCGGCCCCCACGCGGCCCCGCCCGGTGCCCGCGCACGCACGACATACCCTCGGCCTATGCCGACCAGCGCCTTTCTCAGCGATCTTCACGCCCGCGGCCTCATCCACCAGTGCTCCGATGAGTCCGCGCTGCACGCCCATCTGGCCGACCCCGCCGGCTCGCCGCGAAATGCCTATTGCGGCTTCGACCCCACCGCCGACAGCCTCACCATCGGCAACCTCGTCCCCCTCATGATGCTCGTCCGCCTCGCTCGCGCCGGCCACCGCCCGGTCGCGCTCCTCGGCGGCGGCACGGGCCTTATCGGCGACCCCTCCGGCAAGTCCAGCGAGCGCGAACTGCAGACCGAAGACCGCGTCCGCGCCAACGTCGAATCCATCCGCACCATCTTCTCGCGCATCTTCGCCAACGCCGGCCTGCCCGAGCCCACGCTGGTCAACAACCTCGACTGGCTCGGCAAACTCGGCTATCTCGAAGTCCTCCGCGACGTCGGCAAGTTCTTCAGCGTCAACCAGATGATCGTCCGGGACTCGGTCCGCTCGCGGCTGGAAGGCCGCGACCACGGCATCAGTTACACCGAGTTCTCCTACATGATCCTTCAGGCCTTTGACTACCTCCATCTCCACCGCACCATGAACATCACGCTCCAGATGGGCGGCAGCGATCAGTGGGGGAACATCGTCTCCGGCGCCGACCTCATCCGCCGCGCCGCCGCGCACCAGTTCGGCGGCGAGAGCCCGCAGTCCCTCAGCGTTCAGGCCCACGCCCTGACCACCCCGCTCATCACCAAGTCCGACGGCACAAAGTTCGGCAAGACCGAATCCGGCGCGATCTGGCTCAGCCCGCACCGCACCAGCGCGTACGCCTACTACCAGTTCTGGCTCAACGCCGCCGACGCCGATGTCGAGCGCTTCCTCAAGACCTTCACCCTCGTCAGCGTCGACGACATCGCCCAGACCATGTCCCGACACGCCACCGACCCCGGCGCTCGGCATCCGCAGCGTCTGCTCGCCCGCGAGGCCACCGCGCTGGTCCACGGCCCCGCCGAGCGCGACCGCGCCGAGAGCGCCGCCGCGGCCCTCTTCTCCGGCGATATCGCCTCTCTCTCCAGGGACACGCTGCTGGAAGTCCTCGCCGCCGCCCCGACCACCACGCACGCCCGGTCCGCGCTCGACGGCGAGGGAACCAAACTCCTCGATCTGCTGGCCACAACATCGCTGGCCAAGAGCAAGTCCGAGGCCCGCCAGTTCCTCGGCGACGGCTCGATCAGCATCAACGGCACCAAGGCCACCGCCGACGCCCACATCACCGCCGCGTCGCTGCTGCACGGCTCCATCCTCGCGCTCCGCCGAGGCAAGAAGAACTGGCACGTCTGCGTCTTTGCGTGACTTGGGCAGGTCGGTACTCCGTGCCGACTTCTTCATTCACGTTTCTTCCATGTTCTCCGCCGCTCTGTTGCTTCCCTCCATCCCCGCCCGAATGCCCGCTCCGCTCACCAAACTCCCCGACGCATTGGGCGCGTACCGCCGCACAGCCCTCATGGCGCGGCTGCTCATGATCGTGCTCCTCTTCGGGGGTCTTGGTTTCGCGGCGGCATCGCGGAGCGGCTGGGTGCTCCTCGCCTTCATGTTTCCGGTGCTGCCCGTCGCCCTGGTTTGGGAAGTCGCTCGCCGCCGCGCCATCGCCACCGCACGCGCCGCCATCCAGACCAACGGCATGACCTGCCTCGGCTGCGGCTTCAACCTCGCCGGCCTTCCTCACCGTACCCAATGTCCAGAGTGCGGGCTCTGGAATGACGCCGAGCGCACCGCGGTCATCTGGTCAGTCGCGCTCGTCGCGATCAAGGGCGGCCGCATCGATCGCCTGCCGCCGCCCCCAACACTTCGAAAATCGCTTGGCAGATTGAACTCGAGCCCGTCCGGCGCGCCCGCCATCGGAGAGCGTGGCTCTTTGGCTGCCCGGCCTTGTTCGCATTCTTCGCCATGGCGGCAGCGGTTCTCGCGATGACGTGGCGCACCGAAGGACTGAAGTGGCTCTTGCCCACGGTGTTCGTCGTGTCGCCGTTGATCCTGGTGCTGCTCGCGGGCCCCACGATCATCCGTGCAGGCTCCGTCGGCGGGCCGTCCGTTGTGGCCGATGTATGGAATTCGCTCGTCTATTTGTTCTCGGTACTCGTTTCAGTCCTCACATTCTTTGCTGTCGTCTTTCTGCTGATTACAGCAATCTAGCTCGCCGCGTGAACGACGACCCGGTCACGTCTCTCCATGAGGCCCCCTCGACCCAGACGCCGGATCTGAGGAGTCTCCGACGAAGATCCGGATCGCTCGCCTCCGATCAACGCCCCCGCGCCTGATCTCCCCCGCCCGCTCCCCCCGCACATCCGGCTCTTCGCAAAGCCTCAGAGCCGGCGTCCACGATGCCCCCTCTTCATTGCGCGACTCCCCCCCGCCTCCCCCCAAAGCCCCCCGGCCAATCGTCCGATACTCCCTACAGTTTCGCAACCGCTCGCAAGTTCGGCAACCTCGCCGATGCCGCCGCGGTACACCACCCGTGTCCAGTTCCCGCCCCGTACCCGAGGTTCACATGACCGCCACCGCATCCCGCAAGCCCCACCGTCCGATGGCCGCCTCATCGGCTCCGCTCAGCGTCGCCCGCCGCGGCTTCTCGCTGCTCGAAATCATGCTCGTCGTCCTCATCATGGGCATCCTCGCCAGCGTCACCATCGTCGCGCTCCGCGGCCGGCTTGAGACCGCACGCATCGACGCGACCAAGGTCAAAATGTCCCAGATCAAGAACGCCCTGCTGGAGTTCAACGGCCGCAACGGCGTCTACCCCGACACCCTCCAGCCCCTGTTCACCGGCGCAAACCGCTACCTGCAGGAAGAGCCCAAGGACGAGTGGCGCAACGCCTTCGTCTATCGCTACCCCGGCTCCTCGTCCGACCCCGAGCGCAGTTACGACCTCATCAGCGCTGGCCCCGATCGTCAGTTCGGCACCGCCGATGACCTCGACCTGTGGACCATGAACAACCCCGCTCAGTGAGCACACGCCGCCGGACACGCTCTGGGGCACTCGGCCAATCCGCACGCCCGAGCTCTCCCGCATCGCCCGTCGAGTACCAACGGTGAAGAACGCCCGTCCAGCGATGCGCCGAGACCCGACCCCGCCATCACGCGGCGGGCCTCGCTCCGCACGCCGCCGCGGCTCGGTCCTGCTCGAAGTGCTGCTCGCCAGCTTCCTCCTGGCCATGATCGCCATGACGATCACCAGCGTGCAGAGCTTCATCCATCGCTCGAACACGATGCACCAGCGCCGCCTCGGCGCGTACGAGGTGGCCAATCGCCTCATGCTCCAGTACCTCGATGACGAGGAGACCTTCAGGGGCCTCAACCGGTACTACGACGACGGGCGGTTCTTCTACACCTGGGAGATCGAAGAACTCCCGATCGAGATCGATGCTCCGCCCGATTCGGTCATGGACCCCCCGCGCGAAGGCGGCGGACGCAGCGCCGCCGACACGCTCCGTCTGCTCGTCATCCGCGTCAACGAGGGCCGACCCGATGGCGCAGGCGGCGCGATCTCCGGTGAACAACTGGCCGAACTCCGCCGCGTGCACAGCCCCATGGCGCTCATGACCCGCAACCCCGACAGCGCCGCGTGGATACTCAGCGATCAGGCGCGGTCCATGAGACTCATGCAGCGCCTCATGTCCGGCGGCATGAACCCCGGCCTTCCCGGTGCCCCAACCGCCCCCGGCCCGCGCCCGCCGCCGGGCGCGCCAAAGTAACTCCGCAGTCGCCGCGATCACCGATCTCCGCGCTCTCGTCCTTCTGCCCGCCCACGCTTCCCCCGCTCGCAAGCCGCCCCATGCTCGTCCATCGCCGCGGATTCACGCTCCTTGAGGTCTCGCTCGCCGCCATGCTCGGCGGGATCGTCCTCATCGCCTGCGTCGCGATGTTCTCCGGCATGCGGGTCACCGAGCGCAACGCGGCGGCACACTACGAGGAAACGCAGGAACTCGCCCGCCTCCACTCGACCGTCCAGCGCGCCATGCGCACCCTGGTCATGGCCGACCGCCAGCGGAACACCCGCCCCGCCCCGAGCGCTGCCAATCCCGTCGGCTCCTTCAACGCCGATGGCACCCCCGCCGGCTCCACTCCGCCCGGCACTCCGGGCGCATCCCCCGCGCCGGGCACCGGCTCCCGCACCATGTCCGGTGCCGAGGTCTCCGCCGCCGCGGCCGGGGCCAACACCGGCACCGCTCCAACCGCCGGCGGCGTCAACGCCGACGGCCAACCCTCCGGCACCGCCGGCGACGAGCCCGCTCTCGGCACCAAGGAAAATGCGGCCCGACAACCCCGCCTCATCCTCGAGCCCACACCCGAGGGCGGCCAGCGGTTGGAGATCGTCGTCGCCGAGCCCCCGATTCGTGCCGCCAACCCCGATGGCACGCCCGATGCGCAGGGCATCGTGCGCGGCGCGTTCGAAGTCCGCCCGCACACCGCGCGCGAGGGCGGCGCCTCGGCGTGGCAACGCGACACCCGCGTGGCGTTCGATCCATCCATGCCCCGCAACCCCGATGGCTCCCCCGTCATCGGCTACGACATCGACTGGGTTATCTACCCCGGAGGCACCCGACCGGGAGAGGGCATCAGCAGAACGCCGATCAAGCGCATCACCGTCGCTTCGCGCATCGCCGGCGTGAGCTGGCGATTCCTCAAGACCAACGCCGAAAGCAAGCAGCGCGAACTCAAGGACGCCATCTCCGCCACGCAGGCGGATGAACTTCCCGCGTACTGCGAAATGACCGTCCGCACGCTCAACGGACGCGAGCACCGGTGGATGTTCGAAATGCAGTGGACCACCGCCGCGGAAGATCCCGAGCCGGCCCCGCTCTCTGCCGCCGCGGCCAACGGCGATCCTGACGCCGCGGCCAACGGCGATCCTGACGCCGCCGGGGCTGCCCCGGCCACCGGCACCGGTGGCCGAACCGGCACGACCAACCGCCGACGGACCCCGCCCGGCACCGGCAGTTCCGGGACCGGAGGCGCCAAGTGATGCGCCGCGTCCCACATGCCGCATTCCGTGCCCCATCCCGCGCGGCGGCCGCGGCTCGCGCTGCCCGCTCGCGTGGCTTCGCGCTCCCGCTGGTCATGCTCGTCCTGCTTGTCGCGTCGATCGCCCTGAGCATCGCCCTCCAGCGCCAGAGCCTCAACCGCCTCGCGACCAGCCGGCAGATCAACGGGTACGAAGTCCACCACATGCAGGCCGGCCTGCGAGAACTCATCGAGTTCTGGACCACGACCTTCCGCCGCAATCCCGACATCGATCCCGCCACCGGGCAACTCGGCTTCGACCTGACCTTCAACGACGGCACGCGCATCGAGGTCCGCTTCACCGATGCGCAAGGCGAACTGAAGTTCGACAACTCACCCAGCGACCCCGCCCCCGCCGTCGTGCTCAATGCCGCCGCGGACCTGCTCGCCGCGGAGGGCAACACCCGTTTCCGCACCCGCGGCCCGGGCCGCGTGAGCATCCAGACCGCGCCGCTCAACGTTCTGGCCGCCCTCCCCCGGGCCATCAAGCCCGACGCCGACGGCAACGCCTTCGCCAACGATGTTCTGGCCGCCCGTCAACGCGGCCGCATCAAGCAGGCCGACCTCCGCGAACTGACCCGCGTGACCGGCCTGAGCGATGTCGAGCTCCACCGTCTGGAAGCCTGCATCGCCGTCGAGCCCAACTACTGGCGCATCGATGCCAAGGCCTACGCGCCTGCCCGCTCGCAGCCCATATGGCACCAGGTCGGGTTGGCGACGGGCGTGATCCGCATCGAGCCGAATCAGGCCGCGCCCACCGGCTCTCGCGCCGGATGGGCCGTGTTGGCCTGGGGCGAGCCGTCGGAGTTCGCCGATGTGCCGGACGGCTCCCAGCCCGTGCCATAAATTAAACCGACTGTCGGTTTGTTTTTGAGCGTTGTGACCCTCTGGGGGAACGACGGCGACGAGTATCCCCTCAAGACAAGGGGGGTGGATCGTTCAGGATTCTCAAAGTATCCGGAATTCACCTTGAGCGGATACTGTTTTTGTTGCCTCGCGTCTCCCACAATGGTACTTTTCCGCGTCCCGGCAGGAGAACCGGAGACATTGAGCGTCGTGCTCAACTTTGTACCCCTCTAAATCGACCCACACGTCGGAGAGATCAAAAATGAAGAATGTTATCGCTGCTGCTGCTCTGCTCGCTATCGCCGGTGCGGCCCAGGCCGGCACCATCTCGTACTCGGGCAACTACGCCCTGTCGAGCACGAACTTCCTCTCGGCCCCGATCGCCAACATCCCCCAGTGGGATCCGGCCGCCTTCGGCGTCACCGCTGCTGACCTCGTCAGCGTCAAGCTGACCGTCACGGGCAAGGCCCGCGGCTTCGTCAACGCCGAGAACCTCGACGTGACCCCCGCCGACGTGAACTACAACGTCTCGGCCACCGTCATCGTCTCGGCTCCCGCCGGCATCAGCCTCGCGACGATCCCCGTCGCCAACGGCACGCAGAGCCTCGCGGCCTTCGACGGCACGCAGGACTTCGGCGGCGCCTCGGGCTTCTCCTCGGGCACGCTGAACGCTTCGTCCCTCCCCCTCTCGCAGACCGTTCTCAGCGGCTTCGCTGCCTACATCGGTGGCGGGAACGTCGCCGGCGTCTCCATCACCGGCATCGGCTCGTCCGGTGGCTCGGGTGGTGGCAACCTGATCTTCCAGGCCGGCACCGACGCGGGCGCCGACTGGACCATCGAGTACACCTGGGTCCCGACCCCCGGCGCCGCCGCCCTGCTGGGCCTCGGTGGCCTGGTCGCCGGCCGTCGTCGTCGCTAATCCGCCCTGCGGATTCGCTGACAACCTGATTCATCTCACCGGCCCGGGCCCGTCCCGGGCCGGTGTCTTTTTGCTCGGGCCGGTGCTTCGTCGCGCGTTCATAAACAGACCGACGGTCTGTTTTGTGTAAACCGCCGTTCAAAACCGGCCAAAAACGAAAGACCCCCAACTCGTGCTGGGGGTCAGTCGCTGGAGGAGAGTATCGTGAAGACCCTGTTCTTACGCTCGCCGCGATGCGGGCGTTCGCGCCTGCTGCGCGATTTTTTGCTGATGCGTCGGCACACCGCCCACCCGGCAGTGTTGCTCCCGGGCAACAGGGATCTCTCCGGCTCGATTGCTGGCATCGGAGCGTTGTGCTCAAAGCCTGCATGTTCGCCGCGGATCGATGCGTGATCATCGAAGTTGGCGATCCCCGCGCGCCCCGTAGCCGCGGGCACGCGGTTTGTACCTGCATCGCGTGCGGGTGCGCTCGGCGTTTTCGGGCGTTCGCCGCGGTGCCCGCAGCGCGGGCGGGAGTGAGTGCACATGACGCAGACACTGAGAATCTCGGCTGGTGCGGCTGTCGCTTCGGTCATCGCGCTCGCGTTGCTGCTCGGCGGGTGCGCGGCGGTTCCCGAGCGCGCCGGTGCCGAGCGCCCTGGTGTCGCGGCGTCGCGAGCCTCTGCGTCGACGGTCTTCCTGCCCGGCGGAACATCGGCGGCGCTGGCGGGTGTCGATCCGCGTGATCTGCCCGAGTATGTCCGCGGCGATGGTCGCCTCGGGGCCGTGCCGCCGGGGCCGATGCTCGCCACCGCTCAGTGGGAACAGCCCGAGCAGCCGACGATCGAGCGTCCGCGGTACCTGACGTTCACGACCAGTTCAACGTCGGCCGTGTTCTTCCTGCCCAAGGTGCGGCGCTACGAGCGCTGATCCGGTGGTGCCGGCGGGAGCGCGAGCCACATCGTGTGCCGCGCGTGGGGGATCGGGTACTCGACGGTCAATCGATGCGCGCGGAGCATCTTCGACGGGCCGCTGGTCGCGGCGACCGCGCGTGCGGCGATGGCGGGAATGCCGTCGAAGTTCTTGAGCGCCAGGCGTGACAGGTCGCTGCCGGGCAGCATGCCCACGGGCTGGAACTCGAGCGCCTGCGGCATCTCGGCCAGGTCGTCATCATCGGGCGACCGTGCGTGCGGACCCGCGCTGGCGGCGCTGACGGTCAGGCGCGGCTCGCCGAGGTTCAGTCGCTCGTCGACGAGTACATCCAGGACGAGCAACTTCACGGGCTTGCGCATCGTCACGAAGTTTGAGAGGTGGGTCTCGGCACCGGGATCGGTTCCGGCCCAGCGCGGCAGCATGTTCCGTCCGACTACGCCGACGGTGGCGGTGAGTTTCTCGCCGAGTGCGGGGAGCGTACCCGGGGCGACAAAGAGCGATGTGTTGCCGCGCTCCATGACCATCAGCGGGGCGTCGGGAGGGGAGCACAGGTCGGTGACCTTTGCGATCGAGGCGTCGCTGCGAAGCGGTCTGCCATCGAGCGTTTCCATGCGGATGGCGTCATCGGTAAGCAGTGACATCGGGTCGTTCGCATGGATGCTGGGCAGGCCGGAGATGATCGCGCGCCCGCCCAGGCGCGCCCGCCGCACGTTGCGATGGTGCTGAACGAGGATCAGGTCCGCCGCGGTCGGATCGGCGCGCGAGGGGGCGTAGACGTAGACGTAGTAGGTCAGTTCGACCTCGAGCCCCATGAGCACGAGCGTGGCGTTGAAGATCTGCTGGCGAGCGCGTCTTTCGGCCTTCTGTCTGCTGACGGGAAACCAGGCCAGCAGCGCGGCGTCGAAGCCGTGACGGCCGCCCGGGAAGTTCGCGTACGCGTGCTCGAGCGCATCGATCGCGACGGCCAAGCGTTGGAATTCCGCGGATGATCCGTGGCGGTCGATCAGGCGTTCAAGGAGCAGGCGGTACCCCGCCGCGCCGGGGCCGAGGGCGAGGGCCTCGATCGGTGTGGCGGCAAGCGCTGCGCGGTTGACGCGGCTGGCGAGGGTCTTGTCCAACCCCAATGTTCCGGAGAGGTCGGACATGCGGCGTGGCCCGGGCATCGCGTGCTCGAGCGCGACGCGGAGAGCCTCGCGAAGGCGCTCGGCGACGGCGTTGATGTGGGCCTGCACATCGGGGATGAACAGTGGGGGCGGAGAGCTTCCCTTGCGTGCGGCGGCGTTCTGACCCTGAGAGGTCGAGCGAGCGGCATCCGTGTGGGAACTGATAGGGTCTTGGTCGGAATGGGTCTCAAGTGGGGGCACAGGGTCGAAGATATGGCATTTTCCTTGACAAGTCAATTCTCTCGGAGAATAGTTCTCTCAGAGAATCCGCGTTTGGGTGTCTCCGAGCGTCGGGGTTCTCGAGCAGGGCACAGCCCGGGAGCAGAAAATGAAGCATCACTGGCACGAGACGGCGGTCGGGTACGGCGTGGTGGCGGCGGCCTTGGTGTTGGCGGCGGGAGCGTGCGCGGCGTCGGCGTCGACGCTGCGGGTGCCGACGGAGTTCGCGACGGTGCAGTCGGCGGTGGATGCGGCCGTGGCGGGCGACACGGTGCTGATCGCGCCGGGGATCTACAACGAGGCGGTGCGGATCGAAGGGAAGTCGATCGTGCTGGCGGGGGACATCGGGCCGGGCGAGTCGCCGGGAGCGGTGGTGCTCGACGGTTTCGGTCTGAACGCGTCGGTGCTGACGATCGCCGATGCGAGTGGGGCGGGGGTCGAGGTCAGGGGGCTGGAGATTCGCAACGGACTTGGCACGCGGGTGGATTCGGCGTGCTGGGAGTTCGGCGAGCCGCGGTTCGGCGGCGGGGTGCGTGTGGTCTCGAGCGTTGCGGGGCTGCGGAATGTGCGCCTGACGCAGAACAACGCGATGCTGGGCGGCGGGTTGTTCTACGAGAGCGGCTCGGTGGTGACGATCGACGACAGCGAGTTCAGCGGCAACACGGCGGGCGAGGTCGGCGCGGCGATCGCGGGGTGCTGGGAGGGTGCGCCGGGTTCGCTGGTGATGCGTGGTTCGACGGTGCGGTTCAACTCGCTGTTCGATGGTGCGGGGAGGTACGGCATCGTGGCGCTGGGAGCGGGCCCGGCGGTGATCAGCGGGACGACGTTCGAGCAGAACTCACAGACGCTGATGGTGCTGGCCTCTCCGCCGCGGGGCCGGTGGCCGATCACGGTCAGCGGGAGCATCTTCCGGAACAACGAGCGGCTGTTCGGTTCGGTGTACTTCACGCTCCAGGATGCGGCGGCGCAATGCGCGGTGACCGCGAGCGTGTTCGAGAACGAGGGCCTGCTCGTTGATGGTCGGGGCGGGGTGTTCATCGCTGGCCGCAATGGTGCGGCGGTGACGGTGGCGGGCTCGACGTTCCGCGCGGTATCGACGTATGCGGTCGAGGGGGTGCTGCTGACCGGGAGCAGCATGTCGGTCGAGAACATCACGACCGATCAGATGCCCGATGGATCGGTGTTCGGATTCGCGGATGAGGGCTCATCGGTGACGGTCCGCGATGTTCGGGCCAGCGGCGGGCAGACGGGTGTCGGGCTGATCGGCAGCAACGGCTCGCGGCTGCGAGCGGATCGGATCACGCTCAGCAACATGGTGTGGTCCGGCCTGACGGTGACGCTCAGCGGCAGCGCGACGGCGAGGCTGAGCAACGTGCTGATCTCAGCGGTCGAGCGAGTTGCGCTCGACGTGATCGCGCCGAATCAGCCCGAGGAGGGCGTGGCGACGGTGGAAGCGGAGATCGTCAACGCGACGCTCGCGGGCAACGGGATCGGGCTGCGGATGCTGCTGGCCAACGAGGGCCGATTCCGTGTGGCCAACACGATCATCGCGGAGAACAGGGACGCGGACTATCTCCCGCCGCTGGAGCCGGCCACGGCGGAACTGCGTTACAACATCATCAACGGCGGGATCTATCCCGGTGTTGCGGTGCGCGATGTTCCGCCGGGGTTTGTCGCGTCGCTCGGCGGGGACTATCGCCTCGGGCCGGACTCGCCGGCGATCGACGCGGGCGACAGCGGCGCGCTGCAGGCGACGGAGTTGCTCGACGCGGCCGGTCTGCTCCGCCGCGTTGATGCGTCCGCGGCGGACACGGGCGTCGGGCCCGGCGCGGTGGTGGACATCGGCGCTCTGGAGTTCATCGAGGGCGGATCTGGCGGCGGCGGTGGCACGGCCTGCAACGCGGCGGATATCGCCAACACCGACGGCCAGACCTTGCTCGAGGGCGGCGGCCCGGACGGGGCGCTGGACAACGGCGACTTCAACGCGTTCTTCCTGGGCTTCTTCGCGAGTCCGTTCGAGCCGTTGCGCGTGTTCGCGGACATCGCCAACACCGATGGCCTGACGATCGACGAGGGCGGCGGTCCGGACGGCGTGTTGGACAACGGCGACTTCCAGGCGTTCTTCACGCTGTTCTTCACCGGATGCCAGACGCCGTGAGGCGGCGGGTCGGATGACGCTCGGCGAATGGGACCGGGTGGTCGGGGGTGCTTGCCCCACTTGACCCCTGGGCTGCCCGGTCCCACGCCGATGTCGGGCTTGTGCCGGTCATGTGCCGACGTACGCTTGATCATGGAGCGACTCTGGCAGATTTGTCGTGCGGTGCACTCGGCGGCGCTGGGGATCTGGCTCGGGGCGCTGCTGGTGGCCGGGGCGTCGGCGGCGATGATCTTTCCGCTGGCGCGGGAGATCGGGCCGGTGCTGCCGAGCTTCGCGAAGTACACGGGTGACCACGCGATTCTGGTTGGCGGGATGTTCGCCCAGCGGGTGTTTTTCGCGGCGGATGTCGTGCAGTTTGTGTGCGCGACGCTGGCGATCCTGACGCTGGGGATCATCGCGATCCTGACGCTGCGACGGGGACGGTCGATGCTCGTCGGGGCGCGCGTGGCGATCTTCGCGATCACGCTGTGCGTGTTCTGCTGGTACTTCTTCATGCTCACGCCGGGGATGCAGAAGGCGCTGCGGCTGCACTATGACGCGGCGCAGGCGGGCAACAACGAAGCCGCGCTGCAGCACAAGAGCGCCTTCGACGCGGACCACCCGCGGGCATCGACGGCGCTGTCGGTCATCGCCGGCGGAGTGGCGCTGAGCCTGGTGCTCTCGCTCTGGACCGACCGAAGCGGCAAGGGCGCGGCACGCGGACGCGCAGATGGTGTCGCGTGAGCGCGGCACGACGCGGCAAAGGCGCGAAGAGAGCCGGGAAAGCCGGAGTTGAGCGCGCCGCTGAGGCGGCGGCGGGGCGGGATGATGTCGGTCTGGAGTTGCCGCGGGTGACCAAGGCCCGGCGTGAGCGTGCGCTGAAGGTGCTGGCGGCGCTGGAGGAGCATTACCCCGATGCGCACTGCGAGTTGGTGTATCGATCGCCGCACGAGTTGCTGATCGCGACGATTCTGTCGGCGCAGGCGACGGATGTGAGCGTGAACAAGGCGACGCCGGCGCTGTTCGAGGCGTTTCCCACGCCCGCGGCGTACGCGTCGGCGACGCCAGAGCAGATCGAGCCGTACATCAGAACGATCGGGCTGTATCGCAACAAGGCCAAGTCGATCGTCGCGGCGATGAAGGACGTGGTTGAGCGTTTCGGCGGACAGGTGCCGCGGACCATGGATGAACTGCTGACGCTTCGCGGCGTGGCGCGCAAGACGGCGGGGGTGGTGCTGGGCAACGCGTTCGGGATCAATGTCGGGTTCGTTGTCGACACGCATGTACATCGGCTGGCCCAGCGGCTGGGGCTGGTGAGCAAGGGCGCGACGGTGGCGCGGACGGAGAAGGTGCTCATGGCGCTGCTGCCGCGGGAGAAGTGGTGCAGCGCGGGGCACCAGATCATTTTCCACGGGCGGCGCGCGTGCAAGGCCAGACCGGCGGGCGGGGTGTGCGCGGAGCATCCGATCTGCTCGCACTTTGGGACGGCGTGCGAATTGCGGATCAGCGGGGGGAGAGGGGGCTGATTTGCACGAAGGCGCGAAGACGCGCGACGAAGAGCGGGACGAGGGGAAGAGAAGATCGAAAGCGCAAGACGGAAGAAGGGGAATGAGACCGGTGTTGGGACGCCGGCTCTGAGGCTCTGCGAAGAGCAGGATTGTGCGCGCGAGCACAGATGAGGCGAGCGATCGGGCTCAGTGTTCGAGTGGTCCCCTGACCTTGGCGATGATGGAGATCGGCGATCCGGATCTTCGTCGGGGACTCCTCAGATCCGGCGTCTGGGGAGGTGCTCTTCAGATCCGGGCGTTTGGCGCAGTCGCGGGCGTGTGCTGGCCTTGATTTGCGGCGACCGAGCGTACTCGGATCGCCGCCCGGCGATGGCCGGCGTCTGCCCACCCCCGAGTTGCCCCCGCCCGCCACCACACCCGCCCTCCACCACACCCGCCCCGGAAGCACCCGCCGAGTTGAGAGCCCGGCGAGACCCACAGAGACCCGGAGGCGGCGGAACAGGACGACGCTTTGGATCGGCGATGCGCGGCGGAGACGCCGCACGAAGCCGAACGCCCGCGGTGGTCGGCCCTTGACGCGGGGCGGACCATCGAGGAAGAACGCCGAGATGTGCCGACACCAGCCGACCGGTCAGAACGACCGGACAGAGAGAGTGTACTGTGTTTGCGGAAACATGCAAGGGCCCCCGCGGCGGTGGGAGGGCGAAAGGCGCCGATCAGCCGACGGGTGTGGAGATCAAGGGGCCGGTTTGCGGGGCGGGGCCGGGGTTGGCGGCCGACGACGAGCCGGTGAGCGCAGGGTTTGCGGGCGGCGCGGGCGGGGGCTTGGGGCGGTCGGGCTCGGGGTAGGCCAGTCGCTGGTGGTTGATGGCCGCGAGGGTTCGGCTGACGGCGTCGACGATCTTGTGGATGTCGGTGAGTGTCAGGCCGCTGGCGTCGAACTGGCCGTCCATGAGTCGCTTGTGCGCGATGGCGCGGACGAGCGATTCGAGTTTCATGGGGGTGGGATCGGTGAGCGTGCGGGCGGCGCTTTCGGATGCGTCGCAGATCATGAGGATCGCGGCCTCGCGCGTGGCGGGCTTGGGTCCGGGGTAGCGGTACTCGATTTCCTGCGGGAGTTGTTCGCCCGAGCGGATGCCGGCGGCCTCGGCCTGCTTGCGGGCGCGGTGGTAGAAGTACTCGACGAGCGTGGTGCCGTGGTGGCTCTCGATGAAGTGGATGAGCGAGGCCGGGAGGTTGTACTCGCGGGCGAGTTCGGCGCCGTCGCGCACGTGGCCGACGATGACCAGGAGGCTGGTGGCGGGGGCGAGTTTCTCGTGGCGGTTGATGCCGGGGGTCTGGTTCTCGACGAAGTACTCGGGCTTGTTGAGTTTGCCGACGTCGTGATAGAGCGCGCCGACGTAGGCCAGCAGCGGGTCCGCGCCGATGGCGTCGGCGGCGGTCTCGGCGAGGCTGGCGACGTTGAGCGAGTGGTTGTAGGTGCCCGGGGCGCGCTGCTGGAGTTGGCGGAGCAGGGGGTGCCGCGGGTCGCGCAGTTCGACGAGGGTCATGCCCGTGGTGATGCCGAAGATGCGTTCGATGAGCGGGATGCAGGCCAGGACGATGACACCGGCCAGGACGCAGAAGCCGGCGGCGACGGCGGCGTCGATGACCGTCTGCTGGATGGCGCCGTCGGCGATGGGGCGCAGCAGGCTGCCGAGCAGGACGATGGCGATGAAGGTGCCAAGTCCGGACCAGAGGCCCGCGCTGATGGGCGCTCGGCGAGAGTGAACATCGCGGAGCCGCATGGCGGCGCACGCAAGGCCGGCGATGCTCACGGCGCTGGTGGCGGCGGGCTGATAGAGGCAGATGCACGCCAGCAGGGCCATGAGGCTGCCGACGCCCAGGGCCATGCGCCGGTCGAAGGCGATGGCCAGGATCATGACGCTCAGGACGATCGGGGCGGTCATGGCGACCAGCACCGCCCGCGGCTCGACGACGGCGATGAGGGCGGAGGCGGAGAGGCCGGCGATAAGCACGGCCGCGACCTGGAGCCTTCGCGATGCGGCCCCGACGCCCAGAGGCGTCGCGGGCGCCGGGCCGGCGGGCAGGCCGCCGGGGCTCGATGAGCCGGGCGACGCGGGAGCGCCGGAGCCGGTCGCGCCGGGCGTGGGCGTGGCGAAGATGCCGGTGTACATCACCGTCGCCAGCGCGGCGAGCACGGCCATGCCCAGCACGCCCGCTTCCTCGAGCCACCACTGCAAAGCGCCGGTGCTGGAGCGATAGGTGCGGTGCTCGTGCATCGCCAGCGCGAGTTTCTCGTCGGTGAGCACCTCGCCTCGGGCGTAGATGACGTAGCCGGCGGGGTACTGGATCGTGCGATCGGGCACGGCGCGGGCCTCGGCGTCTTGTCGCTGGCGCGTGCGCTCGGGGTCGAAGCGGTAGGTCTGACGCAGCGGCGCGGCGGCGGTCGCGGGGTCGGATGCTGCGGCGGGCGCGGGCGGCGCGGCGGCGGTGGGCGATGATGGTGCGGTGTCGGCGGCGGGTGTTGCGGGGGCGGGCGGGGCGAGAAGTTCGCCGGGGGTGTAGGTGAGCCTGCCGGCGACGACCTCGAGAAGATCGCCGGAGAAGCCGCTGGTCGCCGCGGCGTTGCGGAGGGCCTGCACGGCCTCGGGGGCCGCGGCGTTGAAGACGAACGCGCTGCGGACTTCGAGTTCCGCCGGGCCGAGGGCTCCGGGGCGGGACTCGGCGTCGGCTCGGACCAGGACGACGCGCTCGTTGATCGCGGCCAGTTCGGCGAGGCTGGACTCGCTGTCGACGATGGCCATGCGGCGGAGTTCGCTCTCGAGGCGGGTGACGCGGCGCTGCCAGAGGTCCATGCCCTCGGGGGTGCCGGTGCGTTCGCGCAGCGTGCGGAAGAGGGGCTCGGTCAGGGCGAAGGGCACGCGCCATTCGGGGGTGAGTTGCGAGAGGCTCTCGGCCCCGGCGACGACGCGCGGAAGGTTGGTCAGCGAGGTGATGATCTCATCGAAGAGTGCCTCGTTGGAGACGTACACGCGCGGGGCGCGTTTGGCCGCGGTGTCGCGATCGACGGCGGTGGCGGCGTCGTCGATGCGGGTGAAGGCGGTGCGGACCAGTCGCGACTCGGGGGCGAGCATGCCCGGGGCCAGCAGCGGCTGGGCGCGGGTCCAGAGCATGAGCATCGCCAGCATGCCGGCCAGCGCGGGGATGAGCAGGAAGTTCATGCCGCGCGTGGGCGTGATGACGAACCAGGACATCAGCCCCTCGCGCACGCCCGCCTGCACCCCCGAGAGCCGCGTGCGCGGACCGGCGGTGCAGGCGCTGAAGCCCGGGGCGGGGCCGGTGCCGGGTTGGCCGGATTGCGGGCTCACTTACGAGTGCTCCGGCTGGCGTGAGAGGTCCGCCGGGGTGGAAATGTCGGGCGCGGGTCCGGGGTCGTTGCTGTGCGGCGGGAGGGGGGGGAGGGGAGGGCGGGGCGGGAGGGGGGGGCGGCCGGATCGCGCGGCCTCGCGGGCCTGCTCGCTCAGGGCGTACGCCTCGACGATGCGCTGGAGCATGTGGTGGCGCACGATGTCGCTCTCGCCGAAGGTGACCATGGCGATGCCGGGCACGCGGCGGAGCGTGCGGGCGGCGTCGACCAGGCCGCTGTCGCGCGGGTCGGGCAGGTCGATCTGCGTGGTGTCGCCGGTGATGATCAGGCGCGAGCCCTGTCCCATGCGGGTCAGGAACATCTTCATCTGGCCGCGGGTGGTGTTCTGGGCCTCATCGAGGATGATGACCGAGCGGTTGAGCGTGCGGCCGCGCATATACGCCAGGGGACAGACCTCGACCACGTCGCTCATCATGAAGCGCTTGAGCGTGGAGAAGTCCATCATGTCGTTGAGGGCATCGAACAGCGGGCGGAGATACGGGTTGACCTTCTGGGCCAGGTCGCCGGGGAGGAAGCCGAGTTTCTCGCCCGCTTCGACCGCGGGGCGGGCCAGGACGACCTTGCGGACCATGCCCGCCTTGAGCATGTGCACGGCCGCGGCGACGGCGAGGTAGGTCTTGCCCGTGCCCGCGGGGCCGATGCCGAAGACCACATCGTGATCGCGGATGGCGTCGAGGTAGACCTGCTGGTTGGGCGTGCGGCCGCGGATGGGCTTGCCGGCGACGTAGACATTGAGCGTGTCGCCCCAGAGCGGGCCGGTGCCGGGGTCATCTTCGCTGTGCGGCGCGCGGCCCGACCGCGCCTGGCCCCCCATCCCGCGTCGGATGTCGTCGGCCTGAATGGCCAGATCCGGATCGGCGTGATCGATCGGGGCGCTGCTGGCCTCGTGCATCGCCTGGCCGAGCAGTTCCAGCAGGGCGCGGCGGGTGGCGTAGGTCGCACCGGCGTTCTGGCGGGCATCGGCGATCAGGGCCTCGAAGACCCGGCGCGCGGCGGCCAGCGCGTGGGCCTCGCCGGACATGCGGATCTGCTCATCCCGGAGCGTGACCCGAACGCCGAGAACCTCACGGATCATTTTCGCGTTACGATCGGCAGCGCCGAGCACGCTCACGCGCTCGACGCCAGGCGGAACCACAATGACAACGTCCACCAGCGGCCAACCTCCAATGCCGGGCCCGAAGACCTCGGCAACCCCACGCCCCATCCTGTCCGGACCGGCGACGCCGTCGCCGACCCTCTGCGGTCCTGACCATCATCGTACCGCAGGCCGGGAAGCCCGGCCGGGCCATAGAGACCATCGGCCCGAAAACCGCGGATCTTCACCCATGGCATTCGGATCGTGTGAGGGTTCGGTTCCATCGGGCCGATCGGCAGCGAGCGAGTATCGGCCCCGTAGGCTCGAAAGAGCCGGAAGGTGCTGGCTGGGTGCGGTGCTGATTCGGGCGATGGTGGGCGGGGCGATGGTGGCGGGGGTGATGGTCGGTACGGGGTGCAGCACGGTGCCGGGGACCGGACCATCCGAGGCGGTGGTGGTGGCGGAGTGGGACGATGTCGCCGCGGCGGTTGACTGGGGGATCTCCGAGGGCGAGGTGGCGATTCTGAATCTTGAGGAAACGGGGGTACCGCCGGGCGGCGGCAACCCGACGGCCGCCCTCGGGTCGCTCGGCGGCCCGCCCGCGCCGGGACGGGTGGGCGTGGTGGGGGAGCGTCGGCGGTATGAGGTGATGATGATCGAAGGCCGCCGCGGCGTGCTGGAGGTTTGGCCGATGGGCGAGCCCGGCCCCGATGGCAGGCAGCCGATCGCGATCCGGGCGAGCCTGGGGCCGGAGTACCAGGTGCGCGAGGGTCGGATCGTGCGGGCGATGGCTGAACGGTTCGAGACGCTGCGCGGCGAGCCGGGCTGGAAGACGCTGCCGACGACGCCGAAGTGAGGGGGGGGGAGAAAATGGTCAAAGTTCGAATTTTCAAATGGTCAAATGGAGGGCGGGGAGGGGCTCGGGCATCATGTGCGTCTTGGGTGCTCGGATGAGCCTTGAATCGAGATCCTCGTGCCCGAGCTCCCGCTTGCTCCCCCGACCCCCGCCCCCCGCCCCCCGACCCCGGCCGCCGGACCCCCCGGCGCGGCCGCGCGCCCATGCCGGGACCGAGCTCGACGCCAAACCCGCGCGAAACTCACGCCCCGCCAACACCAACCACCGAAACCCTGTACACTCTCTGGCCTGCGAACGGATCCGCCGCCGATGGGATCGCATATGGAGCACCAAGAGCGACTGCTCGCGTACACGTTCAGAATCGACCCGCTTCTGCGGCGTCTGGTCGCTGTGGGATTCATCGTGGCAGCGGCGTACATTGGCGGGCAACTTGTCTGGCGCGGTTTTTCTCAGTCGCCGGTGTTCAGCATCGTTACGTTCGCGGTGGTGGTGGGCATTGGGGTGCTGATCGGTACTTCAAACCGCTCGCCGGATCTTGACGTATACATTGAATCCCTTGGAGATGGCAAAGCACGCCTTATGGTCGAGCGGCTCGATGGTGCGCGTTGGAGCCATAGATTTGCGCTTCCAGCTCACGTCACGATCGAGTACGACGGCAATGAGTCTGGGGGATCGACGTCAGTGTTGCTTATCGCTGCCGGGAGTGATCGCGTCGAGATTCCATGGATTGCGGGCGGGAGAAGTTCTGAGGCCGCAGATGGCATCAATGATGCATTGGTAAAGCTTGCCAAGAAGGCGGACGGTGATCCCGGGAGTGCGGCACTGGTACAGTGAGGGTGAGTCCCCGGTTCTTGACGGGGAGTCGGCGATGCTGGACCTCTGTAGAAAGAAATGAGCCCGGGCTGATACAGTTCCCAAGCAAGTCCGCACCGGCTCGACGCCACCCTCCAAGCCCGACGATTCGTTGGCACGCCAAAGGAGCCGACCGGTGCCACGCCCCCCCTCGCCATTGTGATGGAGTTGTCTATGGCACATGGTAGCGATTTTTCAGACGGAGTTGATCGCGATCGGGTTAGTCGCATGTATTCAATACTCAAGCTGATGAGCGATGGTGTCCCTCATAGCGTGTGGCCTGGCCCCATCGCGCAGCTCATGGGTTGGCCGACATATGAGACTGTGCCATGGCATCGGGTCGAACCGTATATGGGCTGGGAAGATGTTGTGTTCGACGCATGGGCGCTCGTAGATCGGCAGAAGTCGCAGGGCGAAGTCGTGAGTCCAGAAGTTGAGATCACCATTTGCTGCTTGCCGTTGGTGCGGCAGTGTGGTGTTGTTGAGAGCATAGGCAATATCGACTCGTTCTCCGTCTCATGTATTCGGCGAGCCATTCTGCGATCACTCGGACATTGGACCAAGCCGTATCTCGGTATGCTTCTCTATGAGTACGCTCTCGATCTCTGCCAGTCGCGCTCGCGACTGAGTAGGTGTTTTGATCCACTTCTTCCTCTTGTCCCAATTGAAGCACTTTTGTGCGACATATCAACACAGGTCGGCCTTGCTCGCCTTTCGGCCACCAGTCTTGATGGGGGAGAACATATTCGGAGTCTTGAAGATCTGAAGCGATTCGTAGAGAGTCGATCTGATTTTCTCCACCAACGGAGTCCGCAGTTTCATTCCTTTATCGTTGAGGCGTTTCTTCAGCGGCAAGCGGGGCCGACTGCACGTACCTAGGGAGCATGGCACCGGTCCCGTGCCACCGACTCCACGAGCTTCGGCGGGGACTCGGTGCGGCTGGATCCTTGGACAACGAATCGAGCCCGGGCTGATACAGTTCGCAAGCGAGACCGCACCGGCTCGTCGCCACCCCCCAAGCCCGACGAGTCTGTGGCATGTCAAGGAGGCCAGTCGGTGCCAAGCCCCCTGCATCTTGTCTGGACTCAGCCGCGACCTTCTGTGTTCACTTTTGCAGTCGCGGTGGTCCTGGCGCTCGTTGGAGTGGTGTGGATGGCCTACCACATTCTCTACCACGGAATTCCGGGTTCTGCTCCCCTCTACGTGCTGATCGCCGCCGTCGGAGGGCTTGTTTTCATTTGGATTGTCTGCAGGTTCTGTGTTCCAATCTCCGTGTATACTGAAGGCGACAGTGTCATCGTAACTCGATCGCGCCTGCTGCTGCGGATCGGCTTGTGCACTCGTCATCCGATTCGGGACATTCGGCATATCGCTTTGGACTATCAACAGACTTCAGATTCGGAAGGGAGCAAACGTATTCAGTGGTCTGTTATGATTGTAAGTCGACAGAGGACGAGCACGTATGTCCTGAGTCGGGGCAGTGATGCGATGGGTCTGGCGGAAGCACTGGGAAGTGTTGTCAGACGCGAGAGTGAAGGCGGGGGCGGGGAGCCGGTGTCGCCGGACCCGCGAACAAGGATCGGTTCCCACGTTGATAAAACCTTCGAGCAACACCGACACGGCTCGTCGCCACCCCCCAAGCCCGACGAGCCGGTGGCAGGTTGAGGATCCAAACGTTGCCACGCTCCCGGGCAGTTCAAGAATCCGTCGACGACGCGTTGGGTGCGGTCATGAATTCAGCCCGACGGGCTGCGCCGTTCGTAGCCGGGGGTCGAGCGAGTCGGCGAGCGCGACCCCCGGGTGGCGTGGTGTGCGTCGGTGTTTCGCGCTAGAATTCGCCTTTGGCGGCGGAACCATCGCGAAGACATAGCCGTAAGGGTCACGTGTGTGGTCCCGCATTGGGCCGGGTGTTGTGAATCGGGGCCGGTGAGGGTGGCGTGGGACGGGTGGTCTGGAGATAGTCTGGGGAGGTGGCCAATGGGGATGGTGGTGGCGGTGTCGACCCGCTGTCGGGCGGGTGTGACCTTGATCGAGATGTTGCTGGTTGTGGCGATCATCGCGTTGCTGGCGACGATCGCGTTTCCGGCGCTGGCGAGCTCGAGGAACTCGTCAAGGCTTTTGCTTTCATCGTCGAATCTGCGTACGCAGGTTCTGGCGGCGAACGCCTATCGCTCGGACTACAAGGGGATTCTGCCGCAGCCGATCGCGGCTTGGGGGGAGGGCACGCTCACGCTCGATGGCCGCACGCGGGGCTTCTTGAACCTTGCCAACGCCGCGTTCTCGCAGACCGGGCGGAACGCCTCGGCGCGATTCGCGGCCTCGAACCCGAGTCTGGACATCCCCGCGGGCGCGAGGTCGCTGACCGCGTACATCTTCGCGGATGCGGGATTGAATCGAGAGTCCGTAGGCGAGCAGGATCGCCTGATCGATCTTCCGGTCTTTCGATCGCCCACCGATCGCGGCTCTCCGTTCCGCGATGCGGCATCACCGGAGCAGGGGCAGCAGCCGACGGTCGATCCGACCACGTCGATGTTCGACCACGTCGGCACATCGTATCTGAACAATCAATGGTGGTATCGCGCTCTGGCGCTGCGGAGTTCCAGCTTCTACGGCAGCATTGTCGGGCCGCTCCTTCCCGGGGAGTCGTTGAACAGTTCCGACGGAGTGAGTTACCTGCGGCTTCTGGCGCGGCTGTCGGGAACCATCGCCCGAAGGCGGATGGATACGCCCGGCTTCCAGGATTCGCGGTTTGTCTTCATGACGGACAAAACTTCGTTCCAATTCCAATGGAATACGCCCGGTGCTTTCCCGGCACCCGAGATGCCACCGTATCAGGATTGGACAAGCGAGTTCGGTGACTTGAACAAAGGCGTGATGGGGTTTCTCGACGGCTCGGTGCGATACCAGAGCCTTTGGACGCCGCGGGGCGTGTACCCGGCGGGATTCGTTGTGTCCCAGCCGTCGTCGAGTGACGCTGTGGCGCGTGTTCGCAGCATATACGCGCCCGACTACACGTTCCTGTTGCCGTGAACGGTCCGTGGGAGGCCGCGCGGAGCAGGGGGGTCACTCGGAATCCGGCGTGTCCAGCGGTTCGATGTCGCCGGGCAGTTCGACCCAGACGGTGGTGCCTTCGCCCCAAACCGAGTCGAGGCCGACGCGGCCGTTGAGGGCTTTGGCGGCGTGTTTGACGATGGCCAGGCCCAGGCCCGTGCCGCGGCGGGTGTTGGTGGACTTTGTGCCGCCGGTGCGGGCGGGGTCGACCTGATAGAACCGTTCGAAGACGCGTTCCTGCAGGGCCAGGGGGATGCCGGTGCCGCGGTCGGCGACGGTGAAGCGGGCCACGGCGGCGGTTGTCGGGGTCTGGGGGATCAGGCGGGCCGAGACGGTGATCGTGGTGCCGTCGAAGGCGTACTTGGTGGCGTTGTCGATCAGGTTGCGCAGGATCAGGGCCAGGAGTTTGGGGTCGGTGCGCAGGCCGATGAGCGCCTCATCGATGGTGAACGTGAGGGTGAGTTTCCGCGGCGTGCACAGCGGCTCGAACATCATGGCCATGGAGGCCTGGAGTTCGAACGGGTCGATCGGCTGAAGGCTGACGGGCAGTTCCGGGCTCTCAAGGCGCGAAAGGTCCATCAGGTCGCGGATCATTTCCTGCAGGCGTTCGACGTTGGCGGTGCAGACCGTCAGCAGCCGGTCGCGCATGGCGGGCTCATCGATCGCGCCGTCCTGGAGAGTCTCCAGCGCGGCCTTGAGGGCGCTGACGGGCGTGCGGAGTTCGTGGCTGGCGTTGGCGACAAAGTCGGTCTTGACCTGGACCGCGCCGGCCAGTTCGGTGACATCGCGGAGCGCGAGGATGGCGCCGAAGACGCCCTGCCCCCACGCCGCGGGGACGGGGGTGGCGGAGATCTGGAAGGTTCGGACCCCTTGCGGCGTGATGATGGGGACCTGGGCCGAGCGGGCGGTGCCGGCGCGGGCCTGGGCGTGAAGGTCCAGGACCTCGCGGCGGGTGAAGAGCTCGCGGACGGGGCGGCCCAGCAGGCCGCCGGGGGCCGCGCCCATGAGTGTCTCGGCGGCGGCGTTGCAGAGCAGGACCAGTTCGTTGTTGTCGGTGGCGATGATGGGCTCGGCCAGGCCGTTGACCAGGGCCTCGAGATTGCGGGACTTTTTGGCGACCTCGCGGAACTGGGTCTTGAGGCGGCCGGCGATGGCGTCGAGGGTCTCCTCGAGGACATCGAGCTGTTCGCGGGCATCGCGCGCCAGGCGCTCGCGCGTGCCCGGGGGTGAGGTGCTGTCGGACGTCGGCGCGGGGGTGGGGGGGGTGGCGGGGACGACGAGGCTGCGGGCGCGCGTGGCGATGTTGGCGACGCGCTGCTGCAGGCCGGACTCGCGGGCCATGAGCCAGAAGGTGGCGATGAGCAGCAGGGAGATGGCGATGGGGAAGGGCCAGAGCAGGGCCGGGCGAGCGGTGCCGAAGCCGGCGATGCACGCCGCGACCCAGATGAGCACGAGCGGCCAGATGACGCGTTTGACGTTCATGAGCGCGTGCGGGTGGTGGGGGGAGTGCCGGCGGCGGGGGGGGCGGAGGCGGGGGGGGCGGCGGGCGGGCGGAATCGCCGGGGTCGGATCAGGACGGAATGGAGCGTATCGCGCGGCGGCACCGAGGTGCGCGAACGTGCGGCGGGGATTCGCGGGGGCGTGATGGCAGGGGCCGGCGGGGCGGTTTAGGGCACGTCGTCGGCCAGCGGGGCGTCCTCTGGGGCATCGCCGGCGTTGGCCAGGGCGTCTTCGGTGATCTGGTAGCCCACGCCGCGAATGGTTCGGATCATGACCCCGGCGTGGCCGAGCTTCTTGCGGAGCGCGGCGACGTGGACGTCGATGGTTCGCGCGGTGACGATAATGCCCGGGCCCATAACGCGGTTGATCAGTTCGGTGCGCGACAGGACGCGGCGCGGGGTCTGCATCATCGCGGCGAGGAGTTTGAACTCGGTCAGGGTGAGTTTGGCCTCGACGCCGTCGACGGTGAGGATGTGGGCACCCAGGTCGGCCTCGACCGGGCCGACCCGCAGAAGGCTGGCGGAACCCTCGGGAGACGGGTTGCGGCGGAGCATCGCGGCGACGCGGGCTAACAGAACCTTCATTGAAAAAGGCTTGGTGACGTAGTCATCGGCCCCGACGGAGAGCCCGGCGAGCTGGTCGGCCTCATCGGCGCGGGCGGTGAGCATGATGATGGGGACGGCGGCACCCTTGGGGTTGGTCCGGATCTGTCGGGCGATCTCGATCCCCGACATGCCGGGGAGCATGAGGTCGAGGATGATCAGATCGGGAGGGGTGGTGCGGAAGGCGTTGAGCGCGGCCTGGCCGTCGTGGGCGGCGGTGGCGACGTAGCCGTTCTTTTTGAGGTTGTAGACGAGGAGTTCAGCGAGATCGCGTTCGTCCTCAACGACCAGGATTTTGCGTGCAAGCGACACGGTGAAACTCCTCAGGGTGGGGCGGGCCGGGGAGCGGAAAGGCGGCGGGTGGCGCGAGAACGGCGCGAATTTGCGCTGTGGTAGGATTTTGCAAGGGTATCACAAGCAGAGAATTCTGCCAGATCGTACCAGACGGCGGGTGAAGTGAACAAAAAGCTGGCGGACACTAGCCGGAGTTGTCGAAGGACTTGATCTGGGTAGTTTGCACTTGCTAATATCCAGTCGCTGGGCAGGGCTCCCCTTGGTTCGGGGCACAGAGAAGTGCGTCGGTTCGAGTGGGTCATGCAGGGCGATTGGATACGGGCACGTGTGACGCTCGGACGGTTGGGACTTCGGAAGTGGTTTCCGGACCCTCGCGGCCGAGCGATGAAGAAGAGTTTTTCGAACGAGTTCTCTGAACAGTGGTGAGAGGCGTGGGACGGGCCTCTCGCAGAATCAAGTCACCGTCCTTGGAGCAATCACATGACGAACGCGAAGATGATGATGGTTCTTGCTGGTGTGGCCCTGAGCGGCACGACGCTGGCGCAGGCGGAGCAGGGCGTGAACCGCGATGAGGTTCGCGCGATCGTTTCCGAGATGCTGAGCGACGCCGAGACCCGCAGCAGCCTGCTGCAGGGCGGCGGCACGGCCGGCTACGACAAGGGCTTCTTCCTGGCCTCGTCGGACAACAACTTCCGCCTGAACATCGGCGGGCTGGTTCAGTTCCGCTATGTCGCGAACTTCCGTGATGAGGACGGCGTTGGCACCGACCTCGGCGGCTCCCCGACGACGGGCGAGAACACCGGCTTTGAGATGCGCAGGACCGCCGTCACCCTTTCCGGTCACGCCGTGAGCCCGGACCTGAAGTACAACATCCGTCTGATCACCGAGGGCAGCGACTCGAGCAGCGTTCGCATCGACGACGCGTTCGTTTCGTACAACCTTGGCAACGGCTGGTACATCAAGGGCGGCCAGTACAAGCTCGGTTTCATGCGTGAGACGATGACGGACGACGGCATGCAGCTCGCTGCCGAGCGTTCGATCGTTGAGGCGGCGTTCGGCGCCGGCCGCACGCAGGGCGTCGAGTTCGGCTGGAGCGACCCGCAGTACGCGTTCATGCTCGGCTTCCACGACGGCATGAACTCCGCTGGCTCGCGTTGGACGGACGACAACACCGGCTTCCGCAGCCAGAGCCTCTTTGGCGCGCCGGCCGGTCTGGCGCCCCGTGGCGAGCGTGCGTACGCGGTCAACGCCCGTGGCGAGTGGGTCTTCCAGGGCAAGCGCGAGGATCTCGCTGACTACACCGCCCAGCAGGGCCAGGCTCTGACCGGTATCTTCGGCGCCGCTGTCAACTGGCAGCAGAGCCGTCGCATCGACCGCGCCCTGTCGGACAACAACCAGTATCGCGATGCCGACACCCTGTCCTACACCGTCGATCTGCAGGTTGAGAACGCGGGCTTCGGCTTCTACACGGCCTTCGTTGGCCAGTGGAACCAGGGCAAGTTCAGCTCCGCCGGCGCGACCAACGGCACCGAGGAGAACGGCAACAACTTCGGCGTCGTTGTTCAGGGTTCGTACCGCTTCACGCCCGAGTTTGAGATCTTTGCCCGCTACGACGGTCTCTATCTCTCCGGCGAGCAGGGCACGCTCTCGACCGGCGGCATCGGCGCGACGCTGCGTCGTCTGCGCAGCGAGAACTACAGCTTCGTCACCTTCGGCGGCAACTACTACTTCGCCGGCCACGCCGCCAAGTTCACGCTTGACTGCGTGATGAGCCTCAACCGCACGGCCCGTCTGACGAACACCGATGGCTTCACCGACCTGGTTGACATCGGCGTTCTGCCCAACAGCAACATCGGTCTCCTCGGCACCGCCAAGGGCCTCGAGGCCGCTGTCCGCGCTCAGTTCCAGCTCATGTTCTGATCTGACGATCAGTCCTGAGCACGAGTGCGAACTCGTCAGTTTGTGAATACTCCGACCGCCCGGCACGACAGTGCCGGGCGGTTTGTTTTTGGGAAGAGAGGACGGCCATCGGCCATCGACTTGGAGAGATCCTCTGCCGATGGGAAGTGCGGGAGGGGATCTGGGATTCGGCTCGCGTCCCGGTTCTGAGCGGAGCGGTTGCCGCGACTTCGCGGCGGAGGGGGTGCTCGGGGGTCGAGCGAGGGTCGGAGATTGCGGCCGATGCGTGGCGCTTGCCCCCTCCGGCTCGAGGACTCGCCACCTCCCCCGTTGGGAAACGGGGGAGGAGCTGTCCGTCTTAGTTGTTTTGAGCATTTGCTGCTTTGAGCTTTCGCCCCGCCGCCCCCTCCGGCTCGAGGACTCGCCACCTCCCCCGTTGGGAAACGGGGTAGGAGCTTGAAAGACCGGGGGAGGAGCTTTCTTGTTTGCTGTTTTGAGTATTTGCTGCTTTGAGCTTTCGCCCCGCCGCCCCCTCCGCCTCGAGGACTCGCCACCTCACCATTGGGAAGTTGGCAGGAGCGAAGGCGCACCGGCGTGTGTCATCAGCACGCAGGACCCGGCACCGACCTCAGCCCTTCATCGCGCCCATGAGTTCGCGGGGCTGGCGGCGCATCAGGGAAAGGGCCGGAGGCACGGATGCGAGCAGGGTCATGAAGATGACCGCGGCACAGCCGGCGAGCATGGGCACCCACGGCGGGCGGATGCCCAGGTCCAGGCCGATGCTCACGCGATACATCGTCTGGCCGCCCCACGCGGCTTGCAGGCCCATGGCCGAGCCGAGGATGCACGCGGCGATGCCGATGATCAGGGCCTCGCCGATGACCAGGCGTGCGAGCAGGCCGCGGTGTGCGCCGACGGCGCGGAGGACGCCGAATTCGAACTGGCGGGCCTGGATGCCGGCGACGATGAGGTTGGCGACGGCGAAGCAGGCGACGAGCATCGCGCCGATGGCCACGACGCTGGCGACCAGCAGGCTGCCGCCGATGACATCGCGGATGCGCTGCTTGATCTCGACAGCCGAGCCGACCTCGCGGATACCGCCGCCGAGGATCTGGCGGACATCGTCGATGACGGCCTGCACATCGCGCCGGCCTTCGGGCGGGCCGAACGCGTCCTTGGGGCGCGGGGTGCGGATGATGTCGGGGGCGAAGCCGAGTTGGATGAGGTTGATCGAGTCTGCGCCGAAGCGGTTCTTGAGGTCATCGCGCGAGCCGAAGACGGCGTTGACGGCCTGCTCGGCGTAGCCCTCGCCGACGTCGTAGAACTTGCTGACGATGTCCAGGCCCGGGCTGGTGACGACGCCGACAACCTCGAACTCGTGGGTCTGGCCGTTGAAGGAGACGGGCAGGCGTGTGCCGGGGCCGATGCCGCGGGTGATGGAAAACTCGCGAGCGACGAGCAGCGCGCCGCCCTGGCGGAGGCGGGCCTTGGCGGCGTCGATCTTCTCGGGCGTTTCGGGCGCGACCCAGGTCAGGGTCGTCATGTCGAAGAACGTGTCCGGCTCGAAGGCGATGTAGCTCGTGCGGAACTTGGTGAGTCCGGCGACGCCCTGGGCCAGCGACGAGGGGATCTCGACCTTCAGTTCGGTGATGGCGCAGGTCAGGGCGATGCCGGGGACCTGTTCGATGCGGCGCTGGGTGGCCTCATCCATATTCAGGCCGACGACAAACGCATCGGGGATCTGGAGTTGATCGAGCCAGTCCTCCAGCACGCTGCGGCCGTTGGTCCAGATGGAAACCATCATCGACAGGCCGAGCATCATGGCCCCGGCGGTGAAGCCGTGGCGATAGGGCGTGGCCTGGACGGTGCGTCGCAGGAGATTGCCGGGCAGGCCCAAAGCCAGCGAGAGCGGTTTGGAGAGTGTGGTGCTGACCAGCGTGGTGACGGGGACGGAGATGAGGAAGTACCCGGCCATCAGGGCGGGCACGCCGAGGAAGACGTAGAGCCAGAAGGTCAGGTCGCCGTCCTTCGGCGTGGCCAGAACGAGGGCCTGGATCAGCAGGCCGGTGATGCCCGCGGCCAGTGCCCTGCGGAACCACTTGGCGGCAACGGGGCGGGAGCGGACGCTCAGGCCCTCCAGCGGGCTGACGCGGCTGGCGCTGACCGCGGGCCATACGCCGCCGATGAGGCCCGCCAGGACCGACCCGGCCAGCCCCAGCACCAGCCCGAGCCAGGAGAAGGCGAAGCCGGCGGGGAGTTGGTCCGGGAAGAGCGCGACAAGCACTGCCGCGGCGAGCATGCCCAGCGGCACGCCCAGGACCGCGCCCATGGCGCCGATCGCCGCGCCGAGGGCGAGTTGGCTGCGCGCGAGTTGCTGGCGGGTGCCGCCGATGCAGCGGATGACGGCCAGTTCGCGGATGCGCTCGGTGACGTTGGTGGTCAGGCCGGTGGTGATGATGAACGCGGCGGCGACAAAGGCCAGGGTGCTGGCGAGGATGAAGCCGATCTGGTTGCCGCGGATGTTCTTGTCAAGGCCGCTGGTGACCTTGGCGCTGGCCTGCACGAGCAGCGCGGGGTCGCCGGGCTGGGCGGCGTCCTTGAGGCGCTTCTGGGTCTGCTCGCTCCAGGCGATCGGGTCGAGCGTGGGGTCGATGAGGATGTCCAGTTCGCCGATGCGGCCGGGCTTATCGCTGAGCCGACCGATGGTGTCGATGTTGACGTATGCCTGAAGTTGATCGAAGATCACGCTTAGCGCCGGTTGACGTGCGATGCCGACGACGCGGAGGCGGATGGGCTCGCCGAAGCGGGGGACATCGAGCACATCGCCGACGACCGCACCGCCGAGGGCCGCGGCGAGTTTCTCTTCGAGGATGATCTCGTTGTCGCCGGTCTGTCCCGGGGCGATGAAGCGACCGGAGTCCTTGTCGGCGAGGATGATCGGGCTGAGCTCGGCCTGACGCGCGGGGTCGATTCCCAGACCGATGACGCGGATGTCCTTGCCGGTGCGTGACAAGCGCAGAGGCAGGCTCTCGCGGGCGCGTGGGACGACCAGGCGGACGCCGGGCCACGCCTGAGCATCATCGGCCAGGCGTGCGGGGATCGATCCGCCGCCGACGCGGCTGACGCGGACATCGGCGGCGCCGACGGTTTCCTCGATGCGGTGCCTGACGGCCAGTTCGAGGCTGGCCATGGCGCAGGCGATGGCGCTGATGAGCGCGGCGCAGAGCGCGACGGACGCGACGAGCAGCGCGGTGCGGAGCGGACGCTGCTGGAGGTTCGTGCGGGCGAGTGTGAGGCTGGGGCTCATGCGACGGGGTGCCCCGTGGGATTGGCGGCGGCGAGGACCGGTGCGGCGTGCCCGTTGCCGGCGTGGGCGCTGACGAGGTTCTGGTACTGGGTGGCGACGACGCCGACGGCCTCGGGATCGCCCGGGGTGTCGAAGTGGCCGCGCATCGCGCCGTCCATCAGCACGAAGACGCGCTTGCAGTACGCCGCGGCGGCGGGCTCGTGGGTGACCATGACGATGGTCATGCCTTCGCTCTGGCCGCTGCTCTGGCCGCCGCTCTGGCTGTTGCCGGCGACGGCCTGGCCCTGGGCGATCTGGGCGAGCAGCGCCCAGAGGCGCTTGCTCGATGCGCTGTCGAGGTTGCCGGTGGGCTCATCGGCCAGCAGGAGTCGAGGCTTGAAGAGCAGGGCGCGGGCGATGGCGACACGCTGCTGTTCGCCGCCGGAGAGTGCATCGGGGCGGTGGCCGGATCGGCCGTTGAGGCCGAGCGCGGCGAGGAGTTCGCTGCTGCGGGCGCGGAGTGTCGCCGGGTCATCACCGGCGAGCATGCCGGGGAGTTCGACGTTTTCGGCCGCGGTGAGCGTGGGGATGAGGTTGAACTGCTGGAAGACGATGCCGATGCGGCGTCGCCGGAAGAGCGTGAGCTCTTTCTCGCTCATGGAGGCGAGGTTCTGTCCGGAGATTCGGACCTCGCCCTGATCGGGCTTGTCCAGGGCCGAGAGCAGGTGGAGCAGCGTGCTCTTGCCCGAGCCGCTGGCGCCCATGATGGCATAAAAGCCCGGGCCGGGGATGGTCAGGTCGATGCCCGCAAGCGCGCGGACATCGCGATCACCCAGGCGGTAGTGCTTGTGAGCACCAACGACACGGATGACCGGATCGTGGTGCGGATGAGACGGATTCGAATTGTCGGATTGTGTGGGTGCAGGCACAGGAGGCGAAGGTTAGGTCGCTCCGGGCCGGGGGGCTGTGCGCTGCGGGCGGCGGCGTCAGGCGGTGGGATACTTGCTGTCGTACGCGCCGGCGTTCATGAGTTTGGCGGCGGCGCTGGTGTCGGTCACGCGGAGCTTGACGAGCCAGTTGGCAAAGGGGTCGGCGTTCAGCTTCGACGGGTCGTCGATGACGGCCTTGTTGATCTCGATGATCTCGCCGGGGAGGGCGGAGTAGATGTCGCTGGAGGTCTTGACGCTTTCGACCTCGCCCACGCTGCCGCCGGGGGCGACTTTCGTGCCGACGGCCTTGATGTTGACGTAGGTCACGTCGGTGAGCGCATCGACGGCGTAGCGGCTGATGCCCAGCGTGAGGGTGTCGCCGCTGATGCGGTGCCATTCGTGGGAATCGGAGAAAACGCAGTCGGTGGGAGAGGGCATGGTGTGCTCCGGGAGTTGAACGCGGCCGGGTGGAGCGGCCTGCGGAGAGCATGCTACCCGTGCAGAGGCGTGGTTGGCCAGTGGTGAACGCTCGATGGTGCGGAACGGGAACCGTGGGGGAGGGATTGGCCTTGGTCGATTGATCGCCTTACGCTCTGTCCCGATGCTCCTCACGCTCCGAGTCAGTGCGCTGAAGTCCCGAATCGCCGGCCCCATCGGGACCGCCGCGTCCGGCGGCAAGATGGCGCTGCTGGATGTGCCGAAGTTTGCGAGAGAGGAGCTGGGTGTAAACGGCTTGATTCTGGGGACGGAGTTGCTCGTCGGGGCGGATCGTCCGCAGTTGCAGAAGGTCATCGAGGCGGCGGACAAGGCGGGTTGTCCGTGTCTGGTGCTGATGGAATCAACGCCCCAGCAACTGGCCCATCACGATCTGGACAAGGTCAATGCGGCCCAGGATCGGTGCCTGCGTGTGGCGCAGGCCGCGGCGTGGCTGGGGTGCGCGGCGTTCAGCATTCCGCTGCACGCGGAGGATGATGACAGCGACCTGGTCACGGCGGCGACGAACATCCGCCCGATTTCGCGCCGGGCCGAGAAGCTCGACCTGAATCTGTGCATCGCTCCCGAGGCCGGGCTGACGGCGACGCCCGATCGGATCACGGAACTTCTCAAGAAAATCGGCGGCTTCCGGGTGGGGACGCTGCCGGACTTTCAGGCCGCCGCGGTCTCGCCGGACCCGGTGCAGTACCTGCGTCGGCTGGTCCCGTATGCCAGCGGCGTGCTGGTGCCGGTGCCCGATGACAAGGACCTACAACTGGCGATGGATGGCGGCGGGGATGATCTCGCGCCGCCGCGGCCGGTGGTGAAGAAGCCCGCGAAGAAGTCGGGGATGGAGGCGCTGCTCGCGGCGCTTTCCAGTGCAGAGCCGCTGGATGACGAGGAGGAGGAAGAGGAGGCGCCCGCGCCGGTCAAGAAGGGCAGTGCCAAGCCGCCCAAGGAGACCAAGGCCAAGCGTGGAAAGAAGAGTGAGCCGGCGGAGAAGGGAGAGTCGGCGGAGGATGGCCCCGCGGTGCCGCCGGTGCCGGCGAGCCTTGGGCCGGGGTACAACCTGCTGACGTTCCTGGGGATTCTGCGGGCGGTGGGGTATGAGGGGCCGCTGGCGCTGGACGATCGGCACACCGGGGACCCGGTGCCGCGGCTCTTGAAGTTGCGGGATGTGATCGCGGCGAAGTTCGCCCCCCCAGTTCGGGAAGAGACCGACGGGATATCGGCCCTTCTGGCCGGAGGTGGGGAGGGGGAGGACTTCGAGGATGAGGAAGAAGGGGACGAGAAGGACGAGTAGGACTCGCCGTCGCCCGGCGGGATTGGTAGACTGCCAAGCAGAGGCCGCGATGTGATCGGCACAACGCGGCGAGAACGTGGATGCCCGATCACCCCGAACTCCGGTAGCCCCCAATGCTGCTGTCCACCATGACCGGCCGACCCGTCTCGCTCGACGCCACGCATGCGACCGGCACCAAAGCCGGTGCGGACCAGCACCGGGAGGTGCCGACGATCATCGTGACGATCGATGGCCCGGCGGGGACGGGCAAGTCCACCACGGCGCGGGCGCTGGCCCGGGCGCTGGGGCTGGAGTTTCTCGATACCGGCGCGATGTACCGTGCCGCGGCGGCGCTGGTGATCGACGCGGGGATCGACCCGGCCAACGAGGCGGCGGTGGTCGAGTGTGTCGCCAAGGCCGATCTTCACTTTGACTGGACGCGCGACCCGCCGGAGATCTACGCGGCCTGCGCCTTGAACGCGGCGGAGGGCACGCGGTCGCGGATCGAGCTGCGCTGCGGCACGCCGCTGGTGCAGCGGATCCGCGCCAAGGACGTTGAGGCGCTGGTCTCGCCCCTGTCGGCGCTGCCCGAGTTGCGTCGGCACATGGTGCGCAAGCAGCGGCTGATCGCCAAGCAGCATCCGCGGCTGGTGACGGAGGGGCGCGATCAGGGCTCGGTGGTCTTCCCCGATGCGCTGGTGAAGTTCTTTCTGAGCGCCGATGCTTCGATCCGCGCCCGTCGGCGGGCGGAGCAGTTGCGTGAGAAGTTGATCGCCGCGGGTGGCGACCCGAACGCGCAGAACCTCGATGTCCGCGAGATCGAGCGCGACCTGCTGGCTCGCGATGCGCGCGACGCCGGGCGGAGCGAGGGGCCGCTCACAAGGCCGAGCGATGCGCTGGACGTGGACACGACGAGCCTGACGTTCGATCAGGTTGTCGCACATCTCGCCGGCCTGGTGCGCGAGCGCGTCGGGGCCGCGGCACGCATGCGGCCATGAACATCACCGATCGTGCAAATCCGGGCGCATCGCTGGGCAACCGGCTGTGGTACCACCTGTGCTGCACGCTGTGCCGGACGTTTCTGACGCTGGTCTACGGCGTGCGGATCTGGGGCGGGCGCAATGTGCCCGATGCCGGGCCGCTGCTGGTCATCAGCAATCACCAGTCGCATTACGACCCGGTGCTCGTCGGCGCGGCGCTGACGAATCGGCACCTGAACTTCATGGCGCGATCGGGCCTGTTCAACGTGCCGGGGTTCGAGAAACTCATCCGCTCGCTCAACGCGCACCCCATCCGTCAGGGCGAGCCGGATACCGCGGCGATTCGGCTGCTGATCGAGCAACTCAAACTCGGTCGGGCGGTGCTGGTGTTTCCAGAGGGTTCGCGCACGCCCGACGGAGCGATGCATCCGTTCAAGCGCGGCGTGTGGCTGCTGCTGAACCGGTCCAAGGCGACGATTCTGCCCGTGGCGATCGACGGCGTGTACGACGCGTTCCCGCGGAAGGCCGCGTTTCCGAAACTCGTTGGCCAGCGTGTGGGTGTGAACATCGGCGAGCCGATCCCCGCCGCGACGCTGCTGGCCATGGGCGAGGACAAGGGCCTTCGCCTGCTGGAGCGGACCATCGAGACGCTCCGTGTTGATCTGGCCGACCGGCTCACCAGCGGCGGGGCGAAACTGACCAGCGAGCCGTTCTCGGCGGTTGTTGTGGATTGATCACTCAGGCGGCGCGAGAGGTGTTGGCGTTCGGTCCGGTCGCCGCGGCGCTGGTGCCGATGGTTGAGCGGTCGAGCACGCAGCGGACGTCGGCTTCGTTGCGGGCTTTGCCGATCGCGCGGCGGAGCAGTGCGACATCGAGCGACGGTGCGATGCGATCGCGCAGGTCGGGGCGCTCGGCGACCTGCCAGACGATCAATGCGGACTCAACGGGCGTGGCGATCATGCCCGCGGTGCTGGCGATGGCTCGCTGCTGGCACTCGAAGAGCGCGTACGCCGCGGCCTGCTCGGCGTCGGCCATTTCGCGATCGAGCGTGGTGTCGAGCGTCTGACCGGCCAGGTCGGCCTGCTCGCGGAGATCCGCCCACGCGGCCAAGGCCAGTGCGAGCGATGCGGGCGAAAGGTCGGGGCCGACCTTGGTGCTGTTCAGCGCATCGAGCGTGACGCGGCAGAGGCGGCGAGCGAGCATGAACGAAGCGGGGGTTGCCAGGTAGCTCAGTTCCACCGCGCGCTGAAGGCCCAGGGCAAGGGCCGAGATGCCCTCGCTGTTGCCGCGGCTGAGGATGAGGCGGGCGCTGAGGGGGAGCGGCCTGCCGTTGGTGATGACCTCATCGAGAAGTGCACCGTGACGCTGAGCCTCGGCCAGACGCTGAATCCGCTGCAGTGAGATCATGGGTGGTCCTCCGTGTGAACTGGTGCGTGTTGAAGTGGGCGTTTGGGATACCCGAACAAGACCCTTCGCAATCACGATACTTCTCATTCGACGCGCTGGCCAGCCGGAGAGTCGGAATCTGGTCGTGCCGACTGACTCCAGTATGTCAGTGGCGACCAATACACCCTTTTTTAGTGATAATGGATGCTCCGGAGGAGTGGGGGTCGCCCGGGCGTTCCGCCACATTGGCAGGCCTCGGGGCGGCGGCGGTCAGCGGCGTGGAGGACATCGCGGGATGATCGCGGCCGGATCGGCAGAGATGATCGCAGAATCGGGGAGAGACGCCGCGGATGACGGGCGTCGGCGTGAGATCGATCGATCGTGTGCGCAGTCGGGCTGGCATCGCAGTTGCCCTTTGCGGTGATGCGGGGCGAGACCCCGCGTCAGGAGCCTGCTATGTCGAAGATCATCGGAATTGACCTGGGAACGACCAACTCGTGCGTGGCGATCATGGAGGGCGGACAGCCCAAGGTGCTGATCAACACCTCCGGCTCGCGGATCACGCCGTCGGTCGTTGCGTTCACGGACAAGGGCGAGCGGCTGGTGGGCCAGCCGGCCAAGCACCAGCAGGTGACCAACCCGAAGAACACGATCTACTCGATCAAGCGGTTCATGGGTCGTCGTCGCGCTGAGGTGACCAGCGGCGGGGACTCGGGGTACGGCAAGAGCGGTGGTGAGGAGTCCAAGGTTCCGTACACGATCACCGGCTCGGCGGACGACTCGGTGAAGGTGCGTGTGAATCAGGGCGAGTTCACGCCGCAGCAGGTCAGCGCGTTCATTCTTCAGGACCTGAAGAAGACGGCCGAGGACTACCTGGGCGAGAAGGTCGAGCGTGCGGTGATCACGGTGCCGGCGTACTTCAACGACGAGCAGCGTCAGGCGACCAAGGACGCGGGCGAGATCGCCGGGCTGAAGGTCGAGCGGATCATCAACGAGCCGACCGCGGCGGCGCTGGCGTACGGCCTTGACAAGAAGAAGAACGAGAAGATCGCGGTGTTCGACCTTGGCGGCGGCACGTTCGACGTGTCGATCCTGGACATCGGCGACGGCGTGTTCGAGGTGCTCAGCACCAACGGCGACACGCACCTCGGCGGTGACGACTGGGACCAGCGGCTGATCGACCACCTTGCCGACGAGTTCCGCAAGAAGGAGGGCATCGACCTGAAGAAGGACGCGATGGCCCTGCAGCGCCTCAAGGAGGCCGCGGAGAAGGCCAAGATCGAGCTGTCGACGATGCAGGAGACGACGGTCAATCTGCCGTTCATCACGGCGGATCAGAACGGCCCGAAGCACCTGCAGATCTCGATCACGCGGGCCAAGTTCGAGAGCCTGACGGCGGATCTGTTCGAGCGTCTGCGCGGGCCGTGCCTGTCGGCCCTGCGCGATGCGAAGCTCGATGTCGGCAAGATCGACGAGGTCGTGCTCGTCGGCGGCTCGACGCGCATGCCCAAGGCGGCGCAGATCGCCAAGGAGATTTTCGGCAAGGAGCCCAACCGCTCGGTCAACCCCGATGAGGTCGTGGCGATCGGCGCGGCGATCCAGGGCGGCGTGCTCAAGGGCGACGTGAAGAACATCCTGCTGCTGGACGTGACGCCGCTGAGCCTTGGCGTTGAGACCCTCGGCGGCGTGACCACGGTGCTGATCCCCCGGAACACGACGATTCCGCACTCGAAGAAGGAGACCTTCTCGACGGCCAGCGACAGCCAGTCGAGCGTGCAGATCCACGTGCTGCAGGGCGAGCGCGAGTTCGCCCGCGACAACCGCACGCTGGGTCAGTTCGAGCTCACGGGCATCGCCCCCGCGCCGCGTGGCGTGCCGCAGATCGAGGTGGAGTTCGCGATCGATGCCAACGGCATCCTGACCGTCGCCGCGACGGACAAGGGCACGAACAAGCGTGCGGACATCAAGATCAGCAACTCCGGCGGCCTGGACAAGGAAGAGATCGAGCGGATGAAGCGCGACGCCGAGGCCCACGCGGCGGAGGACAAGAAGCGCCGCGAACTGGTGGACCTGAAGAACCGCGCCGATGCGTTCGTGCTCAGCACGCGCAAGGCGCTGGAGGAGCACGGCGGGAAGGTCAGCGCGGAGGTGCGGTCGAAGATCGAGAGCGCCGCGTCGAATCTCGAGAGCGCGATCAAGGGCGAGGACAAGAGCGCCATCGAACGCGCGATGAAGGAACTCGAGACCGCCAGCATGGAACTGGGCAAGGCGGTGTACGAGGCGACCAACGCGGCTGGTGGCGCTGCCGGTGGCGCCGCGGGCGCTGCGAACGCCGCGGCGGGCGCGACGGCCGGCGGCTCGGGCGATGCATCGGGCAAGAAGGACGATGTGATCGACGCGGAGTTTGAGGTCAAGGACGAGAAGCGCTGAACCCCGCACGCGGGCGGCGAACGTGAGTGTGCCTCCACCGGGCCGGCGAGCGATCGCCGGCCCGGTTTGCATTTCGAGCATGACTTACCGCCGTCGGGTTGTACGGCGGGTTTCGTCAGGCCTGCGCAGACATGCAAAGGCTGATGAGTCGGCCGTTGACGCGGAGCTCGCTGGTGTCGGTGAAGAGCCCGAAGCGTTCGACCTTGCGAATGTTGGTGAAGCCGGCCTGATGGAGGAACGTGTGCAGGATGGCCTGATCAAAGCCGGCCAGATGGATGTCGTGCTGGTCCATGTGCCCGCCGAGGATCATGCGCATGAGGTGGAACCGAAGATCGGGATCGTTGCGGGCGCTCAGGAAGAGCTCGCAGAGAACGGCCAGGTCCGGCACCGCGATCATGATGGAGCCGCCGGGCGCGAGCACGCGCCGGGCCTCGCGAAGCGCGGGGAGCAGGTGCGTGCGGTAGGAGAGGTGCTCGTAGACGTGCGAGGCGTAGATCTCGCTGACGCTCGCATCGGCGAAGGCGGGCAGGTGGTCGATGCCCGAAACGACATCGACGTTCGGGCCCGGGAGGATGTTCACAACGGTCCATCGGCAGCCCTGATGGTCGATGGAGACGGTGCCGCCGAGATGAAGGCGCAGGTCGCTCATGACGCGACGGTACACGTGCCGGCGAGCCGCCGGTCGGGTGTCATCGTCAAGGGTGCTCCGCCCGGCGGTCGATACATCGGGAATGAAGGTCCTGTTCCTGGTTCATCCGGGCACGAACTCGCGGCGGATTTTTCAGGACATGATCCTGGGGTTCGAGCGAGCGGGGCACGCGTGGCTCGCGCTGGATCTCGGCGCGATCTGGAGCGAGCACACGGCCAACCCGACCCGGCGCGATGTGCTGGCCTCCGGCCTGACGATGACGCTGCGGCAGGCGGTGCAGTCGCAGGGGATCGACGCGACGTGCGCGATGTGGCACAACGCGGTGAGCACGCTCGGGTTCGTAACGATCGAGGGCCGATCGCTCAACCCGTTCGAGGCCATGGGCGTGCCGCACATGATGTACTGGCTCGATGCGCCGCACTGGGCGCACGGCGGGGAACTGCGAGAGGTCTTCGGGACGGGGTACTTCCGTGAGCGGTCGATCGTTCACGCGATTAACAACGAGGCGACGGCGAGCGAGATGCGCCAGGTGCTGGGCTTCGGGCGGACGGTGAGCGTGCCGTACGGCGTGAATCCGGAGGTCTTCCGGCCGCACGATGTGCCGATCGAGCACGACCTGGTGATCAACGCGGGGCCGGGTGATCCATCGCCGACACCGGAAATGCTCGCCGCGATCGAGAGCGATGATCCGCCCATGGAGGCGCTGGCGCGGGACGTGGCCGAGCGCACCGCGCGGCCGCAGATCCGGACGATACTCAGGGACGCGGGAGATGCGGCGCTCTCGGCGGGCCTCGCGCTGCTGGAGACGCAGTTGACCGACCGGCACACGCCGATGCTGGCGCGGGTGCATCGGCTGGCCGAGCAGGACGTATCGCTCGGAGAGGGCGTGAGGGCGATACTCGCCAGTCCGCGGCTGTGGGTGGATGTCTCCGGCGCGTGCAGAAGCGTGTGCGCGTGGGAGCGGGCGTTCATCGCGTGCTGGCTGTCTCGGCGCGTGCGCACCGCGGTGGTGGGGGAGTTCAGCCAGTCCTGGCCGGTACGCGGCGAGCGGATCGGCGGCAGCGGCGGTGTGGCGTATGAGGAACTCTCGCGATGCTACAGCGCCGGGCGCGTGGGGCTGAACGTGATGCGCTGGCAGGACGATCACGGGACGAACATCAAGCCCCTCGAGATGGCGGCCAGCGGGATCGCGCCGGTCTGCGGGCGGCGGGCGGGGCTGGAGGCGATCCTGTCCCCGGGTCGCGAGTGCGAGGTCTTTGACACACCCCGGGGTGCGCTCGAGGCGGTGCGGGGGTTGCTGGCCGATGAGCATCGGCGGCGTGAGATGGCGCAGGCGGCCCGGGCCCGGGCGCTCCGGGAGCACACCTGGGCCCACAGGGCGCCGAGGTTTGTCGAGGCGCTGACGCGGGCGTCGGCGGAGATGCGGGGCGGCTGAGCGCGTTCCTATACTCCGCCCCGCGCGGGCCTGACCTGAACCGACGACGTACGCACCACCTCACGAACCCGCCCGGCGCGAAGCGAAAGGAACGATTCCGTGGCTGATTCCCACTTTGATGTTGTCGTCATCGGCGGCGGCCCTGCCGGGTATGTCGGGGCTATCCGTGCCGCGCAGCTCGGGTTCAAGACCGCGATCATCGAGCGTGCCAAGCTCGGCGGCGTGTGCCTGAATTGGGGCTGCATCCCGTCCAAGGCGCTGCTGGCCAACGCGGAACTGGTCGAGAAGATCAAGAAGCAGGACGACCAGAAGTTCTGGGGTCTGAAGCTGCCCGCGGGCGAGATCGGGCTTGATTGGGACCGCATCATCGGTCGCTCGCGCGACGTGGCGGCCAAGCTCAACAAGGGCGTTGAGTTCCTGATGAAGAAGAACAAGATCACCTTCATCACCGCCAACGCCAAGATCACCAAGGCCGAGAACATCGCCGGCGGCAAGACCCGCGTGACGATCGATGTGCAGGAGTGCGCGGTCAAGGAAGAGCTGACCAGCGCGCCCGCCACCCCGGGCAAGACGACGCAGACGATCACCTGCGAGCACGTCGTTGTCGCGACGGGCTCGGTGGCCCGCGACCTGCCGTTCGCCAAGTTCGACGGCGACCGGATCTGGGGCGCTCGCGAGGCGATGTTCAACAAGGACAAGCCCAAGAAGCTCGTCGTCGTCGGCGCCGGCGCGATCGGGATGGAGTTCGCGTACTTCTATCACTCCATGGGCACCGAGGTGACGGTGGTGGAGATGATGGACCGCGTGCTGCCGGTGGAGGACCAGGAAGTCAGCAAGTTCCTGGAGAAGCTCTACACCAAGCACGGCATGAAGTTCCTGCTCGCCCACACGACCACGAGCGTCGAGAAGACCGGCTCGGGCGTGAAGGTGACGGTCGCGCCGTTTGTCAACGGCAAGGCCGACGAGAGCAAGAAGCAGACGCTCGAGGCCGATCGCGTGCTGCTGGCGGTGGGTGTCGTTGGCCGGACCGATGGTCTGTGCGAGCCGAGCCTCGGGCTGAAGATCGATCGCGGGCACATCGTCACGGACTACGTTCCGGGCAAGACGACGAATCAGGCGATCGATTACAAGACGAATCTGCCCGGCGTGTACGCCGTGGGCGATGTCATCGGGCCGCCGTGGCTGGCGCACGTGGCGGGCGAGGAGGCGACGCTGTGCGTTGAGCGGATCGCCTGGCGACAGGGCAAGCTGGATCACGAGCCGATCGCGATGGACTACACGGTGATTCCGGGCTGCACCTACTGCCTGCCGCAGGTGGCCAGCGTCGGGTTCACGGAGCAGAAGCTCATCGCCGACGGACTTGTCAAGGGCAAGGACTACAGCACGGGGGTGTTCAGCTTCCAGGCGCTCGGCAAAGCGATCGCGGCGGCCCATACCGACGGGTTCGTCAAGATCATCCGCGGCCTGCCGCGGGGCGAGATCCTCGGAGCGCACATCATCGGCGACCAGGCTACGGAGCTGATCGCGGAGATGAGCCTTGCTCGCCGGCTCGAGGCGACGACGGAAGAGATCATCGCCACGACGCACGCGCACCCGACGATGCACGAGAGCGTGCGCGAAGCGGCGCTGGCCAGCGAAGGCCGCGTGGTCAACGCCTGATCGGTCAAATTTGCCGTTCGTACTCAGCACCCCCGGGCCCCGATGCCCGGGGGTTTTTGTTTCCGGGTGAGCCATCGCGATCGTGAAGATCGCCGCGCTGAAGAGAGATGTTGTCAAGAATCTCGCTCGCGATGTCGATATGAAGGAATCGTGAAGATTGGCCCGGCGGTTTGCCGGGTGAGAGCACGGCATCGCGATTCCGCACCTGCGAGCAGAGAGGGATCCCGGAAAGGGGTCCAGCATGACAGCACGCAAGGTCTTGATGGCACGGGGGTTGGTGGCCGCTTGCTTCGCTTGGTTCGCGTTGTTCGGCGCGATCGGCGATGCCCGCGGCGGCATGGTCACGCTGTGGAACCAGAGCGACCTGGCCCTGACCGATCCGCCGCGCGGGCTACTCAACAGCGACTTTGGTGACTTTCCCGACTACAGCGCGTTCATCGTGTCGGACATCACGGTGCCCGCGGGCGGCTGGTTCGTCGAGCGGCTGACGATCTGGGTGTACGCCCCGACAGGCGTGCCGACTTCGTCGATGGCGCGGCTGCATTCGTTCCGCGGGAACACGCCGGCGGGCTACGACCCGTTGTCCGCGCGGACGGTCGAGGTATTCGCCCGCGCCGCGCCGGAGGGCCCGCCGGGCGTGTACCGCGTGCATGCCGAGGGGCTCGGGCTGATGCTCGAGCCGGGCACCTGGTTCCTCGGGCTTACGCCCGAGTGGAACTTCGCTCAGTGGGGCCTGACGTTTCAGGTCGCGACTCGTCAGCCGATCGGGGTCAAGAGCCGATGGCGAAACCCGGGCAACGGCTGGGAGTTTGGCGCCGGGTGGATGGACCCGGGGTTCTTTGATGGCAACCTGAGGGACTTTGCGCTGCGCGTCGAGGGCGTCCCGACACCGGGCTCCGCCGCGGCGGTGGCGATGCTGCTCGGTGTGGCGATGGGGCGGCGGAGACTCCGGCAAAACACCTGAGAGTGCGACTTCTCGTTGTAGACGCTGGATTGAAATCACGTGCAACCCTTTCGCGCAGAGTCCGCTATATTGGCCGGGATCTCTGGGGCGAGAAGGAGACTCAAGATGTCGAAGTGTGTGTGTCGTAGCGCGATGGTTCTCTCCGTGATGGCGATCGCCCCGGGCGCGGCGATGGCTCAGTTCGTGACGTCGATCACCCGGCCGACGTTCAGCCAGGGGCCGACGGAGGTGTATCTGATCAATGAGAGCACCCTGGCGACCTCGATGATTTTCGATCCGCGGGCGGCGACGAACCCGACGATCAGCGCGACCGCGCCGGGGTTCAACGGTCTGGCGGCGGATGATCAGGCCCGTCGGCTCTATGCGATCACGACCAACGGGACGTTCAGCGACCTGTGGGTGATCGAGTATCAGCGCCCGGCGCAGTTGACGCATCGGTTGATCGCGCGAACGTCGCGCATCGCTTCGCCTCTGACGGGCATCGTGTTCAGTGGCCTGGCTTTCGACAGCACGCGCAACCGCATGTACGCGCTGCGGGATCTCGGCGGAACGAGCGGCCAGGAGGGGTTGTGGGAGATCAACATCAACCCGAATAACGGGCCGATCGGCTTCTCAACGCTGCGGCTTGAGTTCGAGCCCACGACGACGAGCAACTACTTTAGCGGCGGTCTGGACTATGCCCCCGATGCGGACCTGCTGTTTGTCGCGGATGATGATGACACCGTGGTCGGCGCTGAGCCGGCGGGTCGCATGATCTACACCATCGACCCCGCGAACATCACCGCCGGCCTGACGCCGTACCTGCCATACCCGGCCACGGCGACGGACTTTGACGGCCTCGCGGCCGGCGGCGGGCGCGTGCTGTGCCTGAGCGACTCGCTGGACGACCCGAGCACCGCGGCCAACGAGGGCAATCTCGGCGAACACCGCATCATCGAGTATTCGAGCGCGCCCGGGTTCACCATCACGATCCCGACGACGTACCCGCTGCGCTCGCCGACGAGCGGCGGCGGTCTGCTCCGAATCGACCCGAGCGGTGGCGGCGCGTACGCCCCCGGCCTGCTCGGCCCCGCGGCGTGCTCTCCCGCCGACATCGCCAACACCGATGGCGAAGCCGGACCCGACGGCACGGTTGACAACGGCGACTTCACGCTCTTCTTCCAGGCGTTCTTTGCCGACGCGAACGATCCGATCCGGCGCTTTGCCGACATCGCCAACACCGACGGCGAGGTCTCGCGCGTGTGGCCCAGCGGCACGCCGACCGGCGGGTTCGATCTGACGGTTGACAACGGCGACTTCACCGCGTTCTTCGGTGCGTTCTTCGAGGCCTGCAACTGACGCGTGCGCTTTCGATCTTTCGCGCCCGTCGGCACCCGGTGCCGACGGGCGTTTTTCGTTGGTGATCGCTGCGGGCCGGCGCGGCGTTCCGGTACGATCCGGACATGCGCATCCTCGTGACAGGCGGGGCCGGATACATCGGTTCGCACGCGACGCTGCGGCTGCTGCGCGACGGTCACGAGGTGCTGGTGATCGACAACCTCTCGCGAGGGCACGCGGGGGCGCTGGGCGCGATCCGTCGCTCGGTCGCGAACGCCGAGGCGAGGCTGACGTTTGCAAAGATTGATCTGCTCGACGAGCGTGCGCTGGTGCCGGCGGTGAGCGCGTTCGATCCTGACGCCGTGCTGCACTTTGCGGCGCTGGCGTATGTGGGCGAGAGCGTCGCTTCGCCGCTGGAGTACTGGCGGGTGAATTTGGCGGGGGGCGTGTCGCTGCTGCGGGCGTGTGCCGCGAGCAGGGGTGGGGCGGGGGTGCCGAGGTTCGTGTTCAGCAGCACGACGGCGACTTACGGCCAGCCGGCGCCGCACGAGGTGCCGATCGTCGAGACGATGGCCCAGTCGCCGATCAATCCGTACGGCGCGAGCAAGCTGGCGATGGAGCGTGTGCTGCGCGATCACGCCGCGGCGTGCTCGGCGGCGGGGCGCGAGTTCTCGTGCGCGTTTCTGCGGTACTTCAATGTCGCCGGGTGCGACCGCGCGGGCGTGCTCGGCGAGCACCACGCGCCGGAGACGCACCTGATCCCGACGCTGATCCAGGCGGCGCTGGGCATCCGCGAGCACTTCCGCGGCGAGAATGTCGTGACGCTCTACGGAAGCGACTACCCCACGCCCGACGGCACGGCGATTCGCGACTAAATCCATGTGGAGGATCTCGTCGATGCGCACGTGCGCGTGCTCGCGGCGATGAGCCCCGGGCGTGTGCTGGCGTACAACCTCGGGCGCGGGCGAGGATCGAGCGTGAAGGAGGTCGTGGCCAGTGTGGAGCGGGTACTCGGACGCTCGGTGCCGGTGAAGATGGGGCCGAGGCGTGCGGGCGACCCCGCGGAGCTGACGGCCGACGCGTCGCTGATCGCCCGGGAACTGGGCTGGTCGCCACGCGTAGCGGACCTTGATGACATCGTGGCCTCGGCGTGCTCGTGGTTCGCGGCGCACCGGCGCGGCTACGACGTGTGAGGTTCGCGGACCGGGTGCGCGGTGCGAGCCGCGGCGACCGGCGATCAGGCCGCGGCGCGGCCGGTTTTATGGGACATCCGGCCTTGAGGGGTCTTTACCTTTCGAATCCACGGTCTGCAAGCAAACACGGTGGAAGTTCGCGCGGAAGATCGCGGCGCGTGGGGTCTGCGGCCCTTGGCGAGAGATTGTCGGAGTCGCGTTCTGGGCGCGGCGGAATTCGGCGCGGGGCGATCAAGCGTGTTCATGTCCGCCGCGGCGGGGCCGATGAGAGGGGTGCCGAAGCGACGTGTGCGGGCCGGACGGAGGAGAGTCGGCCCGCATGGAGTGGAGCGTCGGCGCTGGAGTGTGCCTCATGGGCAAGCGTCTTGGTGAGATTCTCGTGCAGCGAGGGTACATGACGATCGCGCAGGTCGAAGAGGTGCTTCTCGAACAGGCGCGTTCGAAGCGACCCTTTGGTGAGATCGCCGAGCAGCGCTTCGAGGTGACACCGCAGCAGCTCGAGAGCGCGTGGGCGGAGCAGTATGCGAACCTGACGGCGAGTGTGGACCCGAGGACCGAACGTGTAGAGCCCGACGCTGTGTCGAGTGTTTCCGCGCGTCAGGCCTGGCAGTTCGGTCTGCTCCCGCTGCGTCGCGACGGTCGCGAACTGCTCATTCTCACGACGCAGCAGCACCTTCCGAGGGCGCTGCGCTTCGCGTACCGGCACTTCGGGCCGGCGTGCTACTTCGTGCTCTGTTCGCCCGAGCGGCTGACGGAGGCGCTGGAGAAGCACCGGCCGATGCACGGCGCGTCGGAGTTGTTCTCGAGTATCGAGCGGACGCGTGCCGCGGCCCTGGGCGATTCGCCGGCGTAGCCGGTGATCGAGCCAGCGGGGCGAGCACGCGGGGCCGCGAAGCCCGCGAGCGAAGTGTGCCCGAGTCCGGATGAGCGTCGCTGCGACGCTGGTTCCGGGGCGGGCGCGAGGATCTTGGTCGGCTTGCTCCAGCCGACCGGAAGTGGCCGCTGAGGGTCGTCGCCCGCCGGGGAGCCGGCACGGCGAAGGATCGGCGGCCAGGCCGGGGACGACGTGACGTACGGCCGAAGTTTGACGCGACCGCCCCGCGAACACACGCGCGGGGCGGTTTTTTGCTGCACGCCGAGTGCGGATCAGGACTTGCGGAAGATCGGCGCCGGATCGAACTTGGAGCCGAGAATCTGGCGAGCATCGGCGGTCAGCCACTTCTCCAGCACGCTGGCGTAAACCTGGCGGAAGTCGACGGTGTACTTCAGGTCGCCCTGATCAAGGTCCGAGAGCGACGGGTGCGGGTTGAGCACGCCCGGCGTGACCATCGGGCCGGTGAGGAACATCGGCGCTGCGGTGCCGTGGTCGGTGCCCTGGCTGGCGTTCTGGCCCACGCGGCGGCCGAACTCGCTGAAGGTCATCGTCAGCACGCGGCCGTCGTTGCCCTGCGCCTTGAGGTCGGCGTAGAAGGCCTTGATGGCCGCGGCGTACTGGCCGAGCAGGTTCGCGTGGCGACCCTGCTCGCCGCCCTGACCAGAGTGCGTGTCGAAGCCGCCCATGCTGACGTAGTACACGCGCGTGGAGAGCTTGCTCTGGATCATGCTGGCGACCATCTGGAGTTGGCGGGCCAGTTCGCTGTTGGGATACTGCGTGCGCGGGCGCGTGCCCACGGCTTTGCGGATCATGTCGCTGCTGATCTGGGCGTCCAGCGCTGTGCGGGTGAGGAAGCCCGTGTTGCTGTCGGGGTCCACGCCCGCGGGCAGGCCCGCGCGGGTGATCTGCTCGTAGCCCTGCGCCAGCGTGTCGCCCTCGCCCGCGCCGGTCCAGCGGAAGAGGTCGGCGCTCTCGAAACTCACGGCGGAGATCGCGCGGCCCTTCATCGCCAGCGGCGCGCTGGCGCCGATGGCGATGCCGATCTGCGGATTGTGGCCCTTGCCGGGCTTGGGGCTGGTGGCGGGTGTGGCGGGTGCACGCCCGCGGCCGCCGGACTCAAAGGCGCCGAAGCCGACGCACTCGCTGTCGAAGTACTTGCCCAGCCAGCCCTCGCCGGTGCCGCTGGTCTCGGCGGTGTGCCAGATGTCCATGCTCTTAAAGTGCGAGCGGTTGGGGTTGGGGTAGCCCACGCCCTGAACGATGCCCAGCAGGCCTTCGTTGTAGAGGTCCGCGAGCGGCGCGAGGCTCGGGTGCAGGCCTTCCTCGGCCTTGCTGAGCTTGATCACACGATCGGCACGGACGCCGATCCCTGGGCGGGCGCGGTAGTAGGCCTGATCGCCGAAGGGCACGACCGTGTTGAGCCCGTCGTTGCCGCCGGAGAGCTGGATGACGACGAAGACGTTGTCCTCGTTCACGCCGGGGATGCTCTTTGCGCCGGGCTGGGCGCGTTGAAGGCCCATGGCGCTGGCCTGAATGAAGTGCGGCACCGCGACCGCCGCGGAGGCCATCACCAGGCCGGTCGAGAGGAACTGGCGACGGGTGAACGCGGTCAGGGGCAGGTCGTAGGACATGGCGGGCTCCGTGAACAGAAGGTCGGTCGGCCGGGGTGCTTCTTGCGGCGAAGTGACAGGAATGCGGACGAGGCGGTGAGCGAGCGGTCGGGTCAGCAGAGTTGATACTCGGGCATGGACGTGATGAGCATGCACAGTTGGGTCATGCCCTCTTCGTTGAGCTTGCCGGAGCGGGAGCGCATGAAGTCCTCGAGCGCGGCGCGTCCTGCGGGATTGGTGCGGCCGAGCATGAATCGGAGCATGGCGTCCAGGACCGCGGCGGATTCGCCTCCGTTGACAGCCGGGTACGCATCGGCGAGCTGCGTGAGGAGTTTGCCGGGCTCGAACCGCTCCTGATCGGCCAGCGCATCGCGGCCGATGGGGCGACGGCCGGTGAGGAGGAAGACCATGATGTTCTGGCGGACGAACATCGTGGCGGTGTTGATCCACGCGCGACCGCCATCCCAGCCCTTGACGCTCGGCGGGAAGAAGAGCTCCTGGCCCATTCGTTCGGCGGCGTCGTTGAGCACGCTCAGGTCGCGGACGGGGGTCTTGAGTTGTCGCACCGCGCCGACGATGAGTTGCACGGGGGACTTGATCTGCTCGCCGCGGACAAGCGGGTCGTAGAAGTGCTGGCTCATGAACAGCCGCTTGAGGACGGGGCGCAGTTCGTAGCGACCGCCGGAGAGCGTGCGAGCGAGGTCATCGACGACACCTTGAGCGACCTTGTCGAAGGCGGGGCGGCCGGAGGGGAAGTCGTTGACGAAGTGCTTGTAGAGCTTGCCGGCGATGAAGCGCGAGCATTCGCGCTTCTGGAGGATGATCTTGACGAAGTCATCGCCGTTGTGATTGCCCTTGACGCCGAGGATGGTCTTCCCGCCGGTGTCGTGATTGCGCTGCTGGAAGACGAACTCGTTTCCGTCGAAGGTGTAGCCGGTCAGCGCGCGTGCGCCCTGCTTGATGTCATCCTCGGAGTAGTTGCCGACGCCAAGGCTGAAGAGCTCCATCAGTTCGCGGGCAAGGTTCTCGTTGGGGCGATCCTTGCGGGAGTTGTTGTTGTTCAGGTACGCGAGCATCGCCGGGTCGCGGATGATGCCGCCGAGCAGATCGCCGAAGTTCCCCGCCGCGTTCTTGCGGAGGAAGTTGTTCTGCATCAGCATGTGGTAGCTGTTCTCGATCGTGCGGTAACTGGTGGCGAAGTGCCCGTGCCAGAGGAGGGTGAGTTTCTCCTCAAGTGGCCGGGGCGTTTCGATCATGCGCGTGAGCCACCAGTTCTGGATCTCGCGCATCTGCTCGCGGTCGACCTGCTGGGCGCGCTGGCGCATGAGGCGCAGACGGGCGAGCGCATCCTCGTCGCGGCGGGCCTGCGCCTGGCGGTACTCCTGCCGCTCCTCGACCGTGGGCTCGCGCATGATGTCGCTGCGGACGTCGGCATCGCCGGCGTACTTGATGTCGTCGTAGTCAACGAGATAGTCGACGGACTTCTTCAGGCCCCAGCGCGTCAGGAGTTGGATCTGATCGGGCGAGCCGCCGAAGCCGGCGCGCATGAGCAGATGGCGGGCCTCCTCAAAGCCGAAGAGCTCCGGCTTGAGCGGCTGGAGCGATGAGGTCGGCACACGCGGCGGCTCGGCACGCTGCGGAGTCGGCGCGGGCCGGGAGGCGGGGGTCGGCGTGGCGGTGCTGTTCTGCATGCGTGTGCTCCGGAAGTGCGAAGCGATGTCGGCCGCGGCTCAACGCCCGGCGAGTCGGTGCGATTGCATCGCAGCCGAGGATTCGGCGTGCGGCCTTGGGCATTATCGGAATTCGTCGGGCCGAATGCGGCGCGGAACGTCAAATGCCCGAAAGTTCGCAAAACGATCGGGTGAATTTCGCGGCTCCGGCGTGGTCGGCGCGTGGGTGGCCCGCGCTCGACGGCGGGTCGCGATCGATTACGCCGGCTGGCTCTGGGCCGCGGCGGGGCGATCCGCGGCGGGGGATGCGGCGCGTGCGGCACGCGCGTGCAGCGCGGCCCAGGTCATCGCGATGGTGCAGGTCGCCAGAAGCGCCGCGCCGTTTGCCTGGTGCAGCGTGCGGACGAGGACCTCCCACGCGGGGACAGAAGCCATCGTCGCGATCTGGTCGGCGGTGGGCGGGGGCGTGTCGGTGTGCGGGCTGATGAGCACGGCCAGCAGCGCGACCCAGCCCAGCGCGAACTGGATGCCCACGACGCCGTGCAGCGCTGCCCCGAGACGGCGTGTGCCCAGTGAGGCGGTCTCACGGCCGCGGCGGATCAGCAGCGAGCCGGCGATGATGGCCATGATGAGCACGGCGAGGCTGAAGACCACGTGCGACCAAAGGGCGTGCGGCGAGCGGAGGTGCCGGTACATCGCGCCGAAGATCAGTTGAATCACCAGTGAGCCGAAGAGGATCTGCGGCAGCATGCGGACCGCGCCGCTCAGCACGGTGGTGCGCACATGGTCGAGCCGGGGCCAGATGACCACGGTGAACGCCGCGGTGGCGGCCAGAAAGATCTGCCCGAGAACGCCGTGGAAGACCGCGAGCCACTGGCTGGTCTGCGTCACGCGCAGGCCGCCGAGATAGCCCTGAAGGCACACGCCCACGAGCAGCAGCACGGCGAACACGCGCACAAACCCGCGGCGATCAACGAAGAACGTGAAGGCCATCAGAACGAGCGTCGTCAGACCAACGAGCATGCCGAAGAGCCGGTGGGTGTGCTCGAGGAAGATGTGCGGATCGGCCATCAGGCTGATGGGATACAGCAGCATGTTCGCGCCGTAGGACTGCGGCCAGTCGGGCACGGCCAGGCCGGCCTTGGCGCTGGTGACCACGCCGCCGAGGGTCAGCAGCGGCACGATGGCGATCGTCGCGATGACGGCGTAACGGAAGAGCATGTCGCGCTTCCAGGCGAGTGCATCGGCCCATGTCGTCGATGGGACGGCCTTGCCGAAGAGCCGCGCGAGAACTCCGGCGATCGCGCCGGCGACCGCACAACTGAGAAGGAACCCGGCGATGATCAGCGCGGCACCCGGGCGCACGCTCGCGACGTTCGCCTCGGCCGATCCGCGCACGACCGCCTCCGCGGCGCTCGAGGTCGGTGTGGTGAGTTTGGAGCCCAGGATCATCAGTGTCACCAGGCCCGCGATCAGCCCGCCCGCGACGGCGCTCGGGAGGCGCATCGAGCGCGGCAGGCCTCGCGTCAGCAGCACGCCCATGACCACAAGCAGCGCCAGCAGCACCGGCCCGGCCACCATCGGTGGAAAGAAGTCGATGGTGCTGGGCATGTGCATGAGGAACCAGGCGCACCACAGCGCGACCGCCGAGCCCATGCCCGTGACGATCGCGGCGGGCCAGATCGGCAGCGACGCACCCGCCGCGGCGGTGGGGGATGGGGATGCAGCGTTGGGGGTGGTCAGACGTGAAGAGTGCTGATCCATGAGGAACACAGTAGAGGAGTGGGGCGGGGAGATCGAGTGATCGGAAGAAGTTTGGTTCCGACAGCAAGATAGGGGTTTTTATGTACGATTTTGTTGAGGCCGGGACTTGCTCCTCTTCCCTGAGTGCAACTATTCTCGCCTGTCAGGAATTGCGAGCAAGTGTGAGGCTTTGACAAGGGAACCCCCCGGCAGCGAGAATTCCGGCCGGACAGGATTCATTGCGGCGGGGCGGGAGTGTGTTCGAGCGGTGGATGCTCGTTCAGTGATGGTTGCAAAGTTCGAGCGCTCGCGGCTCGGGTCAGACAGCAGCAAGGCAGGAGTTCACGCGTGTCAACGATTTTCCCAAAGTGGACCAACGGGCTGCCGACGATGATCGCCGGCGGGACGGTGGGGACGCTGGCGTTGGTCGTCGGGGTGGTGTGGTACACGTTCACACCGGCGTACTGGGCAGTTGGGTACATGCCCAAGCAGCCCGGCGGCGGGTTCAATCACCAGATCCACGCGGGCAAGTTGGGCATGGACTGCCGCTATTGCCACACGCACGTTGAGAGCTCGTCGGAGGCGAACATCCCGAGCGTCAAGACGTGTTTCGGCTGCCACGCCGAGGGCAAGCTGCAGGTGTACAACGACAGCGATGCGCACAAGGGCAAGACGGCGTTCATCCGCGAGGCGTACGCCGAGGACAAGCCCATCGAGTGGCGTCGCGTGCACAAGGTTGCCGACTACGTGCGAAACTTCCCGCACCACGCGCACGTCGCGGCGGGCGTGTCGTGCCTTTCGTGCCACGGCAACATCGCGCGCATGCCCGAGGTCTGGCAGGAGGAAAGCCTGAGCATGGGCTGGTGCCTGGACTGCCACCGCAACCCCGAGAAGAACCTCGTTCCCAAGGATCAGGTCACGCGGCTGTTCGATGTCGAGGACCTGTTCAAGGCCGAGAACGAGGCCAAGCGGATCGACAACGGCAAGAAGTTCTACGAGGAGCGTCGTCTGGCGGCGCCGGAGAACTGCGGCGCGTGCCACTACTGAGTTGATGACAACCCGCCCGCGATCGAGTCGGGCGATGATGGCGAATCGGTCGGAACTGACCAGTCACAGACCAGCGATGACTTCCCCCGGGCCGGCGACCAGTCGGCCCAACAGATACGGACAGCCCCATGCTTGATCAATGCCCGTCGAGCACAAAGCACGACCACCCCGCGAGCGACGCTTCGACGGCGCGCCCGACGGCCCGCACGCTCGTGAGCAACACCGGCAAGGCTTACTGGCGCGAGCTCGACGAAGTTGCGGATACCAAGGACTTCCGCGACCGCATGGAGAAGGAGTTCCCCGCCGGCGCAAGCGAGCTGCTGGCCGGTGGGCGTCGGACGTTCATGAAGCTGATGGGCGCCAGCCTCGCGATGGCGGGCGTCGCGGCGATGCCGGGGTGCCGTCGTCCTGACCACAAGATCCTGCCGTATTCGCGCACCGTGCCCGAGGACATCATTCCCGGCAAGCCGCTGTACTTCGCGACGAGCATGACGCTTCCCGGCGGCGGTGTTGAGGGTCTGGTCGTCGAGACGCACGAGGGCCGCCCGACGAAGATCGAGGGCAACCCGCTGCACCCGGTCAACCAGGGCAAGAGCAGCCTTTGGTCGCAAGCGGCGATTCTGGAGTTGTACGACCCGGACCGTCTGAAGGACCCGGCGATCGTGCGCAAGGCCGCGACCGATACGACTCCCGAAGAGTCGAGCGTCGCGACGTGGGACGACTTTGCCGCGTGGAGCGAGAAGCACTTTGCGCGGTTCGCCAGCGACAGCAGCGAGACCCAACTCCGCGGCGGCAAGGGCCTGGCGTTCATCGCGCCCCGCAAGAACAGCGTCGCGTTCGAGCACGTGCGATCGCTGGTGATGGCCCGGTTCCCCGGCGCGACGTGGGTTGCCTATGACGCGCTGGCCAACGAGAACGAACTGGCGGGCCTGACCTCGGCGCTGGGCAAGCCCGCCCGCGAGGTCTGCGACCTGACCAAGGCGGCGGTCGTTGTGGCCGTCGAGCGAGACTTCCACTCGCCGCAGGAGCCGATGGGCGTTGCGTACTCGCGGCAGTGGGCCAATCGCCGGCGCGTGATGCGCGCGGGCGACGAGATGGGCCGTCTGTACGCGATCGAGAGCAGCTATTCCACGACCGGCGGATCGGCCGACCATCGTCTGCGCGTGCGTCCGAGTCAGGCCGGGGCGTTCCTTGTGGCCCTCGCCAGTGCTCTGCTCGAGGGGCTGGCCGATCAGCGGGCCGCGGTGATCAGCGCGGCGCTGCGTCGCGTTGCGGCCTCCAACGCGGCCGACGCGGAAGCGACCAAGTTCGCCAAGGCCGTTGCGGATGACCTTCTCGCCAACTCCAAGGCCGGCAAGCCGACGGTCGTCATGGCCGGTGCCTCGCTCCCGTCATGGGCGCACGCGCTGGTCTGCGCGATCAACAGCGTGCTGGGCAACGTCGGCAAGACCGTCTCATACCTTGAGCTCAAGGGCGACCTGGCGACCTCCGGCACCGCGGCACTGGCGGCGCTCTGCGCCCAGCTGGATCGCGGCGAGATCGACACCGTCGTCACGCTCAACACGAATCCGTGCTTCAACGCCCCGGCGGACCTGGGCTTCGCGGCCAAGTTCCTCCGCGCTCCGCACCGCATCACCCTGGCGTACGAGCTCTGCGAGACCGCGCTGGCCAGCACCTGGCGGCTCAACTCCACGCACGAGCTTGAGAGCTGGGGCGACACGATCAGCGATGACGGCACCATCGCGCCGATCCAGCCGATGATCGCGCCGCTGTTCTTCGGCAGGAGCGAGCTCGAGGTGCTCGGGATGATCGCGGGCGTCAAGAACGCGATCGGATACGACCTGACCCGTGAAGCGTGGCGCAAGCGCCTCGGCGAGGTGGGCTTCGACAAGGCGTGGAACCGCGCGCTGCACGACGGCGTGCTGGCGACGCCCGGCCCGAAGCCCACGGCGATGAGTGTCGCCATGGACAAGGTCGCCGAGGCCGTTGCGCAGGCCGGCGGTCTCGGGGCCGGTGATCCGAGCAAGATGGAGATCCGTTTCGCCACGTGGTACGTCGGCGACGGTCGATTCACGAACCACCCGTGGCTGCACGAGCTGCCCGAGCCGGCGTCGAAGATCGTCTGGGACAACGCGGCGCTCATCAGCCCGGCGACGGCGAAGAAGCTCGGCGCTCAGCAGACGGCCGACACCGATAAGTTCCCGCAGGCCCGGATGATCAGCGTGAGCGTCAACGGCGCGACGGTGCAGATCCCCGCGTGGGCCACGCCCGGCGTTGCGGACGACACGCTGATCCTGCCGATGGGCTACGGGCGTCGCAGCGTGGGCGTGGTGGGCCAGGGTGTGGGCGTTGACGTCTCGCCGCTGCGAACGACGCGGAACCTGTGGGCGGCGACCGACGCGAGCGTGAGCCTCGTCGAGAGCGGCGAGCGCTGGTTCCCGATCAGCGTGACGCAGAGCCACTCGTCGATGGAAGGCCGCGCGATCATCCGCGAGATCGATCAGCAGGCGTGGGCCAAGCACGGCGACACGCCGATCGACCCCGAGAAGCGCGACACGTACGGCCGCAAGTTCACCAGCGAAGAGACTCGGATGGCGTACACGCTGGCCGAGCGGCTCGAGGGCAGCGAGATGGCCAAGATGCCCGCGACGGTGGGCATCTACACGAATCCGTACAACAACCGCGAGAGCGGGTATTCGTCGGCCAACCCGAGCAAGCCCACGCCGGGCGTGGCGGCGTTCGACCGCCAGCCGCAGTGGGGCATGACGATCGACCTGAGCACGTGCACGGGTTGCAACGTCTGCACGATCGCATGCCAGGCGGAGAACAACATTCCCGTCGTCGGCAAGAAGGAAGTGCAGAAGGGCCGCGAGATGCACTGGATCCGCGTGGATCGGTACTTCCGCAGCGAAGTCGGCCGCGACACCTCCGACCCCGAGGCGATGATCTTCCAGCCCGTCGCGTGCGTGCACTGCGAGAAGGCTCCGTGCGAAACGGTCTGCCCGGTCAACGCCACCGTGCACGGCCCCGAAGGCCATAACTACATGGTGTACAACCGCTGCATCGGCACGCGGTACTGCGCCAACAACTGCCCGTACAAGGTCCGCCGCTTCAACTTCTTCGACTACGGCGTGACGAAGATCAACGGCAACTACTTCGGCAAGGATGCGCTCGAGGGCGTGCTGCCCGGCGCGCTGGCCGACAGCGAGAAGACCGCTCATCGCATCAACCCGCACCTGATCCCGCCGCGACTGCGCCAGAAGCTCGAAGAGATCTCCAAGCTTCAGAAGAACCCCAACGTCACGGTCCGCTCCCGCGGCGTCATGGAGAAGTGCACCTACTGCATCCAGCGCACCAACGAGGCCAAGATCGACCTGAAGATCCGCTGGAGCGACAAGAACTGGCGCCCCGAAGACGGCATCCCCGACGGGTTCGTCCAGACCGCCTGCCAGCAGGCCTGCCCGACGAACTCCATCATCTTCGGCGACATCTCCGACACCAAGACCGAGTACAACGACGAGAACGGCAAGCGCACCGGCTCGCTGGTTCACAACTGGCGCAACAACAACCGCTCCTATCTCCTGCTGGGCTATCTCAACACCCGCCCGCGCACGAGCTACCTGCTCCGCGTCAACAACCCCAACCCGGCGCTGCGCACGCCCGAGACCGATCCGTTCGGCTCCGAGGGCGGACACGGCGCGGCGGCCGCGCACGGCTCATTGAACACCACCGAACACACCTTCGTCGATCCTCAGCGGCGGTCTGAATCCGGCTACCGCCTGAGCCTCGGCATCCTCAGCGGAGGCGTCCACGCATGAGTTCGCTCAACCCCGATCAAGCCACCGCCGCGCGTCTGGCGGGCCTCGCTCAGGCCCCCGACGCACCGCGCGCGTGGGACCCCGCCACCGGTGACGGCTCGCTGGTCGAAGACCCCGCGGTGCGTGCGCCGCTGGTGCTCGGCAACCGCAGCTTCAACTGGGTCACCGAGACGGTCTGCGGCTACGCGGAGAAGGGCCCGGGCAAGTGGTTCTGGCCGACCTTCTTCCTGACCAGCCAGATCGCGGCGCTCATGCCGCTGATGATCCTGTACCTGGCCATCACCGGCGTCGGTGTCTGGGGCCTGAACAATCAGGTCGACTGGGCGTGGGACATCACGAACTTCGTGTTCTGGATCGGTATCGGCCACGCCGGGACGCTCATCAGCGCGATTCTCTGCCTTCTCAAGCAGAAGTGGCGCACGAGCATCAACCGCGCCGCCGAGGCCATGACCATCTTCGCGGTCATCTGCGCCGCGACGTTCCCCGGCATTCACGTCGGGCGGATCTGGATGGCGTGGATGCTCTTCCCGATCCCCAACGCCAACGCCATCTGGCCGAACTTCAAGAGCCCGCTGCTGTGGGACGTGTTCGCCGTGTCGACCTACGGCACGGTCTCGGCGTTGTTCTGGTTCATGGGCATGGTGCCCGACTTCGCGACGCTGCGCGACCGCGCCGCCAAGCGGATCATGACCGGTCGTCAGATCGGCGGCACGCTCCCGCTCATCGGCAAGACCGCCGACGAGGTCCGGGCGTTCGCGTACGGGCTGGCGAGCCTCGGCTGGCGGTTCTCCAGCCGCCACTGGCTCAACTACGAGAAGGCGTACCTGATGCTCGCGGGCATCAGCACCCCGCTGGTGCTCAGCGTGCACTCGATCGTGTCGTTCGACTTTGCGACCTCGGTCCTGCCCGGCTGGCACACGACGATCTTCCCGCCGTACTTCGTCGCGGGCGCGATCTTCGGCGGCTTCGCGATGGTGCTGATGCTGCTGATCCCCAGCCGCGAGCTGTTCCCGGGGATGAAGGACCTCATCACCATGAGGCACCTGGAGAACATGGCCAAGATCATCCTGGTCACGGGCTACATGGTCGGCTTCGCGTACGCGATGGAGTTCTTCGTCGCCTGGTACAGCGGCAACGCGTACGAGCGCGACGTGTTCCTCTTCAACCGCGTGCTCCCGCCGTTCCTGGCCGTTGAGGGCCTTGACGGTCAGCTCAAGTATGCGCCCTACTGGTGGGCGTACTGGGCGATGATCTTCTGCAACGTCGTCTCGCCGCAGGTCTTCTGGATCAAGGCGTGCCGCCAGAGCATCCCGGTGATCTTCACCGTCGCGTTCCTGGTGACGATCGGCATGTGGTTCGAGCGATTCGTGATCATCGTCACGAGCCTCCACCGGGCGTTCCTGCCCGGCGAGTGGCACATGTTCTACCCGTCGCTGGTGGACATTCTCACATTCGTCGGTTCCTGCGGCACGTTCCTGACGCTGTACCTGCTGTTCTGCCGCTTCCTGCCGCAGTTTGCGATGAGCGAAATCAAGAACGTCATGCCGCAGGCCAGTCCGCACTATCGCCCGCCGGCGAGCGGCGGCGGGGCCGGGCCGAGCGGCGTGCATCACGCTCCGAACAAGGAGGGCGTCTGAGTCATGGCAGCCACCACCAAGATTTACCGAACCGAAGAGGGCAAGGACCTCTACGCCGTGATGGCGGAATTCGCCACGCCCGCTGACACGTACCACGCCGCGGAAAAGGTCCGCGACGCGGGGTATCAGAAGTGGGACGTGTACTCGCCGTTCCCGATTCACGGCATCGAGGAGGCGATGGGCCTCAAGCGTCCGATCCTGCCGCTGCTGGTGGGCGTCATGGGCATCACCGGCGCGTGCCTGGGCTTCGCGTTCCAGTACTGGGTCTCGACCGTCGGGTACAAGACCAACGTGCAGGGCAAGCCGTACGGCGCGTGGGAGGCCTTCGTGCCCGTGACGTTCGAGATCGGCGTTCTGTTCACGGCGTTCACGGCGCTCTTCGGCATGCTGGTGATCAACGGGCTGCCCCGCTGGAACCACCCGCTGCTTTGCAAGGAACGGTTCCTGGGCGTGAGCGACGACAAGTTCATCATCGCCATCGAGAGCGCCGACGCGAAGTTCGAGCCCGAGCAGGTCCGCAAGCTGCTCAAAGATGCCGGCGCAACGGCGATCGAACTGGTCGAAGACATTCCCGACGCGCCGGCCGCGCCCGCCGCGCACTGAGCCGCGGCAGCGACAACCGCCTTTCCGCATTCAAGCCCGCACTTCCGCCAGACCTCAACGCGAGTTCCCAACGATGACACCAACCTTCACCAAGCTGTCCAAAGCGCTGGCCCTTGGCCTGTGCGTCGCGGGCGTCGGCGTGCTGCCGGCCTGCCGGGGCGATCGCTCCGACAAGCCGCCGCGGCAGTTCTTCCCCGACATGGACGACTCGCCGAAGTTCAAGCCCCAGACCGCGACGCAGTTCTTCAGCGACGGCCGTGCCATGCGCCCGGCCGTGCAGGGAACCGTCGCCTTCGGCCGCTCATCGGATCTTGGCGTTGATGGCCACACCGAGTTCGTCAGCGAGGACCGCGCCAACCTGCTCCGCGAGGACTCGGCGTTCTACCGCGGCGTCGACGCTCAGGGCAAGTGGGTCCGCAAGATCCCCGCATCCATGCCCGTGACCAACGAGACGCTCAAGCGCGGTGCCGAACGCTTCAACATCTACTGCGCCGCCTGCCACAACTACGACGGCAAGGGCGGCGGCACCGTCGGCAAGGCATGGTCGTACCCCCTGCCCAACTTCCACGATCCCAAGTACATCGTCGGCGATGCCAACACGGCGATGGATGGTTACATCTTCGACGTGATCCGCAACGGCATCCTCAATCCCGGCAATGCGACCGTTCCGTACAAGATGCCGCCGTACGCCCACGCGATCAATGAGCGCGACGCGTGGTCGATCGTCGCGTATATCCGCGCACTGCAGCAGTCCGAACTGGTCAAGGTCGACGATCCGTCGATCCCCGAGAACGAGCGAGCCCGCCTGCGCGACACGATTCAGGCACTTCGCCGTCAGGGCGCCGCCAACCCCGCATCGACCCAGCCTTCGCCCGCGGCCACGCCCGGCGCTTCGGAGAAAAAGTGATGAGCCAACTCTCCGCCTCCGCTCACGATCATGACCACGGGCACGCCCACGCGGGCCACGCCCACCACGGTCATCATGGTCACGGCGAGCCGCCATCGCTCGCCGCGGACAACACCGAGGCGCCCAAGGGCTGGGGCTCGGCGCTGATGGGCCTGTTTATCGTCGCGGGCATCGCCTGCGCCGGTGCGACGCTCGCCAGCGGGTTCATTCTCGGCGGGGCCGATGAGGCCGCGCAGAAGACCGCGATCAAGCACGGGCTGGCCAGCTACCACGTCGGCGCGCTCGTCGCGCTGGGCATGGCGCTCGGCCCGCTGGGGCTGGTGCTGATCATGAACCTGGTCAAGGCCGGCTGGTTCGTCACCCTCCGCCGTCAGGCCGAGAACGCCGCGAGTCTGGTGTGGCTCGGCGTGATCATGCTCCTGCCGCCGCTGGTCATCGAGCTGCTCAAGCCCGGCGTGTTCATCAAGTGGCGCACCCCGGGGCTCATCGCGACCGATGAACTTCTGGCCAAGAAGGCCCCGTACCTCAACGACCCGTTCTTCTTCTCGCGCCTGGCGGTCTACGCGATCGTGTGGATCATCATCGCGCGGCTGATCGTCGGCTTCTCCCGCAAGCAGGACATCACCGGCGACAAGTGGCTCTCCAACAAGGCCAGCTTCCACTCGGCGTGGGCCATTCTGGCCTTCGCACTCACGTGCGCGTTCGCCAGCTTCGACCTGATCAAGGCGCTGGACTTCCACTGGTTCAGCACGATGTTCGGCGTGTACTTCTTCGCGGGCAACATGCTCGCGGGGCTTTCGATTCTTGTGGTGATCCTCGCCGCGCTGCGGAGCAGCGGACGGCTCAAGGGTCTGGTCACCGCCGAGCACTTCCACGACACCGGCAAGTTGATGTTCGCGTTCACGGTCTTCTGGGCGTACATCACCTTCAGCCAGTACTTCCTCTACTGGTACGCCAACATCCCCGAGGAGACGGGCTGGTTCATGGCCCGCCAGAGCAACGGCTGGGAGTACCTGTTCTACGCGCTGTGCATCGGGCACTTCATCGTGCCGTTCCTGATCCTGATCTGGCGTGATGTCAAGAAGAGCACGATTCTGCTGGCGACCATGGGTGTGTTCATGCTCGTCATGCACATCCTGGATGTCTTCTACCAGGTCCGCCCGCTGGTCTACATGACCAAGGTGATCGATCAGACCGCCGTCATCCCGGGCAAGGTCGGGCTGGGCTGGATGGACTTCACCGGCGCGCTCGGTCCCGTGCTGATCTTCATCGGCGTGCTGATCTGGAAGGTGCGCTCGGCGCCGCTGATCCCCATCAAGGACCCGCGTCTGCCCGAGGCGCTCGAGCACAAGAACTACGTCTGATCCCCGCCTCCGAGCCCACCGTCGCCCCGTCCGCTGGACACGCCTGAATCTCGCGAGAACCACCCATGTCCCACGGCCATCAGCACCAGACCACCGCGTACGAGCCCGAAGCGCCCGACGCTTGGCACACGCACACGATCGATGAGCACCCGCAGCAGGCCCACGCCGAGAACGTCGACGCCAGGAGCGTCATCGTCGTCGGCGTGCTTGGGTTCGGCATCGTCATCGCATCGATCTTGTTCGTGCTCGTCTACTTCAGTTGGTATGTCAACCGCCTCAAGACCGAGCGCGAGGCGTTCGTTGAGACCACCGGTCAGCCCGCCATCCATACCCCCGCGCTGAGCGCCCGGGCGGAGATTCTCAACTCCGCCTTCACGACCTTCGGCGTGGTCAATGCCGAGCAGCAGACCGTCCGCGTCCCCATCAACGCCGCGAAGGAGCGCGTCATCGAGATGTACAAGTCTCGGTGAATCAGATCCTTACGACGGAATACCTACCCGAAACCAAACAAATTCGAGGCCAAATCCGAGCAGGAAGCTGGACTTTTCAGAACTGATTGAAACGATTAGAGACGTATGGCCTTCGCCCACTCCAGCCTGATGCGAGTCAGTCGCTCGATGCTCAGCATCGCGGTGTGGGGTTTTTGCGCGTTGTGCGTTCTCGGGTTCACCGCGGCGGCACGGTCGCAGGTCATCTCTGATGAGGTGCCCGAGAACATTCGCGGTCTGGACGTGGTCGAAAAGTTCGGCGCGCAGGTGCCGCTGGATCTGGAGTTGGTCAACTCCGACGGCAAGCCGGTGACGCTGGGCCAGTTCTTCAATCAGGGTCGCCCCGTGATCCTGGTGATGGTGTACTTCCGCTGCCCCATGCTCTGTCCGGCGACGCTCCAGAGCCTCACGCAGTCGATCAATCAGATCGACTGGAGTGTCGGTGAGAAGTACAACATCGTCGTCGTGAGCTTCGATCCCACCGAGGGCCCGGAAGCCGCACGCAAGGCGCGGGATGCGCAGTACATCGCCTACGACCGCGGCGTGCCGACCAAGAGCGAGGACAGTTGGGTGTTCCTCACGGGCCACCCGATGAACACGCGTCGGCTGGCCGACAGTGTCGGGTTCCCGTACCGGTACATCGCCAGCACGGGCGAGTACGCCCATCCATCGGTCTTCTTCGTGCTCACCCCCGGCGGGAGCGTCGCGCGGTATCTCTACGGCCTGAACAATCAGGCCGAGACGTTCCGCATGGCGCTGCTGGAGGCGGGCGAGGGCACAATCGGCACGCCGCTGGAGCGGTTCATTCTCTGGTGTTCTCACTACAACCCAAACTCTGGCGAGTACACGCTCAAGGCCATGTGGGTGATGAAGGTCGGCGCAACCATGTCGGCCATCGGCGTCGGGTCGATCCTCGTCGCGATGTGGGCGTGGGAGCGGCACCGACGGGCGACGGCGCTGGCGATGGCCGCGGGCGGCGCCGGCGGGACGATCGACGGATCTTCAACGGGCCAAGCGCCCTCTGACGGAAGGACTGTTTCATGAACGCTGCATCGCTCATGCTCGGGGCCAACGACTGGCTCCACTCGTTCTGGATGAAGCCGGGCAACTCCGACCTGTCGGTGAACCCCGATGGCACGTGGCACTGGGCCGGCGTTGACGGCCTGTTCATGTACATCCTGTGGGTGTGCATCATCTCGTTCGTGCTGCTCATGGGCGTGATGACGTACTTCGCGATCAAGTACCGTCGGCGTCCCGGCGTGGCCCAGCAGCGCTCGGCCAATCACAGCACGGCGCTCGAGGTTTCGTGGGTCGTCGTGCCCGCGATCATCGTGTTCATCATCTTCTTCTGGGGCTTCCACGGCTACATGCGGGCGCAGGTGGCCAAGGTCAACGCCGAGGAAATCCTCGTCGAGGGCTTCATGTGGAGCTGGGACGCGACGTATCCCAACGGCGCCAAGAGCCCCTGGACCGTGTACCTCGACGACAACCGAGACAGCGAAGGTGTCGGTGATCGCGGCAACATCCCCGTCCCGGTGTTTGTCGTTCCCGCCGGTCGCCCCGTGAAGTTCCGGCTGACCAGCCGCGATGTCGTCCACTCGTTCTACATCCCCGACATGCGTCTGAAGATGGACACGTATCCGAATCGGTACACGTCCATGACCTTCACGCCCATCAACGCCGATAGCGAAAAGGACCAGGCCGGCACCCTCACGCCGCTGACGGCCAAGGAGTGGGCCGAGCCGCGTCCCGGCCGCGATCACTACATCTTCTGCGCCGAGTTCTGCGGCAAGAACCACTCGCAGATGGCCGCGATTCTGCGTGTGGTCTCGGAGCAGGAGTATCAGAAGATCCTCGCCGCGTGGTCGGACATCGTCGGTCGTAACCCGCCCGTTGAAGTCGGCAAGATTGTCTGGAAGGCCAAGGGCTGCGCCCAGTGCCACACGGTCGATGGCGGCAAGGGTTCCGCGCCTTCGTGGCTCGGCTACTACGGCCAGCCGCTGAAGTTCGCCGACGGCAGGTCGCTCGACGCCTCGCTCTATCCCGAACTGCAGGCCGGCGCATCGTTCGAGGATGTCTGGGACAACTACATCCGCGAGTCGATCCTCAACCCCGGCGCGCACCTGCACGAGGGCTACCCGAACCAGATGCCCAGCTACCAGGGCAAACTCTCCGCCGGTGAGATCAACGGCGTGATCGCGTACATGCGTCAACTCAACGGAAAGGCGCGGGCGATCGACACCCAGATGCCCGGCGAGGCCGCCCCGGCAGCAGACGCCCCGGGAACCCCGACCCCGGCGCCCGCCTCCAACTGATCAGTCCCCCGCAGCGACGAACGATCCCGATTCAACAACCCGCCCGCGATGAGGACCACCCACCCAACCTCCTCTCGGGCAGACGAAGGTGAAAAGCCATGGCCAGCATCCCCGGCTCCGCAGGCAAAGCACACGATCATGCGCACGACCACGGTCACGGGCACGATGACTCGTACCTCACCCCCAAGGCGTCGATCACGGCGACCATCTGGGACTGGATGACCACGGTCGATCACAAGAAGATCGGCGTGATGTACCTCTTCGCCGTGCTGTTCATGTTCTTCCTGGGCGGCGTCGCGGCCCTTGCGGTGCGCGTCGAGCTCTGGGAGCCGACCAAGACGGTCGTCACCGCCACGGGCCAGACGGTCATCACCGGTCAGGCCCTGGTGCCCAGCGCCCAGACCACCATCGACGCCGGCAACAACACGTACAACCGCGTGTTCACGCTCCACGGCCTGATCATGACCTTCCTGGTCATCATCCCCAGCATCCCCGCTTCGCTGGGCAACTTCCTCATCCCGCTCATGCTCGGTGCCAAGGACGTCGCATTCCCGCGGCTGAACCTGGCCAGTTGGTACATCTATCTCGTCGGCTCGCTCTTTGCGATCACCTCCGCCGTTGTCGGCGGCGTTGACACCGGCTGGACGTTCTACACGCCCTACTCCACGATGACCGACGCGGGTCACTGGAAGGTCGTGTTCATGATCCTCGCCGCGTTCATCCTCGGTTTCTCGTCGATCCTCACCGGCCTGAACTTCATCGTGACGGTGCACAAGCTCCGCGCCCCGGGCATGGGCTGGTTCGACATGCCGCTGTTCGTCTGGGGCATGTATGGCACCTCGCTGATCCAGGTCTTGGCCACGCCGGTCATCGGCATCACGCTGCTGCTGATGGTGCTCGAGCGGCTCTTCCACGTGGGCATCTTCGATCCGCGCATGGGCGGCGACCCGGTGCTCTTCCAGCACTTCTTCTGGTTCTACTCCCACCCGGTCGTGTACGTCATGATCCTCCCCGGCATGGCGATCATGTCGGACATCATCGCGGTTCACTGCCGCAAGAAGATCTTCGGCTACCGCGCCGTCGCGTTCAGCTCGCTGGCCATCGCCGGCATCGCGTTCATCGTCTGGGGCCACCACATGTTCACCGCTCAGGGTGAACTGGCCGCGGCGATCTTCTCGTTCCTGACCTTCCTGGTCGCCCTGCCCTCGGCGGTCAAGGTCTTCAACTGGATCAGCACGCTCTACAAGGCCTCCATCGGCTACACGACGCCGATGTGGTACGCCCTGGGCTTCCTGTTCCTGTTCTCCATCGGCGGGCTGACCGGCCTGTTCCTCGGTGCCCTCTCGGTCGACCTGCACCTGCACGACACGTACTTCGTCGTCGCCCACTTCCACTACGTCATGATGGGCTCGACGCTCATCGCGTTCATCGGCGGCATCCATCACTGGTGGTCGAAGATCTTCGGCAAGATGTACAACGACAACTGGGCCACCATCGCCTTCTTCTTCGTCTTCATCGGCTTCAACCTCACCTTCCTGCCCCAGTTCGTCATGGGTGTTCACGGCATGCCGCGGCGTTACGCCTCGTACGTCGACGAGTTCACGATCTACCACCAGCTCTCGACCATCGGCTCGTTCGTGATGCTCATCGGCTTCCTCCTGCACCTGTGCGTGTTCATCCACTCGCTGGTCGCCGGTCGGAAGGCCGCCCCGAACCCCTACGGCGCGCTGAGCATGGAGTGGACCGACACCGCCAGCCCGCCCATCACGCACAACTTCCACCACGAGCCGATCGCGACGCACGGCCCGTACGACTTCGACGATGTCGTCCCGCCGCAGACCCGCCCGGGCGAGTTCCCGCTCCCCGCGCCGCTGCCGGTCAAGCAGGTCACGGTCGTCAAGACCAAGTGATCGGCAATCGCTGAGAACCACCGGCCCGGCTCGGCGAAACCCGAGCCCGGCCCTTGTCCGAGCCTTCCGCTTCGTCCCCGTCCCCCAGTCCGAATCTCCCGTCCCCGGCACCACCTCCCGGATCAGACCATGAGCAGCCTGAACATCGACCAACGCATCGCCGCCGGCCCGCCCGCCTACGCCGACACCTACAAAGCCGCCGAGCACTTCCGCGATAAGGACCACGAGTTCGACAGCGTGAAGTTCGGCGTGTGGCTGTTCCTGGCCACCGAAGTGCTGCTCTTCTCCGGGCTCTTCTGCTACTACGGCATCATGCGTCTGATGTACCCCGAGGCGTTCATCCACGGCTCATCGCTGCTGGACTGGCGCTGGGGCCTGATCAACACCGTCGTGCTGCTGTGCAGCAGCTTCACCGCCGCCGCGGCCGTGCGCGATGCGCAGCTCGGCCGCCAGTTCTGGCTGAAGGTCAACCTGCTGATCACGCTGCTGGCCGGCGTGGCGTTCCTCATCATCAAGTTCGTTTTCGAGTACTACCCCAAGTGGGCCGAGGGCAAACTGCCCGGCGAGTTCTACTCGTATCCCAACTGGGTCAGCCCCAACGAGGTCCACTGGTGGGGCGTGTACTGGTCCGCAACGGGCGTGCACGCCAGCCACGTGGTCGTCGGCATGGGCCTGTACATCTGGCTGCTCATCCGCGCGTTCAAGGGTCACTTCGGGCCCAAGCACTACAGCGCTTGCGAGGGTGTCGCTCTGTACTGGCACATCGTCGACATCGTCTGGATCTTCCTTTTCCCGATGCTCTACCTGATCCACTGATCCGCCGCCGCGACAGCAGATCCGTCTTCGATCCACCCGCCTCCACCTCACGCAGACCTCCTCCCGCGAGTGATTCCCATGGCCGATGCACACAGCCACGCTCATGCCCACGCAGCGTCCCACGCCGGCGGCGCTCAGATTGCAGACATCTACCCCGCCGGTGCGAGCTACTCGCACGGGCACCACGGGCACACCATCGTGCCCATGCGGATTCTGCTGCTGATCCTCGGCACGCTGCTGTTCTTCACGCTGCTGACCGTCGGCGCGGCCCAGCTTGAGATCTGGATCGCCAAGACCTTCGACATCGTCATTCCGCAGTGGGTGAACGTCGCGGTCGCGCTGTCGATCGCAACGGTCAAGAGCATCCTGGTCGTGATGTACTTCATGCAGCTCCGCTACGACAACCCGATGAACTCCATCGTCGCGATCTTCACGGTCATGACCGTGCTGTTCTTCCTGATGTTCGTGATGATCGACCTGGGCAGCCGACGCATCATCTACTCGTACAAGGGCGAGCAGATCATCGCCGGCGGCACGGGCAACATCCCCAACAGCAACTTCACCGTCGCGGGCGTTTCTCCCGCGATGACGGCCCGCGCCATGGCCGAGGCCGAGGTGCAGAAGGCCATCGCCGACAACCGCCCGCTGAACAAGGTGCTGGGCCAGTTCGCCGTCGAGCAGCTCGCCCGGGCCGAGGCCGCGCTCAAGCCCGGCGAGAAGCTGCCCGAGTGGCTCGAGACCTTCAAGAAGGACCAGTCCCGTTTCGCCGCCGCGTATCTCGCGTATGCCGCCAAGAAGGGCGGCGGCCACGGCCACGGCGACCACGCCGAGGAAACCAGCCCCAACTCCGCCGTCCGCTCCCGCGTCCGCACCGGCATCACACTGCCGGAACTCGGCGCTCAGACCGACCACTCGCCCGCGGCACACTGATCCGCTGCCGAGCACCGATGGCGGAGTGCCCAGCGCGGCGGCGGGCAGAGCGGGCGTGACATCATCAGTGCCGCAGCGCGTGCTCCGGCTCGAAGATTGACCCCTCATTGGACCTCCCATCACCGTGCCCAGCACCCTCATCACCACCGGCGTCGTTGTTCTGGCCGCGAGCCTGTCGGGCTTCATCTTCAGCGGGTACTCGATGGCCCGCCGCGTCGAGGCCTTCAACCAGGCCGAGCCGCCGTCGATGTTCCACTTCGTCCAGAGCGACGTGCGCAAGCAGCGCTTCCTCGGGCGGGACATCCACCTCACCGATACGCGACTGCCCGACGGGCAGAACGGCCTGCTCGTGCAGTACGGCGACGCGTCGATCTCCATTCCGGCGCACAGGCTGGACATCGCCGGGTTCGAGAGCCTGGCTGTTTACAACGAGTGGGTCGCCGTGCTGGCGTTCTCGCCGATCGAGCGCGGCGAACTCGCCGCGGATTGGCAGCAGGACCCGCGCACGCGCATACTCGTGGTCTCGCGGCAGGCCGGCGGCTACGACGACGAAACCTGGGGCTCGGTCCGCGTTCGCGACTGGACGTTCCTCTTCACCGAGTTCAAGCCCGACGGCACATTCTCCCAGCGCGAAATGCAGTTCCGCGACCGCCGCGGCAGGCTCCCCGCCGAGCACACCGCCCGACTGGAACTCGAGAAGGCCGGCAAGCCTGTGCCCGGCCCGGAGGTTCGCCTGACGAACATCGAGCCGATCGAAGAGCGCACATGGGAGTGGCAGGCCGCGCTGCACGCGCTGCCCAAGGCCCACGTGTCGCGCTACCGCTTCAAGACCGACGCGGTGCACGGCTCGGCGGAGTCTCCCGGCATGGGCTGGACCCTCCCGGCCGCGGGCACGAGCGTGCTCGGTCTGGTGCTCGGCGCCGGCCTGCTCATGGGCGGCAGCGTGCGCCGGCGGGTGTGAGCGAGAGCGGTCGTTCCGTCAGTTCAGCGCAACAGCGGGAAGAGCACATCGCCCCCGAGATCTGCGCGCAACATGCCGATGATGCGACCGATCGGGCCCACGGGATTGGCACCGTTGTCCACGCCATCGAGGCCGACGGAGTACACGACAAATCCGCGTGAACGCAGATCGATGCCGTCGATCGTGGGTGCCGCGCGATCGATCGTGTCGGCAGGCTCGGCGAGAACTTTGTAGCGAAGCAGCGCCCCGTTGTACGGATCGACAGCCCACGGGACGGCCGCGAACAGCCCGTCAAACTCGGCCTGCGTCGGAAGTCGCCCGGTCTCCAGCCGAAACTGGTCCACCCGGACCGCGACACGCACGCCGCGGCGGGAAATCTCGGCAAGCGGCGCCGAGACGAACGAGCCGATGCTGATTCCGGTCAGCTCAGTCCAGAGTGTCCGGCCTTCATTGTCGAAGCCGCTTACGTGGTCCTTGGTCCACCTCTCCTGCGCCAGACCCTTGCGGACCCGTTCAACTTCCTCACCAAGCGCAGCACGCGCATCGGCGAAGGACATACGCCTGAACTTCTCAGAATCGCGCGATCGCAGAACGAGCATCGACGCGCTCTTTGCGGCACGGTCGAACTCCTCTCCGCCGCCCTGTTCCATAGATCCCCACCCTCGTCGAATGTTCGCCGGATTCGAGTAGAACGTGCAGATGTACTCGAGCCAGGCCATCTCAGCCCATCGGAGGAATTGTTCGGAGTTCCAATTCGGCATGCGCTCGAGCGTCCGATCGATGGACTTGAGCCACGCAGCCTCGGGCCGGGCGCGCGCCGCAAAGTCCATATGCGCGGTCACGCGCAACGAAAGCTCCTCAAAGATCATCGATCCCAGACCATCTCCGCCCGCGGCAGTGTCCGCCCTTGACTCCAGAATCGCCAGCAGCGCGGCACTCGCTCGCTCGAACCGTGGCAGGTCACCGGCCAGCACGCTCGCCCGCAGGACCGCCAGCGCGTAGTCGCCCGCGACATGACCAATGCCGCGACGAGCGGAGCTGTAGCGGCCCAGAAGCGGCGCGTGCTCGAGCACGGCCGGTAGATCCGTGCCGGGCAGGTCGGCCATCACCGACTCCGTCTCGCTGCTCGCGAGCGCCGACATCATCCGCTCGACCCAACTCGCAAGCACAGGGTCGGGCAGAGCGCCCTCCTTCTCGAGCCACTCCTTGCGCTCGATTGAACGCAGCGGCCGATACGCCGCGGCATCGATCCGTGGAAACGTTGTCTCGAGCTCCGTCTCGGCACGCTTGCGGATCTCCTCGCGCGCGGATGTGAGCGTGTCCTCGAGAAGCCCGATCGCAACATCCCGCGACTGCCCTGTCCTCGCCGGCCTGGGGGCTCGCCCCTGTGCGATCAGTGCCTCGATCTGCTCGACCCTCGGCCGCGCTTCGCGGGCCTCTCGGGCCATCGCTTCGATCTCCGCGTCCGTCCACGACGCCTTCCCCGCGGCATCCTGCGCGTTATCCGTGTCGGCGAGTCTGGCGACGCAACCGCCCGCCGCGGCGAGCATGAGCGTCAAGACACCCGCGAGAACCGCAGAGCGGCGACGGTCGCCGGCGCGAGATTGAACCCGGCTGAGTGCGCGAACGGCATCAGAATCGCCCATTCCACCCTCCTTCGCAAGAAGTGCCCCCGAGCATGACGGCCGCCGGACGAACCATAATCAACGCGCGGACCAGCGACCGGGCTAGTACAGGTCTAAACAGCCGGCCACAGAAGCAGAGTTGCCCCCGACTCTACAGATCCTATTTGACTCATCACTCAAAACAACCCCTCTTCAACATTCGTCGGCACTGGCAGCCCCAGGTGCTCCGCCCCGGCGCGGGTCAGCATCCGACCCCGCCGCGTGCGCACGAGATGGCCGATCTGCAGCAGGTACGGCTCGACAACATCCTCAAGCGTTCGCGCGTCCTCGTTCATGGTCGCGGCGATCGCCTCGACCCCCGCCGGGCCGCCCTTGAATACGCCGCTGAGCGTGCGCTGATACTTGCGATCCAGTTCATCCAGCCCGAGTTCGTCGACGCCCTCGAGCTCAAGGCTCTTGCGCACCAGATCCATGCTCAGCGAGCCGCCGCCCTTGACCTGCGCATAGTCGCGCACGCGCCGGAGCAGGCGATTGGCGATCCGCGGCGTGCCGCGGCTGCGACGGGCGATCAGCGCCAGCGCCTCGCCAGACTTGCCCGTCACGCTCATGCCCAGCAGCCCCGCGCTGCGGGTGAGAATCGCCAGCAGTTCCGCCTCGCTGTAGAACACAAGATGATGCGCCAGCCCGAAGCGCGATCGCAACGGCGAACTGATCAGCCCCGCGCGCGTCGTCGCGCCGATGAGCGTGAACGGCTTGAGCGTGATCTGCACCGTCCGCGCGTGCAGCCCGCTGTCCACCGGCACATCGATCCGGAAGTCCTCCATCGCCGGGTACATGAACTCTTCCACCGCCGGCGGAAGCCGATGAATCTCATCGATGAACAGCACATCGCCCTGCTCGAGCTGCGTCAACCGGCTGACAAGGTCCGTCGCCTTGCTCAGCACCGGGCCGCTGGTGATGTACACGCGCGTGCCCATCTCCGCGCCGATGACGTGCGCAAGGGTCGTCTTGCCCAGCCCGGGCGGGCCGTGGAGCATCACGTGCTCCATGGGCTCGGAGCGTTGCAACGCCGCGCGGATGGCGATCTCCAGCCTGCCGATCAGGTCGGCCTGGCCGATGTACTCGCCGATGCGTGTCGGGCGCAGCGCCCAGTTGGCCGACTCTTCGCCGGCCTGTTCGCTCCCCGAAACGACGCGCTCAATGGCCATGCTTTGAGTGTACCCGATCGGCCCGCAGGCTCAGCGTTTCGTGCCCGGGCGCGCCCCGCCCCGGTTGCCCCCACCCGGCGACGCGGCGTCGGGCTGCTCCGTACTCGTCGGCAGGCCGCGCTGCTTCCACAGTTCGCGCAGCGCCTCGGGCGTGATCGGCACCCGCACCGAGCCCGTCGGCATCTCCATGCGGATCAGATTGCCCTCCGCGTCGTAGCGACCGTCCTGAGGTTGGAACTCTTCGCGAAGACGCGTGCTGATCCGCCAGACTTTCTCATCCAGCGGGTCCGGGCGAGCATCATCCCGGCGCAGAGCGATGGTCTCGGTGTCGCTCCGCCACGCGTAGAAGCCAACTTCGGTGCCCAGTCGCAGGCGCGTCAGCAGCCGCGGCAGAACCTGCACCTCGAACTGATTGATGTACCCCGGCCCCTGGATCATCGGCCGCAGTTCCCGCGGCGGGCGGCCCGGCGCATTGATGCTGATCGACAGCGTGTTGCCCGTGCGCGCGCCGGTCTCCGTCCACACCCCGGGACGCTCGCTCCCCGGCTCACGCACGATCGTGCGAACGCTCCACGCCTCCTGCGCGCGATCAGCGCTCATGAAACTCGTCGAGTCGCTGTCGATGATCCGAAACGCCGATGGGCTCGTTCGCTCGATCAGCCGCAGCGTCACACGGACGAGATATCCCGACGGGTTGTCCGGCGTATCAGGCAGCGGCGTCTCCGCGCGCCCGGCGACCTCGCTCCGCCGCCCGTTCCAGAACTCGACGCGCTGGTATCCCTGCTCCAGGTCCTCCAGCACCGTCCCCTCGGCGGTTGTCGCGCCGGGTCGGAAGATCCGGTACCAACGCTCGGCATCGGCGCTCGCACCCATCGCCGCGGCGTAGTCCTCCGGCCTGAGCCCACGCAGCATCGCATCGCCAGCAAGCACGGCGTCGCGACGCGCGGCGACGATTCGCATCGGGTCCTCGATGCGGAGCGTCGCGGTCATCAACTCAAAGGCCCGACGGGCGATCTCGTAGTGGTCCTTGGAGCACGTCAGCGTGAGCACGATGAGCTGCCCCTCCATGGGCATGAACAGCGTGTACCCCTCGATTGCGGGTGAGGCTGAGCCGCTGGAGGGAAGTTCCACGTAGAACCGATGGCCCGGAGTCTCGCTGCCGGCGATCTTGAGTTCCGGGACTCTTCCGAGCAGTTTCGCAGTAGATCCAAGCTGTTTACCCGAAGATGCGTCGCGAACGGCGGTAGCCAGTGCGTAGCGTTCAAGGATCCGATCGGCCGCCGCGGCGACCGATGCGTCGACTTTCTCGCCGGAAACTGAGCCGATCGTGATCAAAAAGGTCTGATCCCGCGGCACGATCCGGGCCTCGATGCTGCCGCCGACTTCGCTCACGGTGGCGGTGGTGTCGACGACGAGTTGCATCGTCAGGCCGAGGCTCTCGATCCGAACGATCTCGTCGCTGAGCATCAGCGTGCTCGGATCCAAGCGGGGGATGGCCGGCGCAGAAGTAGACTGGCTGTCTGTTTTCTCTGCCGGCGGGGTGGGCGGTCCGGGCTCTTGGGCCGCCAATGTGGTCACCAAGGGGGCCGCGAAAAGATGAAGGCCAAGAATGAGTGGTCGGAGCGCTCCGCGGCGAGGCGAGCATCGGTGGCCGAGAGTCAGGCGTGGCAGCATGGGGTACATAGTAGTGATCGGGCCTGGGCTGTGCGGGTGCGAGCCGCGGCGAGAGGTGAGATAGTTGGAGAATGTTTGGATTCTACGGGTTGCTCGGGGCCGGATGGAGCGTGGGGAGGGTGTGGATGTTCCACATGGGACGTTGACATTGGCGGGCGGACCTCTATGCTTCCCTCCCTGCCGATCGGCGTACGCGCCGGTTGTGTCGATTGGCCCGGCGGTCGCGCGAGCGACGAAAGCTGGGCCGAGCGGCGAGTTGAGGCGACTTTGTTCTGGCGGATGCCGGGGCGAGTTGAGCAACGGGTGCGACGCGAAGGATCGCGGGCACCGGCGGGGGTCGTACCCACTGATGTGTGTACGAAGCGGTGATCGACGAGGACCGGAAGACGGCTTGTAGACCGAAGGAAGCGCATGACGGGCAAGATTCGAATCCGGATGGAAGCCTACGACCACATGGCCCTTGACCTCTCCGCCAAGGAGATCGTTGAGAACGCCAAGCGTACGAACGCCAAGGTGGCCGGCCCGGTGCCGCTGCCGACGCGGGTCGAGCGGTACACGGTTCTGCGTTCGCCGTTCATCGACAAGAAGTCGCGCGAGCAGTTCGAGATCCGCACGCACAAGCGGATCATCGACATCGTCGACCCGAACGCGCGCACGGTCGAGGCGCTGAATCGTCTGGTTGTGCCCGCCGGTGTGTTCATCAAGATCAAGGCCTGACTTTCGCGACCCGCGCCGTGCGCGGGTCGCTGTGTTTGCGGAACGTGACTTTGCAGGAGGATTCGCGGCGGAATGGGATCGATCGTGCGGCGGGCGGGCAAGGGCCCAAGCCGGCCGCGGAAGGCGAACGTTGACTCCGACTCAACCTCTGGCCCGATCGATCAGAACCAACGACGCGAAGTGATTGACGCCGTCGCGGACGGCGAGGAAAGGTGACGGAACATGAGCCTGATGCTGCTTGGAACCAAACTCGGAATGACTCGCGTGTACCGCGAGGACGGCGTGAATGTGCCGGTGACGGTGATTCAGCTCGGCCCGTGCACCGTGACGCAGATCCGCACCGCTGAGAAGGACGGCTACTCGGCCGTTCAGATCGCTTTCGGCAGCATCAAGCCCCGCAACAGCACGCAGGCCGTCATCGGCCATGACGCGAAGGCCGGCATCGAGGCCAAGCGCTACCACCGCGAGTTCCGCTGCTCGGCCGACGACGCGGCGAAGTTCAGCGTGGGCCAGACGCTCACGGTCAAGGATCTGGAAGGCCAGATGTTCGTCGACGTGACGGGCACCAGCAAGGGCAAGGGCTTCCAGGGCACCATGAAGCGTCACAACTTCAAGGGCATGTTCGCCTCGCACGGTACCGAGCGTAAGCACCGCTCGCCGGGCTCCATCGGCTCGCTCTGCTCCAACCGCGGTTTCGGCGGCGGTCTGAAGAAGGGCAAGAAGATGTCCGGCCACATGGGTGCCGAGCGCGTGACGATCCGCTCGCTGGACATCGTCCGCATCGACGCTGAGCAGAACCTGCTGCTGGTCAAGGGCCCGGTCCCCGGCGCCAACCGCGGCATGGTGATGGTGCGTCGCGCCACGCGTCTGTATCGCAGCAAGGCCAACAAGGTGGCGGGCAAGAAGCCCGAGTGAGTGAATGATCGCGGTCCCGGCGTCGGGGCCGCTTAAGGAACACAGGAGTTTGGAATCGAGTCTTGTCGGTCGGCCGGGAGTCACATCGGCCGCCGAGTCCGGAAGGGTCAGACGGGGCGGAAGCTTCGAACGACAACCACCGGACAAAAACAAGCAGATGTGCCCCGATCAGACTCAGAGCGGGGCGAGTATGCCGAGTCGAATCCTTCCCGATCACACGCCACCGCGAGGTGCCGGATCGGGCGGATAGGCAAGCAAGGGTCCGGAGCGGAATCCGGACAGTTCGCGGCCCGCGTGCCGCAAGGCGTCAGACGAGAGAAGACTTATGCAAGTCCCCGTCCACAACATGCAGGGTTCCCAAGTGGGAACGATTACGATCGATGAATCCCTGCTCGGCCCGGATATCAATCACGCGCTGATCAAGCAGGCGTACGTTCGCTATCACGCGAACACCCGTCAGGGTTCGGCCCGCACGCTCAATCGTCGCGAGGTCGAGGGCTCGAGCAAGAAGATCTACAAGCAGAAGGGCACGGGCAACGCCCGTCACGGCGACCGTCAGGTCCCGAGCATGAAGGGCGGCGGTCACGCCAAGGCCAAGCGCAAGACGCGCGAGGACTACCGCCTGGACATGCCCAAGAAGATGCGCCGCAAGGCCAACCGCAACGCCCTTCTGGCGAAGCTGGTCGACAACGAGGTGCGTGTCATCGACACCCTCGGGCTGAAGGCTCCCAAGACCAAGGACATCGTCACGTTCCTGTCGGCGATCAAGGTCGACAAGACCGCGCTGCTGGCGGTTCCCTCCAGCGAGGTGAACATCCGCCGCGCGGCCCGGAACCTCGAGACGATCAAGCTGTGCAAGCCCGACAGCCTGAACTGCTTTGACATGCTCAACAGCAGGTTCCTGGTGATCTCCAAGGCCGATCTGGAGGCGTGGCTGAAGGGTCCGAGCTCGCAGACGGGCAAGGACGCGAAGGTGAACCCGATGGGCGCAGCGAAGGCGGAGGCGAAGTAAACCATGGCTACCAAGATCGACGCGACGTACATCATCAAGAAGCCGCTGCTGACCGAGAAGAGCACGATCGCTTCCAACGAGCTCAACCGCTACACGTTCCAGGTGGACCTCAAGGCAACCAAGGGCGAGATCAAGAGCGCGGTCGAGAGCCTGTACAAGGTGCAGGTTGAGAAGATCAACACGCAGGTCCGCAAGGGCCGCGACCGCCGGTATCGCTACGGCCTGCTGCGTGCGACGCCGACGAAGGTCGCCCATGTGCGCCTGAAGGAAGGCCAGAAGATCGAGTTGGTCTGATCGAGTTGGTCTGATCGGACGCAGAGCGTGATCAGGTCTGAACGAACCGTGAACTGAACCGTTGCCAGAAGCGACGGACGAACGAAACGAACGAAGAGGCACCCATGCCCATCCGCATCTACGACAAGACCAGCGCCGGCCGCCGCTTCTCGAGCGTGAACCTCAACACCGAGGTCACGAAGTTCGAGCCCGAGAAGTCGCTGACCCGCCCGCTGCCCAAGACCGGTGGCCGCAACCACCACGGCAAGATCACCTCGCGCGGCCGCGGCGGCGGCGCCAAGCGGCTCTACCGCGTGATCGACTTCCGTCGCGCCGACCGCGACGGGATCGAGGGCACGGTGGTCGCCATCGAGTACGATCCCAACCGCACGGCGCACATCGCGCTGGTCGAGTACGCCGATAAGGTCAAGCGCTACATCCTGGCCCCCGTCGGCCTGAGCGTCGGCGCGAAGATCATCGCGACGAGCCGGACCGCGGCGGACCCGAAGGTCGGCAACAGCATGCCGCTGAAGTACATCCCGACGGGTCTGTCGGTGCACTGCGTCGAGCTGCGTCCCAACGGCGGCGGGCAGATGTGCCGCAGCGCGGGGATGTACGCCCGCCTGACCAACCGCGAGGGCAACTACGCGACGCTGGTTCTGCCTTCGGGCGAAGTTCGCATGGTGCACGTCGAGTGCCGCGCGACGATCGGCGAGGTCGGTAACGCCGACCAGCAGAACGTCCGCTGGGGCAAGGCCGGCCGCATGCGTCACTTGGGCCGCCGTCCGATTACTCGTGGCGTGGCCAAGAGCCACAACGCCCACCCGCTGGGTGGCGGTTCGGGCCGCAGCAAGGGCAATCGTCCGCCGTGCTCGCCGACGGGCGTGCTAGCCAAGGGCGGCGATACGCGGAACAAGAAGAAGCACAGCACCAAGATGATCCTGCGTCGTCGCGTGAGCACGCGTTACGGCCAGAAGACCAAGTAATTCGGGAACGGAACGTCACGAGACATGAACCGGGGCGCGGAGAACCGCGGGCCCTGCAAAGAAGACCAAGGAAGCACGCATGAGCCGCAGCACGAAGAAGGGTCCGTACGTTGATGAGCGTCTGTACCGCCGGGTTGAGAAGCTCAACCAGTCGGGCAAGAAGGAAGCGCTCAAGACGTGGCGTCGGGCCTGCACGATTGTTCCGGAGTTTGTCGGGCACTCGTTCAAGGTTCACAACGGACGTGCGTTCATCGACGTGTTCGTGACCGAGGACATGGTCGGACACAAGCTGGGCGAGTTCAGCCCGACGCGGACGTTCAAGGGCCACACCAACAAGAAGGAAGGCCTGGCGGACGGCGCCAAGGCGCCCGCGGCCCCGGCCAAGAAGTAAGGTCGGCACCGGCGAACGGTTCGGTCCGGCGGAGATGGTGGCGGGGGAGTATCGATCGGCAGAGTCAAGGCAGCAGCACTTCAGAAACGACGGAGCATCCAGTGCGAATTCACGGAGCCAATTTGAGCCAGGTCGCCCAGAGCAAGGGCATCAGCGCCGAGCAACTGGCCGAGAGCATTGTGCGGACGGGCCTTCCCAAGTCGCGCTCGCTGTCGGCGGTGAAGAACTGGATGAAGGGCCGCGACCACCCGCGTTGCCGGGCTTCGGACATCACCAAGATGGCCGAGGTTCTGGGCGTTGCGCCGGCGGACATCGCCCGCTTCACGTGCATCCTCAAGTACCATCGCGGCTCGCCTCGCAAGGCGAACCTGCTGGCGCAGCTGATCCGCGGCAAGGACATCATCACGGCCGAGAATCTGCTGACCTTCACGACCAAGCGCGCGGCGCTGGACGTGAAGAAGGCGCTGGTCAACGCCCGCACCGACGCGGAGCAGGCCAACGCCGACCTGGACAAGCTGTTCGTCAGCGAGTCGCGCGTCGATGAGGGCCCGATGATGAAGCGCTTCCAGCCCAAGGACCGCGGGCGTGCGCACCGGATTCTCAAGCGTCAGACGCACATCACGGTGAGCGTTGAGCAGCGGGCGTAAGGACAGAGCAGAGCAAGGTCGGCACAGCACAAGAACGCCGAACCGGACACGCTGAACACAGACACACGGACGCGCTTGGGCAGAGCCCCCGGCGCACCTGAGAGAAAGAAGCAAAGGGCAAGTTCATGGGACAGAAGACTCACCCCTATGGCCTCCGCGTCGGCATCACCGAGCCTCACAAGAGCCGGTGGTACGCGCCCAAGTCGATGTTCGGCGAGTTGCTCGTTGAGGACTACCGCATCCGGCAGTTCATCGACAAGCGGCTGAACCGCAAGCCGCCGTACGCCGCGGTCAGCGATGTGCAGATCGAGCGCACGCGTGAGGAACTGAAGGTGATCGTCAAGTCGGCCCGTCCGGGCCTGGTCATCGGCCCCAAGGGCGCCGAGGTCGACCGGATCACGGAAGAGCTGCAGTACATGACGGGCCGCAAGGTCTCGATCAGCATCATCGAGGTGAAGAACCCCGATATGGATTCGCAGCTGGTCGCCGAGGGCGTGTGCGAGATGCTCCGCAAGCGTCAGGCCTTCCGCCGCGCGATGAAGATGAAGGCCGAGGCCGTGATGCAGGCGGGGGCCAAGGGTGTCTGGATCGTTCTGGCCGGCCGTCTCGGCGGCGCCGAAATGTCGCGGACGCTGGATGTTCGCATGGGCGCGCTGCCCCTGAGCACGCTGCAGGCGAACATCGACTACGGCTTTGCCGAGGCGTTCATGAGCTACGGCGCGATCGGCTGCAAGGTCTGGATCTTCAAGGGCCTGTACGAGAAGGGCCAGAGCGACGAGCAGGAGAGCACCGCGGCGGGTGGACGGGTCAAGAGCCGCGGCCGTCGTTGAGTCGAGCGGACGAGTGATCGATCGAGTGTGTTGAGTCGGACGTGACAGAGTGAAACCAGCGGCGACAAAGCCGCTTAGCCAACGAGCAGGAGATACGACATGCCCCTCATGCCCAAGCGCGTCAAGCATCGGAAGGAGTTCCGTCGGGTGCGCGATCGCAAGGCGACCAAGGCGAACTACGTGGCCTACGGCGATTACGGGCTGCAGTCGATGGAGCGTTGCTGGCTGCCCGGCCGCGTGATCGAGGCCGGCCGCATCGCGGCGCAGCACTACCTCAAGCGCGAGGGCAAGCTGTTCATCCGCGTGTTCCCGGACAAGCCGATCAGCAAGAAGCCGCTGGAAACCCGAATGGGTACCGGCAAGGCGGACGTGGACTACTGGGCGGCACGCATCAAGCCGGGCACGATGATCTTCGAGATCGCCGGCGTGAGCGAGGCGGTTGCGAAGAAGGCGATGATCCGCGTGGCGATGAAGATGCCCGTGAAGACCCGCCTGGTCAGCCGCCGCGTGGTGGTCTAAGAGAGATTCGCGGAGCAGTCGGGGCGGGAGCGACGGGAAAGTCGGGACAGAGAAACGGACGAGTCACAAGCCGGACCGATCGGGTCCGGAGAGCAAGGAACGAGTCATGACGGGCAGCGAAGTCAAGTCGATGAGCACGGCCGAGATCAACGCGGCGATCAAGCAGACCCGCGAGAAGCTGTTCTCGATGCGCAACCAGTCGCAGACGGAGAAGATCGAGGACATCTCGCTGTTCTCCAAGTTGCGCAAGGATGTCGCCCGGCTCATGACCGAGCGTCAGAAGCGGTACCTGGCCGACAAGGCCGCCAAGGCCCCGGCCAAGGCGCCCGCGGCGGACAAGACCCCGGGTCGCGCGGCCGGCAAGCCCGCCGCGAAGCGCTCGGGCAAGACCACCACCCGCGAGACGAGCAAGCCCAAGACCAAGTCCCGCTCCACGGCCCGCACGCAGGCCTGAGCCAAAGCAGAGCAGAACGCGGCCCGGGATTGAAGCCCGGGCCGAGCAGACCGCAAGCAAAACGAACACGAACGTCGGCAGATTCAGCGAACCATCCACGAGAGCCTTATGACCACCGCCAGCCCCGCCAAGAAGAAGGTCGTCGTGACCCGCACGGGCATCGTCGAGAGCGACAAGCGCGAGAAGTCTCGCAAGGTCGTCGTCCCGAACGACACGACGCACCCGAAGTACGGCAAGATCGTCCGCAAGCGGACGGTGATTCACATCCACGACGAGAAGAACGAGAGCCGCACGGGCGACCTGGTGGAGATCACCCCGTGCCGCCCGATCAGCAAGACCAAGCGGTGGAAGCTGGTGCGCGTGGTCGTCAAGGGTGCGCAGCTGAAGTTCGAGGCGGTCGAAGCCCCGAAGACCGACGAGAGCGCGACGGCCGCGACGCCGGCGGTCAAGAGCGTGAGCAAGGCCCCGGCCAAGAAGAAGTAAACCCCGCGAGGGTCGGCCAGCAGCCGGCCCCGTCAGAGACGACGCCCCCGTCGTCTGGAGTGATCAGCGATGATTCAACAGGAAACTCGTTGCGAAGTGGCGGACAACAGCGGCGCGAAGATCGCGTACGTGATCCGCGTGTACGGCGGCTCGACGGCCACGGGCAAGTTCACCCGTCGCATCGCCAACGTCGGCGACCGCGTGTTCGTCTCGATCAAGAAGGCGCTGCCCGGCGCGGACGTCAAGCCCGGCGACATGTCCAAGGCCGTGGTCGTTCGCACGACCAAGGCGACGCGTCGCAGCGACGGCTCGTACGTGAAGTTCGACGCCAACGCGGTGGTGCTTATCCAGGATGACGGCAATCCCAAGGGAACGCGCATCTTCGGGCCGGTTGCCCGTGAACTGCGCGACAAGAACTACATGAAGATTGTTTCGCTTGCTCCGGAGGTGATCTGAAATGCCACGCCATGTTCGCAAGGGCGATACCGTCATCGTGACCACCGGCAGCGCCAAGGGGCAGACCGGGACGATCCTTCGTGTTGACACCAAGCACGACCGCGTGTTCATCAAGGGCGTGAACCTTGTGACGCGCCACATGCGGCCGACGCGGATCAACCCGCAGGGCGGCATCGTGACCAAGGAAGCACCGATCCACATCTCCAACGTCTCGCCCGTCGTCGACGGCAAGGCGTCGCGGGTTCGGTTCACCACCAAGCCCAGCGGCGAGAAGGTTCGCGTCGCCGTCAAGGGCGGCAAGGAACTCGGGACCATCCGTAAGGCCAGCCGCTGAACGCGGCGGGACCTGAGGACGCACCGGGCAGAGACCAAGCAGCAGCAACAGCATCAGCAGCACCTATTCAGCCACGATCGCGAGTGAAAGCATGAGCGCCGAGAAGGACAACAAGCAGCAGGGCAAGCCGGCGGGCAAGGACGCGTCTTCGAAGGAAGGCAAGCGTCAGACCAAGCCGCAGGGACCCAAGCCCCTGGCGACGGACGACGGGACCACGACGCGTGGGCCGCGTGTGGAGCCCCGTCTTCAGACGCGCTACAAGAGCGACGTGACCAAGAGCCTGGGCGAGAAGTTCGGGCTCAAGAACCCCATGCAGCAGCCGCGACTCCAGAAGATCGTGGTGAACGTGAACATGGGCCGTCACCTCGAGGGCACGAAGATTCCGCCGAACGTCCGCGCGACGGTTCTGGACACGATCACGAAGGTGACGGGTCAGAAGCCGGTGGTCGTCAAGGCCAAGAAGAGCGTGTCGAACTTCAAGGTCCGCGAGGGCCTGGAGACCGCCGCGATGGTGACCCTGCGTCGCGACCGCATGTGGCACTTCCTGGATCGTCTGATCCACCTGGCCTGCCCCCGTATCAAGGACTTCCGCGGCCTGAAGGCCACGGGGTTCGACAAGCAGGGCAACTACGCCATGGGTCTGAACGAGCAGGGCGTGTTCCCCGAGATCAACATGGCCGAGGTGACCTTCACCCACGGCATGAACATCAACTTCTGCTTCAGCAACTCCAGCCCGGAACTGAGCAAGCACGTGCTCGCCGAACTGGGCTTCCCGTTCGCCAAGCCCGAAGACAAGCCGGCGCGCCGCTCCTGATCGGCACGCCTGAACCTTTAGACCACAACGCCCGACCCGCACGAATCGCAGACCGCAAGAGGAACGCATGGCCACCAAAGCCCAAGTCGCCAAGAGCAACCGGACGCCCAAGTTTTCGACCCGCATTGTTCGGCGGTGCGAACTGACCGGACGCGCCCACGGCGTGTACCGCAAGTTCCGCATCTCGCGCATCATGCTCCGGAAACTGGCGCTCGAGGGCAAGATCCCCGGGATGCGCAAGGCCTCCTGGTAAGGCACGCGTCGCCCGTGTGTTGACCGGGCGAGCACGAACGAACCCCCGTACCGACCGGAACGACCAGCCCGGAACGGCCAGACAGCAACGAATGGACCGATCGAGCACAACGCTCGAACAGACAGCCGAGAGAACCCATGGCTTTCAACGACCCCGTTTCCGACATGCTCACGCGCATCCGCAACGCCCTGCGCAACCGCGCCAAGCAGGTTGAGTGCCGCAACTCCGGCGTGTGCCGGGGTATCGCCGGCGTCCTGCGTGACGAGGGCTTCATCGACTCGTTCTCGGTCATCGAGGATGGTCGCTCCGGCAAGCTGCAGCTGAAGCTGCGCTACGGCCCGCGCGGCGAGACGGTGCTGAACAACATCAAGCGCCTGAGCAAGCCCGGCTGCCGGGTGTACAAGGGCGTCGAGGAACTGCCCCGCCCGCTGCAGGGCCTGGGCATCGCGATCGTCAGCACGTCCAAGGGCGTCATGAGCGACCGCAAGGCCCGCACCGAGCGCGTCGGCGGCGAGCTCCTGTGCACGATCGACTGATTATCGCGGCGGGCCCAAGCCACGCCGCTGCTGTTTGGGTGTTGGTTGTCGGATCAGATCACGAGTTCAATCGCCGGAACAGGTTGTTCGCGGCGGAATGATTGAGAGGCACGTATGTCCCGAATCGGACGCAAGCACATCACGGTTCCCGCGGGCGTGAAGGTCGCCATCAAGGACCGCACGGTTTCGGTCACCGGACCGCTGGGCACGCTGAACTTCACGCACCGCCCCGAGGTGCAGGTCGCCTACAGCGAGGCCGAGAAGGCCATCGTCTGCACGGTCGACGAGAAGACCCTGGCGAGCAACGCCGACGCGAGCGCCTTCTGGGGCACGACCCGCGCGACGATCAACGCCAACATCGAGGGCGTGACCAAGGGCTACCGCAAGGAGATGGAGGTCGTGGGCGTCGGCTGGACCGCGGCGGTTCAGGGCGACAAGCTCAAGCTGACCGTCGGCTTTGCCAACCCGATCCTCATGCCCATCCCCAAGGGCCTGAAGGTCTCGGTCGACAAGCAGTTCGTCAAGGTCGAGGGCCCGGACAAGAAGATGGTCGGGCAGTTCGCCAGCGACATGCGCGCCAAGCGCAAGCCCGAGCCGTACAACGGCAAGGGTATCAAGTACAAGGAAGAGGTCATCAAGAAGAAGGCCGGCAAGGCCTTCGGCACCGCCTGATCCTGAGCGGACCGTACCGGAACATCAGCAGCGAATCGAGCGTCGGAACCTTTCGAAACCCACGGGCGCGTCCGGACAAGTCGTCCGGACGACCGCACGAGCCAGCCAGACGAGAAGAAGCAATGGACAAGGCCAAGCACAAAGTCCTGCGTCGCCAGAAGCGCCACATCGGCATCCGCAAGCGCGTCGAGGGCACGCCCGGCTCCCCGCGCGTGAGCATCTACAAGTCGCTCAGCCACATCTACGCCCAGGTCATCGACGACCTGGCCGGCCACACCCTCTGCTCGGCCAGTTCGCTCGAGAAGGAACTGGCCCTTGGCAAGACCGGCAACGCCGCCGCGGCGGCCGCGGTCGGCGCACTGCTGGCCAAGCGGGCCAAGGAGAAGGGCGTGTCGAAGGTCGTCTTCGACCGCGGCGGGTTCAAGTTCCACGGCCGCGTCAAGGCCCTGGCCGATGCGGCCCGCAAGGAAGGCCTCAAGTTCTGATCCGTTCGCACGCCCCGCCGTCGCGGGGAGTGATGAGCGAATCAGTGTTCCGGATTCATCGACCACGTATCAGCCCACACGTCCACCCACGAATCGAAGAAAGCAGCGAGCCAAGCCATGCCCGAGATGCTCGACGAAAAGTCAAACATTGAGTCCACGACCATCGGCGTGTACCGCACCGCCTCGACCGTCAAGGGCGGTCGCCGATTCAGCTTCGGCGGGCTTGTGGTCATCGGCAATCGCCACGGCGAGGTCGGCTTCGGCTACGCCAAGGGCAACGAAGTGCCGCAGGCCATCGCCAAGGCCCAGAAGGCCGCGCAGCGCGAGCTGTTCAAGATCACGCGCGTTGGCACCACGATCCACCACGAGGTGCAGGGCAAGTTCTCCAGCGCCACGGTTCGTCTGATCCCCGCTTCTCCCGGTACGGGCGTCGTCGCGGGCACGGTCGTCCGCGCTGTGCTCGACCTGGCCGGCGTGCAGGACTGCCTGACCAAGTGCTACGGCTCGACCAATCCGCAGAACGTCCTCAAGGCCATGTTCGACGCGATGAGCAAGCTGCGCACGCCCGATCAGGTCGCGTCGCTCCGCGGCGTCAAGCTCGAGCGCACGCTGATCGAGGACAAGATCGAGAAGGGCAAGCTCTTCGCGCCCACCGTCAAGGCCGAGAACAAGGCCAAGGGCCCCGTCAACACCATCGGCAACGAGCGCAAGGGCGGTCGCGGCGGTCGTGGCGGTCCCGGCGGCGGTCGTGGCCGCGGCGGCCCGCGTGATGCGGCCCCGCCGGCAGACGGCGGTGCGGCACCGGCACCGCAGGCCTGATCCGTCGATCCGTCCGCGTGAACGCGGGCGAATCATCAGCCTTTCCTGATTCCGATTGAGCCTTGTGCAGACCGCTTGTCCGTCCAGTTGAAGGAACTCTCCCATGATGATCCATGAAATCACCGCTCAGGCCGGCCGCTTCAAGAAGCGCATCCGCGTCGGTCGCGGCGAAGGCGGCGGCCGGGGCAAGACCTCCGGTCGCGGCAACAAGGGCGCTGGTTCGCGCTCCGGTACCGCCCGCAAGCGGGCGTTCGAGGGTGGCCAGATGCCGCTCTTCCGCCGCATCCGCAAGTACGGCTTCTCGAACGTCGTGTTCAGCACGAAGTTCTGGATCGTCAACCTGGTGGACATCGTCGCCCACCCGTCGTTCAAGAACGGCGGCGCGGTGAACCCCAAGACCCTCATCGCCGCGGGCCTGATCCGCGACGAGTCGCGCGATCTGAAGATCCTCGGCGACATGCCCGCCGGTGGCCTGAAGGTCAAGCTCGACATCACCGCCAGCCGCGTCTCGCGTTCGGCCGTCAAGGCCGTTCAGGATGCCGGCGGAAAGGTCCAGCAGACCGGCACCCGTCGCGACAAGGTTCGCGGCGTCGACCCCAACAGCGAGGACCGCTCGCCCAAGAATCTGACCAAGAAGCTCAAGCGCGGCAAGAAGTCCGCCAAGCCCGAAGCCAAGCCCGAAGCCAAGACCGAAGCGAAGCCCGAGGCCAAGGCCGACGGCAAGGCCTGATCGGTTCGCCGCGAGCCTCGGCTCGCTCCGATAGGCGAACGATTCGACCGGCTGACATCACTCCTGTCCCCTCAAAGGCCCGTCCGGCTCCGTCGGGCGGGCCTCTTTCTTGGTGCGGCTCTCCTAGACTTTGCGTCCCGTCGCATCTGTCACGAACGCCTCGTCTGCGCCCGGCATGAAGTTCATCCGGGCCCGATCGGAAACGACCCATGTTCCAAGCCTTCCTGAACATCTTCAAGATCCCCGAGCTGCGGAACAAGATCCTGTTCACGCTGGGCATGCTCGCCGTCTTCCGGATGGGTCACTGGATCCCGCTCCCCGGCGTCGACCAGACCGAAATGACCCGCGTGTTCCGCGAGAGCACCGAAGGTGCGCTCGGCAGCACGCTGGGCACGATCTCGATGCTCTCCGGTAGCGCGTTCAGCCACTCGACGATCTTCGGCCTTGGCGTCATGCCGTACATCTCCGCGTCGATCATCTTCCAGCTGCTCACCGCGGTGAATCCGCGGCTGAAGAAGCTGCAGGAAGAGGGCGCCACCGGTCGTCAGAAGATCCAGGAATGGACCCGTTACGTGACCATCGGCCTGGCGATCATCCAGGGCTATGGCTGGCTGGTGTACTGCAACCAGCAGCGAATCCTCTACGCCGAGTGGGTCGCCCAGCCGCTGTGGTGGGTCGCCGCGATCGCCGCGCTGACCGCCGGCACGATGTTCCTCATGTGGGTGGGTGAGCAGATCGACAAGCACGGCATCGGCAACGGCGTCTCGATGATCATCATGGCCGGCATCCTCTCGCAGATGCCCGGCGCGCTGCAATGGGTCGCGTCAAACTCGCCGATCGCCGACACCCTCTTCGGCCGCACGCTCCTCGGCCCGCCCCCGCCCGGCTTCGACCCGGCGCTCGGATACCTGGCGATCCTGATGATCGCCGTCGGCTTCGTCGTGGTCGTCGGCGGCTCGGTGCTGCTGACCGTCGCCCAGCGTCGCATCCCGATCCAGCAGGCCAAGCACACTCGCGGGCGCAAGGTCTTCGGCGGCCAGCGCGCGTTCCTTCCCCTGCGGATTAATCACTCGGGCGTCATGCCCGTCGTCTTCGCCAGCTCGCTGATGATCTTCCCGGGCATGGTCCTGAGCATGCTCAGCACCACGGCCCAAGGCAACGGCTGGGCGACGGCATCGGGCTTCCGTTGGCTCAGCGACCAGCTCCAGATGGGTCAGTTCCCGTACATCGTCTTCGAGACGATCCTGATCTACTTCTTCTCGTACTTCTGGATCACGGTGCAGTTCAACCCCGAGGAAATGGCCAAGAATCTCCGCGACCAGGGATCGTTCATCCCGGGCCTCCGCCCCGGTCCGCGCACGGCCGAGTACCTCGAGACCGTCATGGAGCGCATCACGTTCGTCGGTGCTGCGTTCCTGGCGATCATCGCGGTCATTCCCATGGTCGTCTCGAACGCCATGGGCATCCCGTTCACCGTCGCGCAGTTCCTCGGCGGCACCGGTCTGCTGATCGTTGTGTCGGTCGTTCTGGACTTCATCCAGCGTGTCGAGGCGAATCTGCTCATGCGGAACTACGCCGGGTTCCTCTCGGGCGAAGACGGCAAGGGGCCGCGGATCCAGTCTTCGCGATCGATGTGATGTTCAGCGGCGCGGGTGCCCGATGCGGCGCGCCTAGAGTCCTGCGTGTCGGAAATGTCGGTTTTCGGTTCGGAGCCCCATGCCCAAGCAAGATGACAAACTCACGATGGAAGCGGAAGTGATCGAAGCACTTCCCAACGCGATGTTCCGCGTGAAGCTTCCCAACAATCTGACGGTCCTCGGCTACGTCTCGGGCAAAATGAGGATGAACTACATCCGCATCCTGCCCGGAGATCGCGTCACGGTCGAAATGTCCCCCTACGACCTGACCAAGGCCAGGATCACGTTCCGGCACTGATCACGCGGAGGCCCGCGGCGGAATCGACGGCCCGGCGGTGGAGGCAGTGCGGCGGAGTGGGGGCGACGGGGCGGGGTGAATTCGGCGGCTTGTGGCCGGGCAAAGGATGGCCCGGAAGGTCGCCGATAGGATTTTGTCAGGATGTGAATTGTGATCTTCGAGGGACTCGAGGTCACAAAGAGGCATCTGTCCCGAGACTTGAGCGGGCGATGCAGGTATACTTCCCCCCCTTGCGCCGGACTGTATTCGGCGCTGCGAGGTGCATGATGAAGGTTCGAGCCAGCGTTCGTCGGATCTGTAAGGACTGCCAGGTTGTGCGCCGCAAGGGGAAGGTGCGCGTGATCTGCAAGAGCGAGCCCAAGCACAAGCAGGTGCAGGGCTGAGTCGCGCGAGCGTGCCGCCACGAAAAGGGCGACACGGCTCGTGCATTGTTTGAGAACTTTGAAGCGAGACAAGGAACCGCTATGCCGCGTATCGCCGGTATCGACGTGCCCGAGAAGAAGAAGATTCTCTTCGCGCTGCAGTACATCCACGGGATCGGCGCCAAGTTCGCCGGCGAGATTCTCGCCGAGGCGAAGGTGGACCCCGACCAGCGGGCCGGCGAGGTGGACGAGCAGTCGCTCGCCCGCATCACCGCGATCATCGACGGCGGGTACCTTGTCGAGGGTGCGCTGCGTCGCCAGGTTTCGCAGAACATCCAGCGGCTGAAGGACATTCGTTCCTACCGCGGCGACCGCCACAAGCGCGGCCTGCCGGTGCGTGGCCAGCGGACGCGTTCGAACAGCCGCACCCGCAAGGGCAAGCGCAAGACCGTCGCCGGCAAGAAGGGCGTCAAGGGTTGATCCTCGCGTCGCGGCGCTGGTGGCCGCGAACGCTGCGAAGAGTTCACCGACCGAGTTTTCCTCCCGTCCGTGCGTCGGTTTGATTCACGGACAAGACATCGAGAGCCGCCATGTCCAAGAAGGTCAAGAAGATCCGCAAGAACGTCGTCCGCGGGATCGCGCACATCCGCGCGAGCCAGAACAACACGCTGGTGACCATCACCGATATGAACGGAGAGACCCTGTGCTGGGACTCGGCCGGTTCGATCGGCTTCAAGGGCACCCGCAAGAGCACGCCGTTCGCCGCGACCCGCGCGGGCGAGAACTGCGGCTCCAAGGCCCGCAAGATGGGCCTGCAGGAGATCGAGGTCCGCATCAAGGGTGCGGGCGCCGGCCGCGAGTCCGCGGTCAACGGGCTGGTCTCCACCGGCCTGCGCGTGACGGCTCTTGAGGATCACACGCCGGTGCCGCACAACGGCTGCCGTCCGCCCAAGCGCCGCCGCGTCTGATTCAGCATCGACTTGTTCCCGCGGCACACGCCCACAGGCGTGTGCGGCGATTCGGACGCGGGCCTTTCGCCCGCGCCTGTGCGAGGAAACTCGCGGCCCCCGGATGTGAAGATCGCCCGCCCTGTCGCGTGGTGTGCGATCGATGCCCGGTGCAGGCCGAAACTCACTCGGGTCGCCCGCTCGCCGGGCCGGCCACGCGACCGGGAAGTCGGGCGATCAGTCATCGGGCGGAGTCCCCGTGCTGGCGTCCCGCATCGATTCGATTCAGGAGCAACACATGCGTATTCGCTGGCGCGGGCTGGAACTGCCGTCGAAGATCAATGCTGATCCGCGGTTCAAGACCAACACCTACGGCCGCTTCACCATCGAGCCGTTCGAGCAGGGCTTCGGCACCACCGTGGGCAACAGCCTCCGGCGCATCCTGCTCTCGGCTCTCGAGGGCGCATCGCTGACGCAGGTGAAGATCAAGGGCGCAACGCACGAGTTCACGACGATCCCCGGCGTGATGGAAGATGTCACGGACATCGTCCTGAACGTCAAGTCGCTGATCGTCAAGCTCGAGGGCGATGAGCCCAAGACCCTCAAGGTCCTGGCCCGCGGGCCGGGCGAGGTGACCGCCGACCTGATCGAGCCCGATCCGTCCGTGACCATCATCAACAAGGACCTGGTCCTGTGCACCCTCACGGACAAGGTCGAGTTCGAGATGGAACTCAAGGTCGAGAAGGGCCGCGGCTATGTTCCCGCCGCCGAGCGCATGAACCCGGCCGATGATCAGGAAATCGGCGTGATCCTGCTCGATGCCCTCTATTCGCCCGTTCAGCGCGTGCGCTTCGGTGTCGAGGAGACGCGCGTCGGTCAGAAGACCAACTACGACAAGCTGATCATGGAAATCTGGACCAACGGCACCATCGCGCCCGACATGGCGCTGGTCGAGGCCGCCAAGATCCTCCGCAAGCACCTCAACGCCTTCATCCAGTACTTCGAGATCGGCGAGGAGCGCGTCAGCGACGCCGCGGCCAAGAGCGCGCAGATCGACGATGAGCTCATCCGCAAGCTCAACATGCCCATCAGCGAGCTGGACCTGTCCGTCCGCGCCAGCAACTGCCTGGAGTCGGCCCAGATCCAGACCGTCGCCGACCTGGTCACCAAGAGCGAGGCCGATCTGCTCAAGGTCCGCTCCTTCGGCCGCACGAGCCTCCGCGAGGTCAAGCGCAAGCTCGAGGATCTCAACCTCGCGCTGGCCATGAGCCTGCCCGAGGGCGTCTCGACGACCGCGCCCGCGGCCGAGTAAGCCCCACGCGGCAAGCTCAGTTTGGCAAGCCCCCAAAGGCCCCGGCACCTCGCCGGGGCCTTTTTCGTTCGGACGCTGTACGAGCCTGCCGATGATCGATCCGGCGGCTCGATCGCGGCGGGTCTGATGTCTATCATCCCCTCCTGCTCCCGGGGCTGTTCCCGGCGGGCGACATCTCATATCCAGGCACCCCGAGCCATATCGGAGAAGACTCATGCGCCACCAGAAGGCTGGTTCCAAACTCGGCCGCACGACGGCCCACCGTACCGCGACGATCCGCAACCTCGCGGCGTCACTCTTCCAGCACGGCCAGATCACCACGACGATCCCGCGGGCCAAGGCCGTGCAGCCGTTCGTCGAGAAGATCATCACCAAGGCCAAGAAGGGCGGGCTCCACGCTCGCCGTCAGGTCATCGCCAGCATGGGCTGGGACCTGCCCGGCTTCGAGTGGCTCTGGCAGCCCAAGGCCGCCGCGACGGAGAAGAACCCGGTCCTCAAGCAGGTCGCCGAGCGTGCCAAGAAGGCCGCGGACCGCGCTAGCCGGTTCTTCGACCTTCCCAAGCCCGAGAGCGTCGAGCTCAACCGCTACGGCGAGGTCCGCAAGGCCCCCAAGATCGTCAAGCACATCTTTGAGAACGTCGCGCCGCGCTTCCGCGACCGCGCCGGCGGCTACACCCGGATCGTCAAGCTCGGCCGCCACCGCATCGGTGACGGCGGCGAGTTGTGCGTGATCCAGTTTGTCGGCGCCGAAGACGGCCCGGAGATCGGCGGCAGCCCCTCCAAGCGTCGCAAGATCGCCGACAAGCGTACCGCGTTTGCCGCCAAGACCCGCAAGGCCCAGCCCGCGTCCGAGAACGCCGCGGGCTGACCCCGCGACGTTCGATGCATGCGGATGAATGCCCGGGTGTTCACCTGACAGGTCCCGACTCTCGTTGGTTTGTGCATCCTCTTGATCGGGCCTGCGTATACTCGTCCCGTTCCACTTCACCCAAACCTCTTTGAAGGATGATCACATGAAGAAGTTCCTGTTTGCCGCTGCTGTTGCCTGCACCGCCTTCTGCCTCGGCTGCGCCAGCGGCGAGCGCGTCGAGAGCGCGGGCGCGACGACCACCACCAAGGCCGGCTGCTCGGGCGAGGCCGCTTGCGCTCAGGGCAAGGTCTGCTCCAAGGGCGAGAAGTGCTGCGCCGCCAAGGGCGAGGCGGGCGAGGCCAAGGGTGGCTGCTGCTCTTCGCCGGGCGGCTCCAAGGAGACCTGCACCAAGGGTTGCTCCGCCGAGGCCACCAAGGCCGGCTGCGGCAGCGAGGCGAAGGCCGGCTGCTCCGAGGCCAAGAGCGGCTGCACCGCGACGAAGGCTCCCGCCGGCGTGAACTGATCACGAGCGGACCAAATTGAAATCTTTCCGCGAGCCTGCAAACGCAGGCTCGCGGTGTTTTTGCCCGGCGCGGCCGCCGCGATGGTTGGCCGGCCTCACGCATCAACTCAGCGCAGGCCCAACGCGCGCCGGTCGACGAGGCCTTGGCGTGTGCATCGCGCCGCGGCGCTTACGAGCCTCTGCGTTCACGTCCCTCGGTGCCCGTGCGGCCCCGCGTCACGCTCGTTAGTGCACGTCGTTGGCCGCGAGCCAGCGCTCGGCATCCAGGGCCGCGGTGCAGCCCATGCCCGCGGCGGTGACGGCCTGGCGGTAGTTCGCGTCGGCGACATCGCCCGCGGCGAACACGCCGGGGATGTTCGTGTACGAGTCGCGGCGCTTGAGCGCCACGTATCCCGATGCGTCGAGTTCAACGCCCGAATCCTTGAGGAACCTCGTCGCCGGGGTGTGCCCGATGGCGATGAACAGGCCGCGCACGTCCAGGCGCGAGCGCTCGCGCGTCACCGTGTCCTCGAGCATCACGCCCTCGATGCTGTTCTCGCCCAGGACATCGACAACGACCTTGTTCCACAGCACCTTGGCGTTGGGGCGGGAGAGGAACCGCTCCTGCATGATCTTGCTGGCCCGCAGCGAGTCCCGCCGGTGGATGATGTAGACCGTCGAGGCGAACTTGGTCAGGTACGTGGCCTCTTCCATCGCCGTGTCGCCGCCGCCGACGACGGCCAGCGGCTGATTGCGGAACGCCGGCAGTGCGCCATCGCACACGGCGCACGCCGAGACGCCGCCGCCCGAGCGTGCCAGACGCATCTCGTTGGGCAGACCGATCCAGTTGGCAACGGCGCCGGTGGCGATGATGACCGCGTGGGCGCGGATCTGCCCCGTCTCGTTCTTGCCGTCGTTGCTGGTCGTGAAGGTGAACGGCCGCTTGGAAAAGTCGCAGCGGAGGATGTCCTCGCCGATGACCTTGGTCCCGAAGCGCTCGGCCTGTGCCTGAAAGTCGGCCATCATCTGCGGGCCGGTCACGCCGTGGGGGAAGCCGGGGTAGTTCTCAACCTCGGTGGTCAGCATGAGCTGGCCGCCGGGCAGAACGGGCCCCGGGTCCTGCTTGGGCACGCCGGAGTACACCACGGGGCTGAGCTGCGCGCGGGCGGCGTAGATGGCGGCGGTCCACCCCGCGGGGCCGGAGCCGATGATCAGGAGTTTGTGCGCGTCGGCCATGTTGGAGGGTCCGGTTCGGAGCGGGTTGGTGGGCGATGTCGCGGCCCGGCGGGGGCCGGGCGAGTCAGCGGAATCGGCCCTGATCCTCGAGGTTCTTGCGGACCAGCGAGAGCATAGGGGGCCAGAGGACGTAGTCGCCTCGGGGGTCTTCGGTCGTCTGCGTCGCGCGGACGGCGCCGTTGGCGGCGCCATCGGGCCCGACGGAGTAGAGCACGAACGTGTCGTCGCGCAGCGAGATCTGGAACTGCTGGTAGCGGTTGTCCAGCAGTTCCGGGAACACCTGCATCTCATGCGGACGCGGCTGGGCGTTGGCCGCCGCCCGGGTCATGGGAACGAAGTACGACAGCGTCGCGGCACGCCGCGGGTCGTACACGTCCAGCTCAAGGTTCTGGATGAACGTCGGACGCAGCGCCGCAAGGCTCGGGGCGCTGCGCCGGTTCTGCAGGCGGTAGCCGTAGAGCGCCAGGGCGTTGCGCGTCCCCTCGGCCTCCACGCGGAGCAGGTGGCGATCGCGGAAGAGCTGCGAGATGTCGCGCACGAACACGTCCATCGACGAGTAGCGCGTGCGGTCGGTGCGGGTGTAGTCGAACGGCCGGCGCAGGACCGGGTCGTGATAGTTGAGCGCCCACCGGCGGGTGTAGTCGTCGTACACGATCCCCAGGCGTGCGGTGGTCTGGTTCGTGTCGGCGTGCAGGGAGCGGAGGGCGTCCCACCGGGCCGTCTCGCTGAAGAGCCGCAGCGGCCGCCCACGCGAGGTGATCGCCGCGAGCACCGGCGAGAACGTGTCGGGGTTCGCGCCCGCGTTCGGCAGCATCGTCTTGCTGATGAGTTGCTCCGCGGCGATCCGGTCGCCCTGCGGCATGAGCAGGCGGTCGATCCCCAGCAGGCCCTGCGGCTCACGCAGACGGCGACCGATGTCGCGGACATTCTCGGCCGTCAACACGGGCGACTCCAGCCGGCTGTCCACGAACGGGATGTCGCGCAGTCGCTGCAGCGCGAGCATCATCTGGGCGTAGCCGGTCGACGACTCGCGGAACATCACGCGGTCGGCCATCTGCCGGCCCAGCCAGAGGTTGCGGACCATCGCGTCCAGCGCCTCCAGCGGCTTGCCTTCCTTCTGCAGTCGCGTGGCCTCGATGTGCAGGAGCACTTCGACGGTGCGCCAGCGCGGGAGATACTTGAAGTCCGCCGCGCCGAGCAGGGGCGGGTCGCCCAGATCCGTGAAGAGCCCCTCGATGACCTGATCGGGATCCGCGGCGTCGGCGCCGTACGGCTGCGCCAGCGCGAAGGCATCCTTCCACTGCTCGACCTCGGTGACCTTCTTGACCGCGTCGAGCACATCGCGCTGCGGCTTGGCGTTCGCCCAGGCTTCCGCCGCGGCCCACGCCGAGCCGGTGGGCGGGAGCATCGCCGCGTCGAGCGGACGCTCCAGACCCCTCGGCGGGGCCTGGAGCTTGCTCATCGCGGGGAAGAGGATCGTCTCGGTCCGTCGCGAGGGCTGAACCTTCGCGTAATCGGCGTTGACCTTGCGGACAAACTCATCGGCCAGCGCGGGCGCGGCGACGGACAGCAGCAGCACCAGCGCCACAGCCACCTTCGCGGCGGGCGCGATGCGGGAAACGATGGATCGGAAAGCGGGCAGCATGGTCATGAGCAAGGGCTCCGTCTGCATCTGTGAGAAGGACATCCCCACGCGGTCGGCGAGGGGGAAGGCATGGTAGCCGATCGACGGGCGGACGGACCCGGGCGGGGGCGGGGTTGATGGTTGCGGGGGAGCGATTGGGGAGCACCGAACGCGGGGCTGCGCCAGCGTGCCGACGTGGGGCCGACCTTGGGCCGAAGTGGGGCCGACCTGAGGCTGACCTGGGGCTGATCGGAGAATTCAGCCGGGTGCGGCCGCGATGCAACACGGCGCGACCCCGACACGTACCTTCCCGCATGCTGAGGCAGACCGCGCCGCTGATTCGCCTCGAGCCCGACAGGTCCAAGTCGGGCTCATGGCGGCGGCTCGTCTATCGCCATTGGATCGGCGTCGGCGTACTCGCCGTCGCCGGTGTCCTGGGCGTGCACGCTGCCGTCAGCGTGCTCGCGCTGCCCGCCGCAACGGGGGCCGCGGCGGCCGTCGCCGTGCAATGGATGATCCTGCTCGGGGTGCTGATCCGGGCGGGCGTGATGATTCGCCGACGCTCGGCGGTAGAGGTCGCGGCGACGGGGGCGGCCGATGGCTCCGTGCCGGCATCGTCGTCTCAGGAGCGGACACGAGCCTTCGCGCAACTGAGCACCTTGGTTCGCGGCCGTCTGCTCGCGGGCCTGCCCGTCTCGCGGCGACGCATCGGCCGGGTCGTCGGTGAGTGCCTTCGCGCTGGCGGGCGGAACTTCTTCATCGGGCTCGATGATGGCGCGGGCGATCGGCAATCGGCCAACATCGGAATCGCTCGATCGGCGAGCCGCATCATCGGGCAGGAAGCCCGCGTGGGCAAAGCCCGTCGGGTCGCCGTCATCGGTCTGGTGCTGCTGCTGTCGGCGCTGCACGCGCACCTCGGCCTGGCGGCCATCGCCATGGGCATCGAGGGCGCGAGCGCGACGATCGACCCGCGGGATGATCGCACGCTCGGGGTGACGTTGATCATGCTGAACGCGGCGTTTCTTGCCGTCCTTTGCATGTTCGCTCCGCTGGAACTCTTCCCCACGGGCGAACTCTCGGCGGAGGTCACGCCGCGCGATGTGCGCGTTCGACGCCTGCTTGGCTGGAGCACCTTTGGGCATGAGAACAGCGTCCGAGTGATCATCGCCGATCCTGCCGGCCTCGGCGCGATGCGCGGCGATCCTGCCCGCGGCATTTCCGCGACCGGCGTGCTGCTCCTGTCCCCGTCGGGGGACATCGCGACGCTCGCCTTCGCTGGCCCCGCGGCGATGACGGAGCAGGAGTTTCTGGCGGCAACAACGGTGCAAGACCTACGGCCGGGTGACCCAGCGCCCGCTCCCGAGTCCCAACGTCCGACCTGACACCGCCGCGCACAACCAGCGGTCGGTTACACTCGCGCCGTGGTGACTGCCCGCCCCGCCAGAGATGGTGTGCTGTCGGTACTTGGCTCGCGCCGCCGGATCGCCGCGATGGGATTGCTCGCCGTGGCGCTGGCCGCCGGTTTTGTGCTGGCCAGCGTGATGATCCTTCTGCAGGTCCGTCCCAACATCGACGACATGCGGATGATGGTCGGCTCAAGCGTGTTCAAGCGCATGGGCACCAACGGCTACCTCGGCCGGCGGGATGTCTGGTGGGTCGTCTCCGGCACGCGCGGCGAACTGTCGGAACAGGAACTCGCCCCGCTGGGCCTGTCGGCCTTCGCCCGCGCAGCGCTGCCGCCGCAGATGGGCCACGATGAGGCCGGCGTCAGCCATGTCGGCCTGCCGCTGTGGTGCGCGATCCAGACCGAGTACGTCGATCGCGTCACCGGGCGGCTGGTGCAGAACGGCGTGGGCGAGGTGCCTCTGGCGGGCGTGCGGTGGCTCGTGCCGACGCTGATCTCGTGGCCCCGGTTCGCGGCCAATGTCGCGCTGGTCACGCCGTTCATGTTCGCGGGCATCGTGCTGGTCGTGCTCGCCGCGGGTCGGGCTCGGCGTGCGTGGCGTCGGCGGTCGGGGCGGTGCCCGGCGTGCGGATACGACGCGCGCGGGCTTACGCAGTGCCCCGAGTGCGGGGCGGCCCGCGGCCGCGGGGCGGATGCCGCCAAGTCGGCCTGAGCCGCGGAGACGCGATCAACGCCGGGCCCGGTCGCCGCGGGTATGCTCCGGCCATGTTCTCACTGCTGAACAAACTCGGCACCGCGGCACCGCACTTCACACTTGTCGACATCGGGGCGATGGAGCTCGAGGGCGAGACGGACATCTTCGAGCCCGTGCGCATCCGCGGCCGGCACCGCATCGTCGGCTTCGAGCCCATCGCCGAGGAGTGCGCCAAGCTCAACGCCAAAGCGCCCAAGGAGCACACGTACCTGCCGTACGCGGTGGGCGACGGTACCGAGCGCGAGTTCAAGCAGTGCAACTTCCCGATGACCAGCTCGCTCTACGAGCCGAACGCCGAGTTCATCAAGTACTTCCAGCAGCTGCCGGACCTGAAGAAGGTCGTTAAGCGCACGAAGATGAAGACCGTGCGGCTGGATGACATCCCCGAGGTCCCGCTGATCGACGCGATCAAGATCGATGTGCAGGGGGCGGAGCTGGACTGCCTCATCGGCGGCCGCCAGAAGCTCTCGCGCGCGACGATGATCGTGGCCGAGGTCGAGTGGGTGCCGCTGTACAAGGACCAGCCGCTGTTCGCGGAGGTGGACCAGGAGCTGCGACGCCAGGGCTTCCTGCTGCACACGCTCACGCCGAACATGGGCCGGTGCGTCAAGCCGATCCTCATCGACCGCGACCCGACGCGCTTCGGCAGCCAGGTGCTCTGGTCCAACGCGATCTACATCCGCGACCTGCGGACGTGGAGCCAGATGGATGAGGAGCTGCTGCTCAAGACCGCGGTGCTGCTGCACGAGTGCACCAAGAGCCTGGATATGGCGGCGCTGGCGCTCTGGCACCACGAGGGCCGCTTCGGCGGCGACCTGTGGCGGTGGTACATGACCGAGCTCACAGGCACAAAGCACGAAACGCGGCCGACGGAGTTGTGAGCGGGGAATGGCAGGAGGAGTGGGGCGGGGTTGCGCCCGGATGACCTGAACGGTCAGTGTTCAGATCGACAGACCGGACACCGGACACTGGACACCAGGCGCGGCTCCGGCGACCGGTGATGCCCGGGTGCGCGAACACTGCACTTCGCCGCGAATCCTCAGTCCGTCTCCACCAGCCCCGTCGGCCTCTCCGGCGGCGGCCCAGCGATGAACTCCAGATCGCCCTCGGCGATCAGCCCCTCGATAAACGCGGGGACCACGCCCGGTTCGTTCAAGTCGAACCGCCACCCCTCGCGTTCAAGCCCGCGCAGTTCGGCGAGGT